>Ga0209254_10000024_pt1 | contig 83703 bp, 96 predicted proteins | sample FrelakmetDIP11DI_FD_187148 | JGI IMG/M metagenome (GOLD analysis project Ga0209254, IMG submission 187148) | Freshwater lake sediment microbial communities from the University of Notre Dame, USA, for methane emissions studies - DIP11 DI (SPAdes)... | ecosystem: Environmental > Aquatic >...
AGGCGCGCCCAATCCGTTGCGAATGTACCGAGCGCGGGCGCCAGTCCTTCGCTGCCGCGGCCAGATGCGGCAGCGCCCTGCGCCAGCCGGGCGACGAGGCCGCGCACCGGTCCGGCGGCGCGCCGCGACAGCCACACGAGCGGCGTGCGCACCGCGAGCAGCGCGTAGACGGCAAGGTTCCAGGCGAGCAGCGCAAGCAGTGGGAAGGCCAGGATGTTGACGCGCTGCGCCGGTCCGAGCTGATTGGTCAGCACGCCGAGCACAAGCGCCCCGAGGACCAATACGATGCCGATCCACCCGCGCCAGGACACCGACCGAAGCACGCGCGGAATCGCCGCATGCTTCGGCGCGAGCCGCTCCAGCGCGAGCGCGGCACGGCGCGCGAGGAATGCGTCGGGAGCCGCGCCCTCGCCGACCACCTCGGCCGCTGCGCGCGTCGCCCAGTCCCGATCCTCGTCGCGCCAGAACGCGCGGTCGGCGTCGCGCGTCTCGATCGCGCGGACCATGACGACTTCGCGGGCGGACGCCTCGTTCATGCCGGCTAGACGTTGAACCGCAATTGCGCCGGTAACCCCGCGCCGCTGCTCGCAATGTCACTGCGGCGGCGCGTTGTGTACCCGCTTTCGTACCCGCTTCCGGGGTTTCGTCCGCACCAACCAGCGCCACTTCCTTCTACGTGCATTGCCGAGCAATCGCGCTGTGAGACGACGCTATTGTCCGTGACCCGTAGCGTGTTGACAACTGCTATACACCACCGTAAGATGCGTATATCTGTTGTATGTACGAACTAGGAGAAACCCATGCGCGACGCCGCCATCAACCTGCGGGCACGACCCGAGCAGCGGGATCTGATCGATCAGGCTGCGCAGCTGCTCGGCAAGAACCGCTCCGACTTCATGCTTGAAGCCGCCTGCGACAAGGCGCAGTCGGTGCTGCTCGATCAGGTGTTTTTCAAATTGGATGCCGAGAAGTTCCGGCAGTTCACCAAATTGCTCGACGCGCCGCCCACGCGCAATCCGGGGCTTGAGCGCCTCATGGCGGTCAAGGCCCCCTGGGGCAGGAAGTCCGCGAAGGCCTGAGCTTGCAACTCGGTCCGCCGGAGCCCTTGGCGGCTTCACATCGACTGGATGATTTCGAGTGCGGCGAGGCCGTGCTCGATGACTGGCTCAAGCGCAGGGCATTGTCCAACCAGTCAAGCGGTGCGAGCCGCACTTTCGTTGTCACAGACGAGGGCGGCCGCGTCCACGGTTACTACGCCATGGCGGCCGGCGCCGTCTCGCACCAAATCGCAACGAGCGGGGTGCGACGCAACATGCCTGATCCGGTTCCTGTCATGGTTCTCGCCCGGCTCGCGGTTGATCGCAGGGCGCAGGGATCGCACTTGGGCGGTGCCTTGCTCCAGGACGCAGTCAATCGCGCGGTGGCCGTATCGCAGAACGCGGGCGTAAGAGCTCTTCTCGTGCATGCCCTTCATGAGAAGGCCAGGCAGTTCTACGAGCACTACGGGTTTCAGCCCTCGCCGACGCATCCGATGACGCTCATGCTGCGCTTGAGCAGCGTGAAGGCGTAGCGGAATCACGCCTGCGATTCCCGCCACCCCTTGCTACCGTTGCTACTTCTGCTACCGATCAGTGTTCGCGCCGGACGACGGTAGCAAGAGTAGCAACAGTAGCAACACCCTCTGGTGTCAAAACCCGATTGCCGGAGGTCACTCCCGGCCATCCAGCAGCGCCGGATTGATCGCCACACACCGCCGGCGCCCGTCTTCCTCCATCCGCGCCCGTCCTCGCTCAGCGAGGATGGCCAGCGCGGCGCGCAGGTCGCGGCTGTCTCGCACGCAGTTCGGACCGTACTGGTAGATCCGCTTCGTCGGCACGCGATTGGTGTCGTTGGCCTGCGCTTCGTTGCGCAGCCAAGAATCGAGCCGGATCGCCGCGGCGAGCGACGGCGGCGTGTCCAAGTCGGCGAGCAGGCGTCGTGCCTCGTTCAAATGCCAGCCCACGATGCAGGCCGCGGCGCGGATTTCTTCGGACGCTATCGTGCCGCTCGCGCCATGCTCCAGCACGTGGAACAAGGCTGCCAGCCGCGCGGCGTTCTCCGCCGCCTTCGCCGCGACATCGCGCACACCGCGGAATATGCCTCGCGCACCCAGCTCGCACTCGACCTCGTCGTAAAAGCGTATCCACTCGGCGTGCGCCAGCGGCGACAGCTCGAGAACCGCCGGCGTGAGGCAACCGTGCGCGTCGGTCGCGAGCGGTTGCGCGAGCAGTTCGCGGAGGCGCGCCTCGAACAGCGCCACCTGCGGCATCGCCTCGGGCGCCGGGCGGTACGCGCGCGTGCCCTGTGTGCTCCCAGGCCAGGCGATCAGGAAGCGCGCGATGAAGCCGGTGCCGCGCGGCAGCGTGCCGGCACGCTCCAGGAAACCGCGCAATGCCTCGGGCTGGACCATCAGCCCGAAGGTGAGCCGCCGGCCGCGCAGCACGAAGGATGGCCGGGAGCGCCGGTCGATCGCCATCTCGCCGCCGTCCCACAGCACGTTGAGGAGCGCGAGGTTGCGCAGAATCGTGTCCTGCCCCATGCCGTGCGCGCCAAACACCGCACCCGCCTCGGCCGACAGCACACCGCCGCTCGGCCAGCCGGTCGCCAGCGCATGGGCGAGCGCCTCCGGGGTCGCGTCTGCATAGAGCAGTCGCGGGATGAGCGGCGGCACCGGTGCATGGCCCACCAGCGCCTCAAGTTCGCGTTCCTCGCCCGCCGTGTCCTGCGCCCGGCGCCGCTTGTGCTTGATCGCCTCGAGAATGCCTGTGAAACCCGGAAATTTGCTCAGACGTTGAACCGGAAGTGCATCACGTCGCCGTCGTGCACGACGTACTCCTTGCCCTCGAGGCGCATCTTGCCGGCCTCCTTGGCGCCATGCTCGCCCTTGTGCGCGACGAACTCCGGGAAGGCGATCACCTCCGCCCGGATGAAGCCCTTCTCGAAGTCGGTGTGGATGACACCGGCGGCCTGCGGCGCGGTGGCGCCGACAGCGACCGTCCAGGCGCGCACTTCCTTCTCGCCTGCGGTGAAGTAGGTCTGCAGGCCGAGCAGCGTGAACCCCGCGCGGATCACGCGGTTCAGTCCGGGCTCGTGCATGCCCATGTCCTCGAGAAAGAGCTGCTTGTCCTCGTCGGGAAGATCCGCGATCTGCGCCTCGATGGCCGCCGAGATCGCCACCACCGGCGCGCCCTCGGCCCGCGCGTACTCCTCGACCTTTGCGAGCAGCGGGTTGTCCGCAAAGCCGTGCTCGCTGACGTTGGCGACGTACATGGTCGGCTTCATGGTGAGCAGGAACAGCGGCTTCAGCACCGCCAGCTCCTCCTTCGCCAGGGCGACGGTGCGCGCCGGCCTTGCCTGGTCGAGCGCGACGCGCACCTTCTCCAGCACCGCGACGAGGCGCTGCGCCTCCTTGTCGCCCCCGGTCTTCGCGACCTTGGCGTAGCGCTGCATCTGCTTGTCGACCGTCTGCAGGTCGGCGAGCGCGAGCTCGGTGTTGATGGTCTCGATGTCGGAAACCGGGTCGACCTTGCCGGCGACGTGCACGACGTTCGGGTCCTCGAAGCAGCGCACGACGTGGGCGATCGCATCCGTCTCGCGGATGTTGGCGAGGAACTGGTTGCCGAGGCCCTCGCCCTTCGACGCGCCGGCCACCAGCCCCGCGATGTCGACGAACTCGACCACCGCGGGCACGACCTTCTGCGGCTTCACGATGGCGGCAAGTTGCGCAAGACGCGGATCGGGCACCTCGACGATGCCGACGTTGGGCTCGATGGTGCAGAAGGGATAGTTCTCCGCGGCGATGCCCGCCTTGGTGAGCGCGTTGAAGAGGGTGGACTTGCCGACGTTCGGCAGGCCGACGATGCCGCACTTGAGGGACATGGATCAGGCTTTCGTGTGAAGTTTCTGCATCGCGACGTCCATCCGGCCGTCGAGCAGTTCGGGAACACTCGCGAGCGAGCGAGCGATCGCGTTGTCGATGGCCTCGCGGTCCGCCGGGGACGGCGAGGACAGCACGTAGTCGGCGACGATGTCGCGGTCGCCCGGGTGGCCGATCCCGATGCGCAGGCGCCAGAAGTTCTGCCCGCCCAGCTGCGCGATGGTGTCCTTCAGGCCGTTGTGGCCCGCCGCGCCTCCGCCCAGCTTGAGCTTGACCACGCCGGGCAGGAAGTCGAGTTCGTCGTGCACCACCAGCACCTCCTCGGGCGCGAGCTTGTAGAAGCGCGCCAGCGCGCCGATCGCCCTGCCGGAGAGGTTCATGTAGGTCTGCGGCTCGACCAGCCAGACGTCCCCCGCCGGCCCCGGGAGCTTCGCGACCAGGCCGTGGTACCGCGCCTCGTTGCGCAGCGTAACGCCTTCGGCGCGCGCGAGCCGGTCGACCAGCCAGAAGCCGACGTTGTGCCGGTCGCGGCTGTGTTCGCGTCCCGGGTTGCCGAGGCCGGCGATGAGTCGAATGGCCATGGTAGGAGGCGGAAAGAAAAAGGCGCGAGGAGATGAAGCCTCGCGCCTTCGCCGGGAGCGGCCGGGCCGATTACTTCTTCTTCTCGTCCTTCTTCGGTGCCTCGGCCTTCTCGGGCTGCTTGGCCGCAGGCACCGCGGCCGCCGCCGGCGCGGCCTCGACAGTCTCTTCCGCCGCGGCCGCTCGCGGCAGCTGCGCCGCCGCCACCGCGGGATTCTCCGCCTTCTGCACCGCCTCGACGCCCTTGGGCAGCTTGAGGTCGCTCAAGTGGATGGTCTGGCCGATCTGGATGTCCCTCAGGTCCACCTCGATGAACTCCGGCAGGTCGGCCGGCAGGCACGTCACGTCGAGCTCGTTCAGCACGTGGCTTACCAGCGCGCCGCCGAGCTTGACCGCGGCGGCAAGCTCCTCATTGACGAAGTGCAGCGGCACCTTCATGTGAATCTTCTGGTCGGCCAGCACGCGCTGGAAGTCCACGTGCTGCACCTGCTGGCGCCACGGATGCATGTTGACCGCGCGCAGCAGCACCTGCTGCTTCTGCCCGCCGAGGTTGAGGGACAGGATGGACGAATGCATCGCCTCCTTGCGGAGCTGGAGCATCAGCTCGTTGTGGTCGAGCTCGATGACCAGCGGCTGGTCCTTGCCGCCGTAGACGATACCCGGGACCTTGCCGTCCCGGCGCAGGCGGCGGCTCGCACCCGTTCCCTGCAGCGTGCGCACTTGCGCGTTGACTTCGATCTGCATGATGCACTCCTGTAACCGGCGGGCCCGCGACCAGGCTGCCGCCGTTGTGGACCCGCGCCGGCCGATGCCGCGCGCGGGCGAAAACGAGCTCACTCCATGAAGAGCGAGCTCACCGAATCCTCGTTGCTGATCCGCAGGATGGTCTCGGCCACCAGGCCGGCCACCGAGAGCACGCGGATCTTCTTGCACGCCTGCGCGTCGGGCCGCAGCGGAACGCTGTCGGTCACCACCAGCTGGTCGATCGAGCTCTCCTGGATGCGCTGCACCGCGCTGCCGGACAGCACGGCGTGGGTGCAGTAGGCGAGCACGCGCAGCGCGCCGTGCTCCTTCAGGGCATCCGCGGCCTTGCACAGCGTGTTCGCCGTGTCGACCATGTCGTCCATGATGATGCAGGTGCGCCCCTCGACGTCGCCGATGATGTTCATCACCTCGGATACGTTCGGGCGCGGGCGGCGCTTGTCGATGATGGCGAGATCGGACTCCAGCCGCTTCGCCAGGGCCCGCGCGCGCACCACGCCGCCGACGTCCGGCGACACGACCAGCAGGTTCTCGTAGTTGTGCTTCCACACGTCGCCGAGCAGCACCGGCGTCGCATAGATGTTGTCCACCGGCACGTCGAAAAACCCCTGGATCTGGTCCGCGTGCAGGTCCATCGTGAGCACGCGGTCGACCTTCACCGCCGCGAGCATGTTGGCGACGACCTTGGCGCTGATGGCCACGCGCGCCGAGCGGGGCCGCCGGTCCTGGCGCGCGTAGCCGAAGTAGGGAATCGCCGCCGTCACGCGCGACGCCGACGCGCGCTTGAGGGCGTCCACCATCAGCAGCACTTCCATCAGGTTGTCGTTGGTGGGCGTGCAGGTCGACTGGAGCACGAAGCAGTCCTTGCCGCGGACGTTCTCCATGATCTCGACCATCACCTCGCCGTCGGAGAACTTCCCGACCACGGCGTGTCCGATGGGGATGTTCAGCCGCTTCACGACGTTGTGCGCGAGCAGGGGATTCGCGTTCCCCGTGAACACCATCAGGCTCTCGTAAGCCATCCCAGCTCGTTCCCCGCAGCCCCAAACAAAAAACCGCAACGCTCGGCGTTGCGGCCCAACGCGGCGTGCGACGCGCTATCGGGCCGTGCCCGCGCCGCTCGCCTGCCTGTTCAGCAAGTGTATCTGGCTGGGGAGGAAGGATTCGAACCCTCGTATGTCGGAATCAAAATCCGATGCCTTAACCAACTTGGCGACTCCCCAGTGGTGGTGCCACGGAGCGTGGCGACCTCAGGCGAGCGGATGCGTGTCGAGGCCCTTCGCGACGAACACCCGCATGCCTTCCGGCGCCTGTTCCGCCGCCCGCCGCGCCACGGCTTCATCGCTGAAGGCCGCGAACACGCTGGCGCCGGAACCGCTCATCCGCCCCTCGGCCCCGGCGCTCCGCAACCACTCGAGCGCACGGCCGACGGCCGGGTATTTCCGCACTGCAACCGGCTCGAGATCGTTGTGGAACGACCCGCGCCCACTGCCCGCGAAAAAGACCGCAATTCTGACCGCTTTCGTATTTCGTGTCAAACCCGGGTCGGAGAAGATTTCCTGAGTCGGAACCGACACTTGCGGCGTGACCACGAGGTACCAGGCGGGGGGCAGATCGACCGGCGTGAGCACCTCCCCGACGCCCTCGGCGAAGGCGTTGCGGCCGAACAGGAAGAACGGCACGTCCGCGCCAAGCCGCAAACCCAGCGCGGCGAGACGCTCGCGCGGCAACGCGAGGTTCCACAGCGCATTCAGCGCGAGCAGCGTGGTCGCGGCGTCGGAGCTGCCGCCGCCCAGCCCGCCGCCCATGGGAATGCGCTTGTCGATCGAGATGGTGACGCCGTGGCGCGCACCGCTCTCCGCCTGCAGCAGCCGCGCCGCGCGCACGGTGAGGTCGCTGTCCTCGGCAACGCCAGGCAGGGGCGCAGCGAGCCGCACCGCGCCGTCCTCGCGCGGCGCGAAGCGCAGCGTGTCCTCCAGATCGATCAGCCTGAACAGCGTCTGCAGCAGGTGATAGCCGTCCGGGCGGCGGCCCACCACGTGGAGGAAGAGGTTGAGCTTGGCCGGCGCCGGCCAGGGATCGTTCCAGCCGCGCATCATCGCCACTCCTCGATGACCAGGCGGATGTCGAGCGTGTCGCGCGTCAGGCGCATGCGTCGCGGCAGGCCGTTCTCGCCGTACTCGAGATACTCGATCTTCCAGCCCGACTGGAAGAGCTCGCCCAGTCTGGCACCGTCCCGCCGCGCTTCCGCGGGCACGCCGGCCACGGGCTGCGCGCGGACCCAGTCCGGCAGCCCCGCGAGCGGCAGGCGCCAGCCGAGCACGCTCTCGGTCAGCGTCTCCGGATCGGCAGCGGCATGGCGCTTGCCGTCGCTGGTCATCAGGACGTAGGCATCGCCGCGGCGGGTGAGTTCGGCAAGGCCCTGGCCAAGCGGGTTGGAGATGACCAGGTCATCGGCCGCGGGAGAATGGCGCCACTCGGCACGGCCCGTGGCGCTCTGCTCGCCGTAGCGCACCGCCACGCGCGCGGCCAGTTCGAACGCAGGCGCCTCGGCGGTCGGCGGCGGGAGCGACGCGCATGCGGCGACCAGCGACGCGCCTAGCGCCGCCGCGAACCGCCTCACTTCCGGAAACGCTCGATGGTCTTGTTCAGCGTCTCGTTGGTGGGCGTCTTGCCGACCGCCTCCTTCCAGATCCGCTGTGCCTCCGCGCGCTGCCCCATGACCCACAGCACCTCGCCCAGGTGGGCGGCGATCTCGGCGTCCGCGCGCAGCGCATAGGCGCGCTTCAGCCACTTGAGCGCGTCCTCGTTCTGGCCCTGCCGGAATAGCACCCACCCCATGCTGTCCATGATGTAGGCGTCGTCGGGCGCGAGCTTGATCGCCTGCTCGATCAGCTCGCGCGCCTCGGGCAGGCGCTCGTTGCGATCAGCCAGCGTGTAGCCCAGGGCGTTGTAGGCGTGCGCGTGGTCGGGCCGGAGCTTCATGACACGGCGCATCGACGTCTCGAGGATGTCGATACGGCCGAGTTTCTCGGCGAGCATGCCCTGGTCGTAGAGCAGGTCCGGATGGTCGGGAAGCTTTTCCAGCCCGCGCTCGACGACGTCGAACGCCTCGCGCGTCTGGTTCGCGTCGCGCAGGACCTGCGCCTCCGCGAGAATGAGCTGCACGCGTTGCTGGTTGGTGGTCGCGCTCGCCTTTTGCAGGAAGTCGCGCGCGCCCGGCACGTCGCCCTGCTTGGCCATCACCTGCGCCTGGCGCACCTGCGCGTTCATGAAATGCTCGCCGCGCGTGACCTCGCCGTACCACTGCAGTGCCTCGGGATACTTCTTCTGCTCCTCGGTGGCCTGGCCGAGGTACAGGCGCAGGGTGTTGGGGTCGCGGAAGTCGAGGCTCATCAGCCGTTTCAGGGTCGACTCCGCGCCCGCCCAGTCCTCGAGCTGCATGGACAGCACCGCGACCGCGAACAGCACGTCCTGGTTGTCGGGGAAATCCTTCTGCAGGCTCTGGAACTGGCCGCGCGCCTCCGCGTACTTGCGCTCACTGACCAGCGCGCGCGCGTACGCCAGGCGCGCGTCCTGCGCCTGCGGATAGCGCTTCACGTAGTCGCCGAGGTAGGCGGTTGCCTTCTCGGCCGACTGCTGCTGCAGCAACTGGGCCTCGAAGAGCGCGGCAACCTCCCAGTCGGGCTTCAGCGCCAGCGCGGACCGGATCTCCTTCAGCGCGAGCGCCTCGTCGCCGGCCGTCGCGGCGGCCTGCGCCACCGCGAAGTGCGCCTGCGGAAGCTGCGGATAGGGCTGCGCGAGGCCCTGGACGAGCTTGAGGTTGGCCGCCTTGTCGGGGTTGTTGGCGAGCAGGCGGTTGAGTTGCATGAAGCCGTCGCCGCGTGCTGCGCCTTCGGCGGCGAGGATCTTCTGCAGGTAGGGCTGCGCCTCGTCCACCCGGTTGGTGCTGACCAGCAGCCCGGTCAGCGTGCGCAGCGCCTCGGCCGATTCGGGGTCGGCTTCCAGCCAGATGCGCGCGGATTCGACTGCGGCGGCGGGCTGCCGCGCAGCGCGCGACACTTCAGTGGCGCGGCGTGCAATGCGCGGGTCGCGCGTGCGGCGCGCGAGGTCGACGTACGCCTGCGCGGCCAGGGCGGGATTGCCGCGCTGGCCGGCGATCTCCGCGAGCAGGAATTCGTAAAGGATCTGGTCGGTGAGCTCGAGGTTGGGCAGCGGCGCGCTCTTTCCCGCCGCGACCGACGGTTCGTCGGCGGTGGGCGCGGCGGACGGGGTCGCAGCGGTGCGCTCCGGCGTCTGCGCGCAGGCACCGAGCAGCAGCGCGGCGAGCGCGAGGGTGACAACCTTGCCCGACGGGCGGCGTGAAAGAGGGGGAGGCATCGCTACGGATGGAAAAAAGGATGATGCGCGGCAGCATCTTAGCAGGGTGCCGGAACCCTTCGGTATAGTCGGTCGCTTCTTCGCGAGCACGTTGTCCTATCCTTGCGCTGTCATGCCCGAGTTGCCCGAAGTCGAGATCACCCGGCGCGGCATCGCGCCCCATGTCGAGGGACGCACGGTTACCGGGGTGGTGGTCCGGCATCGCGGGCTGCGCTGGCCGGTGCCGCGCGGCCTGGAGCGCATGGTGTCCGGCCAGCGCGTCCGGGCCGTCCGTCGCCAGGCCAAGTACCTGCTGCTGGACTGCGATACCGGCACCCTGATCGTCCACCTCGGCATGTCGGGCAGCCTGCGCGTCCTGCCGGGCGATACCCCGCCCGGCCCCCATGACCACTTCGACCTCTGTTTCGGCGATTCGATCGTGCGGCTGCGCGATCCGCGGCGATTCGGGGCGGTGCTGTGGCATCGTGCAGGCACGGCGCCCCATCCCCTGCTGGCCGCGCTGGGCGTCGAGCCGTTGTCCGAGGCGTTCACCGGTGACCTGCTGTGGCGCGCGGCGCGCGGCCGGCGAGTGGCGATCAAGCTCCTGCTCATGAACGCAGCCGTCGTGGTCGGCATCGGCAACATCTATGCGTCGGAGAGCCTGTTCCGCGCGGGAATCCATCCGCGCACGCCGGCGGGGCGGGTTTCCAGGGCACGCTGCCACCGGCTGGTGCAGGCCGCCAGGGAGACGCTCACGGCCGCGCTGGCGGCCGGCGGAAGCACCCTGCAGGACTTCGTTGGCGCCGACGGAGAGCCGGGCTACTTCCAGCAGCAGTACCTCGTCTACGACCGGGAGGGCGAGCCCTGCCGGGTGTGCTCGGCGCCAATCAGGCGCATCGTGCAGGGGCAGCGCTCCACCTGGTTCTGTCCCGCCTGCCAGCGCTGACCAGCCCTCGCCCGTCTGGAACTTACCCAGCAAAGCCAACGTGTTACAGTATTCTCGCACTCTGGACGTCGAGAGGGGGGCAGCATGTCGGCGAGCCTGGTGGAAGGCGTCCGCGACTACAGCGTTTGGCGGTCGGGCATTTCCCAGCGCATCGTGGCATTCCGGCGCTGGCTGCACGACAACGACCTGGCCGATGCGCAGACCGACCTGCGTCTCGCGCATCTGCTCGAGCGGCTGGGCGAGGACAAGCTGACCGTGGCCTTTGTCGCGGAGTTCTCGCGCGGCAAGTCCGAACTCATCAACGGCATCTTCTTTGCCGACTACGGCCGGCGGCTGCTGCCCTCGTCCACCGGCCGCACGACCATGTGCCCGACCGAACTGCAGTGGGATCCCGCGCTCGGGCCGTGCATCCGCCTGCTGCCCATCGAATCCCGCGCCAGCAATGCCTCGACGCTGGAGCTGAAGCGCTATCCCGACGAATGGACGGTGCTGCCCCTCGACGTGACCGATGCGCCCGCGCTGGTCGATGCCTTCTCCCAGGTGCGCGATGTGAAGCGCGTTCCCATAGAGGAGGCCAGGCACTACGGCCTGTGCGTATCGGACAAGGCCGTGCGCGTGGCGGGCGCCGCCGGCGACGGCATGGTCGAGATTCCCCGCTGGCGCCACGCCGTGATCAACTTCCCCCACCCGCTGCTCGAGCAGGGGCTGGTGATTCTCGACACGCCCGGCCTGAACGCGATCGGCACCGAGCCCGAACTCACGCTCAGCCTGCTGCCGAACGCGCACGCGGTGCTGTTCGTGCTCGCCATCGACACCGGCGTCTCGCAGACCGACGCGGACGTGTGGCGCGACTTCATCGCATCGACAGGCACGCATTCGCGCGGTCGCTTCGTCGTGCTCAACAAGATCGACACGCTCTGGGACGGCCTGCGCTCGGAGGGGGAGATCAACACCGAGATCGTGCGGCAGATCGAATTCGTCGCCGACACTCTCGGTGCCGACGAGGACCGCATCCTCGCGGTGTCGGCGCAGCGCGGCTTGGTGGCCAAGATCACCCAGAACGCTGCGCTGCTCGACCGCAGCCGCCTGCTTTCGCTCGAGCGCGCGCTCGCGACCCAGCTCATTCCCGGCAAGCAGGAGATCGTGCGCGAGACCACGCGGGCCGAAGTGCTCGAACTGATCGGCAACACGCGCGCGATCCTGGAGGCACGGCTCACCGGCGTCCTCGAGCAGCTCTCGGACCTGCGCCAGCTGCGCGGCAAGAACCTCGACGTCGTCGAGCAGATGATGCGCAAGGTGCGCTCCGAGAAGGAGGATTTCGAGTACGAGCTGGCGCGGTTCCAGGCCGTGCGCGGCGTCTTCTCCCAGCACACCAACACGCTGTTCACCCACCTCGGGATGGACGCGCTCAACGCCGAAGCGAAACACACGCTCGCCGAGTTCCGCAAGGCGCGCTTCACGCCGCAGCTGCGCCAGGCGTTCCGCGGGTACTTCGACGGCGTGGGCGCGCGCCTCGAGCAGGCGGGCGCAGTCGTGGCCGAGGTGCATCGCATGATGGAGGCGATGTACCGCAGGTTCGCCGACGAGCACGGGCTGCGGCTCGCCAGTCCGCCGCCGTTCTCGCTGTTCAACTACCACAAGGAACTGGAGCGCCTGGAGCGCACGTTCCGCCTGAGTTTCGACACCACCTACGTGATGCTCACCAGCGAGGAGATGTCGCTGAAACAGAGGTTCTTCGAGACCTTCGCGAGCCAGGTGCGGCGCGTGTTCGGCTACGCCAACCGCGAATGCGACAACTGGCTCAAGGCGGTCATTGCGCCGATCGAAACCCAGGTCCGCGAACACCAGATGCAGCTCCGGCGCCGGCTGGAGTCCATCCGCCGCATCCACCGCGCGACGGACGCGCTCGAGGACCGCGTCCAGGAACTCGAGCAGGTCGAGAACATCCTGGTGCAGCAGCTCAAGGCGGTCCACGCCACTGCCGAGCAGATCGAGCGAGTGCTCGACCAGGAGTACGGCCTCTACGCGGCCGCCGCCTAGCGCCTTCGTGCGGCGGTCAGGCCGCCTGCTTCGCGGCCATGAGCATCACGTACTTGGCCTGGAGCTGCTCGGGCGTCTCCACGAGGTCGGGATTCACCGGGATGCAGTCCACCGGGCAGACCTGCACGCACTGCGGCGCGTCGAAGTGGCCCACGCACTCGGTGCATTTCCGCGGATCGATGACGTAGTGCTCGTCGCCCTGCGAGATCGCGCCGTTGGGGCACTCGGGCTCGCAGACGTCGCAGTTGATGCACTCGTCGGTGATGATAAGGGCCATGGTTCCGCCGGATTCAGCCGCCGAGTTGTTTGACCTTCTCGCGCAGCCGTTCGTTCACCAGCGGATGGACGAACTTGCCCACGTCCCCGCCGAGTACGGCGATCTCGCGGACGATGGTCGCGGAAATGAACTGGTACTTCTCCTCCGGGGTGAGGAAGACGGTCTCCACGTCCGGGATGAGCTGCCGGTTCATGCCGGCCATCTGGAACTCGTACTCGAAATCCGACACCGCGCGCAATCCGCGGATGATGACCTTCGCGTCCTGCGCAACCACGAAATCGCGCAGCAGGCTGGAAAAGCCGAAGACCCTGCAGTTGGAATAGGCGGCGAGCACCTCGCGCGCCATGCGGATACGCTCGTCGAGGGTGAAGAACGGGCGCTTGCCGCGGCTGTCGGCGACGCCCACGATGACCTCGGAGAACAGGCCGCAGGCCCGGCGCACCAGATCCTCGTGGCCACGGGTCAGCGGGTCGAACGTGCCCGGATACACCGCCCTAGTCATCGCCCTTCCTCCGCAACAGTTGGTAGCTGACGGCCCCGGCCCGGCCGTGTTTCAGCACGGTCCAGCCGTCGGGCGCGATCGGCGCCGCGCTCTCGACGTACACCACGGCGTCGGGCGCGAGATGCGGCGCCAGGCGCTCGAGCACAGGTTCCTGCAGACCGCTTGCATAAGGCGGGTCCACGAACACCACGTCGAAAGGCATGCCCCTCGGACGACCCAGAAATTCTAGCGCATCGCACCGCACCAACTCGGCGCCCGAGGCAGCGAGCTTCGCAGCATTGGCTTTCAGCAGCCTGACGGCCTCGGGCGCGCGGTCAACCAGCACGGCCGCCGCCGCGCCGCGCGAAAGCGCCTCGAAGCCGAGCACGCCGGAGCCGGCGAAGAGATCCAGCACGCGGCGGCCGGCGAGATCCTGTCCGAGCCAGTTGAAGAGTGTCTCGCGCACCCTGTCCGGCGTCGGGCGCAGGCCCTCGGCATCGGGAAAGTCGATCAGCCGGCTGCGCCATGCGCCGCCGATGATGCGCACGCGGTTGGCGCGTCCGGAACGTTGTTCGCGAAGCGGAGGCACGTGGACCCTTTGATAGAATCGGGAAAGATTCTAGTCCTCGCGCCCCTCCCCTTCCTCCCGCGGCAGCGCCCACCCTTGTTCGGCTTCCTGAAGAAATCCGCCGAGACGCCCGAGAAGCGCTCGTGGCTCGATCGCCTGAAGACCGGCTTGAAGAAGACCGGTTCACAGCTCACCGGCCTGTTCGGCGGCACGAAGATCGACCAGGCGCTGTACGAGGAGCTGGAGTCCGCGCTGATCTCCGCCGACGCGGGCCTCGAAGCCACGGCCTACCTGCTCGAGCGCCTGCGCGCTCGCGTGCGCAAGGAGCGTCTGGAAACACCTGCGCAACTCAAGGTGGCGCTGTCCGACGAGATCGCCACGCTGCTCGCGCCACTGGAGCGCGAACTGGACACCCGCGCCGCGAAGCCCTTCGTGCTGATGATCGCCGGCGTGAACGGCGCGGGCAAGACCACCTCGATCGGCAAGCTCGCGAAGTTCCTGCAGTCGGAAGGCCAGTCCGTACTCCTTGCGGCTGGCGACACGTTCCGCGCCGCCGCGCGCGAGCAGCTCGCCGAGTGGGGCCGGCGCAACGGCGTGACCGTGGTGGCACAGGAAAGCGGCGATGCCGCCGCGGTGATCTTCGACGCGGTGCAGGCAGCCAAGGCGCGCGGCATCGACGTCGTGATCGCCGACACCGCAGGCCGGCTGCCCACCCAGCTCCACCTCATGGAGGAGCTCAGAAAGGTGAAGCGCGTCATCACCAAGGCGGAGGCGACGGCGCCGCACGCGGTGTGGCTGGTGATCGACGCCAACAACGGCCAGAACGCCCTCGCGCAGGTGAAGGCGTTCGACGATGCGCTGGGGCTCACCGGGCTGGTCGTCACCAAGCTCGACGGCACGGCCAAGGGCGGGGTCCTTGCTGCCATTGCGCGCAGCCGCCCGGTCCCCGTCGTGTTCATCGGCGTCGGCGAAGGCATCGACGACCTGCGTCCGTTCTCCGCGCGCGACTTCGCCGACGCGCTGCTCGGCTGACTTTGGCTGCGGCGGTTTCGTTCAACGGCGTCGGGAAGCGTTATCCCGGCGGGCGCCAGGCGCTGGAGGGCATCACGTTCGACGTCGCCCCTGGCGAGATGCTTTTCGTCACGGGTCACTCGGGGGCCGGCAAGAGCACCCTGCTCAAGCTCGTGCCGCTGGTGGAGCGCCCGACCGCGGGCGCACTGCTCGTCAACGGCCAGAACGTCCTGGCGCTGCGCCCCGGGGCGATCCCGTTCCTTCGCCGGACGCTGGGCCTGGTCTACCAGGACCAGAAGCTGCTCTATGACCGGAGCGTGCTCGACAACGTGCTGCTCCCGCTGCAGGTCTGCGGCTATGCGCCTGGCGACGCGATGCGCCGCGCGCGGGCGGCGCTGGACAAGGTGGGACTCCTGGAGCGGGACCGCGCGTTTCCCGTTCAGCTCTCCGGCGGCGAGCAGCAACGGCTCTGCGTGGCGCGCGCCGTGGTCAACAGGCCTGGCATCCTGATCGCCGACGAGCCGACCGCCAGCCTCGACGCCGATGCGGCAGTCTCGATGATGGAGCTGTTCCGCTCCTTCAACCAGGTGGGGGTGACCGTGATCGTCGCGACCCACGATCACGCATTGGTGCAACGATATGCCAGTCGCGAGATCCGGATCGAGCATGGGCGGCTTGTTGGATGGGCTCGAGACGGAGGCGAGGCGGCAGCGTGAAGGTCTGGCTACGGCATCACTGGCTCAGCCTCGCCTCCACGCTGGGGCGGCTGGCTCGCCAGCCCCTCGCCACGGCGCTGAACGTGGCGGCGATCGGCGTCGCCCTGGCGCTGCCGTTCGGCGGCTACGTGCTGCTCGACAACGGTCGCATGCTCGCCCGGCATGTCGCAGGCGACCCGCAGATGACCGTGTTCCTGAGCCTGGATGCGACCCGCGCGGATGCGGAAAGGATAGGCGCCGAGATCAGGCGCGCGGCCGGCGTGCGGGGGATGCGCTTCGTGCCGCGCGACGAGGCCTTCGCGGAGCTCAAGCGCAGCGAGGGCATCGGCGACATCGTTGCCGCGCTGCGGAGTAACCCGCTGCCCGACGCCTACGTGGTCGACCTCGATCCCGGCCAGGCCGCGGCGGCGGAGTCGCTCGCCGTGCGCTTGCGGCAGTCCCCTGCGGTCGACCAGGTCCAGCTCGACAGCGCCTGGGTCAAGCGGCTGGACGCGCTGATCGGGCTGGGCCGGGCAGCGGTGGCGGTACTGGCGACGTTCCTCGCGATCGGGCTCGTGGCCATCACGTTCAACACCGTCCGGCTGCAGATCGTGACGCAGGCGCAGGAAATCGAGGTTTCGCGCCTGGTCGGCGCCACTGCCGGCTATGTCAGGCGCCCGTTCCTCTATCTCGGGGCGTTGCTCGGCGGGCTGGGCGGCGTGGTCGCCGCAGCGGCCATCGCAGTGGCGGTGGCCACGCTCAACGGCGACATCGCCCGTTTGGCAGCGACCTACGGGTCGAGCTTCCGGCTGTCGATGCCCGCCGTCACGGATCAGGTCAGCCTGGTCGTCTTTGCGGCTACCCTCGGCTGGATGGGAGCCTATCTGTCAGTGAGCAGACACTTACGTTGAGCATCAACTGGGCCGAACCTTAACCCGACTGAACTACTCAGGCATTTAGCACTCCAACATATAGAGTGCTAAACTTCTAGCCGGGAGGTTAAGAGACATGACCACTGCCATCGCCCTTCGCCCGTCCTCGTTTCCGACGCCGACCAGCCTGGGCAGCCTGGAGAACTATATCCAGGCGGTGAACCGCTTTCCGATTCTGACGGCCGAGCAGGAAACCGATCTTGGCCGCCGCCTGCGCGACGCTGACGATCTCGAAGCAGCCCGCCAGCTCGTGCTGTCGCATCTGCGCGTCGTGGTCGCCATCGCTCGCGGCTACCTCGGCTACGGTCTGCCGCACGCGGACCTGATCCAGGAAGGCAACATCGGCCTCATGAAGGCGGTCAAGCGCTTCGACCCGGAGCGCGGCGTGCGCCTGGTCTCGTTCGCGATCCACTGGATCAAGGCCGAGATCCACGAATACATCCTGCGCAACTGGCGCCTGGTCCGCATTGCCACCACCAAGGCGCAGCGCAAGCTCTTTTTCAATCTGCGCAGCATGAAGAAGGGTCTCCACTCGCTGTCGCAGGACGAGACCCGCGCGATCGCCACCGAGCTGCGGGTGAAGCCCGAGGAAGTGGCGGAGATGGAGATGCGCCTCTCCGGCCAGGACATCGCGCTGGAGCCCAGCGCCGATGACGAGGAGGAGACCTTCGCGCCGATCGCCTACCTGTCCGACCCGGCCAACGAGCCCTCCAAGACGCTCGAGGAGCACCAGATCGAGCGCGTGCGCGGCGAGGGTCTCGGCCGTGCGCTGGCGCAGCTCGACCCGCGGAGCCGCCGCATCATCGAGCGGCGCTGGCTGGCCGAGGACGACGCCGCGACGCTGCACGAGCTGGCGGCCGAGTTCAACGTGTCGGCCGAGCGCATCCGCCAGATCGAGGCAAAGGCGCTGCAGAAGATGCGCGGCGTGATCGGCGAGCACTGAACGCCGGCCGCGAGCGGCTGAAAGAAGCCCCGCCCTGCGGGGCTTTTTTTTCCGCCTACGCGCCTGCCAGGAGGGCGCGGATGTCCTGCACGATCGGATCGACCGACTGGCCGTGGCGCACGAACAAACGCAGGCGGCCCTGCGGGTCGTACAGATAGGTCGAGGCCGTGTGGTCCATCGTGTACGTCTCCGGCGTCTTGCCCGGGACCTTCTGGAAGTAGACCTTGAAGTGTTTCGCCGCCTGCGCGATCTCCTCCGGGGTGCCGTGCAGCCCGAGGAAGGCCGGATCGAAGGCCGTCACGTACCTCGAGAGCAGCTCGGGCGTGTCGCGCTCAGGATCCACGGTCACGAAGATCACCTGAAGCCGCTCGCCATCCGCGCCGAGCTTCTCCTTGACCTCGCGCATGGTCGCGAGCGTAGTTGGACACACGTCCGGGCAGTGCGTGAAGCCGAAGAACACCGCCACCACCTTGCCCTGAAAGTCGGCGAGCGTGCGCGGCTTGCCATCGTGCCCGGCGAGCTTGAGCTCGCGGCCGAACTCCGCGCCGGTGACGTCGGTATTCTGAAACGACGGCTTGGACGGCCCGCAGGCCGCAAGCAGCAGCGCGGCGGCGAGGGCGGCCAGGCGGCGCATCAAAACGGCAGGTAGTGGTCAGCGAGCAGCGCGGCAAAGAGCAGCGCGAGGTACACGATGGAGTACCGGAAGGTCGCCCGCGCCACTGCGTCGGAGTACGCCGCGTAGATGCGGATCGCGTAGGCGAGGAAGACCCCGCCGAGCACTGCCGCGGAGACGAGGTACAGCCAGCCGCTCATGCCGGTGACGAACGGCAGGAACGAAGTCGCCAGCAGGATCACCGTGTAAAGCAGCACGTGGAGCTGGGTGAACCGGCGCCCGTGCGTCACCGGGAGCATCGGCAGGCCGGCCTTGCGGTACTCCTCGGTGCGATACAGCGCGAGCGCCCAGAAGTGCGGCGGCGTCCAGGTGAAGATGATCAGGAACAGGATCAGGGCGTCGGCGGTGACCTCGCCGGTCACGGCGGCCCATCCGAGCACGGGCGGCATCGCGCCCGATGCTCCGCCGATGACGATGTTCTGCGGCGTGTTGGGCTTGAGCAGCACCGTGTAGATGACCGCGTACCCGACGAAGGTCGCGAGCGTGAGCCACATCGTCAGCGGGTTCACCCAGGCATGCAGGATCGCGAGGCCGATGCCGCCCACGATGCCGGCGAACACCAGAGTCTGGCCGGAAGTCAGCTCCCCGCGCGGCAGCGGCCGCGCCCGCGTGCGCAGCATGATGGCGTCGAGCTTCTGCTCCACCAGGCAGTTGAACGCCGCGGCCGCACCGGCCACCAGGGCGATGCCCAGCGTGGCCGCGAGCAGCACCTCGAGCCGGACGCCGACCGCGGGCGGGACCGCCAGGAACATCCCGATCACCGCGCAGAAGACGATGAGGTAGACGACGCGGGGCTTGGTGAGCTCGTAGAACTGCCGCAGTCGGTGGGACGCGAGGTGTAGGGTCTGGGCGCTCACGGGAGGGCGAAAACCGGGCGCGCACGCCGCGCCGGCAGGACCGGAAGAAGCGCGAATTTTATCACGCGCGCACCCTGGCGCGGAGCGGCGCGAGCATCCCTCCGTCGACGGACGCGGCCCGCATCGCCTCACCCGACCCTGGAGACCTTCAGCAGCCGGGAGATGTCCTTCATCATCCGGCGCGGATCGGCCTCCCGCGGAAAGCGCAGCATGAGATTGCCGAGGGGGTCGATGACGTAGACGTGGTCACGCACGCTTTCCGCCGCCGGGAATCCGCCCATGACGTCGGTGCCGCGGCCGCGAACCAGGCGTACGCCTTCGGTCAGCCGCGCGAGCTCCGCCGGCGGCACGCCGTCGTCCATGACGATCCAGACGCGCTCGATGCGGTCCATCTCCCGGCCCTGCGCCACGCGCACCTGGCGCATGTTGAAGAGCTTCTGCGGACAGGGCTCCGCGCAGGCGGCGTCGTCGAAATGCACCAGGATCCACCTGCCCCGGAGATCGGCGAACGAGAAGGGCCGTCCGTCGGCCGCGGCGAGCGGCGCGGCGGCGACGGGACGGGGGTCGATCAGCTCGCCGTAATTGACGCGGCCTTGGGGCTGCCAGACGTAGAAGGCAAGGTACGCGGCAATGGTGGGCGCCGCGCAGACGAGCAGGATGAAGAAGGCGTTCAGCCGCCCACGGCGGCGACGCGCGTCGTCGGGTTCAGGCATTGCGGGGGCGGCGCCGGAGGTTGAGCGAGACATAGAGCACGATGACCAGTATGGCGAAGAGGTACCACTGCATGGCGTATCCGCGGTGCTTCTGCACGCCGGTGTCGGGCCGCGACCATTCCCGCGCCAGCCCGTCGGGAGCTGCGCTGGTCTGCTGTACGATCACGGGCTGCAGCGCAAGCCCCGACCACTTCTGATAGCGCTCCATGAGGAAGTGCTGCCACACGGCCCCTGCCGGAGCGCCATCGCCAAGCTCGAACACGCGCGCAGGCGGCAGCACCGCCAAACCCTCGATCTCCTGTACGCCCGGCGGCGTCGATACGGCAGGGAGCTCGGCGCGCGTGGGCGGCGCCGCGATCCAGCCGCGATTCACCAGCACGTGCAGGTCGCTGCCCTCGATCCGCAGCGGCGCCAGCACTTCATAGCCGACACGGCCGCGCAGCACGCGGTTGTCGAGCAGCAACCCCTTGTCTGGTACGAACTCGCCGCGCAGCCGGACGCGCCGGAACGCCCAGTCCTCGGCTACCACCGGCGTGCGGTCCATCCGTTCCGGCGGCGCCGCCGCGCGGCTGTCGAGCTGCGCGGCCAGCACCTCCTTGTACTCGGCCCGCCGCGTCTGCCAGTTGCCCGCGGTGATGCACACCGCCACGACGGCGAGCGCCGCGGCCGTCACCACCACGCCCGGCCACCGGAAACGCCAACCGCTCATGACACCCGTCCCGACCATGCATTAGACTGAAAGCTCCCGCCTGCTCCAGTCGCCATGCGCTATTTCGTCCTCGCGGTCCTCGCGCTCATCCTGCTGTCGCTCGGCTCGGCGCTCTACTACCTGATTCGCGACCAGGGCCGCTCCGGCAAGGTGGTGCAGATGCTGGCGATCCGCGTCGGGCTCTCCATCGCCCTGTTCGTGATCCTGATGGCGAGCTACAAGCTCGGCTTCATCACGCAGCGAATCGGCTGAAAAAGAGAGAGCGCCTGCGGCCGTAGCCGCGGCGCCCTTGGGCCCGCGTCGCGGGCTCCCCTTCTCCTCCTCCAGCCTCAGACGTCGCGGCGATTCCGCTGCCGCGGCGCGCCTTCCCCTTCTAGAGCCAGTACACCAGGATGAAGAGCAGCAGCCACACCACGTCGACGAAGTGCCAGTACCACGCGACGCCCTCGAAGCCGAAGTGGTGCTCGGGCTTGAAGTGCCCCTTGAGGCAGCGGAACAGGATCACCGTCAGCATGATCGCGCCCACCGTCACGTGGAACCCGTGGAAACCGGTCAGCATGAAGAACGTCGAGCCGAAGATGCCGCTGGTCAGCTTGAGGTTCAGGTCGTTGTACGCGTGCACGTACTCGTAGACCTGGAAGCCCAGGAAGACCACGCCGAGCGCGATGGTGAGGAACAGTCCGAGAGCGAGCTGGCCGCGGTTGTTCTCGCGCAGCGCGTGATGCGCCCAGGTGAGGGTCGCGCCGGAGGTGAGCAGCAGCGCGGTATTCAGCGCGGGAATGCCCCAGGCGCCCATCGGCGTGAACGTCGTGTCGATGCCTGGGCCGGCGGTCGGCCACTGGGCGTTGAAGTCCGGCCACAGCAGCTTGTGCTCGACGTCGCCCAGCCACGGGACGGAGAGCGTCCGTGCGTAGAAGAGCGCACCGAAGAACGCCGCAAAGAACATCACCTCGGAGAAGATGAACCAGCTCATCCCCCAGCGGAAGGAGACGTCCACACGCTGGTTGTACATGCCGCTCTCGGACTCGTGCACGACGTTCCCGAACCAGCCGAACATCATGTAGACGAGCAGGGCCATGCCGACGAACACCATCCACTTGCCCGGCTCGCCCCCGTTGAACCAGATCGCGGCGCCGCTGCCCATCAGCAGCAGTGCGATCGAGCCGACGATCGGCCAGCGCGAAGGCTCCGGGACGAAGTACTTGGCCGTGGTGCTGAGACTCATCGCTATCTCCCTGCTTGGGGCCCGTCGGGGCTCTTTGGTATGGGCGCGGTCACGACGCCGCGCTAGTGATCACCAGACGCACCACCGCCACCAGCACGGCAACGAAGATCGCCGCGCCGATCAGCCCGGCGATGATCGCCTGGACCGGGGTGATACGCACCATGTCCGCATCGTGGTCCTGGCCCCTGCGGATGCCGAGAAAGGACCAGAACACCGCCTTCGCCACCGTGAGCGGCCCGGCCTTGCGCGGCTCCCCGCCCTGTGCGCCGGCCATCATCCCCGCTTCCCGCCCTGCGTTCCCTCGACCTCGAAGAAGGTGTAGGACAGCGTGATGGTGTTGACGTCGTCGGGCAGTGCCGGATCGATGACGAAGGTCACCGGAAACTGCCGCACCTCGCCCGGCGCGAGCGTCTGCTGGGTGAAGCAGAAGCACTCCATCTTCTTGAAGTATTGCGCGGCGTGGCGCGGTCCATAGCTCGGCACCGCCTGCCCGGTCACCGGGCGGTCCTGCGTGTTGCGCACCTCGTACATCACGGTGATGAGCTTGCCGGGGTGGATCTCGACGCTGCGCTCGACCGGCTGGAAGGTCCACGGCAGGTTGCGCAGGTTGGAGTCGAACTCGATGGTGACCAGGCGCTTGTAGTCGACCTGGGTGTTCGCCGGCAGGTCGTCCTTGCCGAACACGTTGCGGATGCCGGTGATCTCGCAGATCTTTTCGTAGAACGGCACCAGCGCGAAGCCGAAGCCGAACATCATCACCGCCACCACCGCCAGCCGCCGCAGCATGCGGAGGTTGGCGGCGGCCAGATCCTGCTGACGAGCGGCAACGGTATCCATGGTCAACCCAGAAACTTGTACTTGAGCATCACGCCAAAGAAAAAGACCGCCGCGATCGACGCGAGCACCAGGGCGGTCTTGACGTTTGCAGACATCGCTGCTGCTCCTTTGCCGGCACGCAGCCCTATTTCACGACCGGCGGCGTCTCGAAGCTGTGGTACGGCGCCGGCGAGGGCAGGTGCGTCCACTCCAGCGTGTCCGCGCCTTCCCAGGGATTGGCGGGAGCCTTCGCACCGCCCCTGATGCACTTCAGCACCACCCACAGGAAGATGAGCTGCGAGAGGCCGAAGCCGAACGCGCCGACGGTCGCGACCATGTTGAACTCGGCGAACTGGGTCGCGTAGTCCGGGATGCGGCGCGGCATGCCGGCAAGCCCGAGGAAGTGCATCGGGAAGAAGGTGATGTTGAAGGTGATGATCGACGCCCAGAAGTGCCACTTGCCAAGCGTCTCGTCGTACATGTGGCCGGTCCACTTCGGCAGCCAGAAGTACACGCCGGCGAAGATCGAGAAGAGCGACCCGGCGACGAGCACGTAGTGGAAGTGCGCCACGACGTAGTAGGTGTCCTGGAGCTGGATGTCCACCGGCGCGATGGCCAGTATCAGGCCGGTGAAGCCGCCCATCGTGAACACGAAGATGAAGCCGACCGCGAACAGCATCGGGGTCTCGAACGTCATCGAGCCCTTCCACATGGTCGCCAGCCAGTTGAACACCTTCACCCCGGTCGGCACCGCGATCAGCACCGTGGCGTACATGAAGAACAGCACGCCCGCTGCCGGCATGCCGACCACGAACATGTGGTGTGCCCAGACGATGAACGAGAGGATCGCGATCGAGGCGGTGGCGTACACCATCGAGCTGTAGCCGAACAGCGGCTTGCGGGCGAACGCCGGGATGATCTGCGAGATGATCCCGAATGCCGGCAGGATCATGATGTAGACCTCGGGGTGCCCGAAGAACCAGAAGATGTGCTGGAACATCACCGGGTCGCCGCCGCCGGCCGCGTTGAAGAACGACGTGCCGAAGTGTCGATCGGTGAGGACCATCGTGATCGCGCCCGCGAGCACCGGCATCACCGCGATCAGCAGGTACGCGGTGATCAGCCAGGTCCACACGAACAGCGGCATCTTCATCAGCGTCATCCCTGGCGCCCGCATGTTGAGGATGGTGGTGATGATGTTGATCGAGCCCATGATCGAGCTCGCGCCCATGATGTGCAGGGCGAAGATCGCGAGATCCATGCCCGGACCCATCTGGATCGACAGCGGCACGTAGATCGTCCAGCCCGCGGCGGTCGCCCCGCCGGGCACGAAGAACGACGAGACCAGCAGCACCGCGGCGGCCGGCAGGAGCCAGAAGCTCCAGTTGTTCATGCGCGCGAACGCCATGTCCGGCGCGCCGATCATCATCGGGATCTGCCAGTTCGCGAATCCCACGAACGCCGGCATGATCGCGCCGAACACCATGATCAGGCCGTGCATGGTGGTGAGCTGGTTGAAGAACTCGGGGTTCCACACCTGCAGGCCCGGCTGGAACAGCTCCGCCCGGATGCCCAGCGCCAGCACGCCGCCGGTGAGGAACATCGCGAAGCTGAACCACAGGTACATCGAGCCGATGTCCTTGTGGTTGGTCGTGGTGATCCACCGCATGATCCCCGACGGGGCGTGATGGTGGTCGTCGTGCGCGTGGCCGTGGTTGTCGAGGACTGCGCTCATGGGGCTCTCTCCTGACCTGTGTGCTCTGTGCCGGGGCTTACTTGCGGGCGGACTTCACTTCCGCGGGCAGGACCTCGTTGTCCTGCGCCTTGTTGCCCCACGCGTTGCGCGTGTACGTGATGATTGCGGCGATCTCGGTGTCCGAGAGGTTGGCCTGCGGCGGCATCTGGGCGTTCGGCATGAACACCCCCTTGCGCCCCTGCAGGATCACCTTGATCTGCTCGTCCTGGGTGCCCAGCACCACCTTGGAGCCGACCAGCGAGGGGAATGCGTTCGGAATGCCGACGCCGTTGGCCTGGTGGCACGCGGCACAGTTGGCCTGATACGCCTTCTCGCCGCGGGCGACGAGCTCGGCGACGGTCCACTGCTTGTTCGGGTCGTCCGCGGCGGCGGCCATCTTCTTCTTCTGCTCGCCGACCCAGGACGTGTACTTCTCCGCCGACACCACCTCGACCACGATGGGCATGAAGCCGTGGTCCTTGCCGCAGAGCTCGGCGCACTGGCCGCGATAGATGCCTTCCTTGTCGGCGCGGAACCACGTGTCGCGCACGAAGCCGGGAATGGCGTCCTGCTTGACGCCGAACGCCGGCACCCACCAGGAGTGGATGACGTCGTTCGCCGTGGTGAGAATGCGCACCTTCTTGCCGACCGGCACCACCAGGTGGTTGTCGGTCTCGAGCAGATAGTTCTCGCCCCGCGGCGCCTTGCCCTCGATCTGCTCGCGCGGGGTGGCGAGGTTGGCGAGCATGCTGATGCCCTCGCCCTCACCCTTGAGGTAGTCGTAGCCCCACTTCCACTGGTAGCCGGTGGCCTTGATGGTGAGGTCGGGGTTGGCAGTGTCCTTCATGTTCAGGACCACCTTGGTCGCCGGCCATGCCATGCCAACCAGAATCACGAACGGAATGATGGTCCAGATGATCTCGACCGTGGTGTTTTCGTGGAACTGCGCGGCCTTGGCGCCGACGGACTTCCGATGCGCGTAGATGGAGTAGAACATCACCCCGAACACGCCCACGAAGATCACCAGGATAATCACCATCATGAGCGTGTGCAGGTCGAAGATCTGCGCCGCGACCCGGGTGACGGGCTCCTGCAGGTTGAGCTGCATGTGCTCGGGACGCCCCTGCGCCACGGCCATCGCGGGCGCAAGCGCCCCGCACAGGGCCAGCGCCGTCCGCCCGAACCGCCCGTCCATGCTCCTTTCGATCATCTCGACCTCGTCCGATGCCAGTGCGCTAAACCCCGGCGAGCCGCTCGCGCAGCAGCGCCGCGAACCGCTCGCGACCGGTTGCGTCCAGATGACGCCCGATCTCGATCTCCTTGCCGTGCGACCGCAATGCCAGCCGCATCGACCCTGCCCTGCGCCCGACCACGACGCTCACCCAGGCGGGATTGAACTCGTAGTGCCGCAAGGCCTCCGCCTCGCGCATCTCCACCCGCAAGCGGCCGTCGACCAGCACGACGCGCTCGTAGTCCCCAGCGTGCCGGCCGAGCATCCAGAACGCTACCGCCAGGGCAGCCGCCTCGATCCCGGCGAATGGCAGCACCATCCACAAGCCGAGCGCGGCGAACGCCGTGCCGATGGCCAGGTTGACGAACGCCAAGGCGCCAAGGACCGCGAGCAACCGGTGCGGTGACATGGAGCAGTTGCGCCGCGACGTCAGCGCGAAACCGCCTGCGTGCAAATCGACGCTGATGCGCCGGTCTACCATACCGGGGAGAACCTCTCGACGCGCCGGCGCTTTCACGCCGGCGCAGGGCCGTTTTCAAGCGGGCTGAATGTACCACACGCGCCCCCGCATCAGCAACGAAACACGGCCCGCTTATCGGGGCACGGTCTTGACATTCAAGCCCTTTTTCGGGCACCGGGCCGGGACTGGAAACGGACGACGGCGCGCCCGTCGGCGCTCGCGCGCGGCTCGGCCTTCCAGGCATGGCCGTAGACGACCTCGAAGGTCGCGCTCACCCGCCCGTCGCGAGCCTGAGCGGCGTACGCCGCGATCATGCGCTGCCAGCGCCCGCGCCCGGTGAGGGTGCGCCGCCGGTCGGCGCGGACGTTGGCGTACCCCGCGGCGCGCAGCTCGGCGAGCACCAGCCCGGGCGCCGCGTAGGTCAGGGTCACGGCCTCCATGTCGATCACGGGCTCGCCGAAACCGGCGGCGACGAGCATGTCGCCGATGTCGTGCATGTCGACGAACGGGTGCACGTGGGGCGCGTCGTCGCAACCCGCGAATGCGGCCTTGAGCTCGCGCAGGGTATCCGGTCCGAAGGTGCTGAACATGGCGAGCCCGCCGGGCGCGAGTGCGCCACCCCACCCGCGGACGGTTGCCGCGACGTCGGCCGACCACGCCAGCGCAACATTGGACCATAGCATGTCGCACGAGCCGGGCTGCAGTGCCGCGGCGGCGAGATCGCCGCGCACGTAGCGCGCGCCCGCGCCGCCAGCCAGGGCGCGCAGCCGCGCGCCAAACGACCGCGCGCGCAGCGCCCGTTCGAGCGGCCCGGGGGCCGCGTCGAGCGCGACGATGTCGGCGCGCGGGTAGCGGCGCGCGAGCATCGCCACGCCCTCGCCTGCGCCACAGCCCGCCTCGAGAATGCGCGCCGGCGAGTGCTTGATGTATTGGAGGCGCTCGGCCATGCGTCGCTCGATCTCGCGCGCAATGAAGCTCTCGCCCCCGCGCGCCGCCGCGCGGTCGAAGGCCCGCCGCACGGCGGTGCGGTCGATCCAGCCGACGTACCCCTCGGGACGCTCGCTCATGCCAGCGCAGCCTCCATCGCCATCCCGGCCGCCAGCAGTGCGCGGTCGCGGCCGGCCGGCGCGAACACCATCAGCCCCGCCGGCGCGGCGCCCGCGGCGTGGCAGGGCAGCGTCAGCGCACAGCCATCCAGCGCATTGACCACCGACGTGTTGCGCAGCGCGCGCAGGTCGGCGCGAGCATAGGCGCGCTCGTCGCGCTCCAGGGCGGCGAGCGGCGGGGGAATGCACGCGACCGTCGGCGCGACCATGGCGTCGAAGCGCGCGCACTCCGCATCCCAGGCGGCACACAGCGCTGCGCGCAGGCGCACGGCCGCGACGTACTCCGCACCACCGATCTCCGCCCCGGCGCGCACCCGGTGCGCGACGCGAGGATCGTAGCGGCGCACGAGGCGCGCGAACGTTGCGCGATGCACGGCCCACGCCTCGGCGCTGGCGATGATGCCCTGCACGCCGGCCGCCAGCGCGTCCTCGACGGCACCGCTGCGCACGTGCTCGATGCGCGCCCCGCGGGCGGCCAGGCGCACGAGCGCCGACTCGAACGCGGCGGCGACGGACGCATCCAGCCCGTCGGTCAGGCGCCCCTCGGGCACCGCGAGCCGCAGCAGAAGCGCGCCGGCGCGCGGCGCCACTGGCGCTTCACCGGCAAGGACCGCGTCCACCGCCGCGCAGCACGCGACGGTGCGCGCGATCGGCCCGACCGAATCGAGGCTCGGGGACAACGGATACGCGCCGTCCCGGGGAATCCGCGACGCCGTGGGCTTGAAGGCGGCGAGCCCGCAGAACGCCGCGGGGATGCGCAGCGAGCCGCCGGTGTCCGTGCCGAGCGCGGCGTGGGCCATGCCTTCGGCGACCGACGCCGCCGCTCCGGACGACGAGCCGCCCGCGATGCGCCCCACCGCCCGGTCGTAGGGGGACAGCGGCGTGCCGTGGTGGGGATTGAGACCGACGCCGGAAAACGCGAACTCGGTCATGTTGGCCCGGCCGACGAGCACCGCGCCCGCCGCCCGCAAGCGCGCGACTGCGACGGCGTCGCGGGCGGCGGGCAGCGCCTCCGCCAGCGCGACCGAACCCGCAGTGGTCACCTGGCCGGCGACGTCAAAGAGGTCCTTGATCGAGACCGGGATGCCGTCGAGCGGCGACGCCTCGCATCCCGCGCGGCGCCGCGCGTCGGACGCGCGGGCCGCATCGAGCGCGCCTGCGGCATCCGCGGCCACGAAGGTGACGCGGCCCTGCCCCGCAGGGTCGGCGATGCGCGCGAGCGCGTCGCGTGCGAGCTGCTCGGCAGTGGTGCTGCCCGAGCGCAGCGCGGCTGCCAGCTCGGCGAGGCTCTGCACGGCTGGACTCCGCGCGCGGCGCCCTCAGGCGACGCCGAGCCTGGCGAGCAGCGCGTCGTCAGCGGCTGCTTCGGGATTGCCCGTGGTCAGCAGGCGGTCGCCGTAGAAAATGGAGTTGGCGCCGGCGAAGAAGCACCACGCCTGCACCGCCTCGGGCATCTCGCGGCGTCCGGCCGAAAGCCGCACGCGCGCACGCGGGAGCGCGATGCGCGCCACCGCGATGGTGCGCACGAACTCGGTCCACTCGAGCGGCTCCGATTCGGCGAGCGGCGTGCCCGGCACGGCGACCAGGTGATTGATGGGCACCGACTCCGGCTGGGGCGAAAGGCGCGCCAAGGCGGCGATGAGCCCGGCGCGCTGCGCGCGCGTCTCGCCCATGCCCACGATGCCGCCGCAGCACACCGCCAGTCCGGCCGAGCGCACGCGCTCGAGCGTCTCGAGCCGGTCCTCGAAGCCGCGCGTGCCGATCACGTCGCCGTAGAACTCCGGCGCGGTGTCGATGTTGTGGTTGTAGTAGTCGAGCCCGGCCGCCTTGAGCTGCTCGGCCTGCCCTTCGCGGAGCAGGCCGAGCGTCGCGCAGGTCTCGAGCCCCAGGTCCTTCACCGCGCGCACCATGTCGAGCACCGGCTCGAGGTCGCGCTGCTTGGGGCCGCGCCAGGCCGCGCCCATGCAGAAGCGCGTCGCGCCGGCGGCGCGCGCCGCACGGGCCGCGGCGGTCACTTCTTCGAGCGCGAGCAGCGACTGGTCGGCGACGCCGGCGTCGTGGCGCGACGACTGCGGGCAGTAGGCGCAGTCCTCGGGGCAACCGCCGGTCTTGATCGAGAGCAGCGTGGCGCGCTCCACGCCGCCGGCCGGGAAATGGCGGCGATGCACCTCGCGGGCGCGCTGCACGAGCTCGAAAAACGGCAGCTCGAACAGGCGCTCGAGCGCCTGCCGGTCCGGCTCCGCCGGCGCCGGCGCTGCCGGTCGCCGCGGTTGCATTGCGATGCTGCGCGTCTCCATGGTCGTTTCCGTCCCTGCAAAGCCCGGCATGGTGGAGAATCGCCGGCGAGGCTGTCAAATGAAAACGCGCGGAATCCTCTCGCTGGGCGCGCGCGCGCTTGCGGCGGCGCTGCCGCAGGACTGCGTCCTGTGCGGCGCCCCGAGCGGCGCGCGGCAGGTCTGCGGGCCGTGCGCGGCAGAGCTGCCGCGGCTGGGAGAATCCTGCCCGCGATGCGCGCTGCCGAGCCCTGGCGCCCGGGTCTGCGGCGCCTGCCTCGCCGCGCCGCCGGCGTACGACGCGACCCTCGCCTGCTTTGCCTATGCGTATCCCGTCGACCGGCTGGTGCAGGCGCTGAAGTACGGCCACCGCCTGCCGCTCGCGCGCTGGTTCGCGGCCGCCCTGGCCGAGCGCATCGGCGGCGCGCCGTGCGTCGACCGCGTGATCGCCATGCCGCTGCACCGCGCGCGGCTCGCCGAGCGCGGCTTCAACCAGTCGCTCGAAATCGCCCGCCGCATCGCGAGCGGCGCGGCGCTCGCGCTGGAGGTCGATGGCGCGCGGCGCGTTCTGGCCACCGCCCCGCAGGTGGGGCTGCCTCTGGACGCACGCGCGCGGAACGTGCGCGGGGCGTTCGCGTGTCCACATCGCCTGGACGGGCTGCGCGTCGCCGTGGTGGACGACGTGATGACCAGCGGCGCCTCCCTCGACGAGCTCGCGCGCACGCTCAAGGAAGCCGGCGCGGCGAGCGTGGTCAACTGGGTGGTGGCGCGCGCACTCTAGCGCGCCGGCCGCGCGCCTAGTTCTCGGGCTTGGGGTCGCGCGCGAGCAACTGCTCGACGGCAGCGCGCGCCGACAGGCCCTCGAACAGCACCGCGCAGACCGCGCGGGTGATCGGCATGTCGACGCCCAGCGAGCGGGCGCGCAGGTCGACCTCGCGGGCGGTGTGCACGCCCTCTGCGACATGCCCCAGCGAGCCGAGCACCGTCTCGAGCGGCTGGCCGGCCCCCAGGCCGAGACCCACCTTGCGGTTGCGCGAGAGATCGCCGGTGCAGGTGAGGATCAGGTCGCCCATGCCGGTGAGGCCCATGAAGGTGTCGTGCTCGCCGCCCATGGCGACGCCGAGGCGCGTGATCTCCGCGAGGCCGCGCGTCACCAGCGCGGCGCGCGCATTGAGGCCGAGTCCGAGACCGTCGGAGATGCCGGTCGCGATGGCCATGACGTTCTTCACCGCCGCGCCGACTTCCACGCCGATGACGTCGTCGGCGTAGTAGACCCGCAGGCGCGAGTGATGCAGTGCGCGCGCCGTGTCGCGCGCGAAAGGAACGTCCGCCGAGGCGAGCGTGAGCGCCGTCGGCAGCCCGCGCGCAACCTCCAGCGCGAAGCTCGGGCCGGAGAGCGCGCCCACGGGCGCGGCGCCCGCGCCGAGAGCCGCCGCGACCACCTCGTGGGGGAGGCTGTTGGTCGCGGACTCGAAGCCCTTGCACGCCCAGAGCAGCGGCACCCGCCTGCCGGTGGCCGCCACCGCCGTCGCGGTCTCGCGCAGACCGCCCGTCGGCGTGACGACCAGCACCAGCTCCGCCTCGCGGATCGCCTCGGCAACCGTGTCGGCGAGCTCGACCCCGGCGGGCAGCGGCACCTGCGGCAGATAACGGCTGGTGCGCGTGGCGCGCAGGGCGTTGCGCTGTGCCGCGTCGCGCGTCCACAGCACCACCCGATGATGGGCCGCGAACGAGATGGCGAGGGCGGCGCCCCAGGCGCCGGCGCCGAGGACCGCGAGTCTCATGGCCGCGCCACCCGCGCCATCATCTATTGCACGCCCCAGAGCTGGCCGATGCGCGCAAAGCCCGCCGTGCCGTCGCGGTGGCGCACTCGCACCCAGCCGGACGCACCCGCCTCGACCAGTTCGAGGACGACGCCCGACTGCGCCTGGAACGCGAGCGGCGCCGCGTCGGCGGGCTGCGTGCGCACGTCGGCCACCGGCGCGCTGACCACGACGGTGCGCGCCTCCGACAGCGACTTGCGCTCCACCCAGGTGAGCTCGCCCGACGCGTCGCGCACCTTCGCCCAGCCTGCGTCGAAGGTGATCACGTCAAGCGGCGTGCCGCGCGAGGCTACATAGAGCTTCTTCGCCTTCGCCGACGGCGCGTCATACAGCACGGCCGCTTCGGCGAGCGAACGGAACTCCGCCCCCGCAGGCACCGCCGCGAGCGCCAGGGCAATCGCGATGCAGAGCCGGATCAAGGATGCCTCAGTGCGCGATCTCGATGCGCGGCCCGGCCTTCGCCTGCTGCTCCTGCAGCCGCTGCGAGTAGATGGCCTCGAAGTTCACCGGCGCGAGATTGACCGCCGGGAAGCCGGCGCGGTTGATGATGCTGGCGACCGTCTCGCGCGCGTAGGGGAACAGGATGTTCGGGCAGGCGATGCCGAGCACCGGGTCCATGTCGGCGGCCGGCACGCCGCTGATGGTGAAGATGCCCGCCTGCGCGGCCTCCACCAGGAAGATCGTCTTGTCGCCCGCCTTGGCGGTCACGGTGAGTGTCACCACGACCTCGTAGAGCTCGTTGGTGCCGATGCGCTCGCCACTCGACGAAAGCTGCACCTCGAGTTGCGGTTGCGCGGGGTCCATGAAGACCTCCGGCGCATTGGGCACCTCGAGAGAGAGGTCCTTCACGTAGATCTTGTCGATGCTGAAGACGGGCTGCTGCGGGTCGCTCATGGATGCTCCAGTGGGTTCAGGCGCCGCCGGCGGTCGGGATCGAGCGCCGCGGGTTGCGGGGGAATGGAAAGCAGTCGCGGTCAGGCCGCGAGCATCGCGTCGAGCTCGCCGGCCGAATCGAGGGCGTGGAGGTCGTCGCAGCCGCCGACGTGACGCTCACCGATCCAGATCTGCGGAACGGTCCGGCGCCCCGACCGCGACATCATCTCCTGGCGGCGTTGCGGGAATTCGTCGACGCGGATCAGCTCCAGTTCGGGCTCGGCGACGCCCTTGGAACGCAGCAGCGCCTCCGCGCGATGGCAGTACGGGCAGGTGCCCGTGGCATACATGGTGACGCGCGGCATGTCGGTCAGTCGCGCCCGACCGGAAGACCCGCGGCGCGCCATGCCGCGAAGCCGCCGGAGAGATTGACCGCGCGCGTGAAGCCGTGCTTCTTCAGCGTGCCCAGCGCCGACGCCGACCGGTTGCCGGAGGCGCAGGAAACGACGATGGGCTTCTCCTTCCACTTCACGAGCTCCCCGGCGCGCCGCTCGAGCTCGCCAAGCGGGATGTTGCGCGCGTTCAGGATGTGGCCGGCGTTGAACTCGGCGGGCTCGCGCACGTCGAGCACCAGCGCGTCCTCCTTGTTGATCATCATGGTGGCCTGCAGCGTGTTGACCGCCGCGCCGCCTGCGCCGCGGCGCATCAGCGGCCAGACGAGCATCGCGCCCGACATGAACGCGACGGCGATCAGAAAGATGTTGTCCTGGATGAACTTCATGGCGCTCGCGGGGAGGGAAAGGCTAGTGGTTCGGACCGCAGAAGACCTCGCGCATCATCCCGATGAGCTGCAGGACGCGCTGGTCGCCGATGCGGTAGAAGACGCGATTGGCGTCCTTGCGGGTCTTCAGGACGCGCTTTTCGCGCAGGATGGCGAGATGCTGCGAGATGTTGCTCTGGGAGGTCCCGACGACGTCGACGATGTCCTGCACGCTCACCTCCTCCTCGCCCAGCACGCAGAGGATCTTGAGGCGCAGGGGGTGGCCGATCGCCTTCATGGCGCGGGCGGCCATGTCGATCTGCTCCTGCTTGCCGATCAGGTCCAGGATGATGTCGCGGTGCACGGAAAGGGGACGGGAAGTGGCCAAGACCGCCTATTATAGAATTTCAGGCCCGGCCACAGGAAATCGCCATGAAAAAGCTCGTCCTGCTCCGCCACGGCGAGAGCGTGTGGAACAAGGAGAACCGTTTTACCGGCTGGACCGACGTCGACCTGTCGGACCATGGCCGCGAGGAGGCGCGCCGCGCCGGCGAGCTCCTCCAGGCGGAGGGGTACACGTTCGACGTCGCGTACACCTCGGTCCTGAAGCGCGCCATCCGCACGCTCTGGCTCGCGCTGGACGAGATGGACCTGATGTGGATCCCGGTGCGGCATTCGTGGCGGCTCAACGAGCGCCATTACGGCGCCCTGCAGGGGCTCAACAAGGCGGAGACCGCGGCGAAGTTCGGCGAGGCCCAGGTCAAGATCTGGCGGCGCAGCTACGACACGCCGCCCCCGACGCTCGAGCCGGGCGACCCGCGCAGCCCCGCCGGAGACCCGCGCTACGCCGCGCTGGCCGCTGACGAGCTGCCGCGCACCGAGTGCCTGAAGGACACGGTGGCGCGCTTCCTGCCGCTTTGGAAGGACGAGATCGCGCCGGCCGTTCGCGCCGGCCGGCAGGTGCTGGTGGCGGCGCACGGCAACAGCATCCGCGCGCTGGTCAAGTATCTCGACGGCATGAGCGAGTCCGACATCGTCGAGCTCAACGTCCCCACCGCGATCCCGATGGTGTACGAGTTCGACGACGATCTGAAGCCGCTGCGGCGCTACTACCTCGGCGACGCTGCGGAGGCCGAGGCGCGCGCGCGCGCCGTCGCCAACCAGAGCCGCGCCGGGGCTTGATCCGCAGCCGCGCAGCCGCGGCCGCGCTGGCCGCCGCGCTCTGCGCCGCGCCCGCCGCCGCGGCAGAGGCGGACGACCTCAAGGCACTGCGCGCGCGCATCGAGGCGTTACGCGCCGAGATGGCCGCGACCGAAGGCCGCCGCGAGGAGGCGGTGGACGCCCTGCGCGCGTCCGAGCAGGCGATTTCCGAGTCCGGCCGCACGCTCGCCGAGCTCGCGCGGGACCAGCGAGCCGCGCGCGCGGAGCAGACCCGCCTCGCCACGGAGGCGCGACGCACGGCTGCAGAGGTCGACGCGCGCACCGGCGATCTCGGCCGGCTCCTGCACCGGCGCTACACCGTCGGCGAGCCCAGCGCCCTGCGCGTACTGCTGTCGGGCGAGGACGCATCGCGGACGGCGCGCGACCTCGCGTACCTCGCGTACCTCTCGCGGGCGCAGCACGACTTCGTGGCGGCGATGCGGCGCGATCTCGCGCGCCTCGACGAGTTGGAGCGCCTGGCACGCGAGCAGGCCGCCGAGCTCGCCGCGCTGGCCGAGGCGGCCACGCGGGAACGCAAGGTGCTGGAGCGGGAGCAGGCCGAACGGCGCCGCACGCTCGAGCGCGTGGCGGGCGACCTGCGCCGCCAGCGTGCCGAGGTGGACCGACTGGGACGGGACGAGTCACGCCTGGCGAAACTGGTCGAGGAGATCGCCCGTACCTTGAAAAGCGCGCAGGCTCCGGCGCGGCGCGAGCCGCCCAGGCCGGCGCGCAGCGAAGCCGTGCCGGAGCGCGGCACGCCGGAACGGGCCTTTGTCGAAATGAAGGGAAGTCTCAGATTGCCGGTGCGCGGGGAACTCCAGGGCCGTTTCGGCACTCCACGTCCAGGCCAGCCCGGCGGAGGCAAGGGTATTTTCATCGCCGCGCGGGAGGGTGAGGATGTGCGCGCCGTGGCCGGGGGGAGGGTGGTCTTCGCCGACTGGATGCGTGGCTTCGGCAACCTGCTGATCCTGGACCACGGCCAGGGCTACATGACGATCTACGGCAACAACGAGGCGGTACTGAAGCGGCTCGGTGACGCAGTTCACGGCGGCGACGCGGTGGCCACCGTCGGTGCGACCGGCGGAGCGGAAACTTCGGGCTTATACTTTGAAATCAGGCATCAGGGACGGGCATTCGACCCGTTGTCCTGGATGCCCTCAAAATAGCGGCGGAGCGGGTTAATGCGCAACAAATTCAAGCAGTTCGGACTGGTGCTGGTCGGTGTGTTCGCCGGCGTTGCGCTCAGCCTCAATTTCTCCGCCGTCGCCCAGCGCGATTCCGGCAAGTTCCCCCTCCCGGTCGACGAGTTGCGCTCGTTCGCGGAGGTCTTCGGCGCCATCAAGTCGGGCTACGTCGAGACCGTCGAGGACAAGAAGCTCATCACCGAGGCCATCAACGGCATGCTGACCGGCCTCGACCCGCACTCGGCCTACCTCGACCAGGAGGCGTTCAAGGAACTGCAGGTCGGCACCCAGGGCGAGTTCGGCGGCCTCGGCATCGAGGTCGGCATGGAGGACGGCTTCGTCAAGGTGGTGTCCCCCATCGAGGACACCCCCGCATTCCGCGCCGGCCTCAAGCCCGGCGACCTGATCATCAAGCTCGACGAGACGCCGGTGAAGGGCATGACGCTGAACGACGCGGTGAAGCGCATGCGCGGCAAGCCCAAGACGGCGATCAAGCTCACGGTGATGCGCAAGGGCGAGACCAAGCCGCTCGAGTTCACGCTGGTCCGCGACGTGATCCGCGTGCAGAGCGTCAAGTCCAAGATGATCGAGCCGGGCATCGGCTGGGTGCGGGTGTCGCAGTTCCAGGAGCACACCACCGAGAACCTGGTCAAGCATGTGAGCGCGCTCTACAAGGACGGTCCGCTCAAGGGTCTCATCCTCGACCTGCGCAATGACCCCGGCGGCCTGCTGAACGGGGCCGTGGGCGTATCGGCTGCGTTCCTGCCGCCGAACGTCAAGGTCGTCTCCACCGACGGCCGCACCGAGGACGCGAGGCGCGAGTACAAGGCGACGCCGGCAGACTACCTCCGCGGCACGCGCGACGACTACCTGCGCAACCTGCCCCCCGGGGTGAAGAACGTGCCGATGGTGGTGCTGGTCAACGCCGGCTCCGCGTCGGCGTCGGAGATCGTCGCAGGCGCGCTGCAGGACTACAAGCGGGCGACCGTGATTGGCACGACGACCTTCGGCAAGGGTTCCGTGCAGACGATCATGCCGCTCGGAAACAACACCGCCATCAAGCTGACGACGGCGCGCTATTACACGCCGCAGGGGCGCTCCATCCAGGCGAAGGGGATCACGCCCGACATCGTGGTCGAGGAACCGGGCGCGTCGGCCTCGCGCGTTCGCGAGGCCGACCTTGTGAAGCATCTCTCCGGCGACAAGCCCGAGCCGGCGGCCAAGCCCGAAGAGAAGAAGCCCGAGGCGCCCGCGCAGCCCGGAGCTTCCCGGCCCGAGGACCAGAAGCCGATCGAGCTCGGCTCGGCTGACGACTTCCAGCTCAAGCAGGCGGTGAACCACCTGAAGGGCCTGCCGGTGATTGCCAAGGCACCGGAGGAGAAGGCCGACGCGAAGGCCGAAGCGAAGAACTGACCCACGCCTCACCTGCGGGCCGGCGTGCGAACCACGCCGGCCTTTTTGTTTTGTACGCTTGGGCAATGAACGACGACCAGCTCCTGCGCTACTCGCGCCATATCCTGTTGCCGGAAATCGGCGTCGAAGGGCAGGCGCGCATCCTCGCGTCGCGTGCCCTCGTCGTGGGCGCAGGGGGGCTCGGCTCGCCGGTCGCGCTGTATCTTGCCTCGGCGGGCGTCGGCGCCATCACGCTGGCGGACGCCGACACGGTCGACCTCACCAACCTGCAGCGCCAGATCATGCACACCACCGCGAGCCTCGGCCAGCCCAAGGCGGCGTCGGGTGCCGCGGCCATCGCGCGCCTCAATCCCGAGGTGAAGGCGATTGCGCTCGAGCGGCGCCTGGAGGGCAGCGCCCTCGACGATGCGGTAGCTGCCGTGGACGTCGTGCTCGACTGCAGCGACAACTTCGCCACCCGCCATGCGGTCAACCGCGCCTGCGCGCGCCACCGCCGTCCGCTAGTGTCCGGCGCGGCGGTGCGCTTCGACGGCCAGGTGAGCGTGTTCGACCTGCGCCGCGACGACGCGCCCTGCTACGCGTGCCTCTTTCCCGAGGACGCGGACACCGAGGAGCTGCGCTGCGCGGTGATGGGCGTGTTCGCGCCCCTGGTGGGCATCGTCGGCGCGACGCAGGCCGCCGAAGCCCTGAAGCTCCTGGCGGGCGCGGGCGAGCCCCTCGTGGGGCGCCTGCTCATCCTCGACGCGCTGTCGATGACCTGGCGCGCGATCCGCTTCGCGCGCGATCCGGCCTGCCGCGTATGCGGCGCGGACCGCGCCGCGTCAGGCGAGTAGCGGCCACTGCCGGTCGGCCAGCTCCGTGGGCTTGCGGCGGAAACCGCTCTTGGCGAACTGGTGCCAGCGCCCCACCACGTAGGCAAGGATGAGGTTGGCCTGCGGCCCCGGGTCGGTCGGCTCTGCCGCGGGCGCCGCGTCACCGCCCTGGGTCGCCGCGAGGCGCAGGCACTGCTTCAACGTCGCCTCGATGCGGTCGTGGAGCTGGTTGATGCGCGCCTGCAGCCGCTCGTCCTCGTTCACCAGCGCGTCGCCGATCAGCACGCGCGTCATGCCGGGATTCTTTTCGGCGAAGCCGAGCAGCATCGCCACAATGCCCCGGAGCTGGGCCAGGCCGTTCTCCTGCTCGGCGACGATCTGGTTGGTCAGGCCGAAGATGGTCTGCTCGATGAACTCGATCAGCCCCTCGTACATCTGCGCCTTGCTGGCGAAGTGGCGGTAGAGGGCCGCCTCCGAGACGTCCAGCCGCTTGGCCAGCGCCGCCGTGGTGATCTTCTCGCCCTTCGGGTCCTGCAGCATTTCCGCGAGCGTGTGCAGGATCTGGACCCGCCGCTCGCCTGGTCTGGTCACCATTCCACGCCTCCCTGGTTGCCGGGGGCACGCTCCCCGGCAAGCCCTCTCGGACACGCTTTCGTGTGAGCGCTTGCTAGCGCGCAGCGCCCAGTCTATCCGAGAGTCTGGGAAGCTGTCGAACGGACCCCACACGCAGGTCCACGTAATGCGGCGAGCGCGACGCGCGGCTCACCCAGACCGTGCGCATCCCCAGCCGGCGCGCGGCGCGCAGATTGACCAGGGTGTCGTCGACCATCACCGTCTGCGCGGGCCGCAGGCGCTCCAGATGGAGCAGGCGGCGAAAGCCTCCGGGCATGGGCTTGGGCTGGAAGCGCACGTGCTCGACCGCGTACACGGCGTCGAACAGCGTCGCGATCCCCAGCACTTCGAGCACCGCCACGGCGTAGTGCGCCGGGGAGTTCGTGTACAGGAGCTTCCGGCCGCGCAGCCGGCGCAGCGCCGCGAGCTCGGCGCGGTCCGAGACCACCATCCGGTCGAGCTCGGGAAAGCGGTGCGTCTCGCGCAGGAAGTGATGCGGGTCCGTGCCGTGGTGGCGGATGAGGCCGAGCAGCGTCGCCCCGTACTTGTGCCAGTAATGCGTTCGCGTGGCATTGGCCGCCGCCTCGTCCAGCGCGAGGTGCTCGCGCAGGTACGCGGTCATGCTGCGGTTGATGTGCGGAAAGATGTGCGGGCCGGCGTCGTGGAGCGTGTTATCGAGGTCGAAGATCCACGTTAGCATTGCGGCGCTCCATGCGACTGTCCGGCTACTACACCCTCGCCCGCCTCGCGCACTCCGACACCGCGCTCGCGCTCGGGCTGGACAACACGCCGCCGGCCGAGGCGCTCGCCAACCTGCGCCGCGTCGCGCGCGGGCTGGACCGGGTGCGGCGCCTGCTCGGCCACCCGCTCGCGATCTCCAGCGGCTATCGCGCGCCGGCGGTGAACGTCGCGGTGGGTGGCGTCGCGCACTCCCAGCACACGCGCGGCGAGGCGGTCGACTTCGCCTGCCCCGGTTACGGCCCGCCGATGCAGGTCGCGCGCGCCATTCGCGACTCGGACCTCGAGTTCGACCAGTGCATCCTGGAGTTCGGGAGATGGGTTCATCTGTCGTTCAGCGCGGCGCCGCGGCGGCGCACGCTCACCATCTACAGCGCGGCGGACGGCTACGTCGACGGGCTGATCGCGCCCGACGGCACACCCATCGCCTGAGGCGGCGTCGCCTACTTGCTGCGAATCAGGGTCCCGACGCCCTCGTCGGTAAGGATCTCGAGCAGCAGCGCATGCGCCACGCGGCCGTCGATGATATGCACGCTTTTCACGCCGCTGCGCGCGGCGTCGAGCGCGGAGGAGATCTTGGGCAGCATGCCGCCGGAGAGTGTCCCGTCGGCCACCAGCTCGTCGATGCCCTTGGGCGTGAGGCCGGTGAGCAGCTTGCCGTCCTTGTCGAGCACGCCGGGGGTGTTGGTGAGCAGCACGAGCTTCTCCGCCCGCAGCACCTCGGCGAGCTTGCCCGCCACGAGATCGGCGTTGATGTTGTAGGACTCGCCCTCCTCGCCTACGCCGATGGGCGCCACCACGGGAATGAAGCCGCCGGCCTCGAGCGTCTGGATCACCGCCGGATCGATGGAGGCGATCTCCCCGACCTGGCCGATGTCGATCTTCTGGTCGGGCCGGTCCTTGTCGGGCACGAGCATCTTGCGTGCATGGATGAAGGAACCGTCCTGGCCGGTCAGGCCGACGGCCTTGCCGCCGGCCTGGTTGATCAGGGTGACGATGTCCTTGTTCACGGCACCGCCGAGGACCATTTCCACGACGTCCATGGTCTCGGCATCGGTCACGCGCATGCCCTGCACGAACTCGCCCTTCTTGCCCAGGCGCGCCAGGAGCTGCTCGATCTGCGGACCGCCGCCGTGCACGACCACCGGGTTCATGCCCACCAGCTTGAGCAGCACGACGTCGTGCGCGAACGAACGCTGCAGCGCGAGGTCGGTCATCGCGTTGCCGCCGTACTTCACCACGATGGTCTTGCCGTGAAAGCGCTTGATGTACGGCATCGCCTTCGCCAGCGTGGCGGCCTTGGCCGCGGGCGAGACCTGCAGCGGATCGGACGACATGGGCATCCCGGGTTATTCGCGACGCGGCATTGTACTCGCGCCGCCCGGGCGAAAAGGAAGGAACGACCGTCCGTAGCGGACGGTCGTTCCCCCCGCCCCGGAGCGGGGAGGACGCTCCGGAGTGCGGGCCGGGTGACCCTGGAGGACTAGGCGATGGTGAGGCGCTGCGCGGTGGCAGTCGCCTTCTTGGGCAGCGTCAGTTCCAGCAGACCGGCTTCGTACTTCGCCTGCGCGTTCGCCTGGTCGATCTCCGTCCCCAGGCGGAAGCTCCGCGCGACCTTGCCGTAGTACCGCTCGCTGTGGACCACGCGCTCACCTTCCTTCGCTTCCTTCTCCTGCCTCACTTCGGCGCTGATGGTGACCTGGTCGCCGTCGATGGTGACGTGGATGTCCTCCTTCTTCACGCCGGGGATCTCCGCTGTCACCTTGTAGCTGCCGTTCTGCTCGGCCACTTCCACCTTCAGGCGCTCGGGCAGCTGCGCGCCGGCCGGAGCGGCGATCGGGCGCACAAAAAAGCCTTTCATCAGGTCGTCGAACAAGTCACCGAAGGGGTCGACGCGGGTGATGTTTGCCATGCTCGTTTCTCCTCTGCCATCCTTGGATATCGGGTCGGGGCCTTGACCCGTCCCATTGAAGATAGGGTGGCATGACCGCGTTTCAAGTCGTCGCGTCGTCGTGGCGCCTCCCTCCATCGGGGGAGCGTGAACGCACACTCACGCGCGGACCAAGGTGACGCCCGAGACGGAGCCGGGGCTCGGAGAATCGCTATGCAGCGCATGCGGTGCCGTGTTCGCCTGCGGCGCGCGCGACGCGGAACCGTGCTGGTGCACGCGCCTGCCGCCGGCGCCCGTTGTCGACCCAGCGGCAGGCTGCCTGTGCCCGCGCTGCCTCGCGGCGCGCGTCAGTGCTTCATCGAGCCGTGGGAGGACGCCGGAGCCGCGGTGAGATCGCGGACTTCGGCGCGAATCTCGACCGACTCCGTCTTGCCGTCGCTCGCCTGGACCGTCAGCGTGATGGGGACGAAGTCGCCCTTCTTCAGCGGCTGCTTGAGGTCCATCAGCATGACGTGGTAGCCGCCGGGCTTCAGCTCGACGGCTCGGTTGGCGGGCAGGTCCAGCTTCGGGATGGCGCGCATCCGCATCACGTTCTGCTCCATGCGCATTTCGTGGATTTCCACCACGCCCGCCACCGGGCTGGACGCGCCGACCAGCGCAGCGCCGCCCGGATGCCTGAGCTGCATGAACGCGCCGGTGGCCTTCTGTCCGGCGACTGTCCCGCGCACCCACGCGTCGGTCACCGAGGTCTGTGCAACGGCCGCGGCGCTGGCGAGCAGCGCAGCCGCGGCGAACAGGATTCGCTTCATCTTCGTGTCCTTGGAGAATCGGAAGGGGGTCAGGGTTGCTGCCGGGACACGGACGGCGGCCCCCGCGGGGATGCGGCGCGGACAGGGAAGGCACGCGGTGCCTCGCGCGCGACCACGCCGACGGCGACCTCGCTCGCCGCGAGCAGTGGTGCGGGCGGGCGGGCGTTCAACGCCGGCGGCGTGCCGGTGCAGCAATCGCAGTGGTCGCCGTGCGCGTCGTAGGAGGCGGGCGCCTCGCCGCCCGCCGTCGTGCAGATATCGGGCCCGAGCGCGGCTGCGGCCGGAACATGGGCGCGCGGGGCGAGCGGCGCTAGCGCGAACGCGAGCGCCGCGAGCAGCGAGGCGAGGTGCGCCGCCCGACCGCGCATGCTCAGAGCACGTACCGGGCGAGGTCCTCGCTCTGGGCGAGATCCTTCAGCCGTGCATCGACATAGGCTGCGTCGACCGCGACCGTCTGCGGACCGCGGTTGCCGGCCTCGAAGGAAACGTCCTCGAGCAGCTTTTCCATCACGGTATAGAGCCGGCGTGCGCCGATATTCTCGGTCTTTTCGTTCACCGAGTAGGCGATCTCGGCCAGCCGGCGGACGCCGTCCGGGCGGAACGTCACCGAGACCTCCTCGGTCCCCAGCAGCGCCTCGTACTGGCGCGTGAGACAGGCGTCGGTGCCGGTGAGGATGCGCTCGAAGTCGGCCACCGAGAGCGAGGCGAGCTCGACGCGGATCGGGAACCTCCCCTGCAGCTCCGGAATCAGGTCAGAGGGCTTGGAGAGGTGGAACGCGCCGCTCGCGATGAACAGCACGTGATCGGTGCGGACCATGCCGTACTTGGTGGACACCGTGGTGCCCTCGACCAGCGGCAGCAGGTCGCGCTGCACGCCCTGGCGCGAGACGTCGGCGCCGTGCATCTCGGCGCGGCTCGCGATCTTGTCGATCTCGTCCAGGAACACGATGCCGTTCTGCTCCACGTTCGCCAGCGCGCGCAGCTTGAGCTCCTCCTCGTTCACTAGCTTCGCGGCCTCCTCGTCGATGACGAGCTTCATCGCCTCGCCGATCTTCAGCTTGCGCAGCTTGCGCCGCCCGCCGCCGAGGTTCTGGAACATGCCCTGGATCTGCGAGGTCAGCTCCTCCATTCCGGGCGGCGCCAGGAACTCCATCTGCGCCGCGGCCTGCGCGATCTCGAGCTCAATCTCCTTGTCGTCCAGCTCGCCCTCGCGCAGCTTCTTGCGGAACTTCTGGCGCGCAGCGGATTCCTCCGCCGAAACCGTCCGCGGCGCGAACCCCACCTCGCGCGCCGGCGGCAGCAGCGCGTCGAGGATGCGCTCCTCGGCGGCGTCCTCGGCGCGGGTCCGCACCTGCTTCATCGCGCTTTCGCGCGTCTGCTTGACGGCGATCTCGACGAGGTCGCGGATGATGGTGTCGACGTCGCGCCCGACGTAGCCGACCTCGGTGAACTTGGTGGCCTCGACCTTGATGAACGGCGCGTCGGCGAGCCGCGCGAGGCGGCGCGCGATCTCCGTCTTGCCGACGCCGGTCGGGCCGATCATGAGGATGTTCTTGGGCACGATCTCCTGGCGCAGGGGCTCGGGCACCTGCTGGCGGCGCCAGCGGTTGCGCAGGGCGATCGCCACCGCGCGCTTGGCATCGTCCTGGCCGACCACGTGCTTGTCCAGCTCGTGGACGATCTCCTGCGGGGTCATGGCGGACATGGTCACTTGAGCACTTCGACCGAGTGCTGGTGGTTGGTGTAGATGCAGAGGTCGGCGGCGATGGCGAGGCTCTTGCGCACCACCGACTCGGCATCGAGCTCGGTGTTCTCGAGCAGCGCGCGCGCCGCCGACTGTGCGTACGGGCCGCCGGAGCCGATCGCGATCAGCCCGAGCTCCGGCTCGAGGACGTCGCCGTTGCCGGTAATGATCAGCGACACGTCGCGGTCGGCAACGGCGAGCATCGCCTCCAGCCGGCGCAGCATGCGGTCGGTGCGCCAGTCCTTCGCGAGCTCGACGGCGGAGCGCAGCAGGTTGCCCTGGTGCTTGTCGAGCTTGGCTTCGAAGCGCTCGAAGAGGGTGAAGGCATCAGCGGTGCCGCCGGCGAACCCGGCGAGGATGCGGTCCTGGTAGATCCGTCTGATCTTGCGCGCGCCGGCCTTCACGACGACGTTGCCGAGGGTGACCTGTCCGTCTCCCCCGAGGGCGACCTCGCGGCCGCGCCGCGCCGAGACGATGGTGGTGCCGTGGAACTGTTCCATGGAATGCGCCGACGAAAGTTGTTTAGATGGGGATGCCGGCGACCGTTTCAAGCCGGCGGGCGCCGCGCGCTACTTGCGCGGAATGATGCGCGCGATCTTGGAGATGCCCATCACCGCGAACAGCGCGACGATCATCTCGCCCACGCCGCGCAGCACGATGGGCTTGCCTTCCGCCTTGAGCTTTTCCAGCACGTTGAGCAGGCGGCCCGCGTTGACGAAATCGATGCGCCGGGTGCGCTTCATGTCGATGGTCACCGGATTGGCCCCGGCGGCGTAAGCGCTGAGATCGGCGAACAACGAGTCGTGCTGGCCTGCGACGTCGCCGGAAATCCGGAAGGCGCCGTCGTCGTCCGGGTCCTCGGGCGCGGCAGGCAGCGTCTCCATCATCTGCGTGGTCCCGGTGGAGAGTCTCTTCTTCACCGCTGCCGGATCGTACGACGGCGGCGACACCTCGTAGGTCACCGCATAGTCGACCGCCGCCTCCTCGAACTCGTTCATTTGCCCGAGCTGCTGATAGACGTCAAGCAAAAGCAGCCAGACCGCCTGGTCGACGGATGCATCGCCGGCCTTGGCACCGTCGCGCAACGCCTTGACGAGCTGCGCCTCGCCGCCCAGCACCACTTCCTTCTTCGCCGCCCGCAGGTGCCTGAGCGTCGCGAGCAGCAGCTTCGCACCCTCGGGCTCGACGCCCTGCAGCTTGGAGAAGTCGAGCTTGAGCCGGGTCTGCTTCTCGGCCGACTTCTCGAGCTGCTGGAAAGCATTGGCGCTCTGCGCTCCGAGGGTGCCCGAGAGCGCCATGTTCGCGGCGGTACGGGCCCCGGCCGACGCCGGCGCCTTGGGAGGCGGATCCACCCACAGGGGTGGCGAGCGCTCGAATTTCACCGCGAAGTCGAGCGCGAGCTCGTCGAAGTCCGCGCGCTTCCCGAGGTGCTGCAGCAAGTCGAAGATCATCAGCCAGGCCTGCAGCTTCCAGGCGCCCAGCGCGTCCTGCGCCAGCGCCGCCTTCATGCGCTGCAGGGCCTCTTCAGCCTGACCGTTGGCGAACAGCACCGCGCCCTCCTCGATCGGCGCCGGGATGTCGTGACCGCCGCCTTCCTCGACCTCGATGCAAAGGATCGAATCGACAGCCTTGCCGGCCTTGTCCTTGCCCCTGGCTGGGGCCCGGGCGGGTTCGGGCAGGACGGAGGGCGGGGCGGCCGGCGCCGGGGGCAGAACCGACGGCGGCGCGGCGGGCGGCACGACCAGCGACGAAAAATCCAGCCCCTGCGAGGTCCCCATCGACGGGGGCGGCACCGACGGAGGAGGCGGTGGCGCCGCGGCCGGACCCGGCGGCGCAGGCGGGGCGTCCGGAACGAAGTTGGTGAAGTCGAGATCCGCCTCGGAGTCCGGCGCAGGCGGGGCCGGCTCGGGTGCCTGCGGCGGGGCCTTTCCGGACTCGCGCAGGGCTTTCTGGCGCTCCTCGACTTTCTTGACGAGGGGCGTCTCGTTCTTGGATGGCTTTTTGCCGAAAAGGGAGAAGGCCAAGGCGTCGAATCAGGGACTTGGATCGCGGCGCGCGCATGCGGGCCTTAACCTGAATCTTCTACCACACCCCGAAGCGACGAGGCAAACCGGGCCTGCCCCGGGGTGGAACTTTGCTCGGACGCGCGCGCCCCGGTCATGGCTCGCGCGCACTCTGTCACCCCCCGGATTCCAGGCGGAACACCAGCGGCACGACGACGACGCCCTCCGCCGGCTCGTCCCCGCGCCGCGCCGGCACGAAGCGCCAGTTCCTCACGGCGCCGAGGGCCGCGGCGTCCAGCGCCCGATGGCCGCTGCTGCGGTCGATTTCCACCCTCGTGGCCGCACCGTCCGGCGCGACCCATACCCGCAGCAGCACCGTCCCCTCCGCGCCGTCACGGCGCGCATCGGGGGGATACCGGGGCGCGGGATTGCGCAGGTATGCAGCGCCGAAGGACGGCGGTACGACAGACGGCGCCGCAGGCGCGGACGCGCGTGGCCCCGTCGCCGCAGCGGCTTCAGCCCGCACGCCTTCCGCGACGGGCGCGCTCGCCGCCACCGGGCCTGGCTCGGTGGGCACCGTCTCGGCCGCCACGAGCGGCGCGCTGCGGGACACGGGCTCGCGCAAAGTCGGCGTGGGTGCGGCCGGAGCAGGCGCAGGGGCGCGCGTCGTCGCGGTGCGCACCGCAGGCTTTGGCGCCGGGGCACGCATGGGTGGCGCCTCCGATGCGGCCTCCGGCAGTGCCGGCAGTGCCGGCGCGACGGGCGTCGGCGCCGGCGGCAGCGCCACGCTCAGGACGGCAGGGATTACATCGACCGAATGCCGATGCAGTTGCGGCATCCACGCGACCAGCCCGGCGTGCGCAACCAGGCTGGCGGCGAGGCACGCCGCCAGCCTGGTTGCCTTCGGATCGTCGCGCAGCCGCACGTGCTAGAAGGCCGCGCGCAATCCGACCATGGCGGTGCGGCGCCCCAGGGGGGCGATATTGCGCAGGAACGAGGTGGAGAGCCGCGCATCCTCGTCGAGCAGGTTGATGCCGCGCAGGAAGGCCTCCCAATCGATGCCGCTGAAGCGGATCCGATACGTTGCCGCAGCGTTCACCATGGTATAGCCATCGGTCTCGAACTCCCCGTCGGGGACCTTGTCCTGTTTCTGCGAGCGCAGCACATCGAGGCGCGCTCCCAGCCGGTCGGCGGAGTAGACCAGCGCGCCGCCGAAGCGCAGCGGTGGAATGCGCGGCAGCGACTCGTCCGTGTCGCGGTTCTTGGCGCGCGTGTAGTCGGCACGCAGCTCGAGGTCGACGCGCTGCGCGGCGCGCGACCAGAGCGGGAAGCTCGCCAGCGCCTCGATGCCGCGGAACTCCGCCGGGACGGACTGATAGGTGTACTGCTGGATCGGCTCCACATAGCCGGCGCCGACGGGATCGGTCACGGCGGGCAGCGAACGGTCCTCGGCATCACGGAACAGCGCGTCTCCGGTGGCCGCGTCCAGCGAAGGCGACAGCGACACGAAATCCTTGAACCGGTTGTAGAAGACGCCGATCGAGCCGGTCCAACCGCCGGCCTGCTTGCGCAGGGACAGGTCGAACGCATTGGATTTCTCCTTGCCCAGCCCGCGGTCGCCGATCTCGAACGCGTTGGTCGCCAGGTGCGGACCGTCGGCATAGAGCTCCTGGAAGGTCGGCGCGCGCTCGGTGTACGCGTAGTTGAACGCGACCCCGTACTCGCGCGAAAGCGAGTACAGCACGCCGGCGGAGCCGCTCCAAGGGGTGAAGCTCCGCGAGTCGCCTGGCTGGCCCGCGGCCACGAACTCCTCCGCCTCGACACGCGCGCGCTCGACCCGGCCGCCGAACGAGAACTTCCAGCGGTCGACGGTCGTCTCCTCGTAGATGAAGCCCGCGACGTTGCGCGTCGAGGTACTGGGCACGTAGGCCTCATCGCCGAGCGCAGCGAAATCGAAGTTGGTGTACTGCACGCCGAAAGCCCCGCGGAACGGCCCGAGCGGCCCGTGCTCCAGCTCGATGCGGCTGTCGTAACCCTTGTTGGTGAAGCGCGTGGCGGGCTCGCCGCCTTCGAGCTCGTCGTGGCGGTAGTCGGAGTGGCCGAGCTTGAAGCGCAGGCTTTTCGCGAATGCCGACAGGTCGCGCAGCTCGCCCGCGACGTCCCAGCGCCGCTGGCGCAGGTCGATGCGCACATCCTCCTCCGCGACGGTCCCGTAATCGGAATCGTACGCCGCGTACGAGGTGCCGATGTAGCCGTTGGGGAGCATCACCGAGACGCCGGCCGCGCCGCCGTCGGATCTGGAGTCGCTATTGGGGAGGCGGCCGCGGCGCTCCTCCTCGCCCGGCGGCAGCGGCTCGGCGGCGCGTAGCTGCGGCGAGCGCTGGTAGTCGGGTATGCGCAGGTCGTCGGTACGGCGCGAGAACGCATCGAGGTGCACCACCACCCGGTCATTGCCCATTTCGGTGCGGAAAGCGCCGGCGCGCTCGGTGTTTGCGCCGCCGTAGCGCAGATCCACCGCGCCCTGGAAGGTGCGCGCAACACCCTGCTGCGGAATGCGCCCGTCGATGGTGTTGACCACGCCCCCGACGGCGTTGCCGCCGTAGAGCAGCGCCGCGGGACCGCGGACCACCTCGATACGGTCCACCAGCAGCGGCTCGAGACTCACGGCATGGTCGAAGCTCGCCGCCGACGCATCGAGCACGCCCACGCCGTTCTGCAGCAGCCGGATGCGGTCGCCGTCCAGGCCGCGGATCACCGGACGGCTCGCGTTGGGTCCGAAGTACGTCGAGCTGACGCCGAGCTCGGCGCCCAGCGTTTCGCCGAGGGTCTGCTGCTGCTTCAGCCGCAGGCCCTGGCCCTGCAGCAGGTTGACTGGGGCGACGAGATCGAACAGCTCGCTGCGCAGGGGCGTGGCGGTGACCACGACGGAATCGAGCGGCGTTACGGACTGCGCGGTCGCCGGGGCAGCGGCGGACGCGCCCAGCGCCGCGGCCAGCGCGGCCGCGATCGGTGTGCGACGGAAGGACATGTTTGCTCCCTGAACCGAGGAACGAGGACGAGCGCGCGCCGCGCGTTCCGGCGCGCGCGAGCGGGGACCTGCGGGGTTCAGGCGCGCGCGGGAGGCGCGCGGATACGGAAATCGTGCGGCGGTTCGGATGCGGGCGCGGCCGCGGCACGCGCGACCGCGAGCGCAGGCGCCGCCTCGACCGGGAGGAGCAGCGCGGCCGGCGGCTCGCCCCCTTCGGCCGCGACGTAAGCATGACACGCGTCGCAGCCGTGCGGCGCGTGGAAGTCGCCGTCGTCCTGCTCGTGCCCAGCCTCCTCGCCCACGTGCATGAGCACGTGCGCCACCGCGCCGTGCTGGAACAGCACGACCGCGACGGCGAGCAGCAGGCGGGCGAGGACGGTGCGCACGAGGACGCGCGAGCGGCTAGCCGTACATCTTTTGCTTGAGCTCGCGTCGGGCCTGCGCCTCGACGGACATGGTCGCGGTCGGCCGCGCCAGCAGCCGCGCGATGCCGATCGGCTCGCCGGTCTCCTCGCACCAGCCGTAGGTGCCGTCCTCGATGCGCGCCAGCGCCTCGTCGATCTTCTTCAACTGCTTGCGCTCGCGGTCGCGCACGCGCAGTTCGAGGGCGTGCTCCTCCTCGATCGTGGCGCGGTCGGCGGGATCGGGAACCATGTCGTTCTCGCGCAGGTGCTCGGAGGTCTGGCCCGCGTTGGACAGGTACTCGTCCTGCATGGTCTGCAGGAGCTTGCGGAAGAACGCGAGCTGCTGCGCGTTCATGTAGTCGGCCTGCTTCATCTTGAGGAGCCGCTCCTCGGTGAGGGGCGCGGGTTCGGCGGACGCCGCCGCCGTCTTGGTCATTGTGCTTTCGCGAGGCATTGTTCGAGTCCTTGAATGAAAACGTCCTTCGGCAGGTTGCGGCCGATGAACACCATGACGCTCTCGCGCCGTTCTTCGGGGCCCCACGCGCGGCCGATGTCGCCGCCCATGAGCATGTGCACGCCCTGGAAGACCACGCGGTGGGGGTTGTCCTGGAGGTGGAGCACGCCCTTGTAGCGGAGCATGTCCTGCCCGTGGATCTGGATCATCGCGGAGAGGAATTCCTCCAGCTTCAGGCCGTCCAGCGGCCGGTCGCTGCGGAACACGAACGAGGACACCGCGTCCGCGTGATGGTGGTGCGAGTCCTCGAGAAACTCGGGATCGAGCTCGAGTACGGCGTTGAGGTTGAAGCCGCGGATGTCGAGGATCTCGTCGATGGGCGCGTTGCCGAAGTGCACCTTGCGGATCGGCGCGCGCGGGTTCATCCCCACCAGCCGCTCCTTGAGCGCCTCGACGTCCTGCTCGGCCACCAGATCGGTCTTGGAGACCAGGATGCGGTCGGCGAAACCCACCTGCTCCTGCGCCTCGGTGAACTGGTCGAGCTGCTGCGGCGCGTGCTTGGCGTCGACCAGCGTGATCACGCTGTCGAGCAGGTAGTACTCGCCGATGTTGTCGTCCATGAAGAAGGTCTGCGCCACCGGGCCCGGATCCGCCATCCCGGTGGTCTCGATGATCACACGGTCGAACTTCGCGCTGCCCGACTCGCGCTTGTCCTTGAGCTCGCCCAGGATGCGCACCAGGTCGCCGCGCACGGTGCAGCAGAGGCAGCCGTTGTTCATTTCCACGATCTGCTCGCTGGAGGTCTCGACCAGGATGTCGTCGTCGATGCCCTCCTCGCCGAACTCGTTTTCGATCACCGCGATGCGATGGCCGTGGTCCTCGGTGAGGATGCGCTTGAGCAGCGTCGTCTTTCCCGCGCCGAGAAAGCCGGTGAGGATGGTCACCGGCACCATGTTTTCCTGGGACATCCCTTGTTTCCCCTCAGGTGTCGTTGCAGTCTGCGCAGCGCCCACGGACGGTGAGCGCCACGCTCTCGGCCCGGAATCCAGCGGGCAGCCCTTCCGGTTGCGCCGCGGGCGCCGCGAGGCACAGCAGCCGGCCGCACGCGGAGCATTCGAAATGCGCATGGCCCCTGCCGCCCTGCTGCGCGCTGAAGCGGGACACCCGGTCCGCGCCCAGCGTACGGCAGGACAGCCCCCGCTCCACCAGCCAGTCGAGCACCCGGTAGAGCGTCACGCGGTCGATGGCATCCGCGCCCAAGGCGTGCTCGAGGTCGTGATGCGACAGCGCACGCCCGGCGCCGAGCAGCTCGCCAAGGACGCGCACCCGCGCCGGGGTCACTCGCTCGCCAGTGTTGTGGATGGCCGAGCGTGCATGCTCGGCGATTGCGGTATCGGCCATGGATCCCACCAAGGGGCAGGATTCTAGAGGTTTTCCTCGGTCAAATGCAATTCAGTTGCACCACGGCCTATCTTTTCTTCAAAAACAATCCCTTGAGGTATTCACCCTCGGGGAAGGCGAGGGACACCGGGTGGTCGGCAGCAGCCTGGAACCGCTGCAGGACGGCGGCGTCGGCGCCGGCATCAGCCGCCGCGCCCGCGACGATTTTCTGGAACAGTTCCGCGGAAACCCCGCCCGAGCAGGAGAACGTGGCGAGCAGCCCGCCGGGGGCAAGGAGCTTCAACCCGAGAAGGTTGATGTCCTTGTAGGCGCGCGCCGCCTTTTCGGCATGGCCGGCGGTGGGCGCGAACTTCGGCGGATCGAGCACGACGAGGTCGAACGCGGCGCCGGCATTGCGCAGGTCGCGCAACGCGGCGAACACGTCGGCCTCGCGCCACTCCAGGGGCGCGGCATCGAGACCGTTCAGCGCCGCGTTCTGCACGGCGAGGGCGAGCGCGGGAGCCGAGCTGTCGATCGACAGGACCGTCGCCGCCCCGCCCGCCGCGGCGGCGACGGAAAAGCCGCCGGTGTAGCAGAAGCAGTTGAGGACGCGCCGTCCGCCCGCGTGCCGGCGCACCGTCGCCCGGTTGTCGCGCTGGTCGAGATAGAAACCCGTCTTCTGGCCATGCAGCGCATCGACGCGATAGCGCAGGCCGTCCTCGACGATCTCGACCGTGGCGTCTTCGCCGAAAACCATTTCCGCGCGCGGGAGCAGGCCTTCGATCTCGCGCACGTCCGCGTCCGAGCGCTCGCACGCGCGTGCGCAGCCGGTCGCTTCGAGCGCCGCGGCCAGGATCGCGTCGCGCCACGCTTCTGCGCCCGCCGAGGTGAGCTGGATCACCAGCAGGTCGGCATAACGGTCCACGACCACGCCGGGCAGGCCGTCCGCCTCCCCGTGAACCAGGCGCATCGCCTCGGCCGGTCCGATGGCCGGACGGCGAGCGATGGCGGCACGCACCAGTTCCCGCACATGGCCTGCATCGACGGGGGCCGCTTCGCGCCAGCTCCAGACGCGCGCGCGGATCTGGGAGGCCGGCGAGTAGGCGGCCCAGGCGAGAAAACGATCGCCTGCATCGACGAGCGCGACCGCGTCGCCGGGCCCGGGCGCACCCTCGACGCGCTCGATACTGCCCGCGAATACCCATGGATGCCGGCGCTCGAGCGACTTCTCGCGTCCCGCGCTCAGCTTCAGCCGCGGGCCAGGACCGGCAAATCGCGCAACCGCAGTGTGCCCGGACCCCCGCGGCGCATGCCGCCGACCGGGGCGCATCAGGGCTTCTTCCGGGCGCGCGGGTGCGCGGCGTCGTACACCTTCGCGAGGTGCTGGAAGTCCAGATGCGTGTACACCTGCGTGGTCGAGATGCTCGCATGGCCGAGCATCTCCTGAACCGCGCGCAGGTCGCCCGACGACTGCAACACGTGCGAGGCGAACGAATGGCGCAGCACGTGCGGATGGACCTTTTCCGTGAGGCCGGCACGCAGCGCCCAGCGCTTGAGCGCGGTCTGCACCACCGTCGGATCGATGCGCCGGCCGCGCGCGCCCACGAACAGCGCCGGCTCGTCCGCCGCGGCGTACTGGCCGCGCACGGCCAGCCACGCGACGAGCGCCTCCGCGGCCCGCGCGCCGAGCGGGACGGTCCGTGTGCGCGAGCCCTTGCCCGTCACCGTGACTTCGCGGTCGCGCAGCAGGAGCGGCGCGGCGGCGGCATCGAGCGAGACCAGCTCCGCCAGACGCAGCCCCGACGAGTAGAACACCTCGAACATCGCCTTGTCGCGCAGCTCGAGCGGCGCCTCCGCGGGTGCGTCGAGCAGCCGCTGCGTCGCATCGGGCGATAGCGCCTTGGGCAGCGCCTTGGGCACCTTGGGCGCGCGGATGCCGACACAGGGATTCGCCTGCAGGCTGTGGTGACGCGCGAGCCAGCGGAAGAAGCTGCGCCACGCCGAAAGCATGCGCGCGAGGGTGCGTCCCGAGAGGCCCTCGGCGTGCAGCTTCGCGACCGTGCGTCGGATGGCGTGCGGCGCGATGCGTTCGAAGGGCGTGCCCGGGTTGACGGCCAGCAGCCGGTCGAGATCGCGCGCATAGCCCTTGCGCGTCGCGGCCGAGAGCCGGCGCTGATGCGCGAGGTGATCGAGGAACGCGGCGACCGTCGTGCGGCGCGGGTCCTCGCCTGGGCAGGCGGGGCCGTCCGCGGCGCCCATGACTAGAGGAACCGCAGCAGCCCGGCTGCGACCAGCTCGCCGATGCGCTTGAGATACAGCGTGCCCATCTCGGGATAGAAGCGCAGCAGATCCTCGGATCCGAGCGCGAGCATGCCGAACGTCTGGTCGAGCTCGGCGAGCGGCATGTACGCCACCGAGCGCACGTGCGGCCCGGCCTCGCCGAACCACGCCGCCGCCTCGAGACCGGCATTGGGCCCGCAGAAGGGTTGATCGAGCTCCGCGGCGAACGCCTTCAGCTCGTCGCTGACCGCCTCGAATTCCGCGAGATCGCCCGCGCCACGCCAGACTCGCAGTGCCACGTGCGGCACCTGGAAGTCCTCGCGCAGGTTGTAGTAGGTCTCGTGGAGCATGGAGGGCAGCGTGCGCGTCGCCATCATCGCCACCGACAGGCGGTGCACCTTCTCGCTGATGACGTCGTTCTCCTCGCCGAACTCGATCAGCTCGGAGAGCTTGCCTTCCAGCGCCTTGTTCTTGTCGCGCAGGCCGAGCATCAGCCGGTCGGACAGGGCGATCGCCTTGCCGCCGTGCGGGTGCGGCACGCGGATCTCGGAGAGCAATTCGGCATGCTCGTCGAAGAACGCGGGGTTCTCCCGCAGGAAGCGCACGACCTCGTCCGCCGAAAACTCAGCCAATCTCGATCTCCCCTTCGAACACGGTCTCCGCCGGGCCGGTCATCAGCACCGGATTGTCCGCGCCGTCCCAGCGTACCGTCAATTCCCCGCCGCGCGTCGCGACGCGCACCGGCGAGTCGAGCAGCCCGCGGCGGATACCCGCGACCACCGCCGCGCAGGCGCCGGTGCCGCAGGCGAGGGTCTCGCCCGCACCGCGCTCGAAGACGCGCAGGCGGACCGCGTGCCGGTCCACCACCTGCATGTAGCCCGCGTTCACCCGCTGCGGAAACCGCTCGTGACGCTCGATCAGCGGGCCCTGCGTCGCGACCGGCGCCGCGTCCACGTCGGCCACCACCTGCACCGCGTGCGGATTGCCCATCGACAGGGCGGTGATCTCGACGCGCTCGCCGCCGACGTCGAGCGGCTGCACCAGCGCGTCGGAACCGGTGATGAACGGCACGCGCGCCGGCTCGAACACCGGCGGCCCCATGTCGACGGTCACCTGGCCATCGCCTTCCATGCGCGGCGCGATCAGCCCGCCGAGGGTCTCCACGCGGATCTCGCGCTTGTCGGTGAGACGCTGCTCGCGCACGAAGCGCACGAAGCAGCGCGCCCCGTTGCCGCACTGCTCGACCTCGCCGCCGTCGGCGTTGAAGATGCGATAGCGGAAGTCCGCTTCCACGATCCGCGGCCGCTCGACCAGCAGGATCTGGTCACAGCCGATGCCGAAATGCCGGTCGGCGAGCCGGCGCATCTGCTCGCGCGTGAGGTCGAGAGGACGCGTCACGCCGTCGAGCACGACGAAGTCGTTGCCCGCGCCCTGCATCTTGGTGAAGCGCAGCCTCAACCCAGCACCCCTCGGATCACCGCGCAGACCTCGTCGATGAGCGCTGCGGTGAGCCGAGGATACATCGGCAGCGAGAGGACTTCCGTGGCAAGGGCCTCGGTTGCCGGCAGCACGACGCGCGCGCAGGCCTCGCGGAACGGCGCCTGCCGGTGCAGGGGGACCGGGTAGTAGATGGCGCTGGCGATGCCGGCCGTCTTGAGGGCCGCCTGCACCTCGTCGCGCCGTGCCGTGCGCACGGTGTACTGGTGGAAAACGTGCGCGCCCTCGGGGCCGGGGTCGGGCAGCACGAGCGGCAGGCCGCGCAGGCGCTCCGAGTAGGCCGCGGCGTGAGCGCGCCGCGCTGCGTTGAACGCCGCGAGGTGTCCGAGCTTCGCGCGCAGCACCACCGCCTGGAACTCGTCCAGGCGGCTGTTGTAGCCGATGAAATCGTGGTGGTACTGCCGGCGGCTGCCGTGGTTGCGCAGTGCGCGCATCGCCTCGGCGAGGGCGTCGTCGTCGGTGGTCGTCATGCCGGCGTCGCCGAACGCGCCGAGATTCTTGCTGGGGTAGAAGGAGAAACAGCCCGCCGCGCCGAACGCGCCGCAGCGCCGCCCGCCGAGCGCCGCGCCGATGGACTGCGCGCAGTCTTCCACGACGTGCAAGCCGTGGCGGCGCGCCACGGCGCCGATCGCCGCCATGTCGGCCATCCGCCCGTAGAGATGCACCGGCAGGATCGCGCGGGTGCGGGGCGTGATCGCCGCCTCGATCGCGTCGGGATCGATATTGAACGTGTCGGCGCGCACGTCGACGAAGACCGGCGTCGCGCCGACGTAGGCGATCGCCTCCGCCGTGCCGATGAACGTGAACGCGGTGGTGATGACCTCGTCGCCCGGACCGATCCCCAGCGCGCGCAGCGCGAGGTGCAGCGCATCGGTCCCCGACGCGCATGCCACGGCGTGCCGCGTGCCGCACAGTGCGGCGATGTCGCGCTCCAGCGCCTGCGTGTGCGGGCCGAGGATGAACTGGCCGGAGCGCAGCACTTCGTCGATGCCGGCCCGGATCGCCTCCTCGATGAGCGGGAGCTCCGCGCGCAGGTCCACCATCGGAATGCTCATGGCGGCGCGCCCTCCGCGATGCGCCGGCGGATCTCCAGCGCGAGCGCGAGCGCGCGCCGGCCGTCGTCGCCGCCGACGGGCGCCGGGCCACCCGCGCGCACGGCGTCGACGAAGGCGCGCACCTCGGCCATGAGGGCATCGCCGGTGTCGACGCGCAGCTCCTGCAGGTCGATCGCCGGCATGCCGGGGATCGCGCTTGCGCCCGCGCGCCGCGCGGCGATGGTCACCTCGCCCGACTGCAGGTCGATGGAGAGATAGCAGTCGCGCTCGAACAGCCGTGTCTTGCGCATCGACTTGATGCTGACGCGGCTCGCGGTCACGTTGGCGACGCAGCCGTTCTCGAACTCCAGACGCGCGTGGGCGATGTCGACGTGGTCGGTCAGCACCGGGATGCCGTTGGCGCGCACCTCGCGGACGACGCTCGGAACGAGGTCGAGGATGAGGTCGAGATCGTGGATCATGACGTCCATCACGATGTCCACGTCGGTCGAGCGCGGCTTGAACGGCGCCAGCCGGTGAGACTCGATGAACATGGGCGCCACGATGCGGTCGCGGACCGCGGCGAGCGCGCCGTTGAAGCGCTCCAGGTGGCCGACCTGCAGCAGCACGCCCCGCGCCCGCGCCGCGGCGATGAGCGCATCGGCTTCCTCGAGCGTGCGCACCATCGGCTTCTCCACCAGCACGTGGACACCGCGCTCGATGAGCGCGGCCGCCGCCGCGGCGTGATGCGCGGTCGGCACGGCGACGGAGGCGAGGTCGATCGGTCCGGGCAGGTCCGCGAGCGAGGTGCAGGCGCGCGTGCCGAGGCGCGATGCCACCGCAGCGGCCCGCTGCGGGTCGGCATCCACCACCGCGACGAGCTCGACGCCGGGCAGCGCAGCATATTTTTCCGCGTGGAACACGCCGAAATAGCCCACGCCCACCACCGCGGCACGCAAGGTCTTCATGCGCGATCAGGGGTTTCCAACATAATTTAAGTATAGAAGCCGCGCCCGCGGCCGACGCCGGCTCCGGCATTGAGATTTCTGATGAAGCCGATGGCCTACTTGTACAGCGAGGGCTCGCCCGGCGGACGGGTCTTGAACCGCCGGTGGGCCCAGTGGTACTGCGCGAGCATGTCCGGCTCGCGGGCGCGGTCCTCGATCCAGCGGTTCATGCGCAGCGTGTCGGCCTCGACGTCGCCGCCGGGAAAGCCCTCGAGCGGCGGATGCAGGGTGACGCGATAGCCGCCGCTCCCGGGCAGCATGCGCACGGTCATCGGCACCACCGGCGCGCCGGTCAGCGAGGCGAGGCGCGACAGCGCCGGCACCGTCGCCGCCGGCACGCCGAAGAACGGCACGAAGATGGACTCGTGCGGCCCGAAGTCCATGTCGGGCAGGTAGTAGAAGTGCCGGCCCTCGCGCATCGCGCGGATCACCGGCCGCAGGCCTTCCTGGCGAACCACCAGGCGAACGCGGCCGAAACGGTTGCGGTACCGGACGAGCAACGCGTTCACGAAGGCGTTGGACTGCCGCTGGTACATGCTGACCGCGTCGTAGTCCATGCTGAGTCGTGTCGCGGCGGCATCGAGGCCGAGGAAGTGGGGCGCGAGGACGATCACGGCGCGCCCCGCCCCGGGAACATGCTCGGTCCCTTCCACGCGAATCAGCCGCCGCAGCCGGCGCTCGCTGGCCCACCACAACAGCCCGCGCTCGAGATAGCTGCGCCCCAGCCAGCGGAAGTGGCGGGCTGCGAGCACGCGCCGCGCCGGTGCGTCCAGTTCGGGAAGGCATAGCTCGAGATTGCGCAGGCAGATGCGGCGGCGGCGCGCAACCAGCGCATAGGCGGCGAGCCCGACCGCCTCACCGATGGGCGCGAGCAGCGCGAGGGGCAGGAAGTGCAGCAGCCAGAGCAGGCCGACCGCGAGGCGCGTCAGCATTCGTGCAGTACGGCCGGGCAGAGCGGGAGGTGCAACTCGGTATAATCGAGGTTTTTCGCGAACGGACGGACGCACCCACCATGAGCACGTTCCTCTTCACCTCCGAGTCGGTCTCCGAAGGCCATCCGGACAAGGTTGCCGATCAGATTTCGGATGCGATCCTCGACGCGATTCTAGCCCAGGACCCCCGCTCCAGGGTCGCCGCGGAGACGCTGGTCAAGGACAACCTCGTCGTGCTCGCCGGGGAGATCACCACCGGCGCAAAGGTGGACTACGCGAGAGTTGCGCGCGGGACCATCAAGCGCATCGGGTACACCGACCCGGAAATCGGCTTCGACGCCCACGGTTCGACCGTACTCGTCCAGTACGGCGAGCAGTCGCAGGACATCGCGCAGGGCGTGGACGAGGGCCGCGGCCTCAACCTCGACCAGGGCGCCGGCGACCAGGGCCTCATGTTCGGCTACGCCTGCGACGAGACGCCGCAGTACATGCCGCAGGCGATCTACCTCTCGCACCGCCTCGTGGAGCGCCAGTCCCAGCTGCGCCGCGACGGCCGCCTCGCCTGGCTGCGTCCCGACGCCAAGTCCCAGGTCACCATCCGCTACGTCGACGGCAAGCCCGACGCCATCGACACCGTGGTGCTCTCCACCCAGCACCAGCCCGGCCTCACCCACAAGCAGATCGAGGAGGCGATCATCGAGCAGGTGATCAAGCCCGTCCTGCCGAGGGAACTGGTGAAGGGCAACATCAAGTATCTCGTCAACCCGACGGGCGCGTTCGAGATCGGCGGGCCGAAAGGCGACTGCGGCCTCACCGGGCGCAAGATCATCGTCGACACCTACGGCGGTTCGGCGCCGCACGGCGGCGGCGCATTCTCCGGCAAGGACCCGTCCAAGGTCGACCGCTCGGCCGCCTACGCGGCGCGCTATGTCGCCAAGAATATCGTTGCCGCGGGGCTCGCCACCAAGTGCCTGGTGCAGGTCTCGTACGCGATCGGCGTGGCCCAGCCGACCTCGGTGATGGTCACCACCTCCGGCACCGGCAAGGTCTCCGACGAGAAGCTCTCCGAGCTGGTCTCGAAGCACTTCGATCTCCGCCCGAAGGGCATCATCCAGATGCTCGACCTGCTCCGGCCGATCTACGAAAAGACCGCCGCGTACGGCCACTTCGGCCGCGACGAGCCGGAGTTCACCTGGGAAGCCACCGACAAGGCGGCCGCGCTCGCGGCCGATGCGGGAGTGAAAGCTCCGGTGACCGCCTGAGCCGGACCAGCGCAGCGGAAAAGCCCGGCCTCGGCCGGGCTTTTTCTTTCAGCGCGACGCTCAGATCCCCACCGTAAGGCTCACCCAGGCTTCCGGCAGCCACTCCAGCACGCGCGCCTCGAGCCACTTGTCGCCGCCGGTGAGGATAGCGATGCCCATTGCGGCGAGCAGCGCGGCGAAGCCCTTCTGCACAGCGCCGATGCGCGCCATGATCCAGCCGCGCGCCCGGGTGTAGCCCTTGCGCGACGCATAGGCCACCAGCACCAGCGGGATCGCCGCGCCGAGGCCGAACAGGCCCAGCACCACGCCGCCGCGCAGGACGCCGCCCTCGCTCGCAACCAGCGTCAGCGCCGAGCCCAGCAGCGGACCCGAGCAGGGGCTCCACACCAGGCCAAGCACGGCGCCGAGCGCCAACGCGCCCAGGAGCGAACCACCGTCCAGGCGCGAGGAAGCGGAGTTCGCCGAGCTCGCGATCGGCAGCATCCAGCGCGAAAAGCGCTCGCTCAGCGCAGGCACGACCATGACGGCCGCGAACGCGATCAGCAGCAAGGCGCCCGCGAAGCGCACCGTGTCGCCGTCGATGCCGAGCACCGGCCCCACCGCGCCGAGCAGCATCCCGATCCCCGCGAACGACGCGATCATGCCGGCGCCCATCGCCATAGGCGCGAAGCGGTTCGCCTGCATCGCGCCGCCCACGACCAGCGGCAGCATGGGAAACACGCAGGGCGACAGGGTGGTGAGGCTGCCCGCGGCGACGCTGAGGCCGAGTTGCGGAACGGAGAGCGCGAGGGACACGGCGGCGTCCGGCTCAGAGCGCGGACTTGAGCGCGGCGCGCAGCTTGTCGGCGTCGGTCTCGCCCACCAGCCGCGCCGTTTCCTTCTCGCCCCGCAACACTACCAGCGTCGACTGGCTGTTGACGCGGAAGCGGCGCTTCAGGTCCTTCTCGGTATCGAAATTGGCGACCAGCACGGTCACGCCCAGCCCCGGCTCGGCCTTCATGCCCTGCAGGACCTTGTCCTGCGTCTTGCAGGTCGGGCACCAGTCGGCGTGGAAGAGCACCGCGACGGGCTTGCCGGCCTGCTGCGCCTGGGTGAGCGCGCTGGCGGAGTAGGGCTGGGTCTCAAGGGCGTGCGCCAGCGCCGTGGCGGCGCCGAGCACGACGGCTAGGATGATCCTGGTGAGTTTCATGGGTGGCTTCCCGGATTTGCAGGTTCGATGGATTGAGGGCCGGGCCCGGCGATCCCGTCCCGGGCTTTGAAGCCTTACTTCGCAGGCGACGGCCCGCCGGTTACAGGACCGCCCGGCCCCTTTTCACCGGATCGCGTTTCGGCTAGACTGCGACGCTGCTGAGGAGCGCTGCGACCTTTCCAGGGGCCAGGCTCAGCATCAGGACAACGGCGCTCGCACCGGAAACGGTGCGAGCGCTTTTTCTTTTTCCTTTCTGCCCCCGCCGAGGGGCGCTGCAGCCGCGGGCACGCCCCGCGGCGAGGCTCGGCGGAGCGGTGGACCTCGAGTCCAACGGCGCCCGTTCGTCACGAACGGAGTTTTTTCATGAGCGCAGTGCTGCAACCCAAGAACGATTTCCACGTCGCCGACCTGTCGCTGGCCGACTGGGGCCGCAAGGAGATCCGCATCGCCGAGACCGAGATGCCCGGCCTGATGGCGATCCGCGAAGAGTACGCCGCGACCAAGCCCCTCAAGGGCGCGCGGATCACCGGTTCGCTCCACATGACCATCCAGACCGCGGTGCTGGTCGAGACGCTGCAGGCGCTGGGTGCGCAGGTGCGCTGGGCCTCGTGCAACATCTTCTCCACCCAGGATCACGCCGCCGCGGCGCTCGCCGCCAACGGCGTGCCGGTGTTCGCCTACAAGGGCGAGACGCTGGAGGAATACTGGGATTACACCCACCGCATCTTCGAGTGGCCGGACAACGGTTACTCCAACATGATCCTCGACGACGGCGGCGACGCCACGCTGCTCCTGCACCTCGGCACGCGCGCGGAATCCGACCCGACGGTGCTGAACAGCCCGGGCAGCGAGGAAGAGCGCGTCCTGTATGCCGCGATCAGGAAGCGCGTCGCCACCCAGCCCGGCTGGTACTCCGCCCGCCTGAAGCACATCAAGGGCGTGACCGAAGAGACGACCACGGGCGTGCACCGCCTCTATCAGATGGCGAAGGAAGGCAAGCTCGCCTTCCCGGCCATCAACGTGAACGACTCGGTCACCAAGAGCAAGTTCGACAACCTCTACGGCTGCCGCGAGTCGCTGGTCGACGGCATCAAGCGCGCCACCGACGTGATGATCGCCGGCAAGATCGCGGTCGTCGCGGGCTACGGCGACGTGGGCAAGGGCTCGGCGCAGGCGCTGCGCGCGCTGTCCGCGCAGGTGTGGGTGACCGAGATCGACCCGATCTGCGCGCTGCAGGCGGCGATGGAGGGCTATCGAGTCGTCACCATGGACTACGCCGCGGACAAGGCCGACATCTTCGTGACCGCGACCGGCAACTACCACGTGATCACGCACGATCACATGGCGAAGATGAAGGACCAGGCCATCGTCTGCAATATCGGCCACTTCGACAACGAGATCGACATCGCCGGCGTCGAGAAGTACAAGTGGGAGGAGATCAAGCCGCAGGTGGACCACGTCATCTTCCCCGACGGCAAGCGCATCATCGTGCTCGCCAAGGGACGCCTGGTGAACCTCGGCTGCGGCACCGGCCACCCGAGCTATGTGATGTCCAGCTCGTTCGCCAACCAGACCATCGCGCAGATCGAGCTCTTCACCAATACGGCAAAGTACCCGATCGGCGTGTACACCCTGCCCAAGCACCTCGACGAGAAGGTGGCCCGCCTGCAGCTCAAGAAGCTCAACGCGCAGCTCACCGAGCTCAGCGACCAGCAGGCGCAGTACATCGGGGTGGCGAAGACGGGTCCCTACAAACCGGATACGTATCGCTACTGATCCAGGCGGTATCTCTCCCGTTCGAGCGTCATCGCCGGCGGCGATGACGCTCGACGCGCGCCGCGCCGCGAACACCGGCGAGGCAGCGGACGTGTGTCCAGGCGCTGCGCTGAGCTAGCAGCGCAGCCGGAGGAGACAGCATGAAGTCGCAGCAGCAACACCCGCGCACGTTCTCGTTCGAGTTCTTCCCGCCCAAGACGCCCGACGGCGTGGAGAAGCTGCGCGCGGTCCGGCGGCAGCTCGAACAGCTCAAGCCGAAGTTCTTCTCGGTCACCTACGGCGCGGGCGGCTCGACGCGGGACCGTACGCTGGAGACCGTGCTGGAGATCCAGGCCTCGGGCTTCGAGGCAGCGCCGCACCTCTCCTGCATCGGCTCCACGCGACAGGACATTCGCGACACCCTGGAGCTCTACCGGTCGAAGGGTATTCGCCATATCGTCGCGCTGCGCGGCGACCTGCCCTCCGGGTCGGCCAGCGCCGGAGAGTTGCGCTATGCCAACGAGCTCGTCGCGTTCATCCGCGAGGCCACCGGCGACTGGTTCGAGATCGAGGTCGCGTGCTACCCGGAGTTCCATCCCCAGGCGCGCAGCGCGCAGGACGACCTCGCCGCGTTCAAGCGCAAGGTGGACGCTGGCGCGGACGCCGCGATCACCCAGTATTTCTACAGCGCCGACGCGTACTTCCACTTCGTCGACGCGTGCGAAGCGATGGGCATCGACATTCCCATCGTCCCCGGCATCATGCCGATCGCGAACTTCAGCCAGCTCGCGCGTTTCTCGGATGCCTGCGGCGCGGAGATTCCCCGCTGGATGCGCCTCAAGCTGCAGTCCTACGCCGACGACGCCGCCTCGATCCGCAGCTTCGGGCTGGATGTCGTGACCGAGCTCTGCGACCGCCTACTGTCCCGGGGCGCGCCCGGGCTGCATTTCTACACCATGAATTCGGCGGCGCTCACCTCCACGCTCTGGCAGCGGCTCGGCCTGTAGTTCGCGCTGCTGCGCGGGAGGCCCGTCGAGCGGCGGTCATTTCGTATTGCAAAATCTCGTTTCGGCGTCGCCGGATCGGCGTATCGGCCTAGTCAATCGGTCCGGTTCCGGAGGACGCGGCCGCACTGTTAGCGTGCGGCTTCCACCGGGGAGATTTCGACATGCCGAGCGCACTTCAGATGCCGAATAGGCAACCGGTCTGCCCGGTGCTAGGATTGGCAAATACCAAAAAAACTGACTTGAGGAGCACCGTGAAGATCCTGGTCGTCGACGACCATCCGCTGATCTTGGAAGCGTTGCACCATGTGCTCAAGCAACTCGACGCGCAGGTGCAGGTCTGCGACGCGCAGACCGCCCAGCAGATGGACGGGCTGCTGCGGGATCACGCCGATGCGGATCTCATGTTGCTCGACCTCGGTCTTCCCGGCACCGACGGCCTCGCGCTGCTCTCGCAGTTGCGCGCGAGCCATCCCACCCTTCCGGTCGTGGTGCTGTCGGCGTCCGACGCACGCGAGAACGTCATGCGCGCAATCGACCTCGGCGCGATGGGATTCATCCCCAAGTCCTCTTCCAACCAGGTCATGCTGGGCGCGCTGCGGCTGGTGCTCTCCGGCGGCGTGTATCTGCCGCCCGCGGCCCTGCTGCACGACGGCGAGCGCACCCCCTCGACGGCCCCGCCCGTCGCCCGCGACAGCGGCGTCACGGCACGCGACCTCGGCCTCACGGAGCGCCAGGCCCAGGTGCTGGGCCTCATTCTCCAGGGCAAGCCCAACAAGCTGATCTGCCGCGAGCTCGACCTCGCCGAGGGCACCGTGAAGATCCATGTCGCCGCCATCCTGCGCGCGCTCAACGTCAGCACCCGCACGCAGGCGGTGATCGAGGCGAGCCGGCTCGGGCTCACCGTCGACACGCTGGCGGTGCGCGCCCACTCCAGGGAAACGAGACTCTGACCGGCGCCCGGCCGTGAAGGTCGCGGTCGTCTCGGTCTTCGTCGACTACCATCGGCGCGGACGCCATCATCGCGGCGTACTGCAGCCGCAGGTCGGACCGCTGATCGCGGCGCTCCTCCCGCCGGACGCCGAGATCGATCTGGTCAACGACGTCTGGGACGACCCCGACTGGTCACGCGATTACGACCTCGTCTTCATCTCCGCGCTGCATTCGGACTTCGACCGCGCGCGGCAGATTTCCCACTACTACCGCCGGCGGGGCGCGAAAACCGTCCTCGGCGGCGTGATGGCCTCGCTCTTCCCCGCTCTCTGCGCGCCCTGGTTCGACGCAGTGGCCATCGGTGATCCGGAGTCCGCCGTTCCGGCGATCGTGCGCGACTTCTGCGCCGGCGCGCTGCGCCCCTGCTATCGAGCCGAGCCATACGCCTCCGAGCGCGTCCCGACGCCGCGCCTCGACCTCGTGCGGGAGCGCCAGATCCTGCCCCTCGCTCACGAGGCGACGCGCGGCTGTCCGTTCACCTGCGAGTTCTGCTCCCTCACCGCAATCGGCACGCGCCACCATCACCGACGCGCCGCGGATGTCGTGCACGACCTGCGCGCGTCCCGCAGCATGCTCGCGGGCCGTGCCTCTTTCTGGCAGCGGCGCCTGACGATCTTCTACGACAACAACATCGGCGGCCACCCCGGGCACCTGCGGGAGTTGTGCGCGGCGCTCGGCGCGGAAGGGCTGCGCTGGGGCGCCTGCGTGACCTTCAACGTGCTGCGCGACCCCACGCTGCTCGACGCCATGGCCGCCGGCGGCTGCCGCCTGGTCTACGTCGGGCTGGAGAGCTTCAACCCGCACGCGATCGCGGACATGCGCAAGCACCAGAACGCGGTCACCGAGACGCGCCGCGTGGTGGACGCCTGCCGCGACCGCGGCATCCTGGTCACCGCGGGCCTCATGCTCTCGCCCGCGATCGACACGCTCGACTACATCGAGCGCATCCCCGAGGCGCTGGACGCCGCCGGCCTGCACGTGCCGACCTACATCTCGTTCGAGACGCCGTTCCCCGGCACGCCGCATTTCGAGCGCCTCGCGGCGGACCCGTCGCGGCCCATCCTCCCCGACGCGCCGCTCGCGGACTTCAACGGCTACACCCTGGTCACGCGGCCGGCCCATGCGTCGCCTGAAGACTTCGTCGCCGCCTTCCTCGCGACCCACGAGCGCGTGTATGCCCTGCCGCAGCGGCTGCGCAAGCTCGCCGCGGACGTGCCGCGCTTTCTCGCCGCGGGCAAGGTGCTCCCGGTGCTCTTCGACGCCTTCGAGATGCTGACCGTCGAGCGCCCGCGCCCGCCGGGACGCACCTACGTCGCCGGCCGCGACCTGCCGTTCCCCGAGCTCTCGGCGGTGCCCTTCGCCCCGGAGGACTTCCGCTCCGAGGCGGAGCGCGACGGCGTCCTCGCGCCGTGGAAGGTCACGGATGCCGCGGGCGCGGTGCTGCCCCACTGGCGCGGCGCACGCCCGATCTACCTGCCCAAGGGCCGTGTCGTGCCCGCCGCGTCGGCCGCGCCGCCCGCGCAGGCCGCCGGGGACGCGCTCGCGATGCAAGGCGCCTGAGTCATGGACACGCGCGCCACGACCCTCGACGCCACTGCCGTGCATCGCGCACGCGAGGCCGAGCTCTCCGAGCACATCCGCGCGGAGCAGGTCAGGCTGTTGTACCGCCAGCTCCCGGTGTCCACCGGCGGCTCCATGATGGGCGCGCTCCTGCTCGCGGGGGTGATGTGGTCGGTGGTGAGTCACAAGGCGGTGGTCGGCTGGTTCGTCTGCATGGGCGCGAACCAGCTCTGGAGGCTGATCCTGTACTTCCGCTTCCGCGCGACCACACTCGTCCCCGCCGACCTCGACAAGTGGGCCAATCTCTGGGCGCTCGGGTCGCTGATTTCCGGCTGCATATGGGGTGCGGCGAGCTTCGTGCTCTACGTGCCGGACTCGCAGATCTACCAGGGATTCGTGGTGGTGCTCATCTTCGGCGTGACCTCCGCCGCGGTCCTGCTCATCGGCACCCACCTGCCGTCTTTCTATGGGTTCGTGCTGCCCGCGCTGCTGCCCATCGTGGTGCGCAATATCATCGAGGGCGAGGCGGCGCACCTCACCCTGGCGTTCATCGCGGCGATGACCACGCTCGCGATCCTCTCGTTCGGGCGCAACTACAACCGCGTGCTCGTGGAATCGCTGCGCAACCGCTTCGAGAACGAGGCGCTCGCGCACGAACTCGCGCATCGCGCCGAGGAGCTGGAGCGGGCGCGCCAGACGGCCGAGCAGGCGCGCGCCGAGGCGGAGGTGGCGAACCGCTCCAAGACGCAGTTCTTCGCCGCCGCCAGCCACGATCTGCGCCAGCCGCTGCACGCGCTCGGGCTGTTCGCCGCCGCGCTCTCGGAGAAGGTGAAGGATCCCGAGGTGGTGCAGGTGGTCAACAGCATCAACGCCTCGGTGGACGCGCTCGAGGGCCTGTTCAACGAGCTGCTCGACATTTCCAAGCTCGATGCCGGGGTGATCAAGGCGAATCCCCACGACTTCGCGATGGGTCCGCTGCTGGAGCGGCTGCGCATGGACTTCGAGCCCGAGGCGTTCGAGCGCGGGCTGGGCCTGACGATCCGCCCGTCGCGGCTGCACGTCCGCAGCGATCCGGTGCTGGTGGAGCGCATCCTGCGCAATCTCATGACCAATGCGCTGCGCTACACGCCGCGGGGCAGAGTGCTGGTCGCCGCACGCTCCCGCGGCAAGGGCATCGCGCTCGAAGTATGGGATACCGGCACCGGGATCGCGCCCGCGGAGCGCGAGCGTATCTTCGAGGAGTTCTACCAGGTCGGCAATCCGGAGCGGAACAGCCGCAAGGGCCTGGGACTGGGGCTTTCCATCGTGCGGCGCCTCGCGAATCTTCTCGAGGCGCCGGTGGGGTTGTCGTCCGAGCCGGGCCGCGGCTCACGATTCACGCTGACGCTGCCGCGCGGCATGCCGCCGGCGCCGGAAAGTGCGCCTGCGTCCGACCGGCGCCGCGATGCCGGGAACCTCGGCGGCGCCCGCATCGCGGTGGTGGAAGACGAATCGGTGGTGCTCGAGGGCATGCGCATCCTGCTCGAGGGTTGGGGAGCGCATGTCGTCGCCGCCGGTTCGGGCGAGGAACTGCTCGACCGGCTCGCCGAGGAGCCGGCGCCGCCCGCGCTGGTGATCGCGGACTACCGATTGCGCGAGGGACGCAGCGGCGTGGACGCGATCCGCGCGCTACGCAGCCGCTACGGCGCCGCCCTGCCCGCGATCATCGTCACCGGCAGCGCGACGCCGTTCAACCTGGACGAAGCGAAGGCGCTGGGCGCGCACCTGCTGCTGAAACCGGTGATGCCCGCGAAGCTGCGGACCCTGATCAATTTCAAGCTCCAGGAAACCCACTGAACCGACGCAGGCTTCTTTTCCGGCCCGCCTCGCGCGCCAAAAAAGAAGCCCGGCACTTCGAGGAGATCCGAAAGTGCCGGGCCATGAGCGACCGAAGCTTAGAGGAGCGCGAGCGCACTTCGGTCGGGGAGACTACACGCACAATCAGTATCAACCCGGAACAGGCGTACGGGAATACCGCGCACGGTCTAGAACTTTCGGGCTAGGCGCGACGGCGGTCTCGGGCGAACATGTCCCTGACAGCGAGTGAGGATTGCACATGCCGACCGCAACGCGGAACATGGCGATGGTGGTGGATTGACCCCATGCCGGGACCGCACGCCTTCGCCGATTACGTGGTCGAACTGCTCGCGCCGCTCGGCAGCGTGCACGCGCGACGCATGTTCGGCGGCCACGGCGTCTACTGCGACGGCGTCATGTTCGCGCTCATCGCCGACGACGTGCTGTACTTCAAGGCGGACGCCGCCACGCGGGCGAGCTTCGAGCAGGCCGGCTCGGAACCGTTCACCTACGAAGCGCGCGGCCGGCGGACGGTGATGAGCTATTGGCGCGCCCCGGACGAGGCGATGGATGCGCCGGAAGCGGCGCTGCCGTGGGCGCGCGAGGCCTACGCGGCCGCGCTGCGCTCGCGCGCGGCATCCTCGACGGCGAGGCGGCTCACCCGCAGGAAGTAGAGCGTCACCGCGACGGCCGTAACCGTCATGCCCGCGATGGCGCCGATCCAGAAGCCGGCCGCGCGCAGCGGCTCCCCGCCGAGACCGACGACCCCGAGCACGTAACCGCCGCCCAGGCCGAGGCCCCACAGCGCGACGACGTAGATCGCCATCGGCACCGCGGTTTTCTTGTAGGCGCGCACCGCGTTCACCGCGACCGCCTGCTCGGCATCCACCACGTGATAGACGGCAACCAGCGCGAGCAGCGCGGCGCCGATGCGGCGCACGTCGGGATCAACGGTGTACAGGGAGGCGATGACTCCAGCGCCGAGGAAGATCGCCGCTGCGACACCGAGCGACAGCGCGACTCCTAGCCGGACACCCACCAGCCCGGTCACGCGCGCGCGCCGCGGCTCCCGTGCGCCGATGGCGTGGCCGACCAGTACGCTGGTCGCGTGGCCGAGCGCAAGCGGCAGCATGAAGGAGAGCGCCGCGACGTTGGCCGCGATCTGGTGCGCTCCGGAGAACTGCGCGCCGAAGCGCGCGACGAACAGCGCCATGAACGTGAACGCGGTCACGTCGACGAGAATCGTGAAGCCGATCGGCAGGCCGAGCGCGACGAGTTGCCACTGCGCGCGCGGCTGCGGCCACGACCAGCGTTCGAGCACGCCGAAGCGGCGCAGGTCCGCCTCGCGCGCGCAGTAGAGCCAGCCGGCGATGCAGGTCATCCAGGCGATCACCGCCGTCGCCACGCCGCAGCCCGGCGCACCCAGCCCGGGCAGGCCCGCCCAGCCGTACATGAACACGGCATTCAGCGGCACCTTCAGCGCGAGCCCGGCGAGATTCAGCGTCATCACCACCCGGGGTCTGGCGACCGCCGTGGCAAAGCTCTGGAAAACGCGGAACAGCAGCGCTGCGGGTACTGCCCAGGAGATCGCATCGAGGTATGCGCGCACGCGCACCTCCACCCCCGGCTCGAGGCGCGACAGCGCAAGCAGGGGATCCGGGTTCCGCAGCATCGCGAAGGACAGCGCCGCCAGCGCCAGCGCTAGCCACGCGCTCTGCCGCACCTCCTCGCCGATGGCGTGATGGCGGCCGGCGCCATAGAGTTGCGCGGCGATCGGCGTCACCGCGAACAGCACGCCCATCAGCGTGATGAACAGCGTGGCGTAGATGCTCGCGCCGATGCCTACCGCCGCGAGATCCTCCGTGCCGTAGCGGCCGGCCATCACGGTGTCGATCAGGCCGTTCGCCATCACGGCGAACTGGGCGATGAACACCGGCCAGCCGAGACGCACGATCTCGGCGAGGATGGACTTGCGCACGGGAAGGGGCGGGCGCACGCGGTGCGCCCGGGTGGGAGGCGAAGGCGCATTCTACCGCCCTGCTCGCGTCACACCGGCGCGAGCCACTCCGCGTAGCGCTAGTCGCAGCCGCTCACCGCGTCGAAGAATGCGGCGGAAAGACACGGAGCAGAGCAGTGCAGGTGGACTTTGTTCGCTGCTCCAGTGGTTCCAGTGGTAATAGACTGCCTTTGTCTGATCGTTGGAGGGTGCTTCTTTGAGAATGAGCGTCCTTACCGCAGCGCGCGCCCGCGTCGCCCCCCGCGAGATGCTCGGCCTCACCCGGGCCGAGTACCTCGTCCTGAGGCGTCTTTCCACGCCGGAGAAGATCCAGGACTTCGTCGCCAACCGGCTGTCGATCAACCACGAGACCGGCGGCGAGACCCTCCTGTCGGTGCGCGGCGTGCTGCGCGAGCGCCACGCCCATTGCATCGAGGGCGCGATGCTCGCCGCCTGCGCGCTGTGGGTGAACGGCGAGCCGCCGCTGGTGATGTACATGCACGCCGTGTACGACTGGGCGCACGTGATCACCCTGTTTCGCCGCAAGGGGTGCTGGGGCGCGATCTCCAAGACCAACGGCCCGGTCCTGCGCTGGCGCGACCCGATCTACCGCAGCCTGCGCGAGCTGGCGATGACCTTCTTCCACGAATACGCCAACAGGCGCGGCCAGAAGACGCTGCGCGCGTACTCCGGCGCGATCGACCTGCGCCGCTACGAGACCCAGCTCTGGGTGACCAACGATCGCGACTGCTGGCACATGCAGCACTCCCTGGAGGCGGCGCGGCACTACCCTCTGATCACTCCGGATCAGGAAAAGCGCATCCGCTACCGCGACGCCCTGGAGCGCCGCGCCGGCAAGGTGGTGCAGTACCCGCCGCCGCCGAAGGCGATGCGCTAGACGGACTGGCTCTTCACCAGCGAGGCGAGCTGCGCGACGTCGATGGTCTTCGCCCTCTGCTCGATCTCGCCGGCATAGCGCGTCTGCAGCCCCTTCGCGTCGGCGAGCAGCGACGCGAACGCCGCCTTGAGCTTGTCGCCATCGAGCGTGCGGCCGCTCGCGTAGTACTGCCTGGCCACATGCCCGAGCGCATACGTGGTCGCGAAAGAGAACGCCGCGCCGGTCGCGCCGCTCCCCAGGCCGCCAAGCATCCGGCCGCCGACCTTGCGGAGCAGCCCGCCGACCAGCTTGCGGCCGATCTCCTCGACGTATTGCGAGGTGAGCCCGACGCCGAGCGTGGCGAGGAAGTCGCGGATGTGGCCGCGGTCGAGCTCGTACCCGTGCGCTCTTCCGATGCCGTACACCATCTTCATCTGCAGCGGAATGATGGCCATCGAGGCGAGCGACTGCGGCAGCAGCTCCAGCGCGCCGTTCAGGATGGCGTAGTTGAGGATGGACTTGTCGAGCGCCGCAGCATCCGGCGCCTGGGCGGCCACCACGCGCCCTGCCGGCGCGGGGACAGGTAGCGGGGCGGCGGCAACCTCCTCCGCCGCGCGCGTGAACGCGGCGGCCGCGCCCGCGTCGAGGCCGAGCTCGCGGCGCAGGCCGTCCAGGAACGCGCGCTCCGGCTCGGACTGCACGTCGTCGGCGTCGCACACGCACACCGCCATCTCGAATGCGAGCTGGCGCGTCTCCGGCGAGGCGAGCGCCCGCGCCGTTTCCGCCAGCGAGCGCCGCTTCAGCAGCACGTCCTGATACAGCGCCGGCACGTCGAACGCGGCGTCACGCGCGAGGCCGTCGGCGATGCGCTTGATGGCGGCACGCTCGCGGTCGCCCTTCGCGCCGTCGGCGAACGCGGCCATCAGGGCGATGGCGAGAATGGCTTGCTGCTCGGTCTTTTCCATGCGGCCTCCGAAGGCGGGAGCGGGTGCGCGATGGAGTGCCGCAGCGCCGGAAAGTTCCGCGGCTTTGCGAAGCGGACACCTCGTGTTACAACATCGCTCGACCCGTACATACGCTCACAAGAACGGGCAGCCACCCCTCAAGGAGGATCCCATGCGCCGTCTCCTCACCGCGTTCGCGCTCGCCGCGCCGTTGCTCGCCCTCTCGCCCGCCGCCCTGTCGCAGGACGCCTATCCGTCCAAGCCGGTGAGAATCATCGTGCCCTTCGCCGCGGGGGGCCCCGCCGACGTGTATGCGCGCTTCCTCGGCCAGCGCCTGTCCGAGACCATGGGCCAGCCGTTCGTCGTCGAGAACCGGCCGGGCGCGGGCTCGGTCATCGGCACCGAGGCGGTCGCGAAGTCGCCGGCCGACGGCTACACCCTGCTGATGATGTCCAACACCCACACCACCAACGAGTCGCTGATCCCGAAGAAGCCGTATCAGCTCATGCGCGACTTCGTGCCGGTCGCGCCGGTGAACTACTCGGACCTGGTGATGGTGATCCACCCCTCGGTGCCGGTGAACAACCTGCGCGAGTTCATCGATCTCGCCCGGGCGCAGCCGAAGCGCCTCAACTACGCCTCGTCGGGTCCGGGAACGCCGTACCACATGGCCGGCGAGCTGTTCAACGCCATGGCCGGCACCGAGATCGTCCACGTGCCCTACAAGGGCAGCTCCGGCGCCCGCAACGACATCCTCGGCGGGCAGGTGCACATGATGTTCGACGCCATTCCGACCATGGCGCAGAACGTCCGCGCAGGCAAGGTCAAGGCCCTCGGTACCACCGGGACGAAGCGCTCGCCGGTGCTCCCGGAAGCGCCGACCGTCGCCGAGGCGGGCGTGCCCGGCTACGAGGCCACCATCTGGCTCGGCCTCATGGCGCCGGCCGGCACGCCGCGCGCCGTCGTCGATCGGCTCAACGCGGAGATCTCGAAGGTCGTCACGTCCCCGGCGGTGAAGGAGCAGTGGGCGAAGCAGGGGGCGGAACCGCTGGTGATGACGCCGTCGCAGTTCGACGCCTACCTGCGCGAGGACATCAAGAAGTGGGCGGAGGTCGTACGCGTCTCGGGCGCCAAGGTCGACTGAGATGGCGTGCGTCGTGAAGCTGCTCGGCGCGGGTGCCTCGCAGGGCATCGCGACGAGCTTCGCGCCGGCGCTGCAGGCGGCGACCGGCTGCACCCTCGACGGCACGTTCGGTGCGGTGGGTGCGATGCGCGAGCAGTTCCTCGCCGGCGTGCCCTGCGACGTGCTGATCCTCACTGCCGCGCAGATCGCGGCGCTCGCGGCGGAAGGACGGGTCCGCACCGAAGCCGGAGGCCCGCTCGGCGTCGTGCGCACCGGGATCGCGGTGCGCAAGGGCGATCCGCATCCGCCGATCGGCGACGCCGAGGCGCTCGCCGCCGCGCTGCTCGCGGCGGACGAGATCTATCTCGCGGATCCGGAGCGCGCCACCGCCGGGATCCACTTCGCGGGCGTGATCGCGAAGCTCGGCCTGTCGGAGCGACTCGCGCCGCGGCTGCATCCCTATCCGCGCGGCCACTTCGCGATGCACGCGCTGGCCGGGTCGAAGGCGCGCATCGCCCTGGGCTGCACTCAGGTCACCGAGATCGCCGACGAGCCGGGCATCGCGCTGGTCGGGCCGCTGCCGAAGGCGTTCGAGCTCTCGACGACGTACAGCGTCGCCGTATCCGCCGGGGCGCAGTCACCCGACGCCGCGCGTTGGCTCGCGCGCGCGCTGACTGCGGAGACCTCGCTCGCGGAGCGCCGCGCGCGCGGATTCGAGGTGTAACGGGCACCGCACTGTCGTCGGGCAGTTTCCACCCTGCCGAGCCGCGCATCATCCGCGTCGCGGCTGCCTCGCCTTGGCGACCTGGTACCACATCACCGCGCCGACCACGATCAGCCCGCCGAGCACCTGCAGCGGCGACAGCCCCTCGCCGAGCACCGCCCACGCCAGCAGCGCCACGAACACCGGCTCGGTGTTGAGGATCACCGCGGTCTGCGCCGCACCCAGGGCCTGCAGGAACAGAAACAGCAGGATGATGCCCACGGTGTAGCAGATCGTGAGCCCAGCGAGGCCGATCTGCGCGGTGCGGTCCGTCGGAAGCCGGAAGTCCTGCGTTGCCACGGAAGCCGCGACGAAGATCGCCGCGGCGAGGCTGATCATGAGGAAGGTGCGCAGCGGCGCGTTGAGCGTCGGCGCGACGCGCGGCGTCAGCACCAGCGCCGCCGTGAAGCAGACCGAGGCGCCGAGCCCGGCGAGCACGCCGAGCAGGCTCACCGACTCGCGCCCGATGCCGAGCACCAGGGCGAGGCCGCCGAACGCGGCCACCAGGGCAAGGAACAGCGCGGGCGTCAGGCGGTCGGTACCCAGCAGGCTGGTGGTGACGCCCACCAGGAACGGATACGTGTAGAACACGAGGATCGCCAGGGTGACCGGCATCAGCAGCACGGCGGCCTGCACCAGCGCCGTCTGCCCGGCGACGAAAACCCCCAGCAGCAGGGCGAGGCGCCCTTCGCGCGTGAGCGGCAGGATCGGCGTCCCCCGCAGGCGCAACATGAGGAACAGCAATCCCGCCGCGAACACCGAGCGCACGGTCGCCGCAGTGAGGACGTTCACGCCGTTGGCGAACGCCATGCGCGCGAACACGTGGCCGCAGCCGAGCGTGGCAGCGGAGGCGACCAGGCCCGCGAGCGGGACCCAGGCGCGGCCCGCGGGCATCAGCGCTCCCGCCTGACGATGCCCCGCGCCAGCGGGCGGCCGGCGAAGGTCATGGCGAGCGGCTCCCGGTCGAGGAGCGGATCCCCGCCTCCGGGACGCTGCGCATGGATGTGCAGATGCGGCTCGCTGGTGTTGCCGGAATTGCCCACCGCGGCAAGGCGGTCGCCGCGCCTCACGAGCTGGCCCGGCTTCACCTCGATGGAGCCTTCGCGCAGGTGCGCCAGCACCACCTCCACGGCGCCGCACTCCAGCACGACGTGGTTGCCCGCAAGCCGCTCGGGATCCGACGCGGGCGGCGACTGGTCCGGCAGGCCATCGACGACGTGCTTCACCGCGCCGTCGCAGGGCACGAACACCGGCATGCCGAAAATGCTGTAGGCCTCGGGATCAGCCGGCAGCACGCCCGACGCGCGCTGGCCGAGCCCGTCGAATGCGACGATGTCCAGCGCCAGCGACTGGCCGCGATAGCGCGGCGGCGCCGACAGGTGGTTGTTGACCAGCGCATTGGAGCCACCGCTCGCGACATAGAAGCGGCCGTCGCGCAGCGGAAACTCGAGCGCAACGGCGGGCATCGCCGGTGCCGCGCGGCCCAGCCATCCGTAGGCGCCGATGGCCGCGAACGTCGCGGCAAGCGCGAGATAGGCGACGAAGCGCGTTCGCGCCCGCGCGGAGTCGAGCGCCCGCGGCCGCTTGCGCACCAGCATCCACGAGATCGGCAGCAAGAGCGCGAACATCGCGAAGTACGCATGCGGCGCATACACCGAGGGCACCAGCCACACGCTCGCCAGCGCGATGCAGAACAGGTACGCGAGCACCAGCCCCGCCTTGGCGGCCCACTCCGCCCTGCTGCAGCGCTGCGGCGCGATCAGCCACCACAGGCCGAGCAGCGGCAGCAGCGTGTTCACGACCATCAGGGCAAGCAGCACGCTCATCGGTACGACGCGCTCGCGAGCACGACCGAGGTGTCCACCTGCCGCGCGGGAATGCGCCAGTACCTCGCCAGCAGGGCGTCCTTCTCGGCGGGCGTGACCTGCCGGAAGCCGTGCTTTGCATAGAAGCGGATGGCCCAGTCCGCCGCTGCCCAGGTGCCGATCAGGATCGGCTTGTCGGTCAGGCGCTCGATGTGCGCGAGCAGCGCGCCGCCGATGCCGCCGCGTCGCGCAGCCGTGCGCACGTACGCGTGGCGCACCAGCGCGACCTCGCCGCGATCCTGGATGCCCATGACGCCCGCCAGCGTGCCCTCCTGCCCGGCGCCCCAGAAGACGACGCCGTCGGCGATCTCCGCGGCCAGCGCCTCGCTCGACATGTACGGGTCGTGCCAGCGATCGGCGGGAATGACGCCGCGATACGCCTGCGCGGCGTCATTGATGATGGCGAGGATATCTTCGAAGTCCTGCGCGCGGCAGGAGCGGATTTCGGGCATGGGCGGGCGATGCGGCACGACCCGCCGCATTGTGCCGCAATGTGGCGGCAGGCCGCCGGCAGCGTCAGCCCGCCTGGGGGATGAACTTCAGCGCAACACCGTTGTTGCACCAGCGCTGGCCGGTGGGCGCCGGGCCGTCGTCGAAGACGTGGCCGTGGTGCCCCCCGCAGCGGATGCAGTGGTACTCGACGCGCTGCAACAGGAGCTTGTAATCCTTCTTGGTGCCGAACACGCCCGGGATGGTGGTGAAAAAGCTCGGCCAGCCGGTGCCGCTTTCATACTTCATCGCGGAGGTGAACAACGGCAGGCCGCACCCCAGGCACGCGAACACGCCGGGACGCTTCTCGTTGTTCAGCGGGCTGGAACCTGGCCGTTCGGTGCCCTCCTCGCGCAGCACGTTGTACTGCAGCGTGTCCAGGCGCTTCTTCCATTCCGCGTCGGAGAGCTTCAACGGCTCGCCCGGCGACGGGATCTGGGCGCCGGCGGGAAGAAACGATTTCCAGTTGGCGTGCAGCGCCTCGACGCCCTTGGCGCTGCCGAGCGGCTGCGCCTCGCTGCGGCACGCGCCCAGCAGACCCGCGGCGCCGCTCGCCATCAGTGCCTTCAGCAACATGCGTCGATCCATTTTTGCCCTCACACGGTTGTCGTCTGCACCAAGAATACGCGCTGGCGAGCCATACGGACGCACGAAGCGGAGTGGCACTAATTCACACTCCGGCGCTCTCGGGCGCGGCCGGCCAGCACGACGCAGCGATTCCGAAAAGTGGGGCAAAATAGGAATCCGTCGTGTTCCAGGCTTGTTCAACCCCAATAAAATCATGGGGTTATGAATTCGCTGGCAGCACCGCGGCAGGCCGCAGCCCGATACATCACGTCACCGGAGTCCCTCTCATGCAACGGCCCACGCTCGCCTATCGCGCCGCGCGCAGTCTGCGCGCCGCCGCCATCGCCGGCCGCATGCCTCCGCCGATCGCGGGCGAACTGGTCATTCCCTGGTCGGTGCGCATCGGGCCGTACTCGCTCGCCGTCGTGTGGGCGACGCGCAACGACTTCGCCGCGAAGAACCGGCTGTCCGAGTCCTGCTGCAACCTGCAGGTGATCAAGCTGGACAAGTCACTGTCCGGCCGCAGGCTCGCGGAGCACTTCTGGCGCCGCGTGGTCGCACTGATGCACTACGCGAGCGGCCTCGACCACGATCGCTCGTCGGAAGGCGCGTACGCACACGGCTACGCCGCCGCGCTGGTCCAGTTCGTCCGCGACAACCCGGATACCTGGGCCTGGTTCAACGCGCTGGTCTGCGGCGACGGCAAGATGCTGTTCCCGGTGGAGGCCTTCTACGCCTCCACGCTCAAGCGCTTCCAGGGCATGATCGCCGTGTCCACGCCGCGCGAAGTGAAGGTGGGCCGCCGCACCTGGCGGCTGAAGTTCCTGTCGGTCGCGACCACCAACCGCCTGCGCCGCTGGGCGCAGTGCGACGTCGCAAATCGGGTCCTCGAGTACTCGCGCATCCTGGAAGGGCCGCATCTCGCGGTGATCTTCTGGCACGAGTTGATGCACGCCGTGCACCACGAGGCGGGCCTGGACGAACACACCCGGCACCAGCACTACATTCGCGTCCAGGCCCAGGCGACGCTCGCCTTCATGCGCCAGAACCCGGACGCCTGGTACTGGTTCCTGCGCCTGACCGGCAAGGCTGCGAACCCCGGCAACCGCACCGTGCACCGCCTGCCGCGCCAGGACCGCCGCGCGGCCATTCGCGCCGGCGCTTTCCTGGCGCTGCCGCACGTCATCGCCGAACGCCGGGTCGCCTGACGACCGTCAGGCCGCGTCCGGTCCGATCCAGAGATCGTCCCAGCCCTTGCGCCCCAGGCGGCGGAGGGTCTGCATGTTCCGCAGGTAGATCTCGTCCGCTTCCGGAAACGCGGCCACCGCCTCGTCCACGCTCGCCTCGCGCAGCAGGTGCAGCGTCGGATAGGGCGAGCGGTTGGTGAAGTTGGTGATGTCATCCGGCTGCGTGTCCGCGAACTGGTAGCGCGGGTGGAAGCTCGCCACCTGGAGGACGCCCGCGAGGCCCAGCCGCTCCACGGCCTCGTCCGCCACGTCCAGGAAGTCGTTGAAATCCAGAAAGTCCGCGAGCACGTGAGGATGGATGAGAAGGGTGGTGTCGGTCTCTTCCGCCGGGGTCGCGCCGAGCGACGCGAGTTCCCTTTCCAGCTCCTCTAGCAGCTCCTCTGGCGTCTCCGCGGCGCTCACCGCGTACCGGATGCGCTCCTTCACGTACACCGCCTTGGCGAAGGGACAAAGGTTCAGTCCGATCACCGCCCGCTCTATCCACGCACGGGTGCGCGCGATCACGTCGTCCGCTTCCTCCCGCGTCATGCCGCCCCGCCTCGCCGAGCGCGGATGCTGCGGCGGTCCTCGGTGTGCAGCACCAGCGCCCCGTCAGCCCGGATCTGGAAGCGCTTCACGTCGCGCAGCGCCTCGAGAAAGCGCGCCTCCTGCGCCATCAGCGACGGCGCGCAGGACATCGTCGTGCTCGCGATACCGGACACGGTGACGCTGTCGGCGGTCATGGCGTATTGCCCGGTATAGCCGTTGCACGAGCCGCGCCCGGACAGGCGGCCGTCCGGACCGAAGACCAGCGTGGCGCGCGACCGGTCGATGATGCCGCCGCCGTTGACGTCTTCCACGATCCACTCCACGCCCCGCACGTCGGCGCCCGACACGCTCGCCTCGCGGCACTCGGGGTACTCGCGCCCCTGGATCGACAGAATTCCGCCCTGGCCCTTGTTCCAGAACCAGGTCGCGGGATCGTTCACGGCCTCGAAACGAGCGCCGGAGGCCGTGCGCGTCTGGCGCATGTCCCACTCGGTCTGGCCGACGGTGAGCCGCGCCTTCTCGCCGAGAAAATCCAGCGTCATGCGCAGGTCGCCGCACAGGAAGGTCGACGGGAACGCGCCGACGCGTACCGGCTGCAGGACCAGCGTGCCGAGGTCCACGGCGCCGGAGCGCGCCACGAGGGGCGCCGGATCGGTCAGCCAGGCGGGCCGCCCGCCGATGGTGACCGCGCCGCGCACCGCATACGCCTTGCCGGGCTCGAGCCTGGCCTGATCGACGTCCAGCTCGAAGGGTATCGGCACCTGCCGCCCGCGCAGGTCGATGCGGCGCTCGGCGACCACGCCCTGGCCCTCCGGCTGCGCGCTATCGCGCACTTCCACGATGGCCTGCGCGCCACCTGGCAGCGCCACGCGCTGCGCGTACGAGAGCTCTCCCTTTACGGAAATCATTCGCGGCGCCTCCGCCGTGCCGACGCTTGCACAACCCGCGGCAACCGACAGCGCGGCCGCCGCACCCGCGACGATGAGTCGAAGCATCCCACTGGTCCCTTCTGCGATCGGCGCCAGCGCGCCGCAAGCGCATTTCAACGCCGATTGTCGGCGATCGGGGTTGCAGCCCCCACCGGCCGCGCCGCTAGATCCAGCGCCGGACCGCGCGCCGGTACGCCTCGTAGGAGCCGCCGAACTTCGCCGCGAGCAGGCGCTCCTCCGGAACGATCTGGAAGCGGGTGAGGTAGGCGACGAACAGCGGCAGGACGGCAAGACCGAGCACGTTGCCCTGGTACAGCGTCCATGCGGTCAGCACCAGCAGCAGCCCCAGATACATCGGATTGCGCGTGTAGCGGTACAGGCCCTCCGCCACCAGCGCCGACGCCTTGCCGGGGCTCAGGGGATTGATGGTCGTGCGGGCACGCAGGAAGCGCAGCAGCGACAGGAAGTCGATGGCGAGGCCTAGTGTCGCAATGGCCGCTGCGAGCGGCACGCGCCCCGGGAAATCGAACGCAAGCCCCGGCACGCGCGCCGCGATCTGCCAGATCGCCACCGCGCAAACGAGCGCGACCACGGGCGGCGGAACCTTGAGCTCGAGTGCGTTCAGCGACCTGCCCCATCGACGACCACATCCTCGTACCGCCCCGGCTGCTGCACGAGCCCCATCGACGCCGCGAAGCGGTTCATGCGGTCGAACGTCTCGCGCGAAACGCCCGCGTCGTAGAAGGGCGCATCGCGCCGCACCAACTCCGCGATGAGCTCCGCCTCGACCGGCGGAAACACGCGCTGCCCGACGGCGGTGGCGCGGCCGGGGTCCTCCGCGAGCAGGCGCTGCGCCCTGCGCACGGCGCGCGCACCGGCATGCACGACCTCGGGACGCTCCGCGAGCATGCGGCTCGTCGCCACCAGCGCGGGAAAGGTGTAGCCCTTCGCCTCCCCGGGCCCGTCGCGCCGCGCGTCGATCACGACGGTGCCGTAGCCGCCGCGCACCGCCAGCTCCGCGCCCATGCCGTTGGCCCAGAAGCCGTCGATCCGGCCCTCCTCGAGCGCCTTCGCCGCCATCAGGCCGAACGACACCGGCCCGCTGCCGCCTATCGTTCCGGGAACGGGACCGATGGTCACGTCCTGCGTGGGATCGATGCCTGCGTGCGCGAGCATGCCCTTCAGACCGTCGACGGGCCCGGGCGCCGCGCCGATGCGCAGGCCGCGCACCGCACCGAGATCGCCGCGCGCCGCACCCAGCGACGTCTTCAGCACCAGGAACCAGTACATCTGCTGCGCCAGCGCGCAGACCAGCTGCCCGCCCCGCCAGTCCGGGAACGCATACAGCGCCGCGTGCGCCGAGCCGCCGGCGAGATCCAGCGCGCCGTCGCGCAGCATCTCGTAGGTCCTGGTCACCGGAAACACGAGATCGAGCTTCGCGTCGTGGCCCTCGTCGCGAAAGCACCCGAGCTCGACCGCCGCGATCAGCGGGAAGTAGGACGGCGACACCAGGTCGGGTATGGCGATGCGCAGGCTCATGCTCTCCTCGGAAGCGAGATCTCATCCATTGCGCGCGCCCAGCCGGCGCGCGCGATCCACCAGCCGGCGCGCGTTGCGGTAGGTCGGCACTTCGACCCACAGGCCGTCGACCAGCGCGCGATCCTCGCCGCGCGAGCGCGCCGCCTCGAACGCGGCGATCATGGCCTCGGCGCGGCTCACTTCGTCCGGCGCGGGTGTCAGCGCGGCGTTCAGCGGCCCGGCGTGCTCGGGTCGCACCAGGGACTTGGCGCGATAGCCGAGGCGCCGCGCATAACGCGCCTCGCGCACGGCGCCCTCCGCGTCGCTGAAAGTATACGGCGCATCGATCGGCTCGATGCCCGCCGCGCGGCACTCCAGCACGAAGCGGCGGCGCGCGTAGTCGAGCTCGAGCGCGTCGGGCTGGCGCTCGGCGCAGAGGTCGGCGGCGAGGTCCTCCGCACCGAGCAGCGCGCAGCGGATGCGCTCGCTCGCGGCCGCGATGGCGCGCACTTCCACCACGCCCAGCGCGGTCTCGCACACCGGCAGGATCTCGGTCGCATGCAGCGTGAGGCCGAGGCGCGACTCGTGCGCCGCGATCGCCTCGTGCAGCGCGAGCATCTGCGCGGCGCTCGCGGCCATCGGGTACGCGATGACGTCCGGCCGTGCGGCCATTGCCGCCTCGAGGTCGTGGGGGCCGTCCTCTGCATCGAGCTGGTTGATGCGCACCGCGGCGACCGCGTGCACTTCGCGCATCTTCTGCACCAGCCCGGCGAGGTTGCGACGGGCCTCGTCGCGCCGCTGCGGCGGGGTGAAGTCCTCGAGGTCGACGATCAGCGCGTCCGCGCCGCTCGCGAGCATCGCGGCGTGGGCGGCGGCATCGGCGCCAGGGCCGAAGAGCCAGGTGCGGCGCAGGTCGGGGGCAAGCGGAAGCATGTCGATGCGGGGTTCCGGGATTGGTTCTAGATCTCGATCTCGCCGCGCACGACGTCGACCACGTCGCCGCCGACCCACACGGTGTCCCCGTCGCGTGCAAGGTGCACGCGGCCCGCGCGCTGCAGCGCGCTTCCCTGGGCCGCAACGTACTCCGCGGGGGCGAAGCCCGCGCCGATCAGCCACTGCGCGAGGCTCGCGTTCAGGCTGCCGGTGACCGGATCCTCGTAGCCGCCGTCGCCGATGAATGCGCGCACCTCGAACGCGGCATCGTGCCCCGCGCCGTGCGCGCCGACGACGCCGAGCTTGAGCGTCCCGAGCGCGGCCCACTCCGGCCGCAGCGCGAGCACGTCACGCGCCGAGCGCAGCATCACCGCGCACCAGCCCGGGCCGTTGTCCACCCACTGGTGGTGCAGGATGTCTCCACGCGCGAGCGACAACGCGCCTGTAATCTGCCCGAGCAGCGCCTCGTCCAGCGGACCGGTCCGCCGCAGCGGCGGCGCGGCGAACGCGAGGCGCGGACCGTCGGCGCGGATGCGCACCAGCCCGACGCCGCATTCCTGCACCACCACGCCCGGCGTGCGCGGCTTGCCTCCGGCAGAGAGCCAGGCGTGACACGAACCAAGCGTGGGATGCCCGGCGAACGGCAGCTCGCCGCCCGGCGTGAAGATGCGCACGCGGTAATCCGCGCCGGAATCGGCGGGCGGCAGCAGGAAGGTCGTCTCGGAGAGATTGGTCCAGCGCGCCAGTGCGGCCATGCGCGCGTCGTCGAGGCCCTCACCAGCGTGCACCACCGCAAGCGGGTTCCCCGCGAGCGGCACCGCGGAGAAGACATCCACCTGACTGAAGCGTCTGCGCATGCGCGCAGCATAGCAAGGCAACGTTGCCCCAGGCACTCCAGAAACGGCACGACTCGTCCCGGGGACCGGGACGAGTCGTGCAAGGGCCGGCGAGCCGGCCCGCCACTACTCGGCTTGCGCCTGCGGGGAAACGCCGCCCGTGCCGCGCGAGTAGAACTCGTCGCTCACGGCCTGGGGCGCGACGCCGCCGGTGCCGCGGAAGTAGAACTCGTCGCCTTGGGCCTGGGGCGTCGTGCCGCCGGTGCCGCGGGCATAGAAGTCGTCGCCGATCGCGTTCGGGGTGGTGCCGCCGGTGCCGCGAGCGTAGAAGTCATCGCCGATGGCCTGCGGGGCCACGCCGCCGGTCGAACGGTACCAGTCGTCCGCGGCGAGCGCGTTGACGGAGAGGAGGGAAGCGGCCAGCGCCAGGCCGGAAGCGAGGGTCTTGAGGTTCAGCATGATCGATCTCCAGTTCGGTGTGTGTCGGGTTGGTCGAGGATCGCTGCGTCATTCGCTGCGATCTGACCGGTAGTACGCACCGAAGGCACTCCCCGGTTACCGCGGCGCGCGGGGAATCTTTTTCGGGTGAGGCGTAACCGTTCGCCACGATGCTGCGAAGGCGCGGCCTCGCGCGATCAGGCGGCCGTGCCTGGCGTGCCCGTCCCGCCGATGAACTGCTCGATGGCTGCTGCGGCGGCGTCCGGGTTGGTGTACATGGCCTGGTGCGGCCCGTCGATGACGGCAACCTGCACTGACGGCCGAAGCTGGCGGATCTCGTGCAGATTGCGCGGCGGGACGATGCCGTCGCGGCTGGAAGCGATGTAGAGCACCGGCTGCGGGCAGGCGCGCAGCGGGTCGCGTGCATCGACGACGAGGATGGCGCGCAGCCGCGCCGCAAGCACACCGGACGGGATCATGCGCAGCGTCTCGTTCTTGGCGCGGCGCATCGGATCGGTGCGCGGGCGGAAGAGCCACAGCGGCAGACGGCGCGCGATGCGCCACGTGAGCACCGTCGGCGCGCACAGGACGTGGCGCAGGCGTCTCAGTATCGGGTTCGGGGTCCGCACGAAGGTCGCCGAAAGAATGACCCCGCGCACCTTGTGCGGCTCCGCCATCGCGAGCATCAGCGCCAGAGGGCCGGAGAACGACCAGCCGAGCACCCAGCATTCGGACACGCCCGCGAGGCGCTCGCGCACCAGTGCCAGCAGCTCCGCGTAACCGTGATTGGTGGATTGCGGATAGGTCACCACCAGGGGGCGCACGCCCTGCGGCAGCGCAGCCAGCAACGGCTCGAAAAAGACCGCGGTGCCATCGAGGCCCGGCAGGAGGACCAGCGTCATGCGCTCAGTCTGCGCGCCCCGCATTGCGCCCTCGTGGCGGCTTCACCCCCGACCGGACGCGCCGGCCTCCAGCATCGCTGCGGCGGTGTCCGCCTCGCCGCGGCGGCGCAGCTCCTCCGCCGCGTTGACCCGATCGCGCTCTTCCCTGTTCTGGCTGAGCTTCCACTTGCCGACCATGCGCTCCACCTCGATCTCGATGCCGACGATGTTCGCCAGCATCTGGTCGATGTAGTCGGGAGACGAGTCGGTCATCTTCCACGGCCGCTCGTCGCCGGTGCGACCTTCGTGCTGACGCGTCAGTCGGGCCACCACGCCGCGCACGAAACGCTCGTCGTCGCGGATGCGCAGCCGTCCATGGCAGTGCACGGCCTGGTAGTTCCAGGTCGGCACCTGCCGGTGGGTCTCGTGCTTGCTCGGGTACCAGTTGGGCGAGACGTAGGCGTTCGCCGCGCGGAAGATCACCAGCACCGCGTCGCCGTCCTGCGCCTCCCGCCAAACCGGATTCGCGCGCGCGACATGCGCGAGCAGATGCCCGCACGTCCCCGCCTGCGGGTGCAGCTCGAACGGCAGATGGTTGGCGTCGAGCCCGTCCGGCCCGTTGACCACCAGAGCGCCGAGCGGATGCTCGGTGATGACGCGGTGCAGCTCCACGACGCGCGTCTCCTCGAAGTGCTGGGGCAGATACACGGCAGCCTCTCCAGTTGGCCTGACGACAAGCGCCATCGTAGCGAGCGTCCTGGAAATGCGAAACGCCGCGAGGTACCCGGCGACCGGGCCTCGCGGCGTTTCTTGCTGCGGGGAGTGCTGCGACCTTCGCGTTACTCGGCGTGCGACTGGGGCGCAACGCCGCCGGTGCCGCGCGAGTAGAACTCGTCGCTCACCGCCTGCGGCGTCGTGCCGCCGGTACCGCGCGCATAGAAGTCGTCGTCCTGCGCATTGGGGGTCACGCCGCCCGTGCCGCGGG
>Ga0209254_10000025_pt1 | contig 82773 bp, 75 predicted proteins | sample FrelakmetDIP11DI_FD_187148 | JGI IMG/M metagenome (GOLD analysis project Ga0209254, IMG submission 187148) | Freshwater lake sediment microbial communities from the University of Notre Dame, USA, for methane emissions studies - DIP11 DI (SPAdes)... | ecosystem: Environmental > Aquatic >...
GAGGATCAAGCACCGGGTCAAGCAGAACTGGTCCTGATCGCGGTTCCGGAAAGTGCACTGCGCGATGACCGAACCCCTCGCACTCAAGGCCGCGTAACCTCACCAACCTGGTGTCGATCGCCGTTACAGTCGGCGAATCTCACTCTTCTCGATTCGACAGCCTGACGCGCCGTGTTCTACTTGAGCCGAGTTGATGATCGTCAAACCACGACAGTCCGTTCGCACCAGCATGTAAGTTGACGCTGTCTTTGGGAGTAGGCCAGTGTCTGCAGAAGAAAAGGCGGACGTGTTCCTGCTCGATGCTCGTGCTCGAACGCAGCTGCGACGCCTCGATCCCTGGGAGGCGCGCGGTGCCTACGAGTGGGTGCGACGCGCGCGGAACGTTTCAGCTCTCGCCAGTCGGAGTTTGAGCAAAGCCGTGCTCATGTCGTTCGCTCCGCTCGCCGCGGAGATCCGGGACTCGAGCAGTGAGCGGTCTCTCCCGGGTTGCGATTCGGGGTGGCGCTGCCGTGTATCGCGAGGACATCGTCGACCCAGGGCGGGCCCTCAAGGCGCCTCGATCAAGATCGACATCGCTCACCCGCGAACACAAGACCTCGTTCACCCGTAAGCCGCACCACCCGTAGAGCAAACGGAAGACCCTTCGGAGGGAGCCTGTCATGAGAACATCCATTCAAGGTGAGCTAGGCGCTCTCGTCTCTGTGCTCGGCGTCCTCACGCTCAGCGCGTGCAGCTCCGCCCGTATCGCAGACGCCCCCCTGGCCCGAGAGGCGGAAGCCCTGGGGTCGGGCGCCCAGGTTGTACAGAACAAGGGTTCGCAGGACATAACGCATGGCATTACACACTGGTATGCGTCTGGCGACATCAATGTTGAGGGTCTGCGAGTTCGAAACAGCGGCACATATTTGTATATCCACGGACCGGGAAACGTTCGCGTCAATGGCGAGGTGTGGGTGCAAGACGGTGGGTTCCTGCAGCTTCAAGAAGGCGTGACGATGCAGATCATGAACACAAAGGCCGGCGTCAACTCGTATCATGTCGTTACCGGCGGCCAGCTGCGTGTCTATGGAAGTGCTATCGGCGGGAAGGTCGACACCTCGCCGCCCGTTTCAACGGGCGTTGCGGTGAGTGGCGTGGGCTCCCTATTTCATTCCGAGTACGCAACTATCCAGGCCAGCACGGGAGTCGTCGTCGACTCGGGAACCATCTATGCGGATCACCTGACGCAGGGCACATACCCTGACGCCCTCTACGTAACGGGTACCGGCACACTCGAACTGAAGAACAGCACGATGCCCTTGGGCGTGGCAATGGACGCGGCGGCCGGAGCAGGTAGCACGTATAGGCCGGACCTTCGGAGAGACTATCCTGGTTGGCGATCCACCGTGGTCTCCCCTTCGGGTGGGAACTTGCCGGGAGCGAACTACACGCTGGTCGTGGAGAATTCTACGATTCCCCAATGGTTCATCAACGTGAAGAATGTGAAGCCATGGCTCGCAGCCACCAACGTGGAAATTGGCCATTGGTCGCGCAGCGAGGCGCCGACGTACGTCTACCCACAGTTGGACATCATGGGGGGGACGATCGACCAGTACCTGAAGACCAGCTGGTCGATGTGCCCGGAGGACTGCCTTGACACGTACGGAAATCTGAGCTGCCAGTCCGCAGTGAGCGGCACGTACAACCTCGGAAACATGAACTTCATCTTCGAGGGCCAAGGGACGAAGTTGGATGCTTGGAACCTGTACCTTTATTGGGGGGCTAACGTGACCCTACGGGCTCCGTCCGGCAATTGTGCCCGTATGGTTGAGGTGCTCGTAAGAGACGGGTCAACATTGACTGGATGGGGTTACGATCCTTCTACTGGTCGTAGAGGCATGCAGTTGGATAACTACATGGGAAACGTTGCGGGCTCTCACTCTAAGATCGAACTGCATAGTGCGTGGGTGGGTCCCCGTTGGGGCTATGCCTTCCTTACGACTAGCGACGGCGGAATTGCGTTGTTCAAGGATTTTTCTGTGCGCGGAGCTGCATTGCAAACCGCGGGCGAGGTGTACTGGGACACAAGCAGCTGCGGCTGCGGCGGCGGAGGCGGCGAGGCTCGGGAAGGTTTGCCTCTTCTACGATAACTCCCACCAAAGCATGCAAAGTGGGCCTCCGCGGATCTCGCGCCGAACATCTGTTGCGACCTCGATGTCCCGCTTGAGGACGAAGTGTGAGGCGAGCGAGCGCACGAGGCACGCCGGCGGTGGCCCTGCTCGACGACGACGTACTCGTGACGCTGTTCCGCAGTACGCATGTTCACCGTCGGGCTGCGCTGGCGTGGTTTGGCCGCAGCGACCAGCCTTTCGCCATCGGCGGACGATGGCGGTTGCGTTCCCATCCGGCTGAGTGAGGCCCTGTGAGCGAGGCTGAGACTGTCGTGCTCGGCGCTGCTGCACCCGTCATCCCGGAGATCGTCGAGCAGCACCTGGAGGAATCAGCGCATCTGCGGCACGTCCGCTCGTTCCTGGTGCGAGCGCCGCACGTCAACTTGCTTCAGCTGGGCCGCCACGACGAACGCATAGTCGCGCATCTGGATGGGCTCGCGGTGGCGGGAGAATCAGGCACAAGGACCTGTCGAGCGGCGCTGCAAGCGCCGGGCGTTGGCGAAGTGTATGCAGCGGCGGTGCGTTCGATCGAGGACCAGGATCGAGAGGGTCTCGATAGCATCATCGAGATCGTCAGTGGAGTGCCCGAGAGCGAAGCTGGGTTGATTTCCGCCTTCGGCTGGGTATCAGCCCACTTCCTTCAGGGAACGATCAAGGAGTTTCTGGCTTCGGACGATCCCCTGCGTCGGCGCCTGGGCATCACGGCTTGCGCAATGCATCGCGTCGATCCTGGCGCCCGGCTAGACATGGCAGCGAGCGACGTGGATCCACGGCTTAGAGCCCGCGTCGTGCGTGCCGCCGGCGAGTGCGGGCGACGCGATCTTCTTCCTGCTTGCATGAAGGCGCATGCCGACGAGGATCGTGCCATCCGCTTCTGGGCCGCATGGTCCGCCGCGCTGCTCGGGGAGCCGCACAAGGTCCTTCCCGTGCTCCAGGCGTTCGCGCTCGCCGCTTCGCTGTTCCGCGACCGCGCTGCGCGCATCCTCTTCAAGGTCGAGGCCCCGCGGCGCGCGCTCGAACTGCTGAGAACAGTCGCACAGAACCCTGCCGACATTCGCGCGCTGATCCAGGCCGTCGGCATCGCCGGCGACCCGCACCACGTGCCCTGGCTCATCGAGCAGATGTCGGACTTGACGCTCGCGCGGCTCGCCGGCGAGTCGTTCAGTTTCATCACCGGGCTCGATCTGGCGACCCTCGATTTGGAGCGCGCGCGGCCTGAGGGCATCCGGCTCGGACCGACCGACGCGCCCGAAGACGAGGATGTCGCGATGGACCCGGACGACGGCCTGCCATGGCCCGATCCCGAGAAGATCCAGAAGTGGTGGGAGACTCACCGTCACGATCTCCCGGCGGGTGTTCGGCACTTCATGGGCAAGCCCCCAGCCTGGGAGCACTGCCTGGACGTGCTCAGGAACGGCTACCAGCGCCAACGCATCGCGGCCGCCGAGTACCTGTGCCTGCTTCGTCCCGGGACGCGGCTGTTCAACACCGCTGCCCCGGCGTGGCGGCAGAAGCGGCTGCTCGACAGGATGACGTGAGGCGCTGCTCTCTGCCGGAGCAGACCCGAGCCCGCGGTCGCGCGCCCGCGTCGTGCACCCCTCCGCACCACGGGCGAAGGGCCGTTTCGCCGCAGGGCGCCCGCCTGCTATCGTCGAGGCTTTGTCCGCGTGCGGGTCAGACGCCCTCCATGACCACCCCCGTCCGCAAGCTCCTCGACCAGCCGATGCTCGGCTTTCGCGTCATCGCGGGTGCGCCCGGGCTCGACCGTCGCATCACCACGGCGGAGCTGAACCGGCCGGCGCTCGAGCTCACCGGCTACTTCGCCGAGTTCCGGCCCGAGCGCATCCAGATCATCGGCCACGGCGAGCTGACCTTCCTTGCGGCGCGCGCCGATCGCGCCGACGTGCGCGAAGCCATGCGCCGGATCGTTTCCGACGAGCGCGTGCCGTGCGTTGTGGTCACCAACGGGCGCGAGCCGCCGGCGTCCATGCTCGCCTGCGCCGAATCCTCCGGCACGCCGGTGCTCGGCTCAGTCCACGGCACCACGAAGCTCTACAAGCGCCTCTGGGAGCACCTCGAGCCGCACTTCGCGCCCGAAACCACGGTGCACGGCGAGCTCCTCGAGGTGCAGGATCTCGGCGTCCTCATCCAGGGGCACACGAGCATCGGCAAGAGCGAGGTCGCGCTCGACCTCGTCCGCCGCGGCGCGCGCTTCGTCGCCGACGACATGGTGACGATCAAGTGCCTCAACGACTCCGTGCTGATCGGGCGCGGCTCGCGGCTGATCCCGTTCCACGTCGAGGCGCGCGGGCTGGGTGTCGTGGACGTGAGCCGGCTGTTCGGCGCGGCCGCGGTGCGCACCGAGGCGGAGATCTCGCTGGTGGTGACGCTCGTGGACTGGCAGGAGACGGAGCAGTACGACCGCATCGGGCTGAACGACGACACGATCACCCTGCTCGACGTGCGCGTGCCGCACCTCGTCGTGCCGGTCAAGCCCGGACGCAGCGTGGCGACGCTGATCGAGATCGGCGCGCTGAACCAGAAGCTCAAGAACATGGGGATTCACACCGCCCGGCTCATGGAGAAACGCCTGACGGAGGCGCTGGACAATCCGCAGTCGGATCCCGAGGCGGGCGACGACGGCTGAACCGGGCCGCGGGACTGGCGCGCAGCGCACGAGCCGCCGCGCCTCGCGAGTGCTCCACGAGGCGCGCTGCCGGCTCGCGCCGGCGCGAGCTACAGTTCGCTCAGCCAGGCCACCGCCGATTCGAAATCGGAGAAAGCGCGGATGGCGTGGCCCCGCGAGCGCGCGAGGACGCTGAAGTACCCGGCGCGCTGCAGCCCTTCGGGCGTCTCGTGCAGGGTGGCGATGCGGTGGCGGGGCGTCAGGCCGAGCGCCTCGAGGTCGCTCGCCAGGTCATAGACGTCGGCGATCGAGATGCTGTGGGGCGCACCGCGCGCGTCCACGAGTACGCGGTACAGGCCGAGCGTTCCGGAGGCGCGCACGATCGCGCGCAGCACTTCGCGGCTCGATTCCAGATCGATGTGGCCGTCGACATCGGTGCGCAGGAACTCGCGCACCGGCACGATGCGAAGGTCCGCGTCGACGGTCACCGAGAGGCGTGCGCGTAGATCACGGCAAGCATTGTTGGGCAACGACGACCATATGGCAACGGTGCCGACGGCCTATCTCGGGTCATCGCCGGGTGCCCAGTCCTTTTCGGTTGGACCGAGTGACCGCGAGCTTCGCGAGCGGTCAGCGGTCGGTCGAACGCAAGCGCGAAGCGCGCCCGGTCGGTCCCGGCTACGCCCTGCTTCGCCGCTTGGCGGTACCCCCGAACCGGTGCGCGCGGCGGAAACGTTGCCGTTTGACCGCTGCGAGGTGCCGGGCCATGAAGGTCTTCCTCGACGCCGATGCCCTCGCGTGGCGGCGAGGGCGAGCGGCGAGCGTCCGGGTCATCACGGTTTCGTCGGCAATGCCTGTCTGCGCCCCGCCGGCGGGGCGTATCCACCCCGTGATATTCTGTTTTGCGCGTTCCGGCGCCCTCGTTGCGCGTGCGCCGTTTCGCTACGCCGGGGCCACGGAGTGGCATCCCACAACCCCTCGATAGGCTCTTCCGTGCGCGTCGGTCTCTTCGTCACCTGCCTCGTCGACCTCTTCCGGCCTTCGGTCGGGCTGGCGGCCTTGGAGTTGCTCGAAGCCGCCGGCTGCGAGGTGATCGTGCCGACGACGCAGACGTGCTGCGGCCAGCCGGGCTACAACTCCGGGGATCGCGCGAGCGCTCGGGCGCTCGCGCAGAAGGTGCTGAACGAGTTCGCGGACGTCGATTACGTCGTCGCGCCCTCGGGCTCGTGCAGCGGCATGATCCGGGTGCACTATCCCGCGCTTTTCCGCGACGACCGCGCGCTTGCCGAGCGTGCCGGACGTCTCGCGGCGAAGACCTACGAGCTCACGGACTTCCTCGTCAACCAGGCCCCCTTGCGCCAAGTGCCCGGCCGGTTCTCGGGGGCCGTGGCCTATCACGATTGCTGCGCCGGCCTGCGCGAGATGGGGGTGAAGGCCCAGCCGCGCGCACTGCTCGCGAAGATGGCGGGGATCGAGATGCGCGAGCTCGCCGAGTGCGAGCAGTGCTGCGGCTTCGGCGGTACGTTCTCGATCAAGTTCGGCGACGTCTCCGCGGCGATCGCCGATCGCAAGTGCGACGACGTCAAGGCGAGCGGCGCCGGAACGCTCGTGCTCGGTGACCTCGGCTGCATGCTGAACATCGAGGGCCGCATGCGCCGCCGCGGCGACACGGCGACGCGCGTGCTGCACGTCGCCGAGGTGCTCGCCGGCGACAACGGCCGCGTCGGCTGAGCTTCCGGAGCGCGGCGATGCAGGTCCGCTCGATGCACTTCAAGGCGCGCGCCGGCCAGGCGCTCGCCGACCGCACGCTGCAGTCCAACCTGCACAAGTTCGGCACCGGCGGCCTCGCGGCGCTGCGCGCGAAGGCGGTAAGCGAGTACGGCCGGGACGCTTTCGAGGCGCTCCGCGACGCCGCGAAGGAGATCCGCGATCGCGGCCTCGCGGATCTGCCGGCGCTGCTCGAGCGCTTCGAGGCCGAGGCGACGCGCCGCGGCGCGACCGTGCTCTGGGCGCAGGACGGCGACGAAGTGCGCGAGCTGGTGCTCGAGATCTGCCGCCGCCACGGGCTCAGGAAGGCGGTGAAGTCGAAGTCGATGCTCTCCGAGGAGGCGGGACTCAACGACGCGCTCGCCGCCCACGGCGTCGAGCCGATCGAGACCGACTTGGGCGAGTACATCATCCAGCTCGCGAACGAGCCGCCCTCGCACATCATCGCGCCGGCGGTGCACAAGTCGAAGGACGAGGTCTCGGACCTCTTCGCGAAGTTCCACGGCACCGAGCGCAAGACCGACATCCCGCAGCTCACGCGCGAGGCGCGCGAGGTGCTGCGCAGGCACTTCCTCTCCGCCGACCTCGGCCTCTCGGGCGCGAACTTCCTCATCGCCGAGACGGGCTCGGGCGTGATCGTCACCAACGAGGGCAACGGCCGCATGGTGACGACGCTGCCGCGCGTGCACGTCGCGATCACCGGGATCGAGAAGGTGATCCCGACGCTCGAGGACTTCGCGACGCTGCTCCGCGCGCTGACGCGCTCGGCGACCGGTCAGCCGATCTCCAACTACGTGAGCATGTTCACCGGGCCGAAGGGTCGCGACGATGGCGACGGTCCGGAGCACATGTACTTCATCCTGGTCGACAACGGTCGCACCGGCCTCGTCGGCGGCGACATGCAGGAGATGCTCCGCTGCATCCGCTGCGGCGCGTGCATGAACCACTGCCCTGTGTACAAGACCGTCGGCGGGCACAGCTACGGCTGGGTTTATCCCGGTCCGATGGGCGCGATACTCACGCCCTCCTACGTCGGGCTCGAGAACGCGCTCGACCTGCCGCACGCCGCGACGCTCTGCAACCAGTGCGGCGTCGTCTGCCCGGTGAAGATCCCGCTGCCCGACCTGCTGCGCACGCTGCGCGAGAAGCAGGTGGAGCGCGACCTGCGGCCCAAGGGCGAGCGCGCGGGGCTGCGACTGTGGGCATGGGCGGCGCAGCGGCCGCGCGTCTACGCGCTTGCGACGAAGGTGGCGGTACGCTATCTGCGCGGGCTCGGCGGGCGTCGGGGAATGATCTCGCGGCTGCCGTTCGGCAACGGCTGGACGCTGGCGCGCGAGATGCCGGCGCCGCAGGGGCGCACGTTCCGCGAGCTGTACGCCGCGCGGCGCCGCCGCACTCCCTCCCCCTCGTAGGGGGAGGGCCGGGGTGGGGGTTGTGCTTATGCTTTCTTGCGGCATGGCCGCCCGTTGCGAACCCGCCTGAACCTCCATCCCGACCTTCCCCCTGGGAGGGGGAAGGGGGGCGGTCGCGGAAGGGGCTCACGTGACTCTCCCATCGCTTCGTCGTCACCAGCCCGATCGGTCACCGAGCTCGGTCGCGAGATACCGGCGCTGCAGGGCGCACGCTCCGCGAGCGCTACGTCGCGCGGCGCCGCCGCACTCCCTCCCCCTCGCCGGGGAGGGTCGGGGTGGGGGTGCTGCGCGCGCGCCTTGTCGCCATTTCCTGATCGACGACAGAACCCCCACCCGACCTTCCTCCTGAGAGGCCCCGGAGGGAGAAGGCGTCGTAATCGAAGGAGGGCGACATATGACTCCCCGCATCGGCTTCGTCGGCATCGGCCTCATGGGTCACGGCATGGCGAAGAACCTGCTCGCGAAGGGCTATCCGCTCACGTTCCGCGTCCACCGCAACCGCTCGAACATCCATGATCTCCTCGCCGCCGGCGCGGTCGAGGTGCAGACCGACGCTCAGGTCGCCCAGGCCTCCGACGTCGTGTTCATCTGCGTCACCGGCGCGCCGCAGGTCGAGGACGTCGTGCTCGGCAACCACGGCCTGTGCGAAGGCGCGCGCGACGGACTCGTGATCGTGGACTGCTCGACCAGCGCACCGGAGACGACGACCCGCCTGCGCGAGCAGCTTGCACACGCCGGCGTGATCTTCGTCGACGCACCGCTGACGCGAACGCCGAAGGAGGCGGAGGAGGGCCGGCTCAACACGATGGTGGGGGCCGCGCCGGAGATGTTCGCGCGGCTGAAGCCGGTGCTGTCAACGTTCTGCGAGAACGTCATCCACGTCGGCCCGCCGGGCGCCGGGCATGTCGTGAAGCTCCTCAACAACTTCGTCGCCTTGGCCATCGCTGCCGCTAGCGCCGAAGCCTTCGCTGCGGCGACCAAGGCGGGCGTCGGCGCCGACAAGCTGCACGAGGTGATCTCCGCAGGCGCGGTGAACAACGGCATCTTCCAGGCGATGTACAAGGCCTACGCAGGCGACCTCGCAGGGCTCAAGTTCGCGCTCGACAACGCGCGCAAGGATCTGCGCTACTACACGCAGCTCGCGGACGCGCTCGCCGTGCCGAGCCCCGTCGGCGACGCCGTGCACCAGGCGTTCGTCACCGCGTCCGCGCTCGGCTTCGGCGAGCGCTTCGTGCCGTCGCTCATCGAGGCGCAGGAGAAGCTGCTGGGGATGAAGATCCTGCCTCGGTAGGGTTGGCAGAAAGGCTGGCCACTGTGATCGTTGGCGCGCCGAACCCCCACCCTGACCCTCCCCCTGAGACCCCCTGAGAGGGGGAGGAAGCGTCAGGCGCGAACGGGTGCACGCGCCCGCTCCGGCGCGAGGAACGGCCGGATCAGCCCGTTCACGTCGACGCGCGCGCGGATGTGCGCGCAGAGGAAGAATGCCCCCGCCAGCTTTCTATGCAGGAACGCCGTCTCGGGCGGCGGCGGCCGGATCAGCCCCTGCTTGAAGATCAGCTCGAAGCCCTGCGCCGCGGCGCGCGAGGGCAGGTCGGAGGCGGCGAAGTCGTACGGCCCGCGATGCACGAGCGGCTCGCAGACGAGCTGGATGACGTCGATCGCCGCCTCGACCATCGCCGGCGAGTCCTCGGGCGCGAGATAGCCGATCGCCAAGGCGCCTGCTCGGATGCCTGACCGGTCGCCGGCGAGGATGGCGCGACACGTGCGGCGGTACTTTTCGACGAACGCGGGCGGGAAGGCGCGCGTGGAACCGAAGTCGAGCAGCACCAGCCGGTTCGAGCGCCGCTGCCAGAGGTAGTTCGCGAAGTTGGGATCGGTCTGCATGAAGCCGAACTCGAACAGCTCGCGGAAGAGCAGCCGCTCGAGCTTCGCGCCCATCTCGTCGCGGCTGCGCTGGCTCACGCCCTCGGCGGCGAGCGCCGCGAGCGGCTCGCCGTCGACGTAATCCATGGCGAGGATCCGCCGCGTGGTGAAGTCCCCGTGGACGCCCGGCACCAGCACGCCGGGCTCGTCCGCCATGAGGCGGCGGTAGCGTGCGAGGAAACGGGCCTCGGCGAGATAGTCTGCCTCCTGGTGCAGCTGACGCTTCGCTTCGGCGACGATCGGGTCGAGGTCGTAGCCGCCGGGCAGGAAGCGCACGAGCTTCACGAGCGTCATCGCGTGGTCGACGTCGCTGTCGATCGAGCGCGCGATGCCGGGATACTGGATCTTGAGCGCGAGGTCGCGTCCGTCGTGCGTGCGGGCGCGATGCACCTGGCCGATCGATGCGGCAGCGATGGGCTCCTCGTCGAGCTCGGCGAAGCGCGCTTCCCAGCCCTTGCCCCACTCGCGCCCGAGCACGCCGCGAAGCTGTCGGCGCGGCATCGGCGTCGCCGAGGCGCGCAGGACGGCGAGCGCCTCGGCGAGCTCCTTCGGCACGAAGTCGCCGGATTCGAGCGAGAGCAGCTGGCCGATCTTCATCGCGGCGCCGCGCAGGTGCGCGAGACGCTGCGCGAGGCGCTTCGCGTTGGTGGAGGTGAGGAACACGTTCGTCGTCGCCGGGCTCGAGCCGGAGCTCGCGGTCATCCGACGGAGCCCCTCCACCGCGCCGCCGACGGCCATCTCGGTCGCTGCGAGGCCGAGACGCACGAATCGCGCGAACCGGCTCTGGGGCACGGCGGCGCTGCGAGGGCTTCGCTTGGTGTTCAAGTCGCGATCCGAGGGGGCGGCTCGTGTTCGCTCGTGTTCGTCCGTGTCGGCACGCGACGCGCGAGAGGTGCGTGCGCGCGGACTCCTATGCTATGTTGCACTGCCTGAAGTTGGCAGCCGCACGACCGCCGCGGACCGATGTCCGCCCGACGGAGTCGATTGTAGGGCCAGGGAAGCGCCGAGACTTCCCACCCGCATGGACGGCTGCCTGCATGCGAGCGAGGAGGGAGACATGGCAGAGGAGTCGAGCGCCGGCGACCCGACACCGTCGCGCCCGTCGTCGGACGAGCCCGAGTACCTCACGGTCACGAGCGGGCTGCCGCAGATCCGCGACGTCGGCCTGGACGCCCCGAGGCGCTGGCTGGCGAAGGGCTGGTCGGACTTCAAGGTCAGCAAGAGTGCGAGCGTCTTCTACGGTCTGGTGCTCACCATCATGGGCGTGATCCTCACCCAGGCGTGGAACAAGGGCGCGATCGAACTGGCGTTCCTCACCGGATTCCTGCTCGTCGGCCCGTTCCTGCTCATGGGTCTCTACGACATCAGCCGCCGCGTCGAGCGCGGCGAGCGCCCTTCGCTCGCCGACACGATGGCCGCGTGGAAGGCGAACGCGCCGGCAATCGGCTTCTTCGCGGTGATCCTCGCGCTGCTCTTCGCGGTGTGGGTGCGCGTGTCGATCGTCGTCGTCGCGCTCTTCTTCCCCGACGGCGTGCCGAGCGGCCCTGACCTCCTCGCGAATCTCGCCGAGTCGCCGGAACCGCTCGCGTTCATCGGCGCGTACTTCGCCGCCGGCTTCGGCTTCGCGCTGTTCGTGTTCGCCACGTCGGTGGTGTCGTTGCCGATGCTCCTCGACCGCGACAAGATGGACGCGCTTTCGGCGATGATCACGAGCTTCAATGCGCTGCGTCTCAACTTCAAGCCGATGCTCTTCTGGGCGCTCCTCATCGTCGTGCTAATCGGGCTCGGCTTCGCCACTCTCTATGTCGGGCTTCTGGTGATCCTGCCGTGGATCGGCCATGCAACCTGGCATGCCTACAAGGAGGTCGTCGAATGATTGCAGGGCGCTCGCTCCTTCCCCCTCGCGGGGGGAAGGGTGGGATGGAGGATCGAACCGGATGCCGCGGCGCGAGCGGGAGCGTGGCCGCGCCGTCCGCGGCAAGGGAGCTGCCAGGGCCGCGACGGCCGACGGTTCGATGAGAGCGCCTTTCCCCTTCTCGGCCATCGTCGGCCAGGAGGAGATGAAGCTCGCGCTGCTGGTGGCCGCGGTGGAGCCCGCAATCGGAGGCGTGCTCGTCTTCGGCGACCGCGGCACCGGCAAATCGACGGCGGTGCGCGCACTCGCGGCGCTGCTGCCCGAGATGCGCGTCGTCGTCGGCTGCCCGTACGGCTGCGAGCCGAGCACGGTCGCACGACTCTGCGACGCCTGCCGGCATCCGCCACCCAAGGGCGGCGCACCGAAGAGCCGTCTCGTGCCGGTACCCGTGGTCGACCTCCCGCTCGGCGCCACCGAGGACCGCGTGGTCGGCGCGCTCGACCTCGAGCACGCGCTCGCGCGCGGCGTGAAGGCGTTCGAGCCGGGACTGCTCGCGCGCGCACACCGCGGCTTCCTCTACATCGACGAGGTGAACCTGCTCGAGGACCACCTCGTCGACCTGCTGCTCGACGTCGCCGCGAGCGGGGAGAACGTCGTCGAGCGCGAAGGCATCAGCATCCGCCATCCCGCGCGCTTCGTACTCGTCGGCAGCGGCAACCCGGAGGAGGGCGAGCTGCGGCCGCAGCTCCTCGACCGCTTCGGCCTCTCGGTGGAGGTGAAGACGCCGGAGGACCTGAAGTCTCGCATCGAGGTCGTGCGTCGCCGCGATGCTTACGAGCGCGACCCGGACGCCTTCGTCACGAGCTGGAAGACCGAGGAGGCGCGCGTGCGCCGGCGCATCGTCGCGGCGCGCAACCGTTTGCCCGAGGTCACGGTGCCCGACGCGGCACTGGAGCACGCCGCGCAGCTCTGCATGAAGCTCGGCACGGACGGACTGCGCGGCGAGCTCACGCTGATGCGCGCGGCGCGCGCGCTCGCGGCGCTCGACGGCGACCGCGAGGTGGGCGATGCCCACCTGCGCCGCGTCGCGCCGCCCGCGCTCCGCCATCGGCTGCGTCGCAACCCGCTCGACGACGCCGGCTCGTCCACGCGCGTCAACCGCGCGCTCGCGGAGCAGTTCGGCGCGTGAGCGAAGCGGCCGAGGTTGTCGAGATGGCAAAGGAAATCTCCGCGCCGTGCGACATCAATGTTCCGCCCCGTGCGGCGACGTCGCCAACACGGCAGTGCGGCTCGTGACCGGGGAAACGGAAGCGCGCTGGGCGGAGGCCGCGCTCGCCGCGGCGGTCTTCGCGGTCGATCCGGTGGGGCTCGGCGGCGTCGCCCTGCGCGCGCGGCCCGGACCGGTGCGCGACCATTGGCTCGGGCTCGTACCGCAACTGCTGCCGCACGCGAAGCCGATGCGGCGCATCCCGTTGCACGTCACCGACGGGCGCCTGCTCGGCGGGCTCGACCTCGCGGCAACGCTCGCCGCAGGACGCCCGATCGCCGAGCGCGGCCTGCTCGCGGAGGCCGACGGCGGCATCGTGCTGCTCGCGATGGCCGAGCGCGTTGCGCCCGGGGTCGCAGGCCGGCTCGCCGCGGCGCTCGACACGCACGAGGTGGCGCTCGAACGCGAGGGATTCACCGCGCGCCTGCCGGCGCGCTTCGGTCTCGTCGCGCTCGACGAGGGCGAGGGCGACGACGAGCTTCCGCCCGCGGTGCTGCTCGAGCGCCTCGCGCTGCACCTCGATCTCGAGGGCCTGCGCGCCGCCGACTGCTTCGATGCCATGACAATCGCCGACGACGTGTCGCGGGCGTCGGCGCTGCTCCCCGCGGTCCGTGTCGACGATGAGATCCTCGGCTCGCTCTGCGCGGCGGGGCTCGCGCTCGGCGTCGCGTCGCTCCGTGCGACGGCGTTCGCGGTGCGCGCGGCGCGCATCGTCGCGGCGCTGCACGGGCGCAACGCCGTCACCACCGAAGATGCCTCGGCCGGCGCGCGCCTGGTGCTCGCACCGCGCGCCACGCGATTGCCCGTCATCGAGGAGGAGGAGCGCGCGGATACGCCACCGCCGCAGGAGGGCAGCGATCGCGAGGAGGACCAGCCTGCGCGCGACCCCGACGGCCCGCTCGACGACGTCGTGCTGGCGGCGGCCGCCGCGGCGATCCCCGCGGGGCTGCTTGCGCAGCTCGCGACCGCCGGCGCGTCGCGTGCGCGGTCGTCCGCCGGCGGCCGCAGCGGCGCCACGCAGCGCGCGAAGCTCCGCGGTCGTCCGGCCGGTGTGCGCGCCGGCGAGCCCCGCCAGGGGGCGCGGCTCTCGGTGGTCGAGACCCTGCGCGCCGCCGCGCCGTGGCAGCCGATCCGCCGTCGCGAGCGGCGCATCGACCGCGAGCAGACGCGCATCGAAGTGCGCCGCGATGACTTCCGCGTACGCCGCTACAAGCAGCGTGCGCAGACGACGACCATCTTCGTCGTCGACGCGTCCGGGTCGTCGGCGCTGCACCGGCTGGCCGAGGCGAAGGGTGCGGTGGAGCTCCTGCTCGCGGAGTGCTACGTGCGTCGCGACCAGGTCGCCCTGATCGCGTTTCGCGGCGCTGGCGCCGAGCTGCTGCTGCCGCCGACGCGCTCGCTCGTGCGCGCGAAGCGAAGCCTGGCGGGCTTGCCCGGCGGCGGCGGAACGCCGCTCGCCGCCGGAATCGACGCAGCGCGAGCGCTCGCCGAGGGCGTCGTGCGGCGCGGTGGGTTTGCCGCCATGGTGCTTCTCACCGACGGCCGCGCCAACGTGGCGCGTGACGGCGCGCAAGGCCGGCCGCAGGCGGAGGCCGATGCATCGGCGTCGGCGCGCGCGCTGCGCATCGCCGGCGTGCGGTCGCTGCTCGTGGACACCTCGCCGCGGCCGCAGGCGGCGGCGGAGCAGCTCGCACGCGAGATGGGCGCCGTGTATCTCGCGCTTCCGCAGGCGGACGCGCGCGCGCTTTCGCGCAGTGTCGCCGCTGTCCTGCCCAGTGCACGGGCAGCGGCGTGATGACGAAGGCATGGTCCGTCGGCGGCGTAGAGGCCGCGCCGATGCGCACGCCATGGGCCGGTGGCGCCTCGGCGAGCCGTTCCCGCGTCCGCGAGGCGCGAAGCGATCGCATCGCGGGTGCGAGACGGCGCCTTCCCGCTGCGCCCCGTCAGCGAGCGGTTGGCACGGTGTCGTGCGGCGGGCCATCCGCGACCGCATCGCCATGAGCGGCGGTCTCGACTGGGCACGCGAGGGCCGGGACTGGCCGAATCGCGAGTCGAGCCGCTTCGTGCGTGCGGGCGGGGTGCGCTGGCACGTGCAGGTGATGGGCCGCGGCCCGGTGCTCCTGCTCGTGCACGGCACGGGCGCCGCGACGCATTCGTGGCGCGACCTCGCACCGCGGCTCGCGCGGCACTTCACGGTGGTGGCGCCCGACCTGCCGGGACACGGCTTCAGCGGGCGCCCGCCCGCCGAGCGGGCGTCGCTGCCGGGCGTGGCGCGTTCGCTCGCCGCGCTCCTGCAGGCGCTCGACGTCTCGCCTGCCGTCGCGGTCGGCCACTCGGCAGGCGCAGCGATCCTTGCACGCATGTGCCTCGATGGGGACATCGCGCCGAAGCTTCTCGTGAGCCTCAACGGCGCGTTCCTGCCCTTCGGCGGCTGGGCGGCCATGCTCTTCCTGCCGATGGCGCGGCTGCTTTCCTGGAACCCTCTCGTGCCGCGCCTCTTCGCCTGGCGTGCCGCGGACCGTGAAGCGCTCGTGCGCCTGCTGCGCGGCACCGGCTCGACGCTCGACGAGCGCGGTGTCGAGCTGTACGGCCGGCTCGTGCGCAGTCCCGCGCACGTGGGCGGCGCGCTGGCGATGATGGCGAACTGGGACCTCGACCCGCTCGAGCGCGACCTGCCCCGGCTCGACACGCCGCTCGTGCTCGTGGTCGGCGAGGCCGATCGTACGGTGTCGCCCGCCGATGCCGAGCAGGTCGCGGCGCGCGTGCCGGGTGCACGCGTGGTGCGTCTCGCGCATCTCGGACATCTTGCGCACGAGGAGAAGCCGCAGACCCTGGCGACGCTGCTGACGCGGCTCGCGCGCGAGGCCGGCGCACTCCCGCGGCGCTGAGTGCGACGCGGGCGCCGCGACGCGCGTGTCGCGCCCGGCTGCCGCTTGGCGGTATTCTTCGTGTGCACTCCGATGACGGCCGCTGCCGAACCGAGCTCCCCGACCGCGGCGACGACGCTGCGCATGCCGGCCGATCATCCGCGGCGTCTCGAGCTCAACGACGAGGTGCATGCACGCCCGCCGGAGGTGCTGCGGACGCCCTGCCGCGTCACCTTTCTGGCGCTCAAGTCCGACGAAGGCTCGCGCGACCCGGAGCGGGAACAAGTGCGCGCGCTCGCCCATGCGTTCGGGCTGCCCGGCCCGGCGGCGTCCGTCGATCGCTACAGCGCGGACTTCGGGCCTTTCCGGATGAAGTGGGAACGGCACACCGAGTACTCGCGCTACATGTTCATCGTCGCCGGCAGCGGGGACCATCCGTTCGCACCTTCCCTCGCGGCGCTTCCCGCGAACTGGCTGCCGATGCTGCCGGGGCAGGTGATGGTGGCGGGCCGCGTCGCGTTGCTCGCGGCGCCGGCGCAACCACCCGATTACGAGGCGGTGTCGGCGCGGCACTTCGACGGCAACGTGCCGGTCGGTGCGGCGATCGCGGGCGGCGGCGGCACCGCGCTCACCGATTTCCGCATCCACGCGGACGGCTACAGCCGCTTCCTCGTGCTCAACGCCCACATGTCGCCGCGTCAGGCCGGGCGCATGGTGCAGCGGTTGCTCGAGATCGAGACCTATCGGATGCTCGCGCTGCTCGCGCTGCCGCTCGCGCGCCGCCTCACGCCGTTCGTGGGCGAGTGCGAGCGCGAGCTTGCGGAGATCACCGGCGCCCTCGTCGGCAGCCGCGGGCGGGAGGAGGCGATGCTCCTCGATCGCCTCATCCGGCTCGAGGCCGAGATCGAGCGGCTCGGCGCCGAGAGCCATTACCGGTTCAGCGCGTCGCGCGCCTATCACGAGCTCGTCGCCCGCCGCATCGCCGAGCTGCGCGAGGAGCGCATCCAGGGCCTGCAGACCTTCCGCGAGTTCACCGAGCGGCGCCTCGCGCCGGCCATGAACACCTGCGACGCGATCGCCACCCGGCTCGAATCGCTCTCCGGACGCGTCGCGCGCACCACGCAGCTTCTCTCCACGCGCGTGGACGTCACCCGCGAGCAGCAGAACGCCGCAGTGCTGGAGTCGATGAACCACCGCGCGCAGCTGCAGCTGCGGCTGCAGGAGACGGTGGAGGGACTCTCGGTAGCGGCGATCACCTACTACATCGTGGGCCTCGTCGGCTATCTCGCGAAGGGCCTGAAGGCGGGCGGCGTGGGCGTGAATCCGGACGTCGCGACCGCGGTCGCCATCCCCCTCGTGGCGATCGCCGTCGCGCTCGGGGTGCGCCGGATCCGCCGCCGCATCACGCGCACGGCCGGCGAGAAAGGCAGGGCGAGCGCCGAAGCCGCAGGCGAGCCATGGCGGTCCTGAACTATCACCACTTGCGCTACTTCTGGGCGATCGCGCACGAACGCAGCCTCACGCGCGCCGCCGAACGGCTGAACGTGTCGCAGTCGGCGCTCTCCATCCAGCTGCGCAAGCTCGAGGACCGCCTGGGGCATTCGCTCTTCGAGCGCGTAGGCAAGCGGCTCAAGCTCACCGAGGCCGGACGCATCGCGCTCGAGCACGCGAACACCATCTTCCGCACCGGCGACGAGCTCGTGAGCGTCATGCAGGGCCGCCGCGGCGGCGAGCGGCAGGTGCTGCGCGTCGGCGCCGTCGCCACGCTCTCGCGCAACTTCCAGCTCGAGCTGATGCGTCCGCTTCTCGGCCGCACCGACCTCGACCTCGTGATGCGGTCCGGCACCCTGCGCGAGCTTCTCGCGCAACTGCGCGCGCACACGATCGACCTCGTGCTCTCCAACCTGCCCGTGCCGCGCGATGCGGAAACGAACTGGCACAGCCATCTGCTCGCGGAGCAGCCGGTGAGCCTCGTCGGCAAGCCGACGCGCAGCCGCAAGCCCTTCCGCTTCCCCGACGACCTCGCGGACACGCCGGTGCTGCTGCCGAGCGCGCAGAGCAACATCCGCGCGGCGTTCGACCTGATCCTGGAGCAGGCCGGCGTCACGCCCATCGTGCTCGCGGAAGTGGACGACATGGCGATGCTCCGGCTTCTCGCGCGCGAGTCGAACGCCCTCACGCTCGTCCCGCCCGTGGTCGTCCTCGACGAATTGCGCGAGGGCGTGCTGGTCGAGCGACACCAGGTCGCAGACCTGCGCGAGAGCTTCTACGCCATCACCCCGACGCGACGGTTCCCGAATCCGCTGGTGCGCGAGGTCCTCGAGGCGGCGCGCGGCAACGACGGCGGGCGCTGAGCCCGCTGCCGGATTTCCTGCGGCGTCTCCCGATTACCGCTTATGGCCGGGCGGTGAAACGCGCGGAACATCTGGCGCAAAGCCAACCCAAGACCTCTGCGTCCTCCGCGATCTCTGCGGTCGGCGCCTGCCCCCGCTGCAGCTCGCCCGCACCGGCTCCCGCGCCGCCCGGCTCGGCGCGAAGAGGCTGCCAGTTGACGTCCGCGCTCCGAGTGTCTATTCTGATTGACAGCTAGATGTGGTAAATGTTGCTGACACACGGAGGGGCGCATGGACGTGGCAACGCGGATCGAGCAGGCTCTGACCACTGCGCTCGCGCGCGCTGAGATCCCGCGGTCGCCGCCGCGTCTCGCCGCCGCCGTGCGCTACGCCGTCTTTCCGGGCGGTGCCCGGGTCCGGCCGCGCCTCTGCCTCGCGGTCGCGCAAGCCTGCGGGGACGACGATCCGGCGGTCGCCGACGCCGCCGCCGCGGCGATCGAGCTCCTGCATTGCGCCTCGCTCGTCCACGATGACCTGCCTTGCTTCGACGACGCGCCGAGGCGGCGCGGCAAGCCGTCCGTGCATGCCGCCTTCGGCGAGCGGCTCGCGGTGCTCGCGGGCGACGCGCTGATCGTGCTCGCGTTCCAGACGCTCGCGCGCGGCGCGAGCCAGCGGCCGGAGCGCCTGTCGGGGCTCGTGCTCACCATCGCGCGCGGCGTCGGCATGCCGGCGGGGATCGTCGCCGGGCAGGCCTGGGAGTGCGAATCGCGGGTGTCGCTCGTGGACTATCACCGCGCCAAGACCGGCGCGCTGTTCGCCGCGGCCACGGTCGCCGGCGCGCTTGCGGCCGGCGCGGTGCCGGCGCCCTGGCGCACCCTCGGCGAGCGCATCGGCGAGGCCTACCAGGTGGCGGACGACCTGCGCGACGTCGCGGCGGACGCCGACGAGCTCGGCAAGCCGATCGGACGCGACGCGGTGCTGGGACGGCCGAGCGCGGCGGCCGAGCTCGGCATCGACGGCGCCGTGCGCCGGCTCGAGAGCCTCGTCGCCGGGGCGATCGAGGCGATCCCGCCGTGCCCCGGCGCGAAGGCGCTGCAAGCGCACATCGTCGCCGCGAGCCAGCAGTTCCTGCCGAAACAGCTCGCGCGTCGGGCTGCCTAGAGGCGCGAGCGGTGTCCCGCGGGGACGCCGGAGCCGTCGGGCCGGCCGGTGTGGCGCTGCCGGGAGGGCGGCTGCGCGATGCCTTCCGCGCCTGGCGGGCGCGGATGGTCGCCCGGCCCGGGTTCCAGCGCTGGGCCACGGCATTCCCGCTCACGCGGCCGCTGGTGCGGCGCGAATCGCGGGCGCTCTTCGACCTCTGTGCCGGCTTCGTCTACTCGCAGGTGCTGCTCGCCTGCGTGCGCCTGCGGCTCTTCGACCTGCTCGCCGGGGGGCCGAAGTCCCTTGCCGAGCTCGCGCGCGACCTGCAGCTCGACGCACCGCACGCCGAGTGCCTGCTCGAAGCCGCCGTGGCGCTGCGGCTCGCCGACCGCCGCAGCGACGGCCGCTACGGTCTCGGGGATCTCGGGGCGGCGCTGCGCGCCAATCCCGGCATCGCGGAGATGGTCGAGCACCATGCGCTGCTGTACGAAGACCTCCGCGACCCGGTCGCGCTGCTGCGCGACCCCGGCGCGGAAACGCGCCTCAGCCGCCTGTGGGCGTACGCGCGCAACCCGGCCTCCGGCGCCCTCGAGGCAGAGGACGTGTCCGCCTATACCCGGCTCATGGCGGCCTCCAACGCGCTCGTCGCCGAGGCGGTGCTCGACGCGATCGACATCGGCCGCTACCGGTGCCTGCTCGACGTGGGCGGCGGCAGCGGCGGCTTCCTCATCGCCTGCGCGCGCCGCGCGCCATCGCTCCGCCTGATGCTTTTCGACCTGCCTGCGGTGGCCGAGCAGGGGCGCGCGCGCCTCGCGGCCGCGGGGCTTGCGGCGCGCGCGACCGTGGCGGGCGGCGACTTCCGCGTGGATGCGCTGCCGACCGGGGCCGACGTGGTCTCGGTGGTGCGCGTGCTCTACGACCACGACGACGAGACGGTGCTCGCCATCCTTCGGGCAGCGCGTGCCGCGCTGCCCGCCGGCGGGACGATCCTCGTGGCCGAGCCCATGGCCGGGATGCGCGGCGCCGAGGCCATGGGCGGCGCGTACTTCGGGTTCTACCTGCTCGCAATGCGCGGCGGCCGTGCGCGCAGCCCGGAGCGGATCGCTTCGCTGCTGCGCGAATCCGGGTTCGTCCGGCCACGCCCCGTACCGACGCGGCTGCCCATCCAGACCGGCCTGGTCCAGGCGGACGCGCCAGGAGCGAGCTCGGCTGTTAAGATGACTTGACACCTTAAGACGTCAGAGTAGACTGACAGTAGGGCGGGCTGCCGGGCGCTGCTGCGGCCCGCATGGAGACGAGGACAGATTGGTGAGCAGCACCGCGTTGCAAGCGACGGCGGTGGTCCTGGAGGGGCCCGGGCAACTGCGGCTCGGCCGGCTCGATCTCGATGCACCCGGCGCGGCCGACGTGGTCGTCGACGTCGCGTGGAGCGGCGTGAGCACGGGGACCGAGAAGCTCCTGTGGACGGGCCGCATGCCTTACTTCCCGGGCATGGGCTATCCGCTGGTCCCGGGTTACGAATCCGTCGGCCGCGTAGTCGAGGCCGGCGAGTCGTCGGGTCATGCGGTGGGCGAGACGGTTTTCGTCCCCGGCGCACGGTGCTACGGCGAGGTGCGCGGCCTCTTCGGCGGCGCTGCGAGCACGGTCGTGGTGCCGGGCGCGCGGGTGACGACGGTCGATGAGCGCCTCGGCGAGCGCGCCGTGCTGCTCGCCCTTGCCGCCACCGCCCGCCACGCCCTCGCCGCCGCGCACGCGCGCGCTCCCGAGCTGATCGTCGGCCACGGCGTGCTGGGCCGCCTGCTCGCCCGCATCGCCATCGCCACCGGCGCGGTGCCACCCACGGTGTGGGAGCGGAACCCCGAGCGTGCGACCGGGGCGGCCGGATACACGGTGCTCGATCCGAAAGCCGACGTCCGGCGCGACTACGCTTCGATCTACGACGCGAGCGGCGATGCCTCGCTGCTCGACACGCTCATCGCGCGACTGGCGCCCGGCGGCGAGATCGTCCTCGCCGGGTTCTACAGCGAGCCGCTCGCCTTCGCGTTCGCGCCGGCGTTCATGCGCGAGGCGCGGCTGCGGATCGCCGCCGAATGGCGCGACGCAGACATGGCCGCCGTGAAGTCGCTGGTCGAGAGCGGCGCGCTGTCGCTCGACGGCCTCATCACCCATCGCGAGGCGGCGCCGCAGGCCGCCAGCGCGTACCGCACGGCATTCGGCGATCCCGCCTGCCTGAAGATGGTTCTCGACTGGAGGGAGCACGCATGAGCGTGTCGGTCCGTGACCCCGCAGTGCAGGCCCTGCAGGCCATGAATGCGCAGTTGCGCGCGGAAGCGGCGATGCAGCCCGATCCGGTCGCGCCTGCCGCGACGACCAAGGCGACGCAGGTCATCGCCATCTACGGCAAGGGCGGCATCGGCAAGAGCTTCACGCTCGCCAACCTCTCCTACATGATGGCGCAGCAGGGCAAGCGCGTGCTCCTCATCGGCTGCGACCCGAAGAGCGACACCACTTCGCTCCTCTTCGGCGGCAAGGCGTGCCCGACCATCATCGAGACCTCGTCGAAGAAGAAGCTGGCGGGAGAGCCGGTCGCGATCGGCGACGTCTGCTTCAAGCGCGACGGCGTGTTCGCGATGGAGCTCGGCGGCCCCGAGGTCGGCCGCGGCTGCGGCGGGCGCGGGATCATCCACGGCTTCGAGCTGCTCGAGAAGCTCGGCTTCCACGAGTGGGGCTTCGACTACGTCCTGCTCGACTTCCTCGGCGACGTGGTGTGCGGCGGCTTCGGCCTGCCGATCGCGCGCGACATGTGCCAGAAGGTGATCGTCGTCGGCTCGAACGACCTGCAGTCGCTCTACGTCGCGAACAACGTCTGCTCGGCGGTGGAGTACTTCCGGAAGCTCGGCGGCAACGTCGGCGTCGCCGGGCTGGTGGTGAACAAGGACGACGGCACGGGCGAAGCGCAGGCGTTCGCGAACGCCGCCGGCATCCCGGTGCTCGCGGCGATCCCCGCGAACGACGAGATCCGGCGCAAGAGCGCCAACTACGAAATCATCGGCCGGCCCGACGGCGCCTGGGGACCGCTCTTTGCAGGGCTCGCGAGCCAGGTGGCCGATGCACCCCCGGTGCGGCCGGCACCGCTCACGACCGATGCGTTGCTCGGGCTGTTCAAGGGCGATGCGGTCGGCCGCGACGTGGTTCTCGAGCCCGCCACCGCGGCCGACATGCTTGGTCGCGAAACGATCGAGCGGAAGTCGCTCGAAGTCGTGTACGACGAGGTCTAGCGGTCATGTCCGTTGCCACCGGCTCACCGCACAGCCAGGGCGAGATCGTGTACGACGCGACCGCCGATACGAGCGTCGTGGCCCGCGACGGGGGCGTGCGGCCGGTGATCCCGATCGCGAATGCCGAGGCCGTGCGCTCCGACGGGCTCGGCTGCCATGCCGGCAAGGACGAGATGCGCCGCGCAGCGGCAGAGGCGGGCGCGAGCGAAACGCTCGAGCGTTACGCGGCCGACTATCCTCGCGGCCCGCACGACCAGCCGCAGAGCATGTGCCCGGCGTTCGGCAGCTTGCGCGTCGGCCTGCGCATGCGGCGCACCGCGACCATCCTCTCCGGCTCGGCGTGCTGCGTGTACGGTCTCACGTTCACTTCGCACTTCTACGGCGCGAAGCGGCCGGTCGGCTACGTGCCGTTCAACTCCGAGACGCTCGTCACGGGCAAGCTCTTCGAGGACATCCGCGAGGCGGTCTACAAGCTCGCCGACCCGACGCAGCTCGACGCGCTCGTGGTCATCAACCTCTGCGTGCCGACCGCTTCCGGCGTACCGCTGCGGCTGCTGCCGAAGGAGATCGACGGCGTACGCGTCATCGGCATCGACGTGCCGGGCTTCGGCGTCCCGACCCACGCCGAGGCAAAGGACGTGCTCGCCGCCGCGATGCTGCGCTATGCGCGGACCGAAGCCGAGCAGGGGCCGGTGCAGGCGCCGCGCGGTGGTCGCAGCGCAAAGCCGACGGTCACGCTGCTCGGCGAGATCTTCCCGGCCGACCCGGTCGGCATCGGCATGATGCTCGAGCCGCTCGGCCTCGCCGCCGGTCCGGTCGTGCCGACGCGCGAATGGCGCGAGCTCTATGCCGCGCTCGACTGCACCGCCGTGGCGGCGCTGCACCCCTTCTACACCGCGAGCGTGCGCGAGTTCGAGGTGGCCGGTCGCACGGTCGTCGCTTCGGCGCCGGTCGGCTACGACGGCACGGCGGCATGGCTGGAGGCCATCGGCGCGGCGTGCGGCGTGGCGCGCGAGCAGGTCGAGGCGGCGAAGCAGCGCTTCCTGCCGGCGATTCGCGCAGCGCTTGCCAAGGCGCAGATCCGCGGCCGCATCACGCTCTCCGGCTACGAGGGCTCGGAGCTTCTCGTTGCGCGGCTGCTCGTCGAGAGCGGCGCCGACGTGCGCTACGTCGGCACGGCGTGCCCGCGCACGCCGTGGTCGGAACCGGATCGCGAGTGGCTGGCGGCACAGGGCGTGCGCGTGCAGTTCCGCGCCTCGCTCGAGCAGGACCTCGCCGCCTTCGACGAGTTCGCGCCGGACCTCGCGATCGGCACGACCCCGGTGGTCCAGGCCGCCAAGCAGCGCTCGACGCCGGCGCTCTACTTCACCAACCTCATCTCGGCGCGGCCACTGTTCGGCGTCGCCGGCGCCGGATCCCTCGCCCAGGTCGTCAACACCGCACTCGGCAACAAGAGCCGCTTCAACGCCATGACGGCGTTCTTCGACGGCGTGGGCGAGGGCGACGCGAGCGGCATCTGGGATGACGTGCCGCCCGACCGCTCCGCGTTCCGCGCCGACTACAAGCGGCGCACGGCGAAGCTCGCCCGCGCGCGCAAGGTCGAGGAGCCCGTCTGATGTTCGTGATCGACCATGATCGCGCCGGCGGCTACTGGGGCTCGGTCTACGTCTTCGCGGCGATCAAGGGCCTGCAGGTCGTCATCGACGGTCCGGTCGGCTGCGAGAACCTGCCGGTCACCTCGGTGCTCCACTACACCGACGCGCTGCCGCCGCACGAGCTGCCGATCGTGGTCACCGGGCTCGCCGAGGAGGAGCTCGGGCAGACGGGCACGGAGCAGGCGCTGCGCCGCGCGCACCGCACGCTCGATCCGGACCTTCCGGCCGTCGTGGTCACCGGCTCGATCGCCGAGATGATCGGCGGCGGCGTCACGCCCGAGGGGACCAACCTCCAGCGCTTCCTGCCGCGCACGATCGACGAGGACCAGTGGCAGAGCGCGAACCGCGCGATGGCGTGGCTGTGGACCGAGTACGGTCCGCGCACGGTGCCGGAACGCAGGCGCAAGCCCGGCGAGAAGCCGCGCGTGAACATCCTCGGTCCGGCCTACGGCATGTTCAACATGCCCTCCGACCTCGCCGAGGTCCGGCGGCTGGTCGAGGGCATCGGCGCCGATGTCAACCTGGTGTTCCCGCTCGGCAGCCACCTCGCCGACGTACCGAAGCTTGCCGACGCTGACGCGAACATCGTCATGTACCGCGAGTACGGGCGCCTGCTCGCCGAGATGCTCGAGCGGCCGTACCTGCAGGCGCCGATCGGGCTGCACTCCACCACCAAGTTCCTGCGCGCGCTGGGCGAGATCCTCGAGCTCGATCCCGAGCCGTTCATCGCGCGCGAGAAGCACACGACGGTCAAGCCGCTGTGGGACCTGTGGCGCTCGGTGACACAGGACTTCTTCGGCACGGCGAGCTTCGCGATCGTCGCCAACGAGACCTACGCGCGCGGCGTGCGCCACTTCCTCGAGGGCGAGCTCGGCCTGCCGTGCCACTTCTCGTTCGCGCGCCGCGCCGGCGAGAAGCCGGACAACGAGGCGGTGCGCAGAGCGGTGCGGGAGAAGCCCCCGCTGGTGCTCTTCGGCAGCTACAACGAGCGCATGTACCTCGCCGAGAGCGGTGCACGGGCGGTGTACATCCCCGCCTCGTTTCCCGGCGCCCTCATCCGCCGCCACACCGGCACGCCGTTCATGGGCTACGCCGGTGCGACCTATCTCGTGCAGGAAGTGTGCAACGCGCTCTTCGACGCGCTGTTCCACATCCTGCCGCTCGGCACAGAGCTCGACCGCGTCGATCCCACGCCGTCGCGGCTCCACCAGGAGCTGCCGTGGACCGACGAGGCGAAGGCGGTGCTCGACCGCATCCTGGAAGCGCAGCCGGTGCTGGTGCGCATCTCGGCGGCGAAGCGCCTGCGCGACGCGGCGGAAAGCGCCGCGCGCCGCGCGGGCGAGGACAGCGTCAACGCGGCCCGGGTCGGCGATCCGGGCTCCTTGCTGAAGGAGGGTGAAAGCAGATGACAAGCGTACAACTCGGATTCCACGCCAAGGTCCCCGTCGAGCACGCGGCGAACGCGGCGGCTCCGGTCGCGCGCCGGCGGGACGAACGCCTGTTCGTGCTGGTGCTGATGCTCTGCTTCCCGCTCTTCCTGGTGGGCGCCATCGCATCGCATTTCGCCGGCGCGGGTGCGGAGAAGTCGCGCGGATCGGTGTTCGCCGAAGCCGCGGCTAACGCTCGCGCTGCGATCGCCACGGCGTTCACGGCATGAGGGACGGGTGAACGCAACGATTCCGTCCGGCAGTGCCGGACGCAACGAATGTCGCAGCGGTTTGCTGCGGCTGCCCCTGCTGCGCGGGCTCTCGCGCGGTGCGGCCGCGAGGCCAACTGAAGGAAAGAGCTATGGCTGAAAGGAGAACTTCGATCTCCGGCTTGACCGACGAAGAGGCGATGGAGTTCCACAAGTACTACATGCAGGGCTTCATCGGCTTCACCGCGATCGCCGTCGTCGCACACCTCCTGGTGTGGGCGTGGCGGCCGTGGCTGTGACGCCGACGCCGCCCGAGTTGGCAACTTCCTCACCTCTCTAGGGAGACCGGAATCATGTGGAGAATTTGGCGTTTGTACGACCCGCTACGGGCGTTGGTGGTGCAGGGCATCTTCCTGTTCTCGCTGGCCGCGCTGATCCATCTCATCCTGCTCAGCACGGACACCTACAACTGGCTGAATGGGCCCAATGCCCGCGCTGTCGTGATGCAGAAGTCGGCGATGCCGCCGGCGGCGCCTGCACAAACGAAGTAGCGGCGGCGCAAGCCGCCGGGCATGACCGCGGCTCGGGCCGCGGATGGTGGAAGGGTCCGGGCGGTCGCCGCCCGGGCTCCCCGCCGACCATGCCGAACCCTGAGACAAGGACCGGACGAGCAGTGTCCGGCCGGAGGATCTGAAGATGGCGATGCTCAGCTTCGAACGCAAATATCGGGTGCGCGGGGGGACCCTCGTCGGCGGCGACCTGTTCGACTTCTGGGTCGGACCGTTCTACGTCGGCTTCTTCGGCGTCACGACCATCTTCTTCTCGATCCTCGGGACCGCGCTCATCCTCTGGGGCGCCTCGCAGGGGACGACGTGGAACCTGTGGCAGATCAACATCGCGCCGCCCGACCTCTCGTACGGGCTGGGCATGGCGCCGCTCCTCAAGGGCGGCCTCTGGCAGCTGATCACGGTCTGCGCCATCGGCGCGTTCGGGTCGTGGGCGCTCCGCGAAGTGGAGATCTGCCGCAAGCTCGGCATGGGCTACCACGTGCCGTTCGCCTTCGGCGTCGCCATCTTCGCCTACGTGACGCTCGTCGTGATCCGCCCGGTGCTGCTCGGCGCGTGGGGACACGGCTTCCCGTACGGCATCTTCAGCCACCTCGACTGGGTGTCGAACGTCGGCTACCAGTACCTGCACTTCCACTACAACCCGGCGCACATGCTCGCGGTGACGTTCTTCTTCACCACGACGCTCGCGCTCTCGCTGCACGGCGCGCTCGTGCTCTCCGCCGCCAACCCGAAGAAGGGCGAGACGGTGCGCACGCCGGAGCACGAGGACACGTTCTTCCGCGACTCGATCGGCTACTCGATAGGCACGCTCGGCATCCACCGGCTCGGTCTCTTCCTCGCGCTTTCCGCCGGGTTCTGGAGCGCGGTGTGCATCGTCATCAGCGGACCGTTCTGGACGCGCGGCTGGCCGGAATGGTGGAGCTGGTGGCTCAACCTCCCGATCTGGGCCCAGTGGCCGCTGAAGTGAGCCGATCAAGGGGATAAGCCATGGGCATCGAATACCAGAACATCTTCACCAGCATCCAAGCGGTGGGACCCGCCTGCATGGGCGTTCCGCTGCCCGAGAACGACAGCCCGCGGACCGGCAGGCAGCCGTGGTTCAACCACCTGCTCGGGCGCTTCGGCAACGCGCAGATCGGACCGATCCACCTGTCGGGGCTGGCGCTTGCCTCGATCATCACCGGGACGCTGTCGATCAACATCATGGGGTTCAACATGCTGGCCTCGGTGAACTGGGACCCGATCCAGTTCATCCGGCAGCTGCCGTGGCTCGCACTGGAGCCGCCGCCCCCGGCGTACGGCCTGAAGCTGCCGCCGCTCAACCAGGGCGGCTGGTGGCTGATCGCGGGCTTCCTGCTCACGCTCTCTATCCTGCTCTGGTGGACGCACCTCTATCGCCGAGCGCGGGCGCTGGGCATGGGGACGCACGTGCCATGGGCGTTCGCGGCTGCGATCTGGCTCTTCCTCGTGCTCGGGTTCATCCGGCCGGTGCTGATGGGGAGTTGGGGCGAGGCGGTGCCGTTCGGCATATTCCCGCACCTCGACTGGACGGCGGCGTTCTCCATCCGCTACGGGAACCTCTTCTACAACCCGTTCCACGCGCTCTCCATCGTCTTCCTCTACGGGTCGACCCTGCTCTTCGCCATGCACGGCGCGACGATCCTGGCGGTGAGCCGCTTCGGCGGCGAGCGCGAGCTCGAGCAGATCGTGGACCGCGGCACCGCCTCGGAGCGCGCCGCGCTCTTCTGGCGCTGGACGATGGGCTTCAATGCGACGATGGAATCCATCCACCGCTGGGCGTGGTGGTTCGCGGTGCTCTGCCCGCTGGCCGGCGGCATCGGCATCCTGCTCACCGGCACCGTGGTGGACAACTGGTACCTCTGGGCGGTCAAGCATCACGTCGCACCGATGTACCCGGCCGTGTGGCCGCCGGTCATCGATCCTGCGACGCTGCAGGGAATCAAGCCATGACGTCTTTTCGATACAGAGCGTTCGGCGCGGCCGCGCTCGCGTGCGGCCTGCTCGCCGGGTGCGAGCGGCCGCCGGTGGACACCGTGCAGCAGGGTTTTCGCGGCACTGGGATGGTGGAGGTGTACAACCCGCGCACCCTCGCCGCACAGCAGGCGCTGAACACGCCGCCGGTGCCGACCCCCGCCGCGTCCGACGACGGGCCGCGCGCGAGCGAGGTCTACAAGAACGTGAAGGTGCTCGGCGACCTGAGCGTCGCGCAGTTCACGCGCCTGATGGTGGCGATGACCACCTGGGTCTCGCCCGAACAGGGTTGCGGCTACTGCCACAACCTGCAGAACCTCGCCGACGATTCCAGCTACGCCAAGGTCGTCGCGCGGCGCATGCTGCAGATGAACCAGCACGTGAATAGCGGCTGGAAGCAGCACGTCGGCGTCACCGGCGTCACCTGCTACACCTGCCACCGCGGCCATCCGGTGCCGCAGCAGGTGTGGTTCACCCCGCCGGAGCCGCAGCGCAACGACTGGGCGTTCTCGCTGGGTGACGACGCCGGCCAGAACCGACCGGCACGCAACATCGGTCTCGCGTCGCTGCCGTACGACCCGTACACGCCGTTCCTGCTTGCGGGCGACAGCATCCGCGTCATCGGCAAGACCGCGCTGCCGACCGGCAACCGCCACTCGATCAAGGAGGCCGAGTGGACGTACGCGCTGATGATGCACTTCTCGAAGTCCCTCGGGGTCAACTGCACGTACTGCCACAACACGCGCTCGTTCGCCTCGTGGGAAGGACCGCCGCAGCGGGTGAACGCGTGGTACGGCATCCGCATGGTGCGCGACCTGAACGGCAACTATCTTGAGCCGCTGACGAAGGTGTTCCCGCGCGACCACCTGGGCCCTGAGGGCGACGTCGCGAAGATCGGCTGCTCGACCTGCCACCAGGGCGCGTACAAGCCGCTCTGGGGCGCGCGGATGCTCCCGGACTACCCGGCGCTCGCGGTTCCGCTGAAGACGGCGGCCCCCGCCGCGCCAGCACCGGCGTCCGCCGTGGCTGCGGCGGCACAGACGGCCGCCGCCCTGGCTGCGGCAAACGCCGGCGGCGTCCGCGCGGCGCCCGCAGCGGCCGCGGTCATGCCCGCGATGCCTGCGGCGCCGTCAATCGATGCCGTCGTCCCCGGCATGGTGGCCGGGCGCGTCCTGTTCCGCCTCGACCGCACCGACCTCGACGCCGAGGCGCGGGCCACGATCGACCGCGTCGCCGCCCTGCTGATGCGGGACCCGACGCTCAAGGTCAACCTCTCGGGCTACGCGGACCGCTCGGGCAAGGTCGACCACAATCTCGACCTCGCGAAGAAGCGGGCGTTCGCCGTTCGCGACGCCCTCGAGGCGGCCGGCGTGGGTGAGGATCGGGTCGTACTGCGCAAGCCGGCGATCGTCATCGGGTCGCTCGACGCGGAGTGGCGGCGCGTGGACCTGATCCCGTCGCGCTGAGGCCGCGCGACCGCGGCGCGGCCGAGCTCAGGTCGCAACGCGGCTTTTCGGGTTCGACAGCATGGCGACTGCACCGGCGTTGGCCACGTTGCACCTCCCTCTGCAAAGGGCAGGGCCAAGGTGGGGGTCGAAGCCGGAGCGTCACGCGGCATTGCTGCGGGGCGTTGCGAGTTTCGCTCCCGCGCCGCGGCTTCGCACCTGTCCGCTGGTGGCGGCGCTGCAGTCCCGGGGTTGCTACGCTCGGCCAATGGGCATCCATCCGGCCGATGGCGTGACGCGGTGCACCGTTGGGGCTCGCGGGCGGCGGACACGATCATGAGCTCGGCACCCGGCGTGGTGGAGCGCGTGGCCGAGCGCCTCGCGGCGGACGCGCGTTCGTCGTCCCCGGTCATGGATCCCCGGACCCCGTGCGATTCCGCGCCTGCCGTATCGCGCTCGACACGCACTGCGGTGCTGCAGCTCTTCGCGCTCGGGCGGGGTCACCGGGCGTGGGGCTTCGGGGCGCTCGCCCTCGGCCGCTACCGCTGGCGCCGCGTCCCGGGACTCGCCTTCTGCAAGAGCCTCGGCAGCGGGTTCGAGGGCGGGTTCGGCCTGCGGCCGAGCGGCTCGCGCCAGGGCCTCTTCTGCGTGTTCGAGGACGAGGCGGCCGCCGACCGATTCCTTTCGTCCTCGCCCCTGCTCGCCGCCTATCGGGCGCGATCCTTCGAGCACCTCTCGGTGAAGCTCTGGCCCTGCGCGAGCCGCGGTTCGTGGTCGGGCGTTGCGCTCGAGCCCGCGATGGAGGCGCCTGCCCGGGGTCCGATCGCGTCGCTGACGCGCGCGTCGATCCGGCCCGCCACGGCACTGCGCTTCTGGTCCAAGGCGCCGCCGGCGGAGCAGTCGCTCGCGGCGGCGCCGGGGTGCCTGCTCGCAGTCGGCCTCGGCGAGGCGCCGCTCCTGCGCCAGGCGACGTTCAGCGTCTGGGAGAGTGCCGCGGCGATGGACGCCTATGCGCGCAGCGGGGCGCACCTCGCGGCGATCCGTGCCGCCTACGGCGAAGGCTACTTCTCGGAATCGATGTTCGTGCGCTTCGTGCCGGGCGAGCTGCGTGGCGTATGGAAGGGGAAACGCCTTGGTTGATCCGCTCCGCGCCCATCGCGTGGTCGTCGTCGGCGCCGGCATCGGCGGCCTGGTGAGCGCGCTGTTGCTCGCGCGTCGCGGGCTCGACGTCACGGTGATCGAGCGCGCGGCTGCGCCCGGCGGCAAGATGCGCTGCGTGACCGCGGACGGGGCGCCGATCGACTCCGGCCCGACGGTCTTCACGATGCGCTGGATCTTCGACCAGATCTTCGCGGTGGCCGGCGCTTCGGTCGAGTCGTGCCTCGAGCTCACGCCGCTCGACATCCTCGCGCGCCACGCCTGGAGCTGCGAGGAGCGGCTCGACCTCTTCGCGGACCTCGGACGCTCGGTCGATGCGATCGGTGCATTCGCGGGCGTGGCCGAGGCGCGCCGCTTCGCCGGCTTCTGCGACGCGGCGCGGCGCGTCTACGCGACGCTCGAAAGACCGTACATCCGCTCGACCAAGCCGACGTTCGTGCGCATGGCGCGCGACCTCGGCCCGCGCGGCCTGGTGCTGCTCGCCGGCCTCGGCCCGTTCGCCACGCTCTGGCGCACGCTCGGCCGTCATTTCCACGACCCCCGCCTGCGGCAGCTCTTCGGGCGCTACGCCACCTACTGCGGCGCGTCGCCCTGGAGCGCGCCGGCGACGCTCATGCTCGTCGCGGCGGTGGAGATGGACGGCGTCTGGACGGTGCGCGGCGGCATGCACGCCGTCGCCCGCGCCATCGCGGATCTCGCCGAAAGCCGCGGCGCCCGTTTCCGCTACGAAACGGAGTGCGCGGAGATCCTGGTGCGCAACGGGCGCGCCGCGGGGGTCCGACTGAGAAGCGGCGACGAGCTGCAGGCCGAGTCGGTGGTGTTCAACGGCGATGCGAGTGCGCTTGGCCAGGGGCTCGTCGGCGGGTCCGTCCGCGGCGCGGCGCCGGTGGTGCAGCCGCGCGAGCGGTCGCTCTCGGCAGTGACGTGGTCGATGCGCGCCCGCACCTCGGGCTTCCCGCTCGACCGCCACAACGTCTTCTTCCCGCGCGACTACGCGGCGGAGTTCCGCGACATCTTCGCGCGCGGCCGCCTGCCCGCGCAGCCCACCGTGTACGTCTGCGCACAGGATCGCGGCAGTGACGCGGCGGCGCGCGCGGGCGAGCCCGAGCGACTGCTGGCGCTGGTGAACGCCCCGGCCGTGGGCGACCTGCGAGGATTCGACGCAGCGGAGATCGAAGCATGCGAACGGACGAGCTTTGCGCTCCTCGGGCGTTGCGGCCTGGAGGTGCAACGGACGGCGGCGAACACGGTGGTGACCACGCCGGCGGACTTCCACCGGCTCTTCCCGGGGACGGGCGGGGCGCTGTACGGACGGGCGACCCACGGTTGGATGGCGCTGTTCAAGCGCGCCTCGTCGTCGAGCCGGGTGCCGGGCCTCTATCTCGCGGGCGGGAGCGTGCATCCGGGGCCGGGCGTGCCGATGGCGGCGATGTCCGGGCAGCTGGCGGCCGCGACGCTGATGGCGCACCTCGATTCGACCAGCCGGTCGCATCGGGTGGTTATCTCTGGTGGTACGTCGACGCGCTCAGCGACGACGGCGAACACGGCCTGACCATCATCGCGTTCGTCGGCAGCGTCTTCTCGCCGTACTACCGCCTCGCGCTGCGGCGCGGGCACGCCGACCCGGAGAACCACTGCGCCGTCAACGTCGCGCTCTACGGACGTGCCGGCAAGCGCTGGACGATGACCGAGCGCACGCGCGCGAGCGTCGGCCGCACCGCGCGCGAGTTCCACGTCGGGCCGAGCCGGCTCGAATGGAACGGGTCGAGCCTTGCGATCCGCTTCGACGAGCGCGGCATGCCGTTGCCGCACCGTGTGCGCGGCGAAGTGCTCGTGCATCCGGCGGGGCTGTGCACCTTCAACGCGGCGCTCGACGACAGCGGGGCGCACCGCTGGGGACCGATCGCGCCGTGCGCGCGCGTCGAGGTCGCGCTCGACAGTCCTCGCGCGCAGTGGTCGGGTCACGCCTACCTCGACGCGAACGAGGGCGACGAGCCGATCGATCGCGCGTTCACCGAGTGGGACTGGTCGCGGGCGACGCTCGCCGACGGCAGCACCGCGGTGATCTACGACGTGCGCCAGAAGGCGCGCGGCGACCGGGTGCTCGCGCTGCGCTTCCTGCCTTCGGGCGAGGCGCTACCCTTCGAGGCGCCTCCGCGCCGTCCGCTGCCGCGTACGCTCTATCGCATCGCGCGCTCGATGCGCAGCGACGCGGGCATGCCGCCGCGATTGCGCGACACCCTCGAGGACACGCCCTTCTACACGCGCTCGGTCATCGAGTCGGGACTGCTAGGCGAGCGCGTCGTGTCGATGCACGAGACGCTCGACGCCCGCCGGCTCGCATCGACGCTCGTGCAGCTCATGCTGCCCTGGCGGATGCCGCGCGTGCGTTAGGGACGCGCGGGCTCGCCTTTCCGTCCTTCCCGTTCCTTCGCGCGGCGGGCGCCGTCAACGCCGTCGCCGAGTCCAGGCGCTGCTCCACCTGGCGGTGGATCTCGTCCTGACCCTTCTCGCGCAGGAAGCGCTCGAACGCCAGCGCTACGCTCGACACCTGTTTCGTCGGCAGGCGCACCACGTACCACTCGCGCTCGATCGGATTGTTCGGCAGCGGCAGCATCTTCAGGAGGCCGGCGTTCATCTCCAGCACGCAGGTGTGGATCGAGAGGTAGGCGGGACCGAAGCCCGCTGCGCACATCTGCTTGATCGACTCGTTGCTGGAGAACTCCGAGCCGACGCGCAGCCGCAGGCCCGCTTCGCGGAAGATGCGCTCCAGCGTGTTGCGCGAGCCGGAGCCGCGCTCGCGCACGAGGAGCGGCGTCTTCGCGAGCGTCGCGAGCGTGAGCTCCCGCTCCGCCATCAGCGGATGATGCGGCGCCGCCATGAAGCCCATCGGGTTCTTCGCGAACCCGTGCGCGGCGAGCTTCATCTCGTTCGGCGGATGTCCGGTCACCGCGACGTCGACGTCCTGGTTGACCAGCTTGCGCAGGATGTCCTCGCGGTTCGCGACGTGCAGGTTGATCTTCACCCGCGGGTTCTCGCTCACGAACGTCACCAGCAGACGGGGCAGCCAGTATTCCGCCGTCGTCACCGCACCCACGCGCAGCGATCCCGAGAACGCGCCGAGGTGCGAAGCCATCTCGTCGCTCGCCTCGTTCCACAGCGCGAGCAGGCGTTCGGCGTAATTGAGCAGCAGCTCGCCCGCCTCGGTGAGACGCAGGCCGCGCCCGGTGCGGAGCATGAGCGACGTGCCCGCCGCTTCTTCCAGATTCGCGAGCTGGATCGACACGGCCGACTGGCTGAGGTGCAACTCCTCCGCGGCGAGCGTCACGCTGCCGAAACGCGCCACCGTGTGGAAGGTGGCGAGGTGCCGGATCGATGCGGCTCGTGCGAGTGACATCGGCCTCCCTGCGCGCAGGGTCAGAGACGTCGTCCGATATTAGGAAGACGCGGGGTGGGTGTCAAAACATTGAATTTCAGTTTTCGTGCTTCGCTGCTTAAATGCGTTTGCCCAAGACAAAACGATGCCGACGAACATCGACCGGCGGGAGCCTACGACCAAGGAAGTGGAGCGTGTGCAGTGCAACATCCGGCGCCGGCCGGGGCGACCGCAAGCCGGCGACCTCCGCCTTCGTCGCACACGCGGTGAACGGCGGCAACGAGATGCTATAACGACCGGCGCACGCAGGAAGCAGCAACTTACCACCTAAGGAGACTCGCAATGGCTGACGTAGAGGACAACGAGAGGAGGCGCTTCCTGAGCTTCACCGGGAAGGCCGGCCTCTCGACGCTGGTGGCCAAGGCCATCGGAGTCAATCTCGGCATGGTGGACATCGTCCATGCACAGAACAGCAGCCGGAAGGTCGTACCCTTCCGATTCGCGATCATCAGCGACTCGCACCTGTACAGCATCGCCGACCACAAGTTCGACAAGCACCTGGAGGACGCGGTGGCGCAGGTCAACGCGCTCAACCCGCTGCCCGAATTCGTGCTGTTCGGCGGCGACATCGCGCAGAACGGCACCGAGGACCAGCTCGTCAAGGGCAAGAAGATCCTCTCGAAGCTGAAGATGCCGATGAAGGTCATCCCGGGCGAGCACGACTGGTACCTCGACATGGGCAACGCCTGGCGCGGGCTGTACGGCGAGGAGACCTGGTCGTTCGATCTCAAGGGCGTGCACTTCATCGGCATGAATTCCATCCTGGTGAAGGACTTCTGGACGCCGGCAGGCCTCACGCCCAAGCAGCGCATGGAGGCCATGGAGATGCTCGAGGGGCCGATCGGCGGTCCGTGGGGCGTGCACGAGAAGCAGCTCGAGTGGCTGCGCAAGGACGTCGCCAAGGTCAGCGCGGATACGCCGGTGGTGATCTTCACCCACTCACCGCTCTGGGACTACTATCCACGATGGAACTTCCAGACCTCGGACGCGCCCGAGATCCGCAAGATCCTCTCCAAGTTCAAGAACGTCATGTCCTTCCACGGCCACGTCCACCAGACGGTCTTCAACAAGATCGGCAACATGACCTCGGTCGGCGCGCTGAGCACGTCCTGGCCGTGGCCCTATCCTCCGATCAAGCTGCCCTACCCGCAGAGCCAGATGTATCGCGCCGACCCGGCCGACGAGCAGGACGGCATGGGCACCCAGTACGTCGACATTGTCCAGGGCGGCGCCATCGCCCGCTTCAACCCGTTCGAGGAGGCGTTGCCTCCGTTCCTCAAGAACGGCATCCGGATCGGGGGAGGAAAGACCGATGAAGCTTGATCTCGCGAACGCGCGCAAGATGCTTGCGATCCCGGTCGCGCTTGCCGCAGTGGTCACCGTGAACGGCGTTTCGGCGCGGGAGCCCTACACGAAGGAGGAGCTCGCGGCTCAGGAGAAGAAGCTGGTCGCCAGCGTGGACCGGGGCAGCGCGCTGTGGCACGGGGCCCGTGCCGACATGTCCAACAACGGTCTGGCCTGCGGCAACTGTCATCCCGACGGAGCGGCCGCGAACCCGCAGACCTTCCCCAAGTTCATGCCCATGTTCGACCGGGTGGTCGCGTTCCGCGAGATGGTCAACTGGTGCATCGAGAACCCGCAGGGCGGCAAGGCGCTCGACGTCAACAGCACCGACATGGTCGCCATCGAGGCCTATGCGTTCTACCTGCACCGCGGCGAGAAGATCGAGCCGGGTCTCGCGACGCGGCAGACGGTGCCGATCGCGGTCAAGTCGGGCATGGGCTACCCCAGGAAGCCCACGGGCATCGGCTACGACAAGTGACCTCGTGAGGCGGCCCGTCGGCGTTCGCGCGACGGGCCACTCCATCTATTCCGGGTACCGGACCATGACGATTCGCTACGTGATCGCGTTGCTCGCGTGCGTATCGTCGCCGGTGCTCGCAGCGTCGCCCTGTGCCACCGCCGACCCGATGCGCGGTGCTCCCGCGGCGCGCTTTCAGGACAACGGTGACGGGACCGTCACCGATCGCCAGTCGCGCCTGATGTGGCTGCGCTGCTCCGAGGGTCAGCAGTGGACGGCAACGGGGTGCAGCGGGACCGCGAAAGCGCTGGATTGGGGCGCCGCCCAGTCGCTTGCCGCCGAGATCAACGAGCGCGGCACCTTCTTCTTCAACGACTGGCGCCTGCCGCAGTTGCGCGAGCTGGCGACGCTCGTCGAGCGCGAGTGCGACGCGCCGCGGGTGGATGCAGCCGTGTTTCCGGGCACGCCGGGCGAGTTCTACTGGACGGCATCGCCGCGTGCGGGCGAGGCCTCCAAGGCGTCGGTGTACGCGCTCAGCTTCGGCCCGGAGGGCGTGAAGTCCATGCCGCGCGGTGAGGGGAACTATGTCCGCCTGGTCCGCGGCGCACGCTGAGCACGGTGCGGCTGTGCGGCCTCCGCGCACAAGAGCCGAAGTCCCTCCGAGCGCTGATGCCGTTGCCTCGCATCGCCGGCGGGCGCTGCTGAAGCGAGGCGGCGTGCTCGCCGTGCTCGTGGGGTGCGGTCTCCTCGGGGCCCGCGAGGCGTTCGCGGCCGGGGAGGATCGCGCGTTCGATGCGACCACCCTGCGCGAGGTCCTGGCGGGTCTCGGCGGCGAGCCTGCGACGGCGACGCAGATTGCGTTGAGCGTCGATGACATGGTCGAGAACGGCGCGATCGTGCCGGTCTCGGTGGAGTGCTCTTTGCCGGACGTCTGCGACATCTTCCTGATCGTCGAAGACAACCCCACGCCGCTCGCGGTCCGATTCCGGATTCCGGAGGGCACCGAACCGTTCGTCGCGACACGGCTGAAGCTCGCGCAGAGCAGCCGCGTCCATGCGGTCGCACGGTCGCAGGGAAAGCTCTATGCGGCGGTCCGCGAGACGAAGGTGACGGTCGGGGCCTGTTCCTGAGCGGCATCGCGATGGCAGATCCCATTCGCATCCGCGCTCGCAGCAAGGGCGACCTCACCGAGGTGCTGGTGCTCATGCCGCATCCTATGGAGACGGGGCTGCGCCAGGACCACTCGGGGGCGCTGGTGCAGGCGCACTACATCACGGACGTGCGCGTCGCGACGGAGGGCCGCACGGTGCTCGACGCGCGCATGAGCATCGCCGTCTCGCAGGACCCGCTGCTGTCCTTCCGGTTCCGCGGCGGACGTGCGGGCGACCGAATCAGCGTCACCTGGACCGACAACAAGGGCGAAAAGAGGACCGACGAGACGCGCATCACCTGACGCGGGCCCTCGCGACAGGGTGCCGTGGAAGACTCGAGGCGAATCCCTGCGGCGGCCGGCAGTCGCGCGGCGCGCTCCATCCATACCACCTTAGGAGAACCAGAATGCACTCCCACGGCCGCCGTACGTTCATGCTCCGCGTCGTTGCCGGCACTTCCGCGCTCGCCGTCACGCCGCTCGGGCTTGCACAGGACAAGGTGCTCGAGACCGATCCCTACGCGAAGTCGATGGGCTTCAAGGTCGACACCAACCAGGTCGACAAGGCGAGGTACCCCCGCCACGACGCCGCAACGCAACAGTGCAGCAAGTGCCAGCTCTACTCCGGTGGCCCGAACGACGAATACGGCCAGTGCTCGTTCTTCAAGCGCCTCGTGCCGCCGACCGGCTGGTGCAAGAACTTCAAGGTGAAGAAGGCTTGAAGGAGCACGAATGGCGTTCGTCCTCGACAACGAGCGCAGCCGGCCCGCGGGGTGCCGTTCCAAAGCAATCCTGCGGAACACCATGGATCGTCCTTCTTCGCGTTTTTGATTGACATGCATGCAAGTCAACCTAGAATGACAACCACGTTGTCGCGGAGTCCGCCGGTGGCCAGTTGAGGTGCGGCGCCTGGCAACGGAGCGAGTCCGGAGGAGGGTTGGCCATGAACGGCTCCGCAGATACGCAGACCGTTGCTGCGCACGTGTCCGTCGGTGTGAGGAGAACGCGTCCGTCGCCCCGCCGCGCGCTGCTCGCCGCGGTCGCCTTGCTTGGCGGCGCACTGACCCTTGCGGGGTGCGAGCGCACGGAGACCGTCCAGCGCGGCTTCCGCGGCACGGGCATGTACCAGTTCTACGCGCCCGCGACGCTCGCCAAGGCGGTCGACATCAACCAGATTCCCGAGCCCGAGCCGGTCGATCCCCCGGATCCCGAGGCCCCTGCGCTCAAGGAAGTGTTCGTCAACGTGAAGGTGCTGAACGACCTCACGGTGCTCGAGTTCTCGCGCCTGATGCAGGCGATGTCGACGTGGGTCGCGCCCGAGGAGGGCTGCGACTTCTGCCACAACGCGGACAAGCTCGAGTCCGACGAGAAGTACACGAAGGTCGTCGCGCGCCGCATGCTGCAGATGACGCGCGACATCAACACCCAGTGGAAGGCGCATGTGGGCGACACGGGCGTCACCTGCTGGACCTGCCACCGCGGGCAGGCCGTGCCCTCCGGAGACTGGTTCGCGAACCCCGGGCCCCGGGTGACTTCGGTGGCGCTCGGCTACAAGGCGTCGCAGAACGTGCCCAACGTCCATGCGAACGGCAAGACCTCCCTGCCATACGACCCGCTCTCCGCGTTCCTGGCGGGGGGCGACGAGATCCGGGTGCAAGGCACGACGGCATTGCGCAACGGCAACGAGCGCCGCATCAAGGACGCGGAGGCGAGCTACGCGCTGATGATGTACATGTCGAGCTCGCTCGGCGTGAACTGCACCTACTGCCACACGACCCGGGCGCTCGCACGCTGGGACGAGAGCTCGCCACAGCGGGCCACCGCGTGGCATGGCATCCGCATGGTCCGCGAGTTGAACAACGACTATCTGACGCCGCTCACCAAGTTGTTCCCCGACCATCGACTGAGCGCCGAGGGTGACGGCCCGAAGGTCGGCTGCGAAACCTGCCACAAGGGCTCGTTCAAGCCGCTGCTCGGGGTGAGCATGCTCGGCGACTATCCCGAGCTGGCGGGGCCGATGGGCGAGCGACCCGCGCCCGAGCCCGCCAAGCCGCAAGTGAAGGCCGCCGTCCAGATCAAGTAGGGCGACTCCGCGCCTCTGGCAGCCGCCCCGCCGGCGGTCCCCCTCCGGCGGTGAAGCTTCCGCGGGTCAGCCTGCCTCGCTGCTCTCGCGCTGCGGCGCCGCCCAAGCGCGCTGACGATGCGCCACCTCCTCCATCAGCTCGATGATGCGGATCGTGCGCTGATGGAACGAGAGCTTGCGCGGGTCCCGATCCGGAAGGGCCATCCCGGCCTGGCGCGCCGCGTCGACGAGGAACTGGATCGCCGGGAGCGGCGCGAGTGCCGGGCCGCGGCCGCGCGGACTGAGCGCCGCGGCAGCGAGAGCCCTCGCCATCAGCAACGCCTTGCGGCGTGCCGAGACCACCGCCCGACGCGATACCGAGTCGTAGCGCGCGCGCTCGACCTCGCGGCCGATCTCGGCATACACGAGCCGTGCCGCCTGGATCGCGGGGCGGCAGCCCCGCGGCAGCTCGCCGATGCCGTGCTCGGCGCGTGCGTAGAGCTCGTCCGCGGCGGCAAGCAGGCGTGCGACCACCGAGGCGAGCGCGTCGTTGAACACCGGCGCCGCGAGCCACGCGTCGGGGTCGAGGCCCGCCTCGCGCATCCACTGCCGCGGCAGGTACAGCCGGCCGTTACGCGCGTCCTCGCCGACGTCGCGGGCGATGTTGGTGAGCTGCATCGCGACGCCGAGCTCGCAGGCGCGCGCCAGCGCGGCCGGGCTGCAGGTGCCCATGACGATCGCCATCATCGCGCCGACCGTGCCGGCGACCCGCGCGGCGTAGTCGTGCAGTTCCTCGAGCGTCTCGTAGCGCCGGCCCTGCGCGTCCCAGTGGAAACCCTCGAGCAGCGCGACAAGCAGGGCCGAGGGGATGCCGAAGCGGGCTACCACGCTCGCCAGCGCGCAGTCCTCACCGTGCTCGAGCGGCGCGCCCGTGTAGACGCGGCGCAGTCGCTCGTGAAGCCAGGCGACCGCGGCGCCGTCGCGCCCGCCCTCGTCGATCACGTCGTCGGCGACGCGGCAGAAGGCGTAGAGCGCGGTCGCGTGGCCGCGCACGTGCGAAGGCAGCAGCAGCGAAGCGGCGAAGAACGACTTCGACCCGCCGCGCATGAGCGCCGAGCACGCAGCGAGGTCGACGGCCGCACTCCGCGGTGCGAGGGCCGGGAGGGTCTCAACAACCCGCACGGGCGAGCGTTCTGGCATCGGGGATCACCGTGTCGAGCGCCCGCGCTGACATCAGCACACCGGGCACGCCGGCGCCGGGATGCGTCCCCGCGCCCACCATGTACAGCCGCTCCACGTCCTCGCTGCGGTTGTGCGGCCGGAACCAGGCGCTCTGCAGGAGGATGGGCTCGGGGCCGAACGCCGCACCCTTGTAGGAGAGCAGGCGGTCGTGGAAGTCCTGCGGCGTCGTGAGCCGCGAGGTGACGATGTGGCGCTCGAAGCCCGGCAGCACGGTCTCGTCGAGGCGCCTCGCGATCGCCCGGCGATAGCCCTCGGCGGCTGTTGCCCAGTCCGTGCCGCTGTCGAGGTGCGGCACCGGCGAGAGCGCGTAGTAGGTGTCGCACCCCGGCGGCGCCATGGTTGCGTCCGTCGCCGTCGGCCGATGCAGGTAGAGGCTGAAGTCGGACGCGAGGGTGTGGCGCTTGAAGATGTCGGTCAGAAGGTCGCGGTAGCGCGGCCCGAGCACCATCGTGTGGTGCGGCACGTCCTCGTAGCGCCGGTCGAGGCCGAAGTACCACACGAACAGGCTCATCGAGTAGCGCAGGCGCTCCAGCCTGCGATCGGTCCAGTGCCGCCGATAGCGGGGCTCGACGAGGTGACGGTAGGTCCAGGCGGTATCCGCGTTCGACACCACCAGGTCGGCGCGCAGCTGCTCGCCGCTCGCGAGCTGCACGCCGGTCGCGGTGGGCTTGCCGTCGCGCAGCTCGACGAGGATGCGGGCGACCTCGGCGTTGCAGCGGACCTCCGCGCCGCGGCGGCGAAGCAGGCCGACCAGTCCCTGCACGAGCGCTCCGGTGCCGCCCTTCGCCCAATGGACGCCGTAGCGCCGCTCCAGCGCGTTGATGAGGCTGTACACGCAGGTGACGCTGAACGGGTTGCCGCCGATGAGCAGCGACTGGAGGCTGAACACGGTGCGCAGCTTCGGGTGCCGCATGTGGCTCGCCACCATCCCGTGCAGGCTGCGCCAGCCGCGCATGCGCACGAGATCGGGCGCGGCGGCGAGCAGATCGCCGAAGCCCTCGTAGGCGATCGCGCCGAGCTTCTCGAAGCCGAGCCGGTAGCAGTGCTCCGCCTCGCGCACCCAGCGGTCGTAGCCGGCGAGGTCGGCGGGCGCGATGCGTTCGATCTGCGCCCGCATCTGCGCCGGGTCGTTGGTGTAGTCGAAGTGTGTGCCGTCGTCGAAGCGGACGCGATAGAACGGATCGAGCGCGACCAGTTGCACGTCGTCCGCGAGCCGGCGGCCGCACATCGCCCACAGCTCCTCGAGGAAGAATGGCGCCGTGATGATCGTCGGGCCCGCGTCGAAGGTGAAGCCGTCCTGGCGATGCACGTAGGCACGGCCGCCCGGTGCGTCGAGCTTCTCGAGGACGACGACACGGTAGCCGCGGCAGGACAGGCGCACCGCCGCACCCAGCCCGCCGAAGCCGGTGCCGATGACAATGGCAAGCGGCGCATCGGCAGCCGGAAGGCCCGCGGGCTCGGGCGGCGGCGCGCCGAGGCTGCGCGGCAGGAAGGTCGGGGCAAAGTGGCCTTGGAGCGATGGACTCACAGGTGCAGCCTGGAAGATGACGGGTCGGGATCTAGCGGATCGGCTCAAGGGGCACGGCCGCAGCGCGCTCGAGCGCGCTGGACGGGACGGGTGCGAGGTCCACCCCGGTCGAGTGGGTCGCGGTGGTCGCGTTGCGCTTCATCGGCTGCGGCGAAGCGCGCGGGACGCGACGCGAGAGCATGCCGTTCCGCCCCGCATCGATCGCCCACTTCCACAGCGGCGTGATCGGCATCGGCAGCACCATCATCCAGTGCTCCACGATCGCGAGCGCGAGGAGCGATGCGACGAGCAGTCGTCCCGTCGCCTGTGGCTCGGCCATGGCCGGGTCGATCGCAGTCTCGATCGCGAGCGCGGCGATCGCGGTGGGAACCGTGACCGAGAACGGAAAGAGCGCGTTCATCGGCCGGCGCCGGAAGAAGCTGGTGAGGTAGCGCAGCCGTTTCGGCAGGAACTCCTCGCCGAGATTGCGGACGCCGAAGAACAGGTTGAGCTTCGCGCTCGCGCGCATGCCCCAGAGGACGAGGAAGGCGAGCGTCCCCGTCTGGTTCGGAGCGTGCCACGTCAGTGCGACCACGAGCACGCCGGTCGCGAGGATGGCGAGCTCGTGCCAGAGGATCGCCTCGATCGCGTGGAGGAAATGCTTCCAGCCCCCGCAGCGCGCGTCGCAGGGCTTTCGCCGCGGTCCCGTCAGCCAGCCGCCGAGGAAGGTCAGTTCGTGCCAGCCCCAGACGAGCAGCGCGGAGAGGAACGCGACGTACGCCGCGGCGACGCTGGTGCCCTGCGCGCTGCGCGCGAGTCCGTACAGCCCGACGAGCGCGAGAACGGACGCGATCGCGAGGCTGCGTCGCATCACGCCCGCCGGCCGGCGCACGAGGATCAGCAGGATCCCCGTGCTCGCCCACCAGACGAAGGTCGTGAAGCCGACGGGCGCGAGCCATTCGAACGTCAATGCGGACCTTCCTCGCGCTTGGCGCGCGGACCTGCCATCGCGGCCGCTACCACGCGGGCGCCATGCGCACCTGCTCGGGCAGCGCGTGGTTCTTCGTCGGCAGGAAGTAGAGGCGGGCGAACGTCGCCGCGCCTGCCATGGCCGCGCCCGCGCGCTGCAAGCCGCCCATCAGGCCGCCGCGCGCCTTGCCGCGGTCGGCCGCCGCGCTGATCCGGCGCAGCCGCTCCATCCCCGCACGGAACGCAGGGTGGTCGATGTCGAGGGTGAGCGGAAACACCTGCCGCGAGATGTCGTTGGTGATCTGGAAGACGCGGTAGTCGTAGTCGGTCGGGTTCAGGCCCATCGCCTCGTGCATCGCCGGCCGCGTGTGGTCGCGCACGTACATGGTCGCGTACACCGCGAGCAGGAAGAAGCGGATCCAGAGCTTGTTGCCGCCGTCGAGCAGTTGCGGGTTGGCGCGCATGATCAGCGCGAACGATTCGCCGTGCCGGAACTCGTCGTTGCACCACCGCTCGAACCAGCGAAAGATCGGGTGGAAGCGCCGCTCGGGGTGGCGCTGCAGCTGGCGGAAGATGGTGATGTAGCGCGCGTAGCCGATCTTCTCCGAGAGGTAGGTCGCGTAGAAGATGTACTTGGGCTTGAAGTAGGTGTAGCGCTTGGTGCGCTTCAGCCCGCCGAGGTCGACGCCGAGGCCGAAGTCCTTGAGCGACGAGTTGATGAAACCGGCGTGCCGCGACTCGTCGCGCGCCATGAAGCCCATCAGCTTCTTGATCTCCGGGTTCTCGACCTTCTTGCGGATCTCGGTGTAGAGCACGCAGCCGGAGAACTCCGAGGTCACCGAGCTCACCAGGAAGTCGAGGAACTCCTGCCGGAGCTCGGGGGAGAGCTTCTCCAGGCTCGCGCGCGCTTCCTCGGCGAACGCGGCGTCGCGCTGGAAATGGTCCTGGTTGTTGTCGCCCTCGTACTCCGCCATCATCGCGTCCCACTCGGCGCGCACCGGCGCGACGTCGATGCGGTCCATCGCGTCGAAGTCGGTGGTGTAGAAGCGCGGGCTGAGCAGCGTGCTCGCCTCGGCCTTGCAGGTCGCGTCCTCCGACGAGGCGATGGGCATCACGGCCGACATGGGTTCTCCTCCGTTCTCAGCGTGTGGGGTTGCGGCTCGCGTCCGCGGGCGCCGCTTGCAGGAGCTGCGCGAAGACCGCCGCGTTGGCGGCGCCGAACGCCTCGAGGCCGATGCGCTCGTCGGTGAGCGGGTCGCGCAGCACGAGACGACCGTCGGTGTGCGCGGTCAGCTGGAACGGCTGCTCGGGCCCGAGCCCGCGGCGCATCCGCTCGCGCGCGAGCGCCCGCAGCACGCCGCGCACGAAGCCCGCCTCGCCGGTGATCGTTCGCACCGTCCGGCCGCTCGCGTCGAGCACGACGATGCTGCCGTCGGGGCGGTCGTCGAAGCGCAGCTCGCGCGCGGCGAACGTCGGCGCCTCCGGCTCGCGGATGTCGATCCCCGAGAGACGCACCGCGGCGACCGCGAGCAGCGTCATGAGGATGAGCGCGCCCGCGCCGAGGATCGCGCCACGCGGGACGTCGTTATGCTGACCCACGGCCTCGCTCGTGCCCATGGCTCGATCCTCTTGGCGATTACGAAACCGGCTGACAGCCGCGTTCGTCACGACGCTCCCCTCTCCCGCTCATGCGGGAGAGGGGCTGGGGGTGAGGGCTGCGCTGTCATGCACGTCCGGAAAGCTCAGTAGTGCGCGGCCATCACCGGCAGGCCGTGCGCGGGCTGGCTGCCGTCCACGCCGGTCGGCGCGACCGCGATCGACGGCGGGCGCGCGACGCTGGTCGCGAGCGCGGTGCCCGTCGCGCGCGACCACGCCTCGCCGAACAGCCGCGCCACTTCGGCGGCGTTCGGCACGCTGCGCAGCATCGGCTCGGGGCGGGCGAGCCGCCAGGGCCGCGCGTGCGGCCAGAGGTGCAGGTAGGCGATGCGGTCCGAACCGGCGAGGACGAGCGGGATGTCGCCGACACCATCCTTCTCCAGGCGCACCGCTGCGCTCGCGATCCGCGCGAGCGGCACGTTGAACGCCACGGTGAGCACGATGCCGATGCGCATCACAACTCGCTTGTCGGTGAGCGTGTAGACCGTCGTCCGGCTGGAGAGCCAGGCGAGCGTGAGCACAATGCCGAGCCCGGCGGCCGCAAGCGGCGTGAGCCAGAGCACCGCCACGATGGCCTCGCGCACGCTGCCGCCGCCGGAAAGCACGAATGCCGCACGCAGCGCCAAGAGCGCGCCGAAGTAGAGGGCAAGCTTGCGCACGTGGAACGCGCGCCGCGCGAGCGTCCGCCAGTCCGGAGAACCCTGCCACACCAGGCGCTCGTCGCGCGGCAGCGGTTCCGGCAGGCCGCGCTCCGCGTCGCAGTCGTGCTCGTGCTGGCCGGGGGCCGCATGACGCTGGCGTGCGCTCACAGCCACACCTCCGTGCGCTCCGGCGTCGCGTACAGCGTCCCGGCGCCGAAGTACGCCATCAGCTTCTCTTCCTCGAGCTTGGTGACGTAGTCGGGGTGCTTGAGCGCGGGCGCCTGCGCGAACTGGCTGCCGAGGATCGCCTCGACCGTGATGCGCGGGTTGCGTCCGCCGCGCACGCGGGTGTACTGCACCGGCAGGAGCACGTTGCGCACGCCGCCCGGCACCGGCACCGCGACCTCGAAGTAGCGCACGATCATCTCGATGCGGTCGAGCCACAGGTCAGTCACGGTACCGCCCGCCTCGCCGTCGGCGCCGTACACGGTCAGGCCGCGCGGGTCGATGTTCTTCGGCGAGACGCTGAACTCGGGCGTGGCACGCAGGGGCTCGATGACGGGCGCGCCGTCCATCGTGCAGTCGGGCTCGTCCTCGCGGTGGCACCAAGCGCCGGGCCCGACGCCGTCGAGCATCGGGTTACCCGTCGGCGTCAGCGGCGCGCCGGTGCCGACCCAGGTGCGCACGGCCTTCAGATCGGGACGCGGCGTCGCCGGCCGCGGCACGATGACCTCGTGGCCGTTGTTCAGGCGGTAGATCTTCCGCGGCGGGACCGGCCAGCCGGTGATGAGGGTCGAGTCGTTGCGGCCCGAGTCCATCGGGTAACCCTCGCGATGGTTCTCGCGCACCAGGTAGTAGATGAGCCCGAAGAAAAAGGCCCAGAACGCGTACAGCACGAGCTGCGCGACGTCGACGTAACCGGTGATTGCTCCGAAGCCCATGGTGTGTCCTCTCCTGTCGATGCTGCGAAAGCGAAGGCCTAGCCGGGCAGGTCGGCGAGGCCGAACTTGGTGTGGGTCGATTCGCTGCCGCGCGCGGACGGCGCACGCACGAGCGGGCCGATGGCGACGAGCGTCGCGAACAGCAGGTACATCTCGACGTGATAGACGAAGCTGTACCCGGTCGTCGTGCTCTGCAGGGCTTCGCCCAAAGCGCCGAGCGTGGCCAGCTCGGAGACGATGTCGCGGATCGCGCCACCGAGGGCGATCGCAAGGCCCGCCGCGCTCGCCTGCACTGCGCCCCAGGCCCCGAGCGCAAGGCCAACATGCTCGCGGCGTTCCATCCCCATCGCGGCCGTGAGCGTGCCGACGGCGAACAGGCCGCCGCCGAAGCCGATGAGGAGCGTGCCGAAGCGGAAGAGTGCCGGCGACTCGAGCGGGGCGGCGAAGATCACCGCTGCGAAGGCGGGCAATCCGGCCACGGCGCCGTAGGCCGAGACGCGATACGGGTCCGCGCCGCGGCCGAGCACACGGGCCGCGACGAAGTAGGCGACCAGCGCGCCGAACGCGAGCATCGCCGTGAGCGCGGAAGTCGCCCCGACCGACAGGTGCAGGATCTCGCCGCCGTAGGGCTCGAGCACGATGTCCTGCATGTTGAACGCGGCGGTGCCAAGGCCGACGGTCCACAGGAAGCGGCGCGCCTGCCTGTGGGCGATGAATGCCTGCCACGATTCGCGGAACGCCGGCCGCGGCAGGTGCGCGGCGGTGCGCCCGGGATTGCGCGCCTCCTGCTTCCACAGCGCCACGAGGTTGAGCGCGATCGTGACGACCGCGGACCCCTGCACGACCTGGATCAGGCGCAGCTCGCTGAAATCGGCGAGCAGCACGCTGAACACGAGTCCGCTGCCCACGAGGCCCGCGAGCAGGGTGACGTACATCAGCGCGACGACGCGCGGCCGCGCGTGCTCGGGGGCGAGGTCGGTCGCAAGCGCGAGACCCGCGGTCTGCGTCACCTGCACCCCGGCGCCCACGAGGAGAAAGGCGAGCGCCGCGCCGATCTGTCCGACCCACACCGGGCCGACACCCTGGCCGGAGAGCACGAGCAGCGCGAACGGCATGATCGCGAGGCCGCCGAACTGCAGCAGCGAGCCGATCCAGAGGAACGGCACGCGCCGCCAGCCCAGTGCGGAAACGTGGTGGTCGGAGCGGTGGCCGACGAGGGCCCGGAACGGCGCCGAGACGATCGGCAGCGACACCATCAGCGCGACGAGCCAGGCCGGCACCCCCAGCTCGACGATCATGACGCGGTTCAAGGTGCCGACGAGCAGCGCCATCGCCATGCCGACCGAAAGCTGGAAGAGCGACAGCCGCAGCAGCCGCGGCAGCGGCAGCTCCGTCGTCGCCGCATCCGCGAAGGGCAGGAAGCGCGGTGCGATCTCCTTCACCACCAGGGCGACGTTCGGCAGGCGGTTCTTCAGGCGGCGCTTCAGCATGAGGCGAGCTCCAGCCCCTGCGAGATGTAGAAGCCTTTGGTGACGCGCGCGGTGCGTGCGCAGGTCCAGCGCGCGAGCCCGGGCTCCATCGCCACCAGTCGCTGCAGCGCGCGCTCGGCGACCGGCTCGATCGCGGGCGAGCGGTGCCCGCGCGGGAACATCTGGCCGACCGCGTGCATGGTCGCGAGCAGCGGCGTGCGTGGCGCGAAGGTGAACACGATCGCGCGCTCGGTGCGCAGTGCAAGCCCCGCCAGCACGCGCAGCACGTCCGGCGCGGCATAGTGGATGAGCGAATCCATGGCGACGACGTAGTCGAAGCGCCCAAGGGAAGCGTCGAGCATGTCGCCGACATGGAACTCGACGCTGCCGGCACCGAGGTCGCGGGGCTGGCGCTCGCGTGCGAGGCCGACGAGCGTCGGCGAGAGGTCGGTCGCGACCACGTCCGCGCCGCGCCGGGCGACCTCCACCGCGAGCATGCCGGTGCCACAGCCGGCGTCGAGCACGCGCGCGCCGCGCAGGTCCTGCGGCAGCCAGGAGAGCAGGGTGGCGCGCATCAGGTCACGGCCCGCGCGTACGGTGGCGCGCACGCGGCCCACCGGCGCGTCCGATGTCAGCCGCGACCACGTGTCCACTGCGGTGCGGTCGAAATAGGTCTCGAGCTCGCCGCGCCGGTCGCGGTAGGTGTCGGTCCCGCTGGCCGACGTGGCGTCCGCTGCGGTCGCTCTGACGTCTTCGAAGACCGTGGACATCTCCCCTTCCCTCCGCTCAGTCGAACCCGAGCAGGTCGAAGATATCGCGGTCGCGCATCGGCTCGACCACGACCGGATCGGTGCCCGCCCACAGCGAAGCCGCAAGGCGCAGGTACTCCTGCTGCACCGCCTCGACCTCTGGAGAGGGCTCCATCTCGAAGAGCGTCGACTTCTTCAGTCGGCTCCTGCGGATCACGTCGAGCGCCGGGAACTGCGCCATCGTCTTCAGGCCGACGCGCTCGTTGAACTTGTCGATCTGGTCGGTCGCGTCCGAGCGGTTCGCGATCACGCCGCCGACGCGCACCTTGTAGTTCTTCGACTTCGCGAGGATCGCCGCGACGATGCGGTTCATGGCGAAGATCGAGTCGAAGTCGTTCGCGGTGACGATGAGCGCGCGATCGGCGTGCTGCAGTGGTGCCGCGAAGCCGCCGCAGACGACGTCGCCGAGCACGTCGAAGATCACCACGTCCGTGTCCTCGAGCAGGTGGTGCTCCTTCAGGAGCTTCACCGTCTGTCCGACGACGTAGCCGCCGCAGCCGGTGCCCGCCGGCGGGCCGCCCGCCTCGACGCACATGACACCGTTGTAGCCGGGGTAGACGTAGTCCTCGGGGCGCAGTTCCTCGGGATGGAAGTCGACCGTCTCGAGCACGTCGATCACCGTGGGCACGAGCCGCTTGGTGAGCGTGAAGGTCGAGTCGTGCTTCGGATCGCAGCCGATCTGGATGACGCGCTTGCCGAGCTTGGAGAACGCCACCGAGAGGTTGGAGCTGGTCGTGCTCTTGCCGATCCCGCCCTTGCCGTAGACGGCGAACACCTTCGCCGTGCCTATGCCGAGCTTCGGGTCGAGGTGCACCTGCACGCTGCCCTCGCCGTCGGTCGGGCGGCGCTTCAGCGCGGAGAGCGGCACGGTGGTGATGCTCATGGCAGGCAGTCCTCTGAGTGGATCTCGTTGTCGTTCGTGTTCACGCGCCCGCGGTCGCGGCCGGTCCGATGCCTTCGAGACGGTCTTCCAGCTCCTCGCCGGCACGCTTCAGCGCTTCGAGCATCTCGGTGTCGGGCGACCAGTAGTTGCGCTCGTGCGCCTCGAGCAGCCGGTGCGCCACCTTTGCCGACGCGCCGGGGTTGAGCGCTGCGAGGCGATCGCGCATCGCACGGTCGAGCACGTAGGTCTGCGTGAGCTGCTGGTAGATCCACGGCGCCACCTGACCGGTGGTCGCCGACCAGCCCATGGTGTTCGTCACGTGCGTCTCGATCTGGCGCACGCCCTCGTAGCCGTGCTCGAGCATGCCCTCGTACCACTTCGGGTTCAGCATGCGCGTGCGCGTCTCGAGCGCCACCTGCTCGGCGAGCGTACGCACCGTGCCGTTGCCGCGCGTCTGGTCGCCGATGTAGACCGGCACCGCCTCGTGCTTGGCGCGCTTCACGGCGCGGCTGATGCCGCCGAGCGTGTCGAAGTAGTGGTCGACCGTGGTCACGCCCAGCTCGACCGAGTCGAGGTTCTGGTAGGCGAGATCGACGTCGGCGAGCATCGTCTCGAGGAGCGCGCTCTCGGCGCGCGGCCGCCCGTTGCAGCCGTAGGCAAAGCACTTGCGCCGCGTGTAGGTCTCGGCGAGCTCGTCCTCGTCGTCCCAGCGGCTCGAGTCGACCAGGTGGTTCACGTTCGAGCCGTAGGCACCGTCGGCGTTCGAGAACACGCGCAGCGCGGCGGTGGCGAGGTCGCAGCCGTGCTGCTGCTGATAGGCGAGGGCGTGCTTGCGGACGTAGTTCTGCTCGACCGGCTCGTCGGCCTCGGCCGCTAGCAGCGCCGCTTCCGCGAGCAGCTTGATCTGCAGCGGCAGCAGGTCGCGGAAGATGCCCGACAGCGTCATGACCACGTCGATGCGCGGCCGGCCCAGCTCGGCGAGCGGGATGAGCTGCGCGCCCACGAGCCGGCCGTACGTGTCGAACCGGGGCAGGGCGCCCATGAGCGCGAGCGCCTGTGCGATCGGGCCGCCCTCGGACTTCAGGTTGTCCGTGCCCCACAGGACGAGCGCGATCGACTCGGGGATGCACGCGCCGTCGGCGGCGTGGCGGGCGAGCAGGCGATCGGCCTGCTGCCGTCCGTCGGCGACCGCGAACGCGCTCGGCAGGCGGAATGGGTCGAAGCCGTGCAGGTTGCGTCCCGTGGGCAGGATCGCCGGCGTGCGCAGCAGGTCGCCGCCGGGCGCCGGCGGGACGAAGCGGCCTTCGAGCGCGCGCATCATCGCCGGCAGCTCGTTGTCGGTGGCGAGCAGCGCATCGGTCTTCGCCAGCTCGCGGAAGGCGGTCACGAGCACGTCGCCGTCGACACCGTCGAGGCCGATCGTCGCCGCCTCCTCGGGGGAAGCCCCGGCGACCAGCGCCTCGACCGCCTCCCGCGCCGGACGCACGCCGTGCGAGGCCTCCGCAACCGCGAGCAGCAGGTCGACGCGCTGCTCCGCGCTCGGCGGCTCGCCCACGACGTGCAGCCCGTGCGGGATGAGCGTGTCCTCGAGCTCGACGAGGGCGTGCCCGAGCTCGACGATGTGCGCCTCGGCATCGCCGGTCCACGCCGGCTCGGCGGTCGCAAGCTCGAGCGCGGCAGCCTGCGCCTGGATGATCGTGGCGGCGGCATGGCGCTCGGCGAGCGAATCCGGCGCCAGCGCGCGCCAGTGGGCGAGCGATTCCTTCAGCTCGAGGAGGCCGCGATACAGGCCGGCGTTCGCCACCGGCGGGGTGAGGTAGCTCACCAGCGTGGCCGCGGCGCGCCGCTTCGCGATCGTGCCCTCGGAGGGGTTGTTCGACGCGTAGAGGTTGACGTTCGGCAGGTCGCCGATCAGGCGGTCGGGCCAGCAGGCACCCGAGAGCGCGGTCTGCTTGCCGGGCATGAACTCGAGCGCGCCGTGCGTCCCGAAGTGCAGCACTGCGTGCGCGCCGAAGTCCTCGCGCACCCAGCGATAGAAGGCCGAGAACGCATGCGTCGGCGCGAACCCCTTCTCGAAGAGCAGCCGCATCGGGTCGCCTTCGTAGCCGAAGCCGGGCTGCAGGCCGACGAACACGTTGCCGAGCTGCACGCCGAGCACGAAGATCGAGCTGCCGTCGCTCTGGTGCCGGCCGGGCGCAGGCCCCCACTGCGACTCGATCTCGTCGAGCCAGCGCTCGCGGCGCACATGGTCGTCCGTCGGGATGCGCGCATGGACGTTCGCGAGCGCGCCGAAGCGCTGTGCGTTGCCCTCGATGATGCGCGTCCGCAGTGCGTCGACGCTCTCCGGCACCTCGACGCGATAGCCCTCGCGACGCATTGCGAGCAGGGTGTTGTGCAGGGAGGCGAACACCGACAGGTGCGCTGCCGTGCCCGCGTTGCCCGCGTTGGGCGGGAAGTTGAAGAGGACGATCGCGACCTTGCGCTCGGCGACCGGCGTGTGCCGCAGGGCGACCAGCTTCTCGATGCGCGCCGCCAGCGCGTTGGCGCGCTCCGAGTGCGCCTGCATGTCACGGCCGCGCTCGACCGTGCCGGCCGACGAGCGACCGCCGAAGACCACCGGACCGGTCGCGCCGTCGAGCTCGGGGATCGCGACCATGATGGTGGACTCGACCGGCAACAGCCCGCGGTCGGACGACTCCCACTGCTCGAGCGTCTGGAACTCCACCGGGTGCGCGGCGAGGTAGGGCACATCGAGGCGCGCCAGCATCTCCTCGGCGGCCTGCGCGTCGTGGTAGGCCGGGCCGCCGACGAGCGAGAAGCCGGTGAGCGACACGACTGCGTCCACCGTGGCACGGCCGTCCTTCATGAAGAAGCGCTCGATCGCCGGACGCGCGTCGAGACCGCTCGCGAAGGCGGGGAGCACTGCGAGGCCGCGTGCTTCGAGTGCCGCGATGACGCCGTCGTAATGGCCGGCGTTGCCGGCGAGCACGTACGAGCGCATCACGATCAGGCCCACGGCACCGCGCGCCTTCGCGGTCGAGCGCGGCAACTGGTCGATGCGCTCGACGATGCGGCCCTTCGCGCGCGGATGGTAGAGGCCGATCTCGGGATAGTCCGCCGGCGCCGCCGCCTTGAGCGCGCCGCGGAACGCCCGCCGCGGTCCGTCGGCGTAGCGGTCGACGAGGAAGCGCACCAGGTTCGCGACGTTCTCGTCCGATCCGGCGAGCCAGTACTGCAGCGTGAGGAAGTACGCGCGCATGTCCTGCGCCGCGCCCGGGATGAAGCGCAGGATCTGCGGCAGCCGGCGCAGCATCTTCATCTGCGCGGCGCCCGCGCCCGCGCCGTGCTGGCGGCTGCCGCGCAGGCGCTTGAGGAGCGCGAGCGGTCCGCTCTGCGCGCCGTCCATGGTGAAGCGGCCGAGGCGGGTGAGCTTGACCACTTCGGGCGCCGACATGCAGCCGATCATCGCGTCGCATGCGTCGCGCCGCGCCTGCAGCGCCGGCAGCACCGCGCGGATGTGGTCCTCCATGAAGAGCATCGTCGCGACGACGATATCCCCTTCCGCGATGTCGGCACGGCAGCGCTCGAGCGCCTCGGGGTCGGCGTCCCACTCCGCTGCGGCGTGCAGCGAGAGGCGCAGACCCGGGATCTCGCGGGCCAGTCCGTGCTGCGCACGTTCCGTCGCGCTCGCCAGATGGCTGTCGAGCGTGACGATGACGACACGCACGGGCGTCGTGTCAGCGACCGAAGTGCGCCTTGGCTTCATAGAGCGTATCGACGGTGATCAGGGCGAGTCCGCGCTCCTGCGCGAACCGCTCGGTGTTCCGGCGCGCCTTCGCGCGCACGAAGAACGGAATCTTCTTCAGCTCCTGCTCGCCGTCCGCCGTCCATTTCGGCGCCTGGGCGGGAGCGGAGGAGGGCACGGCGGGCGCAGCGGTCACTGGCGTCGTGACCGGGGCCGTTGCCGGCGCCTCCGTGGACGCGGCGACACGCGCCGGGGCGTGCAGGTGCGACGCGGGCGCGGCGTCGTGGAACTCGAAATCCTCGCGGAACATCGCCAGCAGGTGCTCCTCGAGGCCCATCATCAGCGGGTGCACCCAGCTGTCGAAGAGGACGTTCGCGCCCTCGTAGCCGAACACCGGGCTGTAGCGCGCGGGCACGTCCTGGACGTGGATCGGCGTCGAGATCACCGCGCACGCGATGCCGAGCCGCTTCGCGATGTGGCGCTCCATCTGCGTGCCGAGCACGAGCTCCGGCGCCGCGGCGGCGATCGCCTGCTCGACTTCGAGGTAGTCGTCGGTGACGAGCGCCTCCACGCCGTGCCGCTTCGCGGCCTCGCGCACGTCGCGCGCGAGCTCGCGGCTGTACGTGCCGAGGCCGACCACGGTGAAGCCCATCTCCTCGGCGGCGATGCGCGCCGCGGCGATCGCATGCGAGGCGTCGCCGAAGACGAAGACGCGCTTGCCGGTCAGGTATGTCGAATCGACCGAGCGCGCATACCAGCGCGCGCGGGTGCGCCGAGCGGCGCCGTCGAGGAGGTCACCCGCATCGACGTCGGCGAGCGCCGCAACCTCGGCGACGAGCTCGTCGGTGGCGGCGGCCCCCATCGGCACGATGCGCGTGTAGGGCATCGCGAAGGCGCGCTCCAGCCACGACGCCGTGGTGCGCGAGACCTCCGGGTAGAGATCGACGTTGAAGTCGGCGTCCGGCAGCCGGCGGATGTCGGCGACGCTCGCGCCGAGCGGCACGACGGCGTTGACCTCGATGCCGAGCGCGTCGAGGAGCTTCGTGATCTCGGCGACGTCGTCGCGGCAGCGGAAGCCGAGCACCGTGGGGCCGAGCAGGTTGGCGCGCGGCCTGCGGCCCGGCGCGCGCGCGGCGCGCGGCGTGCCGGGCGCGGGAACGCGGTCGGCGAGCACGGTGCGCACGAGGTGATAGAGCGTCTCCGCCGCGCCCCAGTGCTCCTTCTTCGAGTACGCGGGCAGCTCGAGCGGGACCACCGGAATCGGCAGCGCCATCGACTGTGCAAGCGTCCCCGCCTGGTCCTGGATCAGCTCCGCCGTGCACGACTCGCCGACGAGCATCGCCTCGGGCGCGAAGCGTTCGTAGGCCGCGGCGACGGTCTTCTTCACCAGCTCCGCGGTGTCGCCGCCGAGGTCGCGCGCCTGGAAGGTCGTGTAGGAGACGGGCGGACGGCGATCCTGCCGCGCGATCATGGTGAACAGCAGGTCCGCGTAGGTGTCGCCCTGCGGCGCATGCAGCACGTAGTGCACGCCGCGCATGGAAGCGGCGATCCGCATCGCGCCCACGTGGGGCGGTCCTTCGTACGTCCAGAGCGTGAGCTGCATCTTCGCGCTCCGCCTCAGGCCGCCCGCCGGTCCGGGGCGGAAACGGCATCGGCGATCGTCCTGCCCGGGCTGATGCCGTCGGCGCGCGCAAGCAGCGCGCGGCGCGCGAGCGGCCGCGCGAAGAGCTCGGCAAGGTCGCCGGCCTGGTCGTAGCCCTGGATCGGCGAGAACACGAGCTCGATCGACCACTTGGTCGCGAGGCCCTCGGCTTCGAGCGGGTTGGCGAGGCCGAGCCCGCACACGGTGAGGTCGGGCTGCGCGGCGCGCACGCGGTCGAGCTGCCGTTCGACGTCCTGACCCTCCGAGAGCAGGGCTTCCGCAGGCAGCATCGCGAGCTCGGCGGCGACGAGCTGGCGGTCGAGGTAGGGCGTACCGATCTCGAGCGGACGCATGCCCAGCTCGCGATGCAGGAAGCGCGCAAGCGGGATCTCCAGCTGCGAGTCGGGCATGAAGAACACGCTCCTGCCGGCGAGTCGCGCGTGATGGTGCGAGAGCGCGGCGCGCGCGCGTTCCTCGAGCGGCTGCACCACCTCGCCCAGTCGTTCGCCGGGGACCGACCACGCTGCTGCCGCGGCCGCGAGCCACGCGCTCGTGCCTTCGGCGCCCAACGGGTAGGGCGCCTGCACGAGCGTCGCACCGCGCGCCACGAGCGCGCGCACCGTCTCGCCGACGAACGGCTGCGCGGCGAGGACGAAGGTGTTGCGGCCGACACCTGCGAGCTCGGCCGCGCGGCGCGCCGGAAGGAAACGGACGGGGCCGACGCCGAGCGCGTGGAAGATGCGCCGGAACTGGTCTTCGACCACATCCGCGAGGCAGCCGACGACCAGGAGCTGCTTCGCGTCGTCGTCGACCATGGACGGCACCAGGGCGCGAAGCGCGTTGTCCTCGCCCTGCGTGAACGTCGTTTCGATCCCGGAGCCGGAGTAGCTCACCACCCGCACGCGCGGGAAGAGCCGGGCGTTCAGTCGCTCGGCGGCCTTGGCCAGGTCGAGCTTGATGACCTCCGACGGGCACGAGCCGACGAGGAACAGCGTGCGCACGTCGGGGCGCCGCTCGAGCAGCGTGACGCAGACTCGGTCGAGCTCGTCGTTCGCATCGGCGAGCCCGGCGAGGTCGCGGTCGGTGAGGATGGCGGTGCCGAAGCGCGGCTCGGCGAAGATCATCACTCCCGCGGCGGACTGGATGAGATGCGCGCAGGTGCGCGAACCGACGACGAGGAAGAAAGCGTCCTGCAGCTTGCGATGCAGCCAGACGATGCTCGTGAGGCCGCAGAACACCTCGCGCTGGCCGCGTTCGCGCAGCACCTCGGGGGTCGCGCAACGCGCAGCTGCTGCCGCCGGGAAGGGGTTCGGATTGGTCATTCGCTCGGTGCGAGTCCCATCGACCGCGCCTGCCGCACCGCGTCCTGACGCCGCGCAGCACGCAGTTTCAGAAGGAACTGCGCGGCGTTGACCACGTAGGTGGCGTAGGCGGCGAGCGCGATCAGCATCTGTTCGCGCGGGGTGCCGACGCCCCACAGGAGTGCGACAAGGTAGGCGGTATGCAGTGCGATGACGACCATGCTCACCGCGTCTTCCCAGAAGAACGCCGGCGCGAACAGGTAGCGGCCGAAGACGTCCTTTTCCCAGAGCGACCCTGTGACCATGATCGTGTACAGGACAAACGTCTTGACCACGATCGACGCAGTCGCGGCCTGCAGGCCCTCGCCGGTGGCGAGATAACGCAGAACGAGGGCGAGGCTGACGAGGAACACCACGAACTGCAGCGGTGCGAGGATGCCTTGGACAAGCGTCCATCGCGACGCGTCGCGCCGGCGCCGCTCTTCGGCCGTGTAGAGCGGTCGCCCGCCCTCCCCCCGACGCGTTGCCAACGTCAAACTGCACCTCCGCGCGCAGTGCTCTTCAAACACACGCTAGCCGGGTTGCCGGACTGTGTCAACTAAACTCGACGTCACTAATGCTTGACAACGCGATGCAGCAGGGTCTTGAATGGATTGGTGCGGCGCGCCGGCCGGCCGGAGTTGACGTGGGCCGGCGGCGGCGCGGATGATCGGCGGGCAAGAGCGTCGAAGGCGCTCGCGCAAGGGGGCGCGGGCTGTCTTTCCACGATCCGAAGGGAGGTAGCATGGCGGGATACGCACAGCGGGTCGTAGTCGAGACGGACTGGGGCGAGGGCGGGGGCGCGGAAGGGTCGGGCGTGCGCAGCGCCCAAGCACCCGGGGCGCGGGCGGACGCGGAGCTCGCACGCCTCGTGCGCACGATCGAGGCCCAAATCATCCCGCGCCTCATGCTCGCGCATCGCGCGCCGCGCGACGCGGTCTCGCTCGCAAACGCTGCCCACTGCCTGCCGCCGTGCAGCGACGACGTGGCCGAGTTCGCGCGGCTCGTCCTCTCCGAGGAAGTGCCGACGCTGGTCGCGCGCGCCCACGCCCTGCGCAACCAGGGGCTGCCGCTCGAGGCGATCTACCTGCACGTGCTCGCCCCGGCGGCGCGGCATCTCGGCGACCTGTGGCTGGCCGACGTGGCGGACTTCACCGAGGTCACCGTCGGGCTCTGCCGGCTGCAGCAGCTCCTGCGGGAGCTCGGCGCGGAGTTCACTTCCGAGGACGCGCACTTCGTTTCGGGGCACCGGGCGCTCGTCGTGCCCGCGCCCGGCGAGCAGCACGCCTTCGGCGCGCAGATGGTGGCGCAATTCTTTCGCCGTGCCGGCTGGGAAGTGCACAGCGAAGCGGCCGTCGAGAACGCCCAGGTCATCCGGCTGGTGCGTCGCGAAGCGTTCGACGTCGTCGGCTTCTCGATCTCGCGCGAGTCCGCAGTCGCCCCTCTCGGGACCCTGATCGGCGCCGTGCGGCGCGCCTCGCGCAACCGCAGGGTGTGCATCCTCGTCGGCGGCACGCTGCTGCTCTCGCGTCCGGACATCGTTGCGGCGGTCGGTGCGGACGCGACCGCCAAGGACGGCCCGCACGCGGTGGAGCAGGCCGAGACCCTTCTCGGACTCGTGGCCAAGAGACGTTGAGCTCAGAACAGGAAATGCGCGACACCGCTCGTCGCGACCCAGCGAGCGTGAACGCCCACCCCGCAGCGGCACGGCAGTTCCGGATGCCCAAGAAGACCCTGGGCGATCTCGACGCGCAGGCCGCGGCCAACCTCATCGCCGCCGCCGCGGACGTCGCCCTGGTGATCGATGCGGGCGGCATCGTGCGCGACATCGCGCTCGCCGACGAGGGGTTCGCCCTCGACGGCTTCGAGGGCTGGATCGGCAAGCCTTGGATCGAGACGGTGACGGTGGAGAGCCGCGCCAAGGTGGAGGCGCTGCTGCGCGATGCGGCGGCACACGCGCCGCCGCGGTGGCGGCAGATCAACGCGCTGTCGATCCGCGGTGGCGACGTGCCGCTGCTCTTTTCCGCGGTCCAGGCGGGCAGCCGGAACCGCGTGGTCGCGGTGGCGCGCGACCTGCGTGCCGTGGCGGCGCTGCAGCAGCGGCTGCTCGACGCGCAGCAGGCGATGGAGCGCGACTACTCGCGACTGCGCCAGGCGGAGACGCGCTACCGGCTGCTCTTCCAGATGGCGACCGAAGCGGTGCTCATCGTCGACGCCGCGAGCCTCAGGATCGCGGAGGCGAACCCGGTGGCGGCCGAGCAGCTCGGCGAGCGGGCACGGCGGCCGGTGGGGCAGGGTTTCGTGGAGCTCTTCGACGCCAAGGGCGCGCAGGCGGTGCGGGCGATGCTCGAGCGCTTGCGCGCGGCCGGCCGTGCCGACGCGGTGCGCGCGCGGCTCGCCGACAGCAAGCGCGAGTTCCTCGTCTCCGCATCGCTGTTTCGCCAGGAGTCGGGCCCGCTGTTCCTGGCGCGCCTCGCATCGATCGCCAGCGAGGGCGCCGCGGTGCCGAAGGCCAAGTCGCGCCTGGTGGAGGTGGTGGAGAGCCTGCCCGACGGGTTCATCGTCACGGACCTCGAGGGCCGCGTGATCACCGCGAACCGCGCCTTCGTCGACATGACGCAGTACGCGGCCGAGGAGCAGCTGCGCGGCGAGTCGCTCGAGCGCTGGCTCGGCCGCCCCGGCATCGACCTCAGCGTGCTCATGGCGAACCTGCGCCAGCACGGCTCCGTGCGCCTGTTCGCCACCACTCTGCGCGGCGAGTACGGCTCGACGAGCGAGGTCGAGATCTCCGCGGTCGCCGTGACGGAAGGCGAAGCGCCGTGCTGCGGCTTCACGATCCGCAACGTCGGCCGGCGCCTCGCGGACGCGCGCGCCGGGCGCGAGCTGCCGCGCTCGGTGGAGCAGCTCACCGAGCTGATCGGCCGCGTGTCGCTCAAGGATCTGGTGCGCGAGACCACCGACGTGATCGAGCGCCTGTGCATCGAGGCCGCGCTCGAGCTCACCGGCGACAACCGCGCCTCCGCTGCCGAACTGCTCGGCCTCTCGCGGCAGAGCCTCTACGTCAAGCTGCGCCGCTACGGACTCGGCGATCTCGACAGCGAGCCCGAGCCGGCGAACGAGCGCGGGTAGCGCAGCCCGGGAAAGGGTGCCGATGGCGCCCTTCGCAATCCCGCAACCCGGCTCGAGCCGTGTTGCGCCGAGCTCGCGTTGCGCGCCGCGGCCCCCGGCGGTCGAGGCTGCGATTCGTCGCTTCGATTTGGGCGCACACGGAGATCGGCCGCCGTCCGGGGAGCCTCTCGGTTCGCCGCGCGCCAGGGCTGCAAAACGCCAAGGGTGTAAATCCGGCTTGACACGCCAGAGCGTCAAGCTTAATGTTCACCCATGGAGCGCTCCGTGCTCGCGAACCCCGCGATCGCCTCGCTGCCGACGCCCTCGGCAGTTCTGGAGCTGCTCAAGCCGATCACGTGGTTCCCGCCCATGTGGGCGTTCGCCTGCGGCGTGGTGTCTTCGGGTGTGTCGCCGCAGGGACGCTGGCCCGTCATCGCTGCCGGAGTCGTGCTCGCCGGGCCGCTGGTGTGCGCCATGAGCCAGGCAGCCAACGACTGGTTCGACCGCGAGGTCGATGCGATCAACGAGCCGCAGCGACCCATCCCCTCGGGCCGGATTCCGGGGCGTTGGGGCCTCTACATCGCGATCCTCTGGACCGCGCTGTCGCTCGCGGTCGCCATCGCGCTGGGCCCGGTGGTGCTCGCCGCGGCGCTGTTCGGCGTGGCGCTCGCGTGGGCGTACAGCGCGCCGCCGCTCCGGCTGAAGCAGAACGGCTGGTGGGGCAACGCGGCGGTTGGGCTCTGCTACGAAGGGCTGGCGTGGGTCACCGGCGCCGCGGTGATGCTCGGCGGCGCGCTTCCGGACGGTCGCATCCTCGCGCTCGCTGCGCTCTACAGCCTCGGCGCGCACGGCATCCTCACGCTCAACGACTACAAGGCGATCGAGGGCGACCGCCGCATGGGGGTCCGCTCGCTGCCGGTGCAGCTCGGGCCGAAGCGCGCGGGTTACGTCTGCGCCGCGTTCTTCCTCGTGCCGCAGGTGATCGTGGCCGCGCTGCTCGCCGCATGGGGACGGCCCGGGTATGCGCTCGCGGTCGTGGCGCTGCTTGCGGTGCAGGCGGGAATGCTCGTGCGCTTCGTGCGCGACCCGAGCGCCCGGGCGCTGTGGATGAGCGCGCTCGGCGTCAACTTCTTCGTCGCCGGAATGATGGTGAGCGCGTTCGCGGTGCGCTCGCTCGCAGGGGGATGACCATGGCATTGCCGCCGCTCGGCTGGCTCGGCATCGTGCGCCTCGGACTCGTGCAGACCGCGCTCGGCGCGATCGTGGTGCTCACCACCTCGACGATGAACCGCGTGATGGTGGTCGAGCTCGCGCTGCCGGCGATGATCCCCGGCGCGCTCGTCGGCCTGCACTACGCGGTGCAGATGCTGCGCCCGCGGCTCGGCTACGGCTCCGACGTGGGGGGCCGGCGCACGCCGTGGATCATCGGCGGCATGGCGGTGCTTGCCCTCGGCGCGGTGCTCGCGGCGATCGGCATCGCGCTCTATGCGACAGAGCCGCTCGCCGCGGCGCTGCTCGCGGTGGCCGCGTTCCTGCTCATCGGCCTGGGGGTGGGCGCCGCCGGCACGTCGCTCCTGGTGCTGCTCGCGCAGCGCGTCTCGCCGCATCGGCGCGGCGCGGCGGCGAGCATCGTGTGGTTCATGATGATCGCCGGGTTCGCGGTCACGGCGACCATCGCCGGACGTCTGCTCGATCCGTTCACGACGCTGCGCCTGGTCACGGTGACGGCGGCCGTCGGCGGCTTCGCCTTCCTCGTCGCCCTCGTCGCAGTGTGGGGCGTCGAGGGGCCGCTCGCGGCCGCGAGGCAACGCGCGCAGCGCACCGACTTCAAGGCGGCAATGCGCGAGGTGTGGGCGGAGCCCGAGGCGCGGCGCTTCACGGTCTTCGTGTTCGTGTCGATGCTCGCCTACAGCGCGCAGGACCTGATCCTCGAGCCGTTCGCGGGCGCGGTGTTCGGCTTCACGCCGGGCGAGTCCACCCAGCTCTCGGGGCTGCAGCACGGCGGCGTGCTCGGCGGCATGCTGCTCGTCGCCGTCGCCGGGACGCTGCTCTCGAAGCGCCTCGGGTCGCTGCGCGTGTTCACGGTCGGCGGCTGCATCGCTTCCGCGTTCGCGCTCGCGGGGCTGGTGGCGGCCGGATTCGTCGGGCCCGGCTGGCCGCTGCGGCAGACGGTGTTCCTGCTCGGCTTCGCGAACGGCGCGTTCGCGGTGGCGGCCATCGGCTCGATGATGGCGCTCGCCAGCCGCGGCCACGAGTCGCGCGAAGGCACGCGCATGGGACTCTGGGGCGCCGCGCAGGCGATCGCCTTCGGCATCGGCGGCTTCCTCGGCACGGTGTTGAGCGACGCCGCGCGGCTCGTGCTCGGGTCGCCGGCGTCCGCATACGTGACGGTGTTCGCGGCCGAGGCGGTGCTCTTCCTCTGGTCGGCGTGGCTTGCGGCACGCGTCGGCGGCGAGCGGCTCGCCGGCGCGCGCGCATCGGTCGCGGCGGCGGCACAGGCGCAATGGGCGACGGAAACGCAGGGAGGCTGACATGCGCGCACTCGAGACATTCGACGCGGTGGTCGTGGGTGGCGGTCCTGCGGGCGCCACGGCCGCCACCGACCTCGCCCGGCGCGGGCGCAGGACGCTGCTGCTCGACCGCGCGGGGCGCATCAAGCCCTGCGGCGGTGCGATCCCGCCGAAGCTCGTCGAGGAATTCCAGATCCCCGATGCGCTGCTCGTAGCGCGCGTGCACGGGGCGCGGATCGTTGCGCCCTCGGCGCGCAAGATCGACATGCCGATCGACGGCGGCTACGTCGGCATGGTCGACCGCGACGTGTTCGACGAATGGCTGCGGCGGCGTGCAGCGAGCGCCGGTTGCGTGCGCCGGACGGCGACGTTCGAGAGCCTCGCGCGCGACGCCGACGGGGTTGCGGTCGTCCGGTACGTCGACGAGGCGGGCGAGCCCCAGGCGGTGCGCGCGCGCGCCGTCGTCGGCGCCGACGGCGCCAACTCCGCGGTCGCGAAGCAGGGCGTGCCGGGTGCCGGCGAGGTGCCGTTCGTCTTCGCCTACCACGAGATCGTGGAGTCGCCGTCGGACGGCGCCGCGGACTTCGATCCGACGCGCTGCGACGTGTACTACCAGGGCAAGCTCTCGCCCGACTTCTACGCTTGGATCTTCCCGCACGGGCCCACGACCAGCGTCGGCGTGGGTACGGCGCACAAGGGGTTCTCGCTGCGCAACGCCGTCGGCGAGCTGCGCAGCGCGACCGGCCTCGACCGCGTGGAGACCGTACGCCGCGAGGGCGCGCCGATCCCGCTCCGGCCGCTCAAGCGCTGGGACAACGGCCGCGACCTCGTGCTTGCGGGTGATGCCGCCGGCGTCGTCGCACCGGCGTCGGGCGAGGGCATCTACTACGCGATGACCGGCGGGCGGGTGGCGGCCGATGCCATCCACGGCTTCCTCGAGACGGGCGACGCGCGGGAGCTCGCCGGGGCGCGCAAGCGCTTCATGAAGGCGCACGGACGGGTCTTCTGGGCGCTCGGGATGCTGCAGAGGTTCTGGTACTCGAGCGACGCGCGCCGCGAGCGCTTCGTCACCATGTGCAGCGACCGCGACGTGCAGCGGCTCACGTGGGAGGCGTACATGCACAAGCGCCTGGTGCGGGCGCAGCCGATGGCGCACGTGCGCATCTTCCTCAAGGACATGGCGCACCTGCTCGGGCTCGTGGCGCCGGAAGGCCAGTCGCGCCGCACGCCGGACCGTGCGTGAAGCGCTCGGGGATCTGGTCGCGAGCGGACGTGTCGTCGACCTGATCCTCGCGCTCGTCGTCGTCGAGGCGCTGCTGCTCTTCGCGCTCCACCGCTGGCGCGGTCGTGGCGTGCCGCTTGCCGACTTCCTGCCCGGCGCGCTCGGCGGCGTGTGCCTGCTGCTTGCACTCCGCGCTGCGTTGACCGGTGCGCACTGGACCGCAATCGTGCCCTGGCTGCTCGCCTCGTTCGCCGCGCATCTCTGGGACCTGAAGCGGCGCTGGCACGGTCCTCGCGGGGGCGCGCACACCGAACGCGTCGCTTGAGGACGAGGTTCGCGTCGTTTGCGTGATCTGGACCCGGGTCGGGTCAGGGGGCCGGATGCGGGCATCGCAGAAGGGCGCCATGCACAGCTTTCCGGTGTTTCCGCCGAGTACCATGTTCACGCCGCTCTTCGCGATCCCGCGCACCACCGGCTGGGCCGCGCACATCATCGAGCAGCGCATCGACCGTACGTTCATCCGGCCCTCGACGAACTACGTCGGCCCGCCCGACCGTGAGTTCGCGGCGCACGAAGCCGCGCTGATCGTCCAGGCCTCTTCCACCTCGACACCGTCCGCCTCCATGTCCGCCTCCGCCGCCAACGAACGTCCCGCACCCGACGCCGTCCTCGTCGACATCGCGCGCTACGTGCTCGATCACCGCATCGCGTCCGCGGCGGCGCTGGAGACGGCCCGCCACTGCCTGCTCGACACGCTCGGCTGCGGGCTCGAGGCGCTCGAGTACCCGGCCTGCACGAAGCTGCTCGGCCCGATCGTCCCCGGGACGATCGTGCCGAACGGCGCGAAGGTCCCGGGCACGCCCCACCAGCTCGATCCGGTGCTGGCGGCGTTCAACCTCGGCGCGATGGTCCGCTGGCTCGACTTCAACGACACGTGGCTCGCGGCGGAGTGGGGGCATCCGTCCGACAACCTCGGCGGGATCCTCGCCACCGCCGACTGGCTTTCGCGCACCCGGGTCGCAGAAGGCAAGGCCCCGGTCCTGATGCGCACCGTGCTCGAGGCGATGGTCAAGGCGCACGAGATCCAGGGTGTGCTCGCGCTCGAGAACGCTTTCAATCGCGTCGGGCTCGACCACGTCATCCTCGTCAAGGTCGCCTCGACTGCGGTGTGCACGTGGCTGATGGGCGGGACGCGCGAGCAGGTGGTGGACGCCCTCTCGCAGGCCTTCGTCGACGGGCAGCCGCTGCGTACCTACCGCCATGCGCCCAACACAGGTTCGCGGAAGTCGTGGGCGGCGGGCGACGCAACGTCGCGCGGGGTGCGGCTCGCGCTCCTCACGCTCGCCGGCGAGATGGGCTACCCGTCGGCGCTGACCGCGAAGACCTGGGGCTTCTACGACGTCTCGTTCCGCGGCCAGCCGTTCCGCTTCCAGCGGGCCTACGACGCCTACGTGATGGAGCACGTGCTGTTCAAGATCAGCTTCCCGGCGGAGTTCCACGCGCAGACGGCGGTCGAGTGCGCGCTCGCCCTGCATCCGCACGTCGCGCATCGCATCGACCAGATCGCGCGGATCACGTTGCGCACGCACGAGTCCGCCATCCGCATCATCGACAAGCGCGGACCCCTGCACAACCCGGCCGACCGCGACCACTGCCTGCAGTACATGGTGGCGGTGGCGCTGCTGAAGGGGAGGCTCACGGCGGCCGACTACGCGGACGAGGCGGCCTCCGATCCGCGCATCGACGCCCTGCGCGAGAAGATGCAGGTGAGCGAGGACAAGGGCTACTCGCGCGACTACCACGATCCGGCGAAGCGCTCGATCGCGAACGCCGTGCAGGTGCACTTCAAGGACGGCAGCGCCACGGAGGAGGTCGCGGTCGAGTATCCGGTCGGCCACCGGCGCCGCCGCGAGGAGGGGATCCCGCTCCTGCTCGAGAAGTTCCGCAGGAACCTCGCGCGGCGGTTCCCGGCGAGCCGGCAGCAGGCGATCTTCGACGCGTCGCTCGACACCGCGCGGCTCGCGGCGATGCCGGTGCAGGAGTACGTCGACCTGTACGTGCCCTGACGTCGCCCCGGGCGTACCCCACGCGCCGCGCGAGTCTCGACGCGCGCTGGTGCGCCGGCGCGGCAACCGCCGGCAGCTCAGCTCGGCTTGAGCACCGCGGCGAAGCGGCTGCTCAGCTTGCGCAGCCTGCCGAGGATCTTCGCCGCCGCGTTCGAGTCGCCGATGCCCGGCGTGGGCGCCGCCTGCTGCGTGGCGACCAGCTCCGGCGCGACGCGGAAGCTCTCGTAGCGCTCGAGCGCGGCGATGACGTGCGCCTTGAGGTTGGCGAGATTGATCGGCTTCGCCACGAAGCGGAAGAGGCGCGCCTGGTTGATGAGGTCGATGACGAGCTCCGAGTCCGAGGCCCGCGTCACTGCGATCGCCAGCGTTTGCGGGTGCTCCTGCTTCAGCAGGCGGAAGAGGATGCCGACCTCCTCGCGCGCGATGTCGAGGTCGGCGACGAGCACGGCGATCTCCTCGGAGGCCAGCGTCTTCACCGTCTCCTCGAGCGTGCGCGCGTAGAGCACGCGACAGGCGCCGCCCATCAGTTCGCGCACCGCGCGGTGGATGCGATCGTCGTCGTCGAAGACGAGCACGGCGCGATCCGCGGGCACCTTGAAGCTCGCCGGCACCGCAGCCGCCTTCGCGAGTCCGATCGACACCGCGACTGCCTCGCGCAGCGTTGCCGCGAGGTCGTCGTTGTCCCAGGGCTTGGAGACGAAGCGGTAGACCTCGCCCTCGTTGATCGAACCGACGATCGATGCGAGGTCGGAGTAGCCGGTGAGCAGCAGCCGTACCGTCTTCGGCGTCGTCTCGCGCACGCGGCGCAGCAGCTCGACGCCCTGCATGCCGGGCATGCGCTGGTCGCTCACGACCACGTGGAACGCCCGGCGCTTGAGCAGCTCCAGCGCCGAGTCGCCGCTCATCGCCGTCTCGATGTCGTACTTCTCGCGGAACGTCGCCTTCAGCGCCGACAGGATGCGTGCCTCGTCGTCGACGAAGAGGATGCGCGCCTTCGGCCCTCCGCCGGGGCGCGACGCGTCGCCCGGCCGCGAAGCATCGGCCGGTCGCGAGGCCGCCGGCGCCGGCTGCGCGGCCGGGGCGAGGGGACGCGAGCTTTCGCCGAGCGGGCGCAGCGGCGGCGCAGTGCGGTCGCTGTCTTTGGCGCGGCCTGCGAGGCCGCGCTTGAGCGCGGCGAGCCCTGCGGGAGCGACCGTCATCGGCTGCGACGTCCCGGGCGCGACGCCGGGCGTCGTCGGGCCTTCGCGCGAGAACCCGCCGTGGCGCGTGCGTTGCGGCCTGCCGCCGAAGGCCGCGTGCAGGGCGTCGGCGAACTCGCGCGCGCTGTGCCAGCGGTCCGCCGGGCTCTTCGCCAGCGCCTTCATGACCACGCCGTCGACCGCGGGGGTCAGTCGCGGCTCGACCATGGACGGCGGTGGCGGCAGGTCGTGCAGCACCTGCTTCAGCACCTGCGCGTCGGTGCCGCGGAACGGCCGCGTGCCGGTCAGCACCTCGAAGACGATCACGCCGGCGGCGTAGATGTCGGTGCGTTCGTCCACCGGGTCGCCGAGGAACTGCTCCGGCGACATGTAGTTCGGCGTGCCGAGCACCTCGCCCATCTTGGTGAGGTTGGAGGTCTGCAGGCGCGCGATGCCGAAGTCGCTGATCTTGGCGAGGCCCACCTCGCTCACGAGGATGTTCGACGGCTTGATGTCGCGATGGATGACGCCGCGCGCGTGCGAGTAGGCAAGCGCGTCGAGCATCTGGTCGAGCACCTCGGGGAACACCTTCAGCTCGGGCCGGTAGCCCGCCTGCAGGTGCTGCGCGAGCGACCTGCCGGCCACGCACTCCATGGCGATGAAGGCATAGTCGCCGTCCTCGCCGTACTCGTAGATGGAGACGATGTTCGGGTGCTGCAGGTTGCCCGCCGCCTGCGCCTCCTGGCGGAAGCGGTCGATGAGCATCTCCGCGTTCTCCGGGTCGAGCTTCGAGCGCCGGATGACCTTCAGCGCGACGTGCCGCCGGATGAGCGGGTCGTAGCCGCGGTAGACGATACCCATGCCGCCTTCGCCGAGGCGGCCGACGACGTCGTACTTGCCGATGCGCTGCGGATCGTCGTCGCTCATCCCGTCCTCACGCTGCGGCTGCGAGCGCGGCGACTTCCGCCGCGGGCTTGATCGGCAGGTACACCGAGAACCGCGTGCCCTTGCCCACCTCGGAGGCGACGTCGATGCGCCCGCCGTGGCTCTCGACGATCTTGTAGCTGATGGAGAGGCCGAGGCCGGTGCCCTTGCCGACCTCCTTCGTCGTGAAGAACGGGTCGAAGATCTTCGGCAGCACGTCCTTCGGGATGCCGTGGCCGTTGTCGACGATGTCCACCGCGACCTGGTCGTTGCCCACGGCGCGGCTGCGCACGATGATAATGCCGCCCTGCTCGGGCGTCGCCTGTGCGGCGTTGTTGATGAGGTTGAGGAACACCTGGTTCAGCTGCGAGGGCGCACAGGAGATGCGCGGGATCGCGTTCAGCTCCTTGTGCAGCTCCTTGCCCTTGAGCACGCTCCGCAGGATCACGAGCGTCGACTCGAGGCCCTCGTTCAGGTCGAACTCGGCGAGCTTGCTGCGGTCGAGGCGGCTGAAGTTGCGCAGGCCCGCGACGAGCTCGGCGATGCGGTCGATGCCGTGGCGGCCGTCCTGCACGAGCGAGCGAAGCTCGCCGAGCGCGTCGTGCTCCTGCATCGCCGCGAGGCGCTGCGAGACCGCCTGGTAGCGGCTCGCGAGCTGCTGCTCGTCGGGCGTGTCCGCACCGAGTGCGTCCACCAGGCTCGACGTCTCGCCCGCCATGGCCTCGATCTCCGGCAGCCGGGTGCTCACCGCCTCGAGGCTCGACTTCACGTAGGCAAGCGGCGTGTTCACCTCGTGCGCGAGCCCGGCGACCATCTGCCCGAGCGAGCTCATCTTCTCGCTCTGCACCAGCATCGCTTCCGACTGCTTGAGCAGCTTCAGCGCGCCGGAGAGCTCCTGCGTGCGCTCCTCGACGCGCGCCTCGAGGGTCTCGTTCGCCTCCTTCAGCTCGGCGTTGACGCGACGGATGATGCGGAAGCTCTCGGTGAGCTTCGACGCGTAGTAGGCGAGCACCGTGAGCAGGAACCCGGAGTAGAAGAGCAGGTAGACGCGGTAGCGCGCGGCGTCGGCGAGTGCGTCGTCGTAGTCGCGCTCGAGCGCGCGCGAGAGCGTGTCGAGGCGCGGGCCCGTGGGGATGAGCGTGAACGCGTCGCGGAGCTTCTGCGTGACGCGGGCCGCGCCGACGAGCGCCGCGGCCGCGCCGCGCACGTCGGGCGAATTCGGCCCCAGCGCCGCGAGCTGCGCATACGCCTGGTCGGCGGCCCTGCGCAGCGCCTGCTCCGCCTTGGCGTCGGCGTTCGCCCCGAACCGGGTGAGCGCGGCCTCGAGCTCGGCGAGCCTGCCCTCGGCGGCGGCCCGCGAGGCGGCGGGCAACTCTGCGGCCCGCAGGCGCGCCGCCGCCAGCGCGGCGTTCAGCTCGGCGGCGGCGGACTGCCGCACCTGCACGGCAGTTGCGAGCGCCGGGCCAAGGGCGGCCTTCTCGTCGAATGCCTGCCGGAGCGCGGTCACGCTCTGCGCCGCAGCGGCGGACTCGGCACCGATGCCGGCGGCGAGCGCGTGCGCCGCTTCGCGCTGGCCGGCGGCGAAATCGATCTTCGGCGGCGCCTCGCCCGTGCGCAGCGCCTCCACCAGGGCGTCCCACCGCTGGTCGATCTGCGCGAGGGTGCGCAGCGCCACCATGCCGCGCGTGTGCGCCTGCAGGTCGATCGAGCGCGCCGAGAGATAGAAGTAGACCCAGCCGCCGACGAGCACGAGCGCGGCGAGCACGAACGCGAGCGGGCGCAGCAGCTTCACCGCGCGTCCCGCCGTCGTCCGCACGCCCGCACACGGCGGCCCGAGGCGGGGCGCGCGCGCGTGCGTCCGTTGATCGCCCCGGTATCGGGGATCATGAGTCTCCCTGTTCTTGTCGCCGACGCCGCGGGGCGGGAAGTCGCGTGCCCGGCACCGGCGCGACGGCCGGCGCTCGAGGCGTCGGGCCATGATAACGCCATACGCCCGACACCTTTGCGAACCGCGGCGCGCTGCCTGTTTCAGGCGATGGCGACCGTGACGTAATGCGCACCCGGCGGGCCTGCAGGAGCGCTGCAAGCGCGACGGCGCACCGATCGCGGGCGGGGCAGGCATGCGTGGCAAGTGCCGTAGAATCGGCGAATGACACTGCGACCGCCGGGAGGCGGCAACCGAGGAGACGAGAGCTCCTGATGACTGCCCCCGCCGCACCCCGCGTCAGCCGGCGCACGGCCGAGCTCGGCACCGAGAACGCCTTCGTCGTGCTCGCCGAGGTGAACGCGCTCGTGCGCGCGGGCAAGGACGTCATCTCGTTCTGCATCGGCCAGCCGGACTTCCACACGCCGGCGCACGTGCAGGAGGCGGCCATCGAAGCGATCCGTGCCGGCAGGCATGGCTACACGCCTTCGGCCGGGATCCCGGAGCTGCGCGCGGCTGCCGCGCGCTACATGGGGTGCATGCGCGGCATCGAGATCGATCCGGAGCACGTGGTCATCGGCGCCGGGGCCAAGCCGTTCATCGCCTACTCGATCCTCGTCACGACGGACTACGGCGCCGGTGACGAGGTCGTCTACCCGAACCCCGGCTTCCCGATCTACGAGTCGCAGATCCGCGTCCACGGTGCGGTGCCGGTGCCGCTGCACCTGAAGGAGGGTCGCGACTTCGCGTTCGACCCCGCCGAGCTCGACGCGAAGATCGGCCCGCGCACGCGGCTCCTGATCCTCAATTCACCGCACAACCCGACGGGCGGCGTCCTGCGGCGGGCTGACCTCGAGGCCATCGCCGCGATCTTGCGCAGGCATCCGCAGGTCTGGGTGTATGCCGACGACATCTACTCGCGCCTCGTTTACGACGGCGACTTCGTTTCGATCGCTTCACTCCCCGGAATGGCGGAGCGGACCATCATCTGCGACGGCGCGTCGAAGACCTGGGCGATGACGGGCTGGCGCATCGGCTTCGCGGCAAATCCCGTGCTCGCCGCCGAGCTCACGCGCTGGGTGACGAACACCGACTCGTGCGCATCGCACGTCAGCCAGTGCGCGGCCGTCGCGGCGATCGAGGGCCCGCAGGACGCGGCCGGGGCGATGAAGGCGTCGTTCCACGAGCGGCGCGACCTGATCGTGCGCCTGCTGAATGCGGTGCCCGGCATCTCCTGCCGCACCCCCGGCGGCGCGTTCTATGCCTGGCCGAACGTCACCGAGGCGTGCCGAATGGTGGGCGCGGCCGACTCCGAGGAGTTCCGCCGTCGATTGCTGCACGAGGCCGGCGTCGCCGTGCTCGCCGACATCCACTTCGGCGCGCGCGTGCCGGGCGAGGGGCAGCACATCCGTTTCAGCTACGCGGCTTCGAAAGCGGCAATCGAGCAGGGCGTGGAGCGCGTCGCCGAGTTCGTGCGCAAGCACGCCCGGCGCGCAGCTTGAGGACCGGCGGCGAGGCCGCGCGCCCGAGCGGGGCGACGGCAGTGCAACGATGAGCGACTTCTGGGCGCCGAGCGTCACCGTCGCAGCGGTGATCGAGCGCGACGGCCGTTACCTGCTGGTCGAGGAGGAGGTGAACGGCCGCCTCGTCCTGAACCAGCCTGCGGGACACTGGGAGCGCGGCGAGACGCTCGCCGCCGCCTGCACGCGCGAGACGCTCGAGGAGACGGGCTACGATTTCGTGCCCACCGGGCTCGTCGGCGCGTATCGCTGGCACTATCCTCATGGGCGCGCGCGGGGCCTGCCGGACGATGCAGCGACCCCCGGCGTCACGTTCCTGCGCTTCGCGTTCGCGGGGGACCTTGCGGGCTGGGCGCCCGACCGGCGGCTCGACCGGGAGATCCGCCGGGTGCTGTGGCTCGACCCGGTGCAGATCGCGTCGGAAACCGAGCGCCATCGCAGCCCGCTTGTGGAACGCTGCGTGCGCGACCATCTCGCAGGCAAGCGCTACCCGCTCGAGGCACTCGTCCACGTCGAATGAGAAGCCCGCGCGCCGGCGCCCTGATCGTCCTCGCGCTCGCCTCGCCGCTCGCCGTCGCCCAGGAGGCGGCCGTGGTCTGCTTCAACTACGGCTGCAACAGCCGCGCCGTGGTGCGCTTCGACGAGGCGGCGCTCGCGGCCGTGGCGAACGAGTTCCACGGCGTCGCGTCGCCGGACGCGGAGCGCGCGGCGCTCGCGCGCGCCGTCGGTCGCCTCTATGCGCTCGCCGCGCTCGCGACGCCGATCGGCAACGACCGCGGCGAGAACGTCTATGACGGAGGTATCGACGGGAGCATGGACTGCGTCGACCACTCGAACAACACCACGGAGTTTCTCCGCATCGCGGAGCAGCGCGGCTGGCTGCATCACCACCACCAGGGGGAGCGCGTGCGGCGCGGGTGGTTCATGACCGTTCACTGGACGGCGACTGTCGTCGAGGACCCGAGCGGCAGGCGCTACGCGGTCGACAGCTGGTTCTTCGATCCCGGGCAGCCCGCGTTCGTGCAGCCGCTCGAGACGTGGCGCGCCGGCGCACGGCCGCCGCGGCTCTACTGGCGCACCGTCGGCGAATGATCGAGCGGATCGTCGTCGGCATGTCGGGCGGCGTGGATTCTTCCGTCGCGGCGCTGCTGCTGAAGCGGGCCGGCTACGAGGTCGTGGGCCTCTTCATGAAGAACTGGGAGGACGACGACGACGCGGAGCACTGCACGACGCGCGAGGATCTGGTCGACGTGGCGAGCGTGTGCGACGTGATCGGCATCGAGCTCGAGGTGGTGAACTTCGCCGCGGAGTACAAGGACCGCGTGTTCGCCGAGCTCCTGCGCGAGTACTCCGCGGGGCGCACGCCGAATCCGGACGTGCTCTGCAACGCCGAGATCAAGTTCCGCGCGTTTCTCGACCGCGCGCTGGCGATGGGGGCGAAGCGCATCGCCACCGGTCACTATGCCGGGGTGCGCGAGCGCGACGGCGCGTTCGCGCTGCTGCGCGCCGCCGACGAGACCAAGGACCAGAGCTACTTCCTGCACCGCCTCGCGCAGGCGCAGCTCGCGCGCGTCGCGTTCCCGCTCGCCGGGTATCGCAAGACCGAGGTGCGCCGCATCGCGCGCGAGGCGGGCCTGCCGGTCGCAGCGAAGAAGGACTCCACCGGCATCTGCTTCATCGGCGAGCGGCCGTTCCGCGAGTTCCTCAACCGCTACCTGCCGCGCACGCCCGGCCTCATCCGCACCGCCGCGGGCGAGACCGTCGGCGAGCACATCGGGCTCGCGTTCTACACCGTGGGGCAGCGCAAGGGGATCGGGCTGGGCGGCCGGCACGGCGATGCCGGCGCCGGCGCCGCGTGGTACGTCGCGGGCAAGGACCTCGCGGCCAACGAGCTCGTCGTCGTGCGTGGCCACGATCATCCGCGCCTTCTCACGCACACGGTGCATGCGGCCGATCTCGCCTGGGTGAGCGGCACGCCGCCGCCGGTGGCTCTCGGCCTCAGCGGCAAGACGCGCTATCGGCAGCAGGACGCCGCCTGCCGGATCGCGACGATCGAAGACGGCACGTGCAGGGTGGAGTTCGACGCGCCGCAGTGGGCGGTGACCCCGGGCCAGTCGCTGGTGCTCTACCAGGGCGACGTATGCCTCGGCGGCGGCGTGATCCAGTGAATCGGGGTGCGCGGCTGCGCACCCGCCGGGTCACTCGCGCGGCGTGGTGTCGGTAAAGCTCGGGCGTTCGGAGAGCTTGGCGAAGTGGCGCGCGAGGCTCGCGTGCGCCTGCTTCCATTCGAGCTGCGGCATGCGGAACTCCAGCCAGCCGAGCGCACAACCGAGCGCGATGTCGGCGAGCGAGTAGCCGTTGCCGGCGCACCACGGCTTGGCACCGAGCTCGCGGTCGAGCTCGGCGAGGCCGCGCACCACCTTGCCCATCTGGCGCTCGATCCAGCCCGGGCTGCGCTCGTGCATCGGCCGCTGCGTCTCCGCGCGCGCCAGCACCGCGGCATCGACGGTGCCGTCGGCGAGCGCCTCCCAGCGCCGCACCTCGATGCGTTCGCGATGATCGGCGGGGATGAGGCGCGAGATCGGTGACGCGTGGTCGAGGAATTCGACGATGACGCGCGAGTCGAAGAGCGTGCTGCCGTCCTCGAGCACGAGAATCGGCACCTTGCCGAGCGGGTTGAAGGCGTTCACCGGCGAGTCCGCGGCAGCGGTGCTCTCGACCTGCAGCGGCAGCTCGATGCGCTTCTCGGCGGCCACGACGCGGACCTTGCGCACGTAGGGGCTGGTGAGCGAACCGATGAGCTTCAAGGGCAAGGGGACATTCGCGGCACGCCGCGCTCGAGTGGGCAGCTGGGGGCGAGTATATCTCGCAGCGCTTGCGTGCGACCCGCGTGCGCGTGACCCGCGCTTGCGGCCGACGCTCCTGGCCCGCATGCCCGCATCATGCGGCGACGCGCGCGAGCGCACGTGGCGACGGACGCCCGGCAGCCGAAAGCCGACGGCCGAAAGCCGAAAGCCGACAGGCGAGAGCCGAAAGCCGAAAGCCGAGAGCCGAGAGCCGAGAGCCGAAAGCTGACAACGGCCTGCGTGCTACGATTTCCGCTCTTCCTCCTGCGCCCCGCCATGACCCTCTCGCCGCTCACCGCGCTCTCGCCGCTCGACGGGCGCTACGCCGCGCAAGCCGCGCCCCTGCGCGCTTTCTTCTCGGAGGCGGCGCTCATCCGGCATCGGGTCCGGGTCGAGGTGGAGTGGCTCACCGCGCTCGCTGCGGAAAGCGGCGTCCCCGAGCTGCGTGCGTTGTCACCCGCTGCAGCCGAGACGCTCCGCGCCATGGTCGCGGAGTTCGCCGACACGCACGCGTCGCGCGTCAAGGACATCGAGGCGACCACCAATCACGACGTCAAGGCGATCGAGTACTGGATCCGGGAGCGCGTACGCGACCAGCCGGAGCTCGTCGCGGCGAGCGAGTTCATCCACTTCGCGTGCACCTCCGAGGACATCAACAACCTCGCGTACGCACTGATGATCCGCGACGCGCGCGACCAGGTGCTGCTCGCGCGCGTCGACGCGGTCGTCGAACGCCTCGCCGAGCTTGCGCACGCGCACGCGGACACCGCAATGCTCTCGCGCACGCACGGGCAGCCGGCGACGCCGACGACGCTCGGCAAGGAGATGGCCAACTACGTCCACCGGCTGCGCCGGGCGCGCGAGACGGTGGCGCACGTGCGACTCACCGGCAAGATCAACGGCGCTGTCGGCAACTACAACGCGCACGTCGTGGCGTACCCCGAGGTGGATTGGGAGCGCGTCGCGCGCGGCGTGGTCGAGCGGCTCGGCCTCGAGTTCAATCCCTACACGATCCAGATCGAGCCGCACGACGCCATCGCCGAGCTCTTCGATGCGATTGCGCGGCTCAACACCGTGCTCGTCGACCTGGACCGAGACGTCTGGGGCTACATCTCGCTCGGCTACTTCCGCCAGCGTGTCGTCGCGGGCGAGGTCGGGTCGTCGACGATGCCGCACAAGGTGAACCCGATCGACTTCGAGAACTCCGAGGGCAACCTCGGCATCGCCAACGCGCTGCTCCGCCACCTCGCGGAGAAGCTGCCGGTCTCGCGCTGGCAGCGCGACCTCACCGACTCCACGGTACTGCGCAACGTCGGCGTCGCGTTCGGCCACAGCCTGCTCGGCTACGTCGCGTGCCTCCGGGGCCTGGGCAAGCTCGAGGTCGCGGGGGAGCGCCTTGCGGCGGATCTCGAGGCGAACTGGGAAGTGCTCGCGGAGCCGATCCAGACGGTCATGCGCCGGTACGGTGTTCCCGGGGCCTACGAGCAGCTCAAGGCGCTCACGCGCGGGAGCCGCATCTCGCGCGAGGCGCTCGCGGGTTTCGTCGCCGAGCTCCCGATCCCCGACGAGGCGCGGCAGCGGCTCCTCGCGCTCACGCCGGCGTCCTACATCGGGCGCGCGGCGGAGCTCGCGAGGCGCGTGTAGCGGCGAATCCAGGGGTCGCTCGCGCGCAAAGCGGGAATAAAGTCGCGCCTGCGCTCGTTTGCTCCTCGGAACTGCCGGATCGGCCGGTACGTCCCGCATCCAGCCCTGGAGGGCTCTGCCCGTGTCCCTGCGTCTCGCCGTTCCCGCCGCGCTCGTCCTCGTCGCCGCACCCCTCGCGCACGCCCAGTTCGCGAAGCCCGAGGATGCGATCAAGTATCGCCAGTCCGCGATGTTCATGATGAATCAGCACGCCGGGCGTCTCGGCGCAATGACGCAGGGTAAGGTGCCGTGGGATGCCGCGGTGGCGAGCGCCAACGCCGAGACGCTCGCCACGCTCGCGAAGCTGCCCTGGCCCGCGTTCACGGCGGGCACCGACAAGGGCGACACGCGCGCGAAGGCGGACATCTGGAGCGACAACGCGAAGTTCACCGCCAACGCGCAGAAGCTCCAGGAGGAGACGGCCAGGCTCGCGGCGGCGGCGAAGTCGGGCGATGAGGCCGCGATGAAGGCGGCCTTCGGCGAGGTGGGCAGGACCTGCAAGGGCTGCCACGACCAGTTCCGCAAGGACTGACGCCGCTGCAAGAGCTCGGCGCGTGCCCTGCGCAATGCGGGCCGCGCTGACGAGCCAAAGCGTCAGGGCGCCGCGCCGCCGGTCACCAGCCACCAGACGCCGGCGGCGGCGACGCCGAGGATGACGATCGCGACGCCGCAGCGGTGACCCTGCGCGCCGCGCGGGGCGCTCCCGGTCCACGACTTCCGTCCGCTCAGCATGGCACGCACGAGCGGTTCCTTGCGCGCCAGCGCATGCCACGCCACCGCAGCGACGTGGATCGCGACGAGCGCGAGCAGCACCAGGCGGTTCCAACGGTGCACGCGGGTGAGGAAGTCGCTCGTGCTGCGGCTCACCAGGTGGACGAGCGGTCCTTCGGTCGCAATGTCGTCGTTCGCGAAGAGCCCGGTGCCGACCTGCAGCGCGAGCGACACGAGCATTGCGAGCACCGACCACGCGCCGAGCGGGTTGTGGCCGAGGTGCTTCTCGGCCGATCCGGAGATGAGTCGCCGCGCGTAGCCGAACGTCGCGCGCGGGCCGCGGACGAAGCTCGCGAAGCGGGCGTGGTGCGTGCCGACGAATCCCCACGCGAGGCGGAAGACGAGCAGCGCGAGGATCGCGTAACCGCTCAGGAAGTGCCAGGCGAGCGCATCTCCGCCGATGTTGCCGGTGACGAAGGACACGCCGACCAGCACGACGACCGACCAATGGAAGATCCGCGTCGGCAGGTCCCAGACGAGGATCGAGCGCGGCGCTGCGCCCCCGTGGCGCGGCGTGCCGTGGCTCTCGCTGTACTGCGGCATGGCCGCGGCGCGAGAGCTAGACGACGGCCTCCTGCTTCTTCTCGCGGATCGGCTTGACGAGGTCCTCGCGCTTCACGCCGAGCCAGCGCACCAGCGGCGCCATGACGAGCACCGAGGAGTAGATGCCGAACAGGATGCCGATGGTGAGCGCGAGCGCGAAGTAGTGCAGCGCCGGCCCGCCGAAGAGCAGCATCGAGAGCACCATGATCTGCGTGCTGCCGTGGGTGATGATGGTGCGCGAGATGGTGCTGGTGATGGCGTTGTCGATCACCTGCTCCACCGGGGCTTTGCGCATCTTGCGGAAGTTCTCGCGGATCCGGTCGGCGATGACCACCGACTCGTTCACCGAGTAGCCGAGGATCGCCAGCACGGCGGCGAGCACCGGCAGCGAGAACTCCCACTGGAAGAAGGCGAAGAAGCCGAGGATGATGATCACGTCGTGGAGGTTCGCGATGATCGCCGCGAGGCCGAACTTCCATTCGAAACGGATCGCGAGGTAGAGCACGATGCCGATGGCGGTCACCACGAGCGCGGTGATGCCGTTCCACTTCAGCTCCTCGCCCACCTGCGGCCCGACGAACTCCACGCGACGCAGCTCCGCCGACGCGTCGTCCGCCTTCAGCACCGACATCACCGACTGCGACAGCTCGGCGCTCGACTGTCCGGCCTTCACCGGCAGCCGCACCAGCACGTCGCGCGACGAACCGAAGTTCTGCACCGAGAAGTCGCTGTAGCCCTTCGCCTCGAGGGAAGCCCGCACCCGGTCGACCTCGGCGGGGTGGTCGAAGCTCACCTCCATCACCGTGCCGCCGGTGAACTCGATCGAGAGGTTCAGCCCCTTGGCGACGAGGAAGAAGACCGCGGCGAGGAAGGTGAGGAGCGAGATGATGTTGAAGATCGGGGCATACCGCATGAACGGTATGTCCCGACGGATCTTGAAGAACTCCATGTGTCAGTCCCCGTTGCCGCGGCGCGTCCGGCGCGTCACTTCCAGGAGGTGTCGCCGATCGCGATCTTCTCGAGGCGTCGCCGGCGACCGTAGGTGAGGTTGACCAGCGCGCGCGACAGCACGACGGCACTGAAGATCGAGGTGAGGATGCCGAGGCAGTGCACCACCGCGAAGCCGCGCACCGGACCCGAGCCGAAGATGAGCAGCGCGAGGCCGGCGATGAGCGTCGTCACGTTGGAATCGAGGATGGTGCCGAACGCCTTCTCGTAGCCGGCATGGATCGCCGCCTGCGGCGTCGCGCCGCCGCGCAGCTCTTCGCGAATGCGCTCGTTGATGAGCACGTTGGCGTCGATCGCCATGCCGAGCGCGAGCGCGATCGCGGCGATGCCGGGCAGCGTGAGCGTCGCCTGCAGCATCGAGAGCAGCGCCACCAGGAAGAGCAGGTTCGCGGCGAGCGCGATCGCCGAGAACAGCCCGAACACCTGGTAGTAGACGATGATGAAGAGCGACAGCGCGAGGAAGCCCCACACCGTGGACTGGAAGCCCTTGCGGATGTTCTCTGCGCCGAGGCTCGGTCCGACGGTGCGCTCCTCGACGATCTCCATCGGCGCGGCGAGCGCGCCGGCGCGCAGCAGCAGCGCGACGTCGTTCGCCTCGGTGGTCGTCATGCGGCCCGAGATCTGCACCCGGCCGCCGCCGATCTCGGAGCGGATCACCGGCGCCGTGACGACCTCGCCCTTGCCCTTCTCGACGAGCAGGATCGCCATGCGCTTGCCGACGTTGTCGCGCGTGATGTCGCGGAAGATGCGCGCCCCCGTGGCGTCGAGCGTGAGATGCACCGCCGGCTCGTGGTTCTGCGAGTCGAAGCCCGGCTGCGCGTCGGTGAGGCGCTCGCCGGTAAGCACTACCTGCCGCTTGACGACGAGCGGCGCGCCGCTGCGCTCGACGTAGAACTCCGATCCGAAGGGCACCTGGCCGGCCTTCGCCGCGGCGAGCGCGGTCGGGTTCATGTTCTCCTCGTCGACCATGCGGATCTCGAGCGTCGCGGTCCGGCCGAGGATCTCCTTCGCCTTCGCCGTGTCCTGCACCCCCGGCAGCTGCACCACGATCCGGTCGGCGCCCTGCTGCTGGATCACCGGCTCGGCGACGCCGAGCTCGTTGATGCGGTTGTGCAGCGTCTGGATGTTCTGCTTGAGCGCGTACTCCTGGATGCGCTTCTCCGCGTCCGGGCGGATGGCGCCGACGAGCTTCAGGTCCTCGCCGGAACCCGTCTCCGTGAAGGTGAGCTCGGAAAGGTTGTCGGCGAGGATGCGGCGCGCCTTGTCGCGGTTCTCGGCGTCGCGGAAGCGCACCACCAGGGTGTTGCCCTCGCGCGCCACGCCGGCGTAGCGGGCCTTGTCGCGCAGCTGCGTGCGCACGTCGCCGGCGAGGCTGTCGAGCTTCTTGGTGATCGCCGCCTTCATGTCGACCTGCAGCAGGAAGTACACGCCGCCGCGCAGGTCGAGGCCGAGGTACATCGGCAGCGCGTGGATGGCGCGCAGCCACCCGGGTGAGGCGGACAGCAGGTTGAGCGCGACGGTGTAGGTGGGGTCGGCCGGGTCGGGGTTGAGCGCCCGGTCGATCACATCCTTCGCCTTGATCTGGGTGTCGGTGCTCGCGAAGCGCACCTTGACGCCCGTCGTGTCGAGGAACATCCCCTCGAACGGGATGGCGGCCTGGTTGAGCGTCTCCTCGACCCGTCCGAGCGTGGCGGTATCGACCTTGACCGTCGCCCTCGCGCTCGACACCTGCACTGCCGGCGACTCGCCGAAGAAGTTCGGCAGCGTGTACAGGAAGCCGATGAGCAGGGCCACGGCGACGGTGATGTAGACCCAGACGGGGTAGCGGTTCATGACGCTCCTGGGATGAAGCCCGGGCCGGCCGGGGAGGCGGCGTGCGGGAGCCCGCTAGATGGACTTTAGCGTGCCCTTGGGCAGCAACATGCTGATCGCGCTCTTCTGGATCACGATCTCGGTGCCCTGCGCGACCTCGACGGTGACGTACGCATCGGCGATCTTGGTGATGCGGCCGACGATCCCGCCCGCGGTGACGATCTCGTTGCCCTTCTCCAACGCATCGATCATCGCCTTCTGCTCCTTCGCGCGCTTCATCTGCGGGCGGATGAGGATGAAGTAGAAGATGACGAGCATCAGCACGAGCATGCCGATGTTGAGCAGGCCGGCGTCCGGGCCGCCCGGCGCCTGCGCGTAAGCGTTGGAAATCATGACGTTCTTCTCAAGACGGGGAGCGACGATAAACCTCGCATTATACCCGCCGGCCTGCGCGCGCCCGTCAGTTTCGTCACGTTCTCGACGGTTGCGGCTTCAACCCACGCCGCGGGCGCGGTCGCGCCGGAAGCTCTCCACGACGGTGTGCACCCGGCCCAGTTCGATCCCTTCCCGCAGCTCGCGCATCAGCGCGTGGTAGTAGGCGAGGTTGTGCACGGTCGCGAGGCGCGCGCCGAGGATCTCGTTCGACCGTTGCAAGTGGTGCACGTAGGCGCGGCTGAAGTGCGCGCAGGCGTAGCAGCCGCAGCTCGCATCGACCGGTCGCGTGTCGCTGCGGTAGCGGGCGTTGCGCAGCCGCAGGTCGCCGAAGCGCGTGAACAGCATGCCGTTGCGCGCATTGCGCGTCGGCATGACGCAGTCGAACATGTCGATCCCGGCGAGGACGGCGGCGACCAGATCCTCGGGGGTGCCGACGCCCATCAGGTAGCGCGGCCGCTCCTGCGGCAGCCGCGGCGCGACGTGCGCGAGGATGCGCAGCATGTCCTCCTTCGGCTCGCCGACCGACAGCCCGCCGATCGCGTAGCCGTCGAAGCCGATGTCGAGCAGTCCGGCGAGCGATTCGTCGCGGAGGCTCTCGAAGACGCCGCCCTGCACGATGCCGAAGAGCGCGTTCGCGTTGCCTTCGTGCGCAGCCTTCGAGCGCGCCGCCCAGCGCAGCGACAGCCGCATCGACGCCGCCGCGTCGGCCTCGCTCGCGGGGTAGGGCGTGCAGTCGTCGAAGATCATGACGACGTCGGAGTCGAGCACGCGCTGGATGCGCACCGACTCTTCCGGCGTGAGCAGCATGCGGTCGCCGTTCACCGGCGACTGGAAGCGAACGCCTTCCTCGCTGATCTTGCGCATCGCGCCGAGGCTGAAGACCTGGAAGCCGCCGGAGTCGGTGAGGATCGGCCGATCCCAGCCCATGAAGCGATGCAGTCCGCCGTGCGCGGCGATGACCTCCAGCCCGGGGCGGAGCCACAGATGGAAGGTGTTGCCGAGCACGATCTGCGCGCCGATCTCGTGCAGCTCCGCCGGGCTCATCGCCTTGACCGAGCCGTAGGTGCCGACCGGCATGAAGACCGGCGTCTCCACCGTACCGTGCGCGAGCGCGAGCGTCCCGTGGCGCGCCGCCCCGTCGGTACGGTTCACGGAGAAGTGCATCACGCCATTCTATTGAGCTTTCCGTAAGCGCATGACACCGCACTCCTTACCCCGCAGCCCCTCTCCCGCATCAGCGGGAGAGGGGAGCATCGTGACGAAAGCGAATGCCAGCCGGTTTCGCAATCGTCAGCGGGAGCAGCCGGGCGGCCGACGGCCGCGGCGCGCTCAGGCGCGATCGAGGAGCATGGCATCGCCGTAGGAGAAGAAGCGGTAGCGGTTGCGCACCGCATGGGCATAGGCGTCGCTGACGGGCTCGAGGCCGGCGAAGGCGGCCACGAGCATGAGCAGCGTCGAGCGCGGCAGATGGAAGTTCGTGATCAGCCGCTCCACGGTGCGAAAGCGGTATCCCGGCGTGATGAAGAGGTCGGTCTCGCCGCTTCCGGCCGTGACTTCGCCGTCACGGGACGCAGCCTCGAGCGCCCGCAGGCTCGTGGTGCCGACGGCCACCACGCTCGCGTTCGCGGCACGTGCGGCACGAACCGCGTCGGCGGTCGCCTGCGGGATTTCGTACCACTCCGAGTGCATCCGGTGTTCGGCGATGTTCCCGCTGCGCACCGGCTGGAACGTGCCGGCGCCCACGTGCAGCGTCAGGTAGACGAGCTGGACGCCCATGTCGCGGAGGCGTTCGAGCAGCGGCTCGTCGAAGTGCAGGCCGGCGGTCGGCGCCGCCACCGCACCCGGGCGCCTGGCATAGACGGTCTGATAGCGCTCCGCGTCCTCGTCGCCTGCGGCGTGCCCGATGTAGGGCGGCAGGGGCACGCTTCCCAACCGCTCGAGGATCGCGAGCACGGATGCTTCCGCGGCGAAGCGCAGGTGAAACAGATCCGCGTCGCGCCCGATCACCTCCGCGCGCACGCCCTCGTCGAACGCGATCCAGGTGCCGGCCCGCGGCGCATGGGAGGCCCGCAGCAGGGCAAGTGCCTCGCGTTCGTTCAGGATGCGCTCGACCAGCGCCTCGACCTTGCCCCCGGACTCGCGCCTGCCTGACAGCCGCGCCTTGATCACCCGCGTGTCGTTGAAGACGAGCACGTCGCCTCGCCGCAGCATCGAGGGCAGCTCGCTGAACACGTGATCCGCGAGACCCTCGCGGGCGAGGCGCAGCAAACGGCTCCCGCTGCGCTCGGGCAGCGGATGCTGGGCGATCAGTTCTTCGGGGAGCGCGTAATCGAAATCATCGAGCGTGTGCCTGGCCATGGCGGCGCGATTATGAGCTGTCGCCGCCGGCGCGACGACGTCATCGCGCTTCCTGCGACCCGAAGACCGGGGCGAGTGGCGTCGCGCGAGCGAGCGACCGCCGGCGCGCGCCTGCACGCGTTTCGCGCCGGGTCGCGGCGATCGCTCGACTCCGGACCTGATGACATCCCGACGGACAGGCTGCCATGCCTGCTCCCGTTGCCGTGAACTGCGTCACGCTCGGCGCGCCGAGCCGTGAATTCCTCCGCCTTTCGCCGACGTGCATGCCGCGAGCCATGACGATGGCATGCAAGGTGCTGGAGGCCGGGCACGCGCCAACGTGGCGAACGGAAGAGAGCGAGGCAATGGGAACAAAACGACAACAAGGTCAAGGCGGCTTCACGCTGGTCGAGATCGCCATCGTGCTGGTCATCGTCGGGCTGCTGCTCGGCGGCATCCTCAAGGGCCAGGAGATGATCACGCAGGCGCGCATCAAGAACGTGGTGAACGACTTCAACGG
>Ga0209254_10000027_pt1 | contig 82246 bp, 73 predicted proteins | sample FrelakmetDIP11DI_FD_187148 | JGI IMG/M metagenome (GOLD analysis project Ga0209254, IMG submission 187148) | Freshwater lake sediment microbial communities from the University of Notre Dame, USA, for methane emissions studies - DIP11 DI (SPAdes)... | ecosystem: Environmental > Aquatic >...
CTGGCGGAGAGGGCGGGATTCGAACCCGCGTTGGGCTGTTAACCCAAACACGCTTTCCAGGCGTGCGACTTCAACCGCTCATCCACCTCTCCGGAGGGGACGAATTATATCGCACCGCCGCGGGTACCCTTCCCCCTTCTCCCTTCCCCGCCCTTCAGAGCACCTTCCCCGGATTCATGATCCCGAGCGGATCCAGTGCCTGCTTGATGGCGCGCATGAGCTGCATTTCCAGGGGCGACTTGTAGCGCAGGATCTCGTCGCGCTTGTACTGCCCGAGCCCGTGCTCGGCGGAGATCGAGCCGCCAAGGCTCGCCACGTTGTCGTGGACCAGCGCGTTCACCTTCTCGGTCCACGCGACGAACGCCTGCAGGTCCCCGCCTTCCGGGTGCGCGACGTTGTAGTGAAGGTTGCCGTCGCCGAGGTGGCCGAAGGTGACCATGCGCACCCCCGGAAAAGCGCGCTGCAGCGCCGCGTCGGTGAGCTCGATGAACTCGGCGATGCGAGAGATGGGCAGCGAGACGTCGTGCTTGATGTTCGGCCCTTCCGCGGCCTGCGCCTCCGAGACGTTCTCGCGCAGCGCCCAGAGCTGACGCGCCTGCGCGACGCTCGCGGCGATCACCACGTCACGCACCAGCCCGCGCTCGATCGCGTCGCCCAGGACGCGCTCGGCGAGGCCGCCGATGTCCGAGTCGGCATCGCTATCCGACAGCTCCAGCAGCACGTATTGCGGATGCCGCCCCGCGAGCGGGGGGGCGATGCCGTAGTGCTTCTCCACCAGTTCCAGGCAGATCGGCGCCAGGAGCTCGAACGCGGTCAGGCGGTCGCCGGCGCGCGCCTGCAGCGCGGCCAGCAGCGCCACCGCCGCGGCGGGAGTATCGACCGCCGCGAAGGCGGTAGCCTGCGCGCGCGGCCGGGGGAAGAGCTTGAGCACTGCCGCAGTGATCAGCCCGAGCGTGCCCTCCGCGCCGACGAAGAGCTGCTTGAGATCGTACCCGGTGTTGTCCTTGCGCAGCCCGCGCAGCCCGTCCCAGACCTCGCCCGACGGCAGCACCGCCTCGAGACCCAGGACCAGGTCGCGCGTATTCCCGTAGCGCAGGACCTGCACGCCACCCGCATTGGTCGCGAGGTTGCCGCCGATGGTGCAGCTTCCCTCCGCCGCCAGGCTCAGCGGAAACAGGCGGTCGGCCTCCTCCGCGGCCTGCTGCACCTTGGCCAGCACGCACCCGGCCTCCACGGTCAGGGTGTTGTTGACCGGATCCACCGCGCGCACGCGGTTCATGCGTGCGAGCGAAACGACCACCTGCGCGCCGCTGCCGTCGGGCGTGGCGCCGCCGCAGAGGCCGGTGTTGCCGCCCTGGGGAACGATCGCCGTGCGGGCCGCCGCGCACAGCCGGACCACCGCGGCAGCTTCCAGGGTCGATGCGGGGCGCACCACCGCAAGCGGCCGGCCGAAGTAGCGCTTGCGCCAGTCGACGGCATAGGGCTCGACGTCGGCCGCGGCGGTGAGGACGTGCGGCGCGCCGACCACGCCCGCAAGATCACGAATCAGCGTATCGCTCATGTGCGGATTCTAGCGTCGCGTCAGTACGCGACCCTCGCGTACTGCGTGGCCTGCGACGCCGTGCGGGCCTCGCCGAGCGTGCGGATGCCGCGCTGTGCGAGCAGGGGCAGCATCCTCAGAAAGACGTCCGCGGTGACGAGCGCATCGCCGAGCGCGGTATGGCGGCCGACGACGTCGACGCCCAGGCGCGCCGCGATGGCCTCGAGGCCGTGGCTCTGCGCCTGCGGGTCCAGCACCTGCGAGAGCAGCAGCGTGTCGAGCACCGGCTGGTCGAAGCGCAAGCCGATGACCGGCTCCTTGATCTGCAGGAAGCGCATGTCGAAGGCGGCGTTGTGGCCGACCAGCACGGTCTCTTCGGCAAAGCGGTGGAACCGCGGCAGCACCTCGACGATGCGGGGCTGGCCGTCGAGCAGATCCGGGGTGATGCCATGCACGGCGACCGACTCGGGCGAGAGCGGACGATCCGGGTCCACGAGCTGCTCGAAGGTCTCGCCGGTCAGCAGCCTTCCGTTCACGATCCTCACAGCGCCCAGCGAGATGATCTCGTCCCCGGCCGAGGGCTGGAGCCCGGTGGTCTCGGTGTCGAAGACGGTGAACCCGAGCTCGGCGAGCGGGCGCTCGTCGAGGGCGCTGTACGCGGCCGACGCACGGAACAGGTCGAAATCGTAGAACTCCGGGCGGCTCGCGGTTGCGGCGGCCACGCGGCCACGCGGCGCAGTCCCTGCAAGCGGCAGCACGAAGCGGAAGTACGCGCTCTGCGACGGCAGGTCGCGCCGGTACCACGACTCGCCGCCGTGACGCTCCACCACGGCCTTCAGCGTGAGCGGCGAATCCTCCCCGCCTGCGCGGAAGGCGTCGTTCTCCCACGCGAACGCGGTTTCCGACGAGAGCGGCGCCCCGCGCCACAGGAGATCGAGGTGCGCGTGCCGCTCGCCGCGCTGCAGCCGGAAGCGCACCTCGCGGATCTCGAACTCGTCCTTGAGGCGGCCGGCCAGATAGGCGAGGCCCTGCGCGAGCGAGAAGCTGTCGGCACGCACCCACAGCGCCGCATCGACGTCCTCGAGCTTGGTGAGCAGCCCGTGGCGCGACTCCACGCGGCGGCGCGCCAGCGTGACGAGATCCTCGCCGCGCACGTCCTCCAGCGGCCACTGCACCTTCAGCTCCTCGGAGAGCGCGGCAGTCGCGCCGTCGAGCCGCTCCGACAGCCGCACGGCCTCGTCGCGGATGATGCCCGCGAAGCGCGCGCGCCGCTCGGGCGCCATGTCGGGATACTCGAGCAGGTTCTCGATGGCCGCCCGGATGTTCGCCAACGCGGCGCGCGTCGTCTCGGTCAGGCCCTGGAACAGCGCGACGCGGCGAGCGTCCGCCTCGATCTCCGTGGTCACGTCGGCGAGCAGCAGCACGTAGCCGTCGAGGCGGTCCTGCGCGATCACCGCCGCCGCATGCACGCGCAGCAGCCCTCCCGCCGGCGGGGCGGTCACGAACTGCGTCGCCTGCTCCTGACCCGCGCCCAGACGGCGCTCCAGCTCGTCCACCGCGTGCACCACGAGGGCGCGGTCGAGCAGGCCGAACACGGACCGGCCGAGTCCGAGAGCCGCGCCGTCGCCGGCGAACAGCCGTTGCGCCGCCGCGTTGTACAGCAGGATGCGGCCCTCGCGATTGCAGACCACCACCGCCTGCGCGAGCTCCGACATCAGTGCCGCGAGCCGTGTGCGCTCGTTCTCCAGGTCGGCCCGCGCCGCGGCGATTTTCGCATCGAGATCGGCCTGCAGCGCGGCGTGGGATTCCGCCAGGGCGTTGACGCCCGCCGCGGCATCGCGCAGTTCCGGCAGACCCTCCGGGGCGATGCGGTGCCCGGGATTCGCGCCGGCGATGAGACGCGCGCCCCCTGCAAGGCGCGCCGCCGGCCCGACGGTTTGCTCGAACAGCCGCCACAGCAGGACGCCGAGCACGGCCACCAGCGCCGCCGCGAACACCGCGGCAAGACCGATCCGCGCTGGCGTCGCCAGCGACGCGAGCTGCGCGCGCTCCTCCGGCGCGAGGTCCGCGACCAGCGCCGCCGCGCCCGCTGCGATCACGGCGAGGGCCGCGCCCGCGAACAGCGTCACGGCCGCGGCAAGACGCGCGTTCATTCGCCCAGCATCTCGCGCACCTTCGCAGCGAGCTCGCGCGTCGAGAAGGGCTTGGTCACATAGGCGTCGGCGCCCAGGTCGATGCCCTTGGCCACCTCCACGTCGCGCCCCTTCGCGGACAGCATCACCACCTTGACGCCGCGCGTGGCCGCGTCGCCCTTCAGCTTCTCGCATACCTCGTAGCCGCTGCGTCCGGGCATCATCACGTCCAGCAGGACGAGATCGGGCCTGAAGCTCGCCACGGCCGCGAGGGCCTCGTTGCCGTCGGCGACGGCCTTCACCTCGTAGCCCGCCTGCTCCATCAGGAACTCGAGCGACGCGACGATGTTGGGCTCGTCGTCGGCGATCAGGATGCGCTTGGCCATGCCTCCTCCTTTGCGCGCGTGTCGCCCGCCTCCGCCTCGCGCGCATCCAGCGGCAGCGTAAACCAGAAGGTCGCGCCCGCGCCGGGCCGGCTCGTCACGCCCAGGTCGCCGCCGAGCTGGCGGACGATGCGGCGCGCGATCGGCAGGCCGAGGCCCGTCCCCTGCGGCCGGTCGGTGAGCGTGTCGCCCACCTGCCGGAACTTCTCGAATATCAACGCGTGATGGTCCGGCGCGATCCCCGGGCCGTTGTCGGTCACCTCCACGCGCGCGAGACCGTCGCGCACCCCGACCCGCACTGTCACCTGCCCCGTGCCTGCGGGCGAGAACTTCACTGCGTTGCCCACGAGGTTCAGCAGCACCTGCATCAGCCGGTCCGGGTCGGCCCGCACCACCACCGGCCCCGCGACGGGCTGCGCCTCGATGCGCACGCCGCGCTCGGCCGCCAGCGCGCCGCCCGAGGCGAGCGCATCGCTCACCACCTGCGCGAGATCCAGCGCCTCGACGTGCCACTCGGCGCGGCCCGACTCGATCTTGGCGAGGTCGAGGATCTGGTTGATGAGCCGCGCGAGACGCTCGGTCTCCTTCAAGATGATCGCGATGAACCGCGCGCGCTTCTCCGGCGCGAGCTCGGGCTGGTCGGCGAGGATCTCGGCGAAGGCGCGAATCGACGTGAGCGGGGTGCGCAGCTCGTGGCTCACCGTCGAAACGAAATCGTCCTTCATCGCGTCGAGCTCCTTGAGGCGCTCGTTCGCCGCCGTCAGCTCGCGCGTCGCCGCCTCGAGCTCGGCGGACTTCTGCTCCAGCGCGCGCCCGTAGGCGATCGCCTGCGAGGTCTCGTCGAGCAGGCTCATCACCTCGTCCCGGCCGAGCGCCTCGTCCTTGACCACCGACCCCACCATGACCCGCGCGGATGCCGATCCGATCGCTCCGGCGAGCTGGGCCTCGGCGTGCTCCAGCAGCCCGGCGGCGGGCGCGCGCATCGCCTCCCGTGCGCGCACGGCGCCCAGGAAGCGCGCGAGCAGCGCTTCGAGGGCCGCCAGCGGCAGCGCGGGGCGCGCTGGCGATGCCGCGACGTCCTGCTCGTCCACGAAGCGCCGCGCCTGCGCGCGCGTGGCCGCGTCCGGGCGCCCCGCGAGCGATACCGCCACGTAGCAGCCGACGTTGGCGAGCATGCTCCACATCATCGCGTGGGTGATGGTGTCCAGCCCGCCCACGCCGAACAGCGCATACGGCTTGAGCGCCGCGATGCCGAACGGCCCGTGCTCGACAAAGCCCGCCGGCAGCCATCCGGAGCGCGCGAACGAGGGCAGCAGCAGCGTGTAGAGCCAGACCGCGAAGCCTGCGCAAAGCCCCGTGGCGGCGCCGGCGCGCGTGCCGTGGCGCCAGTAGAGGCCGCCCAGCATGGCCGGGGCGAACTGCGCGACCGCGGCGAACGAGATGAGTCCCATCGCGACCAGCGCATAGGCCTCGCCGGCGAACCGGAAATAGGCGTAGCCGAGCAGCACGATGACAATGATCGCCCCGCGGCGGATGGCGAGCAGCGTGCTCGCGGTGGCGCCGCCGTCGCGGAGCCGGCCGAACCGCAGCGCGAGCGGCACGGCGATGTCGTTGGTGACCATGGTGGAAAGCGCGACGGTCTCGACGATCACCATGCCGGTCGCCGCGGACAGGCCGCCGATGAACACCGCCAGGGCGAGGGCCTGCTGCCGCTCCGCCATGGGCAGCGCGAGCACGAAGGTGTCGGCATCCACCGTTCCCGACGGAAAGTGGAGCAGGCCGCCCAGCGCGATCGGCAGGACGAACACGTTGATGGCGAGCAGATACAGGGGGAACAGCCAGCTTGCGGCGCGCAGGTGGCGCTCGTCCACGTTCTCGACCACCGCGACCTGGAACTGCCGCGGCAGGAACAGGATCGCCGCCATCGACAGCACGGTAAGCCAGGCGAAGCCGGCGTAGCTGCCGCCCGGTCCCTCGACGGGCGCGAGCAGTTCGCGGGTGCGCGGATCCGCCGCAGCGCGCGCCGCGATGTCGGCGAGGCCGTCGAACAGCCCGTAGGCGACGAACACGCCGACCGCGATGAAGGCGGCGAGTTTCACCACCGACTCGAGCGCAATCGCGGCGACCATGCCCTCGTGCCGCTCCGCGGCATCGAGGTGGCGCGCGCCGAACAGGATGGCGAAAGCGGCAAGCAGCAGCGCGACGTAGAGCGCGGTGTCGCCGAGCACGCCGCCGGCGCGGGCATCGCGCGGCATCACGATGTCGGGGTAGGCAGTGAGCAGCGTGAAGCTCGTCGACACCGCCTTCAGCTGCAGCGAGATGTACGGGACCAGGCCGACCACGGCAATCACCGTCACCAGCGCCGCTAGCGAGGCGCTCTTGCCGTAGCGGGCGCCGATGAAGTCCGCGATGGAGGTGATGCGATGCGCGTGCGCGATGCGGCGCATCCGCCCCACCACCACCACCCACAGCACGGCGACGAGGGTCGGCCCGAGATACACCGGCAGGAACCCGATGCCCGTCTCGGCGGCGCGCCCGACGCTGCCGTAGAAGGTCCACGAGGTGGCGTACACGCCCAGCGACAGCGCGTACACCCAGGGCGATGCGATCACGCTGCGGCCGGCGTCGGCGCGGCGGTCCGCATACCAGGCGACCGCGAACAGCAGGCCAAGGTAGGCGGCGGAGGCAACGACGATCACCCAGCCGTGCAGCATCCGGTTCAGTCCCGCCTGCGCACGATCGCCGCCACCAGCGCGATGAGCGCCATCCAGGCGCCAAACACGTACACGTAGAGCACCGGCAGGCCGAACACGGTGCCGGTCACGTTGAACGCGGCGAGCACCGGATAGCCGAACGCGACGCAGCCGCCCAGGAACAGCGCGGCGAGCCGGCCCCGCACTCGTTCATCGTCCATCTGCCTCCTCCTCGGCGGACGCTAGCCGTACGCAGCCGGGTGCGACTTGACGCCCGTCAAGGTCATGCCCCGAACGCCGGTACGGCTGCCCCGAAGTCGCGTGCCAGCCGCGCCTGCAGGCCGCGGGTCGCGTTCAGCGCCGTGCGCAGCGACCGCTGCGCGGCAGCGTCGAGCGTGCGCGGATCCAGGTGATTGTCGGCGGACCGTCCCGCGGCAATCTGGCGCAGGTTCAGCTCGAGCCGCAGACGCTGCAGCGTGCCGAAGGCCTCGCACCAGGCGGCGACGTCGGCGGAGGCGATCCCGCGGCTGGCGCCCGCCGCGCGCAGCCGCTCCGGCGTATTCGTCGCCGCGATACCGCCCGCCAGCGCGTAGACCCGCGCGGCCTCCACGTAGGGCTGCACGCCGTTGATCTTGAGGTCGACGGTGCCGCGCGCGGCGCCTGCGCGTGCGGTGACAACCCGGCCGAACAACCCCAGCGGCGGCCCGTTCTCGAGCGCGTTGCGCGCCAGGGCGGCGAGGAACGCCGCGGCGTCCGGCGTGCGCGCCGCCAGCCACGACCGCAGGCCGGCAACCACGGCAGCGTCGCCCGCGATGGCGCGGAAATCGAAGAACACCACCGCGTTGAGCAGCGCCGTCGGATCGGGCGTGCGCAGCCACGTGGAAAAGCGCTCGCGCCACGCCGACGCGGACAGGCACCAGCGCGACGCCATCACGTCGCCGCGGCAGTAGGCGAGCCCGCACTCGTCCAGCGCGTCGTTCACGCGCGCCGCCAGCGGCACCAGGCGCGCGCACCTCGCGTTCGCGTCCGGTCCGTCGGCAAATACCAGCGCGTTGTCCTGGTCGCTCGCCAGCGTCTGCTCGTCGCGGCCTTCACTCCCCAGCGCGATCCAGCAGGCGCCTGCGTCGCGAAACGTCTGCTCGGCACCGACGATCGCTATAAGCCGCCGCGTAGCGGCGTCGTTGAAGGCCGTGATCGCCGCGGTGACGGTCTCCGCGTCTTCTCCGCGGGCGAGCCGCTCCGCGACTGCCGCGCGCAACGCCCGCGCCGCGGCGGCGACCTCGGCCACCGACCCGAGCCCGGCGAGCGCGGCGTCGCTCATCGGCGCGCCCACCGTGCCGCTTCCGGATCCCAGCGCAGCTTGGCGAGCGTATCCAGGCCCGCCGCGCGCGCCGCGCCGTGGAGCGCCTGCAGGAGTTGCCCCGTCGCCAGCGCGTCCGCCACCGCGTCGTGGCGGCTGAACACGCCGATGCCGTAGAGCGCCAGCCAGTCGTCGAGCGCCTTGCGCCTGCGCGCCTCGGCCGGCAGCGCATCAGGGGCGACGCAGGCGAGATCGATCCATGTCCGCTTGAACGGCTCGCCGAGGTGCTCGGACATGGCGCGCCGGATCATGCCCTCGTCGAAACCCGCGTGGAACGCCACCAGGGGCGCCTTGCCCATGAACTCGAGAAAGTCGAGCAGCGCATCCGCTGGCGGCACGCCCTCGCGCTGCGCGGTGCCGCCGATGCCGTGCACGAGGATGTTGTCCGTGCTGGACGCCTCGGACTGGCGCAGGACCACGTAGAAGGACTGGCCGAGATCGACCCGCAGCCGCTCGATGGCGATCGCGCCGATGGCGATCAGGCGATCGCTGCGCAGGTCGAGCCCGGTCGCCTCCACGTCCACCACCACGAGCCGCGCGGCCTCCGGCGCCTCGTCGAGCTTGGGCTCGGGCAGTGCGCGCCATGCCTCGAGGCGCCGCCGCGGCGCGTCGTCCAGCGCGACGCCGCGTCCGAACAGGCGACCGAGGAGCGTCACAGCTTGTAGTCGAGCGCGAGCCGGCGCTGGAGCTTGCGCGCCTGCCGGAACGACTCCTTCAGGATGCGGCCATCGAGCTCGTTGAGGTCGCGCGGATTGATGCGATTCGCCTCCACCGTGCCGCCCGCGCCCTCGAGGGACTGCTGGTGCTGCAGCCGCAGCAGCAGCAGGAAGTAGAACGCGTCAACCACCGCGTCGGACTCCTCGGGGCGGATGCGCAGCGCCTCGCCCGCGCCGCGGATGCGGGCGGCGGTGCTGGGCGCGTCGACGCCGGTCGCCAGCGCATAGATGCGCGCCACGTCGGTGATCACGCGGCTGCCCTGAGCCTTCAGATCCACGGTGCCGCGCTTGCCCTTCTCGCCGCTGGTCACGATGTCGCCGAAGAAGCCCAGCGGCGGCTCGGTCTGCATGGCATTGGCGGCCATCATGCGGAGGAAGCGCTCATCATCGCGGGTGTTCTCGCGCAGCCATTCGCGCAGCTCGCGGGCGAGCGCGGCCTCGCCCCACAGCGGACGGAAGTCGAAAAAGATGGTCGCGTTGAGCAGCGCCTCGGGCAGCGGCGCGCGGATCCAGCGGCCGAAGCACTGCCGCCACTCGCCGTCGGACAGGCACCACTCGCGGTTGGACGCCATGATGTCGCCCTTGCATAGCGGAAAGCCGCAGGCGTCCAGCGTCTCGTTCACCGCGCGGGCGAACGGCAGCAGGCGCTGGCGCACCGCGTCCTCCTCGCCGGCCGCGGCCGCGAAGATGATCGCGTTGTCCTGATCGGTCGCGAAGGTCTGCTCGTGGCGTCCTTCGCTGCCGAGCGCCAGCCAACCGAAGCGCAGCCCGGCGAGGTCGTGCCGCGCGGCCTCCAGCGTCAGGATGCGCTGCGTCAGCTTGTCGTTGAGCGCCGCGATGAGCTGGGTGAGCTGCTCGGCGCCGATGCCCTGGGCGAGGAGATTCTTGGCGAGGCTGCGGATCTCCTCCGCGCCGGCCTTGAGTTCCTCGCGCGTCTCGGCCATCTCGATGATCTGCGTGACCTCGCGCATGGACAGGCGCTGCAGCGCGAAGAGGCCGCGCTCCGACACCACGCCCACGAGGCGCCCCTCGTCGCAGATCAGCAGGTGGCGGATGTTCCGCTGCGCCATGATCAGCGCGGCCTCCGACGCCGTCGCCGTGACCGGCAGCCCGATGGGGTCCTGCGTCATGAAGTGCGAGATCGCCCGCGCGCGGTCGACCTCGCCCGCCGCCGTGTGCTTCACCAGGTCGCGCTCGGTGAAGATGCCCTTGGGCTTGCCCTCGGCGTCGGCGATGACGATGGCGCTCACCTTGTGCCTGTGCATCAGCTGCAGGGCGTCGGCGAGCGGGGTGTCGGGCGCGCAGGTGACCGGCTTGCGCCGGATGGTCGAGCCCAGCGGCGAGAGCATCGAGTGGCTGCCTACGGTCTGCTGGCTGTAGGTGTTGCGCAGGCGCTCGGCCGCCTGCGCGAGCAGCGTGCCCATGTGCCGCGTGCAGAAGCGCTGGAACGGCGGGCTTTGCGTCATCAGCGTCTGCACGGTGTCGGCGTCGACCTCGTAGGCGAACAGGTCCTCCGCAGCGTCGTACTGCAGCGTGGTGGCACGGTGCGCGAGCACGGCCGAGATCGGGAAGGCCTCGCCCGAACTCCACTCGATGCGGTTGCCGTCGGCTGCGCCGGGAGCGCCGGCGTGAACCAGCCCGCGCTGGATGATGTAGAGCGTCCGCGAGACCCCCGAGGACGGGCTCACGATGGTCGTTCCACGGCCGTAGTAGCCCATCTTCGCGGTGGTGGCGAGCAGGCGCAGGCTCGCCTCGTCCATTTCGTTGAACGGCGCGTGCTTGCGCAGGAACTCCGTGGTGGCGTTCAGGAGCTGTGTGGCTTCGGCCATGCGCTTCCCCGGGATGGGGAAGGGGAAAGGGAGAAAGGGGAAGGGTCGCGGCGCTGCCGCGCCGCGCTGAACCGGCGCGAACGTTCGAAATCGCGTCGGTTCTACCCTTCCCCCGTCCCCCTTCCCCCTTCCCGAGGTATCAGGTGGCCTGCTTCAGCTGATCCAGGATCGCCGGGTTCTCCAGCGTCGAGACATCCTGGGTGATCTCCTCGCCCTTCGCGATGGAGCGCAGCAGCCGCCGCATGATCTTGCCGGACCGCGTCTTGGGCAGGTTGTCGCCGAAGCGGATGTCCTTCGGCTTCGCGATCGGCCCGATCTCCTTGCCTACCCAGTCGCGCAGTTCCTTGGCGAGGCGCAACGCCTCCTCGCCCGACGGCCGGGGCTGCTTCAGCACCACGAACGCGCATACCGCCTCGCCGGTGAGATCGTCGGGACGCCCGACCACGGCGGCTTCCGCGACCAGCGGATTCGCAACCAGCGCCGACTCGATCTCCATCGTGCCCAGACGGTGGCCCGAGACGTTCAGCACGTCGTCGATGCGGCCCATGATCCAGAAGTAGCCGTCCATGTCGCGGTTCGCGCCGTCGCCCGCGAGGTAGTACTTGCCCTTGAAGTCCTCGGGGTAGTAGCTCTTCTTGAACCGGTCCGGGTCGCCCCAGATGGTGCGGATCATCGACGGCCACGGGCGCTTGATCACCAGGATGCCGCCCTTGCCCTTCTCGACGTCCTGCCCGGTCTCGTCGACGATCGCGGCCATGATGCCGGGCATCGGCAGCGTGCACGAGCCCGGCTTGGTCGGGGTCACGCCCGGCAGCGGGGTGATCATGTGGCCGCCGGTCTCGGTCTGCCACCAGGTATCGACGATCGGGCAGCGCTCGCCGCCCACGACCCTGTGGTACCACATCCAGGCTTCCGGATTGATCGGCTCTCCGACGGTGCCGAGGATGCGCAGCGAGGAAAGGTCGTACCGGGTCGGCAATTCGGCGCCCGCCTTGATCAGCGAGCGGATCGCGGTCGGCGCGGTGTAGAACACCGTCACCTTGTGATCCTGGATCATCTTCCAGAAGCGGCCGGCGTCCGGGTAGGTCGGCACGCCCTCGAAGACGATCTCGGTGGCGCCGCAGGCGAGCGGTCCGTAGGCGATGTACGTGTGACCGGTGACCCAGCCCACGTCGGCCGTGCACCAGAAGACGTCGCTCGGCTTGTTGTCGAACGTCCACTTCATGGTGAGCATCGCGTGGAGCAGGTAGCCGCCCGTCGAGTGCTGCACGCCCTTCGGCTTGCCGGTCGAGCCAGAGGTGTAGAGAATGAACAGCGGATGCTCGGCGTTCACCCAGGTCGGCTCGCACTCGTCCGCCTGGCCCTCCTCCGCCTCGTGCCACCACTTGTCGCGCCCCGCCGCCATGGGGACGTTCGAGCCGGTGCGCTTGTACACGATGACGCTCTTCACGTGATCGCAACCGCCCAGGGTGAACGCTTCGTCGACCGCGGGCTTGAGCGGGATCTCCTTGCCGCCGCGCATCTGGCCGTCGGCGGTGATCACCGCGACCGCGCCCGCGTCCACGATCCGCTCCTGCACGCTCTTGGCGGAAAAGCCGCCGAACACCACCGAATGCGTCGCGCCGATCCGCGCGCACGCCTGCATGGCGACGATCGCCTCGACCGACATCGGCAGGTAGACCAGCACGCGGTCGCCCTTCTGCACGCCGAGGCTCTTCAGCGCGTTGGCGAACCTGCAGACGCGGTGGTAGAGCTGCCGATAGGTCACGTTGGTGACCTTGCCGTCGTCGGCCTCGAAGATCACCGCGACTTTGTCGGGCTGGGTCTTGAGGTGGCGATCGAGGCAGTTGTAGGAGGCGTTCAGCTCGCCGTCGCCGAACCACTTGAAGAACGGCGCGTTGGACTCGTCCAGCGTCCGCGTGAACGGCTTGTGCCACAGCAGGTGCTCGCGCGCGAGGCGCGCCCAGAAGCCTTCGAAGTCGCGGCCGGCCTCGTCGCAGAGGGCCTGGTAGGCCGCCATGCCGGAGACGTTCGCCTGAGCCACGAACTGCGGCGAGGGCGGGAACAAGCGGGATTCCTGCAGAACAGATTCGATCGTGGCGGACATCGCTACTGCCTCCTTTGCTGGCGCGAGGGTTGCCCTGGTGGAATGTGGAATATTTCTTCTAATTCTTGCCGGCGCGCCTTACAGGACCCTTACCGGGCATCGCGCGCCGCGCGCCTCCCGGCCGCGATTCTCGGCAGCAGGCCCCCGATCTGTAAAGCCTTTTCGCCGCTCGGCCGTCCAGGAAAAGCCCAGTTTCGCTTACTCTTCTATAAGACATAAGACATCAGTTGACGGACCGCCGGCGCCAGTGCAAGCTAGGCGGCCGTTGTGCGGCGCGACATAAACCCATAACCTAATGCCGCAGGCTGCTCGAGAGGAGATTCATGGCATGACGACGCTCCGCGCCCCGCTCGCCCGCGCCCACCGCGCGCCCCGTGGCGGAGACCACCCCGACGAGTTCGGTCAGGTGGTCAAGACGGTCATCCTGTCCGACTTCTGGCCGGGCATCCAGCTCTACTACCCTCCGGTCAAGTACGCCCCCGCGCTGGGCATCTACGAGGACCTCGACGCGGCCAGCCAGCGCTTCGCCAAGCACGCGCACCACACGCCGGCGCACACCATCATCTTCGACCTCGAGGATGGCTGCCGGCAGAAGGAGATGAGCCGCGAGCTGCTGCGCCGCGAGCTGCCCAACCTGCCGAAGAAGCGCCGCGTGCAGATCGCACTGCGCGTGAACCCCTTCCGCACCGAGGAATACGAAAAGGACATGGACCTCGTCGCGGACATATCCGACCACGTCGACGTGGTCATGCTCGCGAAGGCGGGCGAGGCGTACGGCGCGGCCGAGATCCGCGACCTCTCGGCGTTGCTGGCGGGCTTCAACCACAAGATCACCATCCAGCCGATCATCGAGCACCCCAAGTCGCTCAAGATCGCGCCCGACCTGATGCAGTACCCCACCGTCCGCCACGTGGTGTTCGGCATCCACGACTTTTCCAAGGCGATGGGCATCCACATCACGCCGGAGCACTGGACCGAGGAACTCCGCTTCTACCTGAACCAAGTGATGTTCGAGGCGCGCATCGCCGGCAAGGGCGTCATCGGCGGCGTGGAGACGCTCATCGGCCAGGCGGCGATGCCGGAAACCTACGTCGAGCAGCACGACGTGCGCCGCTGGCTCGATCTGCACGGCGACCACGAGTCCCGCGTCGTCTACCAGCACGCGTGCGAGGAGGCCTCCATGGGCCTCACCGGCAAGCAGGTCATCCATCCCGGCCACATCCACATCTGCAAGGTCGCATACACGCCCTCGCCTTCCGACATCGCACGCAAGATCGCCATGCTCAAGGCGGCGATCGAGGCCGACGCGCTGCTCGGCGGCGCGATCAAGTTCGAGGGCGAGATGCTCGACCCGCCGATGTTCGGCAAGGGCCTGCAGACGCTGTTGCGCGCGCACGCGCTGCACGCGCTGTCCGACGAGGACACCCAGTTCGCGCTGATGGTGCTGCAGAAGCTGCCGGCGCAGGTGATCCGCGAGAACTGGCCGTACGGCGTGATCCTGTAACGAGCTGAACCACAGAGGCACAGAGGCACCGAGAAAGACCTGCAAACTGCCTTTCCTCTGTGTCTCTGTGCCTCTGTGGTGAAGACATGACGACATTCCCCCCCTTCCCCGCCTGGACCTGGGAGCTCCCCGAGGTCCTGAACATCGGCGTCGCGTGCACCGACGCGCATCTCGGCACGCCGGCGGAGTCGCGCGTCGCGATGATCGTCGAGGACGACGCGCGCGGCACCAGCGAGATCACCTACGCCGCGCTCGCCGACCGGACCGCGCGGTTTGCGCAGCTCCTGCGCAACCTCGGCATCGGCGAGCGCGAGCGCGTGCTGATCCGCCTGCCCAACTCGCTCGCCTATCCCATCGTCTTCCTCGGCACGATGAAGCGAGGCGGCATCGCCGTGCCCACCTCGACGCTGCTCACCGGCGAGGAAGTCGCCTACCTGCTGCAGGATTCCGGCGCGGCGGCGATGGCCGTGGACCGGGCGTCGTGGCGCGCGATGGGCGCCCAGTTCGCCGGCAGCCCGACGCTGAAATACGTGTTCCTGACCGGAGAGGGCGACGCCCCGGACATCCCGGGCATCACCGAGCTCGACCTCGAGCTGGAACTCGCGCGCATCGATGCGGCGGAGCCTCCCGCGCGCACCCGGCCTGGGGATCCTGCGTACCTCGTCTATACCTCGGGCACCACCGGCTACCCCAAGGGCGTCCTGCACGCGCACCAGTCTCTCATCGGGCGCACGCCCGCCTCGCGGTACTGGTTCGACTTCGATCCGGACAACGTCGACCGCATCGTGCACTCGGGCAAGTTCAACTGGACCTACGTGCTCGGCTCGGCGCTCATGGACCCGCTCTACCGCGGGAAGACGGTGATCGCCTTCGAGGGCAAGAACGACGCGCACACCTGGCCGAAGCTCATCGCCAAGCACCGCGCGACCATCTTCATCGGCGTCCCGACCATCTACCGGCAGATCCTGCAGAAAACCGACTACACCGCCGCGGAAGTCCCCACGCTGCGCCATTGCATGAGCGCGGGCGAGCACCTTTCCGACGAGGTCTTCGAGCAGTGGCGCACTCGCTTCGGCCGCGAGATCTACGAGGCGGTGGGCATGAGCGAGTTCTCGTACTACCTCTCGCAGAGCAGGTTCCGCCCCATCCGCCCCGGCTCGGCGGGCTTTCCGCAGCCGGGTCACGACATCCGGCTGCTCAACCCGGAAACCCTCGAGGAGGTGGCGCCGGGCGAGGAAGGGATGATCTCCATCCCGGTGAGCGACCCGGGCCTCTTCCTGGAGTACTGGCAGCTTCCCGAGGAGACGGCGAAGCTCCGCCACGACGGGTGGTTCTTCACCGGCGACTACGCGCGCTACGACGCGGACGGCTACATCTGGTTCCTCGGCCGCAAGGACGACATCATCAAGAGCTTCGGCTACCGCGTGTCGCCCTACGAGGTGGAGCGGGTGCTGAAGTCGCATCCGGCGGTCGCCGACTGCGCCTGCGTCGGCGAGGATGCCGGGGCGGACCGGCTGCTGGTGGTGGCCTACGTGATTCCGCAGCCGGGCGCGACGGTCACGCCGGACGAGCTGATGGCGTTCGGCCGCGAGCACCTCGCCGCGTACAAGGCGCCCAAGGCGGTGTACCTCGCGCAGGACTTCCCGCGCACCAAGAACGGCAAGATCCTGCGCCGGAGCATCACCCCGGCGATTGCCATGGCGCGTTCCGTACGCTGATGCCCGCGGCGCGCTGTAGGCGCTAGAATCCGTCCCAAACGACAGCCCGCCGCCCCCCATGGCCGAACCCACGCCCCGACGCTCCGTCCGCCCCATTCCAGCGCTCATCTTCGCCGCGCGCTGGCTGCAGCTGCCGCTCTACATCGGCCTGATGGTGGCCATGGGCGTCTATGTGTGGCAGTTCTGGAAGGAGATGGTGCACCTGCTCCACATCGTGATGGAGAAGGACGTCAACGAGACGCAGATCATGCTCGGCGTCCTGGGCCTCATCGACGTGGTGATGATCGCCAACCTGCTGATCATGGTCATCGTCGGCGGCTACGAGACCTTCGTGTCGCGGCTGTACCTCGAGGAACATCCTGACCAGCCGGAGTGGCTGTCGCACGTCAACGCGTCCGTGCTCAAGGTCAAGCTTGCCACCGCGATCATCGGCATCTCGTCGATCCACCTCCTCAAGACGTTCATCAACGCCGGCGAACTGCCCGAGAAGCAGATGATGTGGCAGGTCATCATCCACGTGACGTTCCTGTTCTCGGCCGTCGCGATCGCCGCCGCGGACCGTGTGCTGGGGATCAAGTACCACGACGAGCACCAGGCGACCCATTGAGCCTGCGCCCCCTCTCCGGCCACGGGCGCTACGACTACTCGCCCATCACGCGCCGCCCGGACTACTCGTGGCCCGAGGGCCGCCGCCTCGCCGTGTACCTGGGCTTCAATATCGAGCACTTCGAGTTCGGCCGCGGGCTGGGCGCGAAGCTCGCGCCCTCCGGCGAGCCTGACGTCCTCAACTACGCGTGGCGCGACTACGGCAACCGCGTCGGGGTCTGGCGCTGCCTCGAACTCTTCGAGTCGCTGCGCTTCCCCGCAGGCGTGCTGGTGAACACCGCCCTCTACGACTACTGCCCGGAGGTCATCAGGGCGTTCCGCGACCGCGGCGACGAGATCATCGGCCACGGACACACCAACGCCGACCGTCAAGGCGACTTCTCCGAGGCCGACGAGCGCGCGATGATCGAGGCGTGCACTGCGCGCATCGCGGCGGAGGAAGGCAGGCCGCCGCAGGGCTGGCTCTCGCCGTGGATCTCGGAAAGCCATGCCACGCCGGACCTGCTCAAGGCCGCGGGCTACGCCTACACGCTCAACTGGTGCCACGACGACCAGCCCACCGTGATGCGCACCAAGCACGGGCCGCTATGGGCCATTCCCTATCCGCAGGAGCTGAACGACATCCCGCAGGTGGTGGGCCGTCTTGCCGGCGGCGAGGAGTTCGCGCGGATGATCGTGGACACCTACGACGAGATGCTGCGCCAGAGCGAGCGCCAGCCGCTGGTCATGGGCATCGCGCTGCATCCCTACCTCGTGGGACAGCCGCACCGCCTGGTGCCCCTCCGCCGCGCGCTCGAGCACATCGTGAAGTCCGGCGCGGCGTGGCTGACCACGCCCTGCGCCATCAAGGCTCACCTGGAGGCGGTGCCGGGAGCACCTCGCTAGCCTCAGCCCTTCAGGGGAATCTGGTCCTCGAAGCGGGTTGCCACGGGTTCGTGGGTGAAGAGCGTGGGCGGATACGCCCGCTGCATGTCGGCGATCAGGCGTTCGAACGGCACATCCGACCACATGCCGTGATCGGCGACGTATTCCATGTGCCGGCGGTCGAGCGCATCGAATTCCTGGAAGACCGCGTCAGTGCGGCCGTCGAACTCCGTGGGCCGCACGTGGAAGCGCTCGCAGAGCTCGATGTTGAACGCCGGCGCCGCCTTCACCCACTTGCCCTCGAGGTGCAGCACCGCGTAGCCGTGATCCACGAACAGCGTGCTGCCGCCCATCTTTTCCTTCAGCTTCTCGGTGGTGAGGTGGTTCACCACGTCGGACAGGCCGATGCCGGCGGGGATGCCGATCGCGCGCGCCGCCGCGGCGAGCAGGATCGCTTTCGGGATGCAGTAGGCAGCCGACTCCGCGTGGACCGAGCTCGCCACGTAGTGCTCCGGTCCGAGGCGGATGGTGAACGGGTCGTAGCGCCAGCCGTCGCGTACGGCGTAGAAGAGCTTGACCGCGCGCGACACGTCGTCCGTGGCGCCCGCCGCCGCCTGCTCGGCGAAGGCACGGATGCGCGGATGATCCTTGTCCAGGAAGCGCGTCGCCGCGAGCCACTCGGGCCCGGGGTCAGGCGCCGTGCCGGGCGCGGAATGGATCACTTGCGCTTGGGCACAAGCAGCGTGCCGCGGCACTTCGCCGACCCGCAGTGGCAAGGCCAGCGCTTCTTCTCCGCCGGCGTCAGGCGCTCCTCGATGCTGATGTTGTAGTCGTAGCCGAGTTCCTGGCCGGGCCGGATGGTCTTGATCGCCTCGATGAACACCCGCCCTTCCTCCTCGACCGCCTCGCAGTTCGGGCCGCAGGAGTGGTTGATCCACCGCGCCGCGTTGCCGCGCTGGTTGGCGTCGATCACCCAGTCGTCGTCGAGTTCGAAGAGGAAGGTGTGCGTGGCCTCGCCTTCCACGTCCGGATAGGCCTTGGACGCCCACGACCACTTCACGCGCTTGCCCTTGTACTCGATGATGCGCGTCCCCTTCGGGATCGCCTGGATTGCGAACACTCCGCGCCCGTGAATCGGCGAGCGCTGCACTTCGTAGAGCTTTGGTGCGCGCGCCGCTGCGGGCGCGACGTTCGACTTGCCCGCGTGGCTCTTGCCGCGCGGCTTGGATGTGCTGACTGCCATGGGCCCCTTGTTCGTCCGATGCGACGCTGATGCGACCGACGGATTCTAGCCGGGAATGGCAGCCCCTTCCTGCGCGACGCGGCTGCGCGGGCGCCCTCAGTCGCGGGAGTACTGGGGAAACCCCTGCGCCTGAAGCCGGCGGCGCTCGGCTTCCTGCTCCTCGACCCACTTCACCCCCATGGCGTAGCGCGGATCGGAGGCGCAACCGCCCAGGACGGCGAGCGCGAGCAAGAGCAGAAGGCCTCGTGGCAGGCGGTTCATGGTTCTCTCCTTTCCGATGGGCGATCGGGCCTCAATTCGGCCCGGTGAACTGCGGGAATCCCATCGCCTCGAGGCGCTGGCGTTCGGCTGCCTGCCCTTCGATCCACTCGAGGCCGCTGGAGAAACGCGGGTCCGAAGCGCAACCGGAGAGTGACGCGGCGGCGAGACAGACGGCCGCGACGCGGCTCAGCAGATCAGTCATGCGCATATTGGGGGAATCCTTGTGCCTCCAGACGGGTCCGCTCGGCCTGCTGTTCCACGACCCAGTTGAGGCCCTGCGACTGTCGCGAATCCGTCGCGCAGCCCGCGAGCAGGGCTGCGCCCGCCAGTGCCAGCATGAGCCGTGCAAGTCTCGGATGATTCATATCAACACTCTCCAACGGGTGAACATGCTGAACGCATACGTTTATTCCCGCCGGACGGATGCATCAGGCGCCAAGCGCGGCGATTCCCGCCTGTCCGATCTGCTCGTCCTCGTGCGAGGCGACCCCGGACACCCCGATCCCGCCCACGCACTCCCCGTTCACCAGGATGGGCAGGCCGCCCTGCACCGGCAGCACCGGCATGCTGAGCATCGACAGGCGTCCGCCCGCGACGCGGTCCTCCCAGACCTTGGTCGAGCGCCGGGAGACGGCCGCCGATCTCCCCTTCTCCATGGCGATCGCCGCGTTGGCCGGCGTGGCCCCATCCATGCGGTGGAAATGCAGCAGGTGGCCGCCGTCGTCGAGGATGGCGATGGCGACGTTCCAGCCGTGGCGGAGGGCTTCGACCTCGGCGGCGGCGGCGATGCGCCGGCAGTCGTCGAGTGTCAGCGTGGGGCGAGTCTTCATGGGCCGTTTCCTTTGGGGCTGGCGCCGACCGCGCGCACTGCGACAACGGTGAGGGTGATCACGGTGAGGGGCACGACGAAGCCGATCATCACGCTGCTGTAGAGCGGCAGCGAGTCGTGCTGCGCGGTGGCGAGGATGAGATAGGCGGTGTAGGCGACGTAGTAGGCGAGGAACACGCCGCCCTCCCAGCGCGCGACTGTCGCGCCGGTCATGAAGATCGGCAGGCACGCGACCGCGACCGCGAGCATGACGGGCAGGTCGAAGGCCAGGATGGACGGCGCGATGGTGAGCGGCGCGGCGGCCACCAGGCCCGAGAGCCCGAGGCAGCCGAGGATGTTGAAGATGTTGCTGCCGATGACGTTGCCGACAGCGATGTCGCGCTCGCCGCGCAGCGCCGCGATGATGGAGGAGGCCACTTCCGGCAGCGAGGTGCCCGCCGCGACGATGGTCAGCCCGATCACGGCCTCGCTGATGCCGAAGTGCCGCGCGAACGCGATCGCCCCGTCCACCAGCCAGCCCGAGCCGATCACCAGCAGCGCCAGCCCCGCGACGACCAGCCCGACGTTGATCAGCGTGGAGCCGCGGCCGGCCTGCCGCCTGCCGGAGAACTCCGCGTCGTACTCCTGCTTCACCGCCGCCGAGGTCTCCGCCCGGCTTTGGCGCACCACGAATACCGTGTAGACGACGATGCCGGCGAACAGGATGCCCGCCTCCACGTACGACAGGACGCTGTCGGCCGCGAACACCAGCAGCAGGAGGGACACGCCGATCATGAGCGGCACCTCCTGCCGAATCAGCTGCTGGGCCACCACCAGCGGCGTGATCAGCGCCGCCACGCCCAGGATGAACAGCACGTTGAAGATGTTGCTGCCCACCACGTTGCCCACCGCGAGATCCACCTTGCCCGAGAGGGCCGCACCCACCGACACCGCGACCTCGGGCGAGCTGGTGCCGTAGGCCACCACGGTGAGGCCGATCACCAGCGGCGAGATCCCCAGCGCGAGGGCGAGGCGGCTCGCTCCCCGCACCAGCAGTTCCGCACCACCGATCAGCGCGACCAGACCGATGGCGAAGAGCAGTGCGGTCACTTGGCGGCCACGGCCGCGCGGATCTGCTCCAGTGCCCCGGGATCCTCGATGGTCGTCAGGTCGCCGGGATCGCGTCCCTCGGCGAGCGCCTGGATCGACCGGCGCAGCATCTTTCCGGAGCGTGTCTTCGGCAGCATGGTGACGAAGTGCACCCGCGAGGGCCTCGCGATCGCGCCGAGCAGCCCGTCGACCGTGCCCATGACCTCCTTCTCGAGCGCCGCCCGCAGCTCGGGCGTCGCGACCTTCGCCGGGTCCTTCACTACCGCGAAGGCGAGCGGCATCTGGCCCTTGAGCTGGTCCGCGACGCCCACCACCGCCACTTCGGCGACTGCGGAATGGGCGCTGACCGCCTCCTCGATCTCGCGCGTGCCCAGACGATGGCCAGCGACGTTGATCACGTCGTCGGTGCGCCCGAGAATCAGGTAATAGCCCTCGGCGTCGCGGATGCCCCAGTCGAAGGACGAGTACACGTGGCGGTTGGTGAACATCGAGAAGTACACGCGCACGAAGCGCTCGTCGTCGCCCCAGATGGTCTGCAGGCAGCCGGGCGGCAGCGGCGGCACCACGCCCAGCACGGCCTTCTCGTCGGCGCCGGCCTCGGAACCGTCCTCCTTGAACAGCCGGATGTCGTAGCCGTAGACCGGGAACGACGGGCTGCCGTACTTGATCGGCGTCCGCTCGACGCCGGGCAGCGCCGACAGCATCGGCCAGCCGGTCTCGGTCTGCCAATAGTGGTCGATAACCGGCTTGCCCAGCGCCGCGCTGATCCACTTGTGCGTGGGCTCGTCGAGGGGCTCGCCCGCGAGGAAGAGGTTCCGCAGGCTGGAGAGGTCGTACTTCGAGAGGTAGGCCGGGTCCTGCTTCTTCAGCACGCGGATCGCGGTCGGGGCGCTGAACATCACCGTCGCCTTGTAGTCCTGCACGATCTTCCACCAGATGCCGGCGTCGGGGCGGATCGGCGTGCCCTCGTAGAAGATCGTCGTCATCCCCGCGATGAGCGGCCCGTAGACGATGTACGAATGCCCCACCACCCAGCCGATGTCGGAGGTGGTGAACATGGTCTCGCCGGGGCTGCCGCAGTAGATGTGCTTCATCGACGCCGCGAGCGCGACTGCGTAGCCCCCGACGTCGCGCTGCACACCCTTGGGCTTGCCGGTGGTGCCGGACGTGTACAGCACGTAGGAAGGCGAGTTCGACTCCAGCCACTCCACCGGCACCTGCGCGTCCATGTGCTGCGCGCGGAGCTCGGCGTAGTCGAGGTCGCGGCCCGCCACGCGCTTCATCTCCGGCGCGAGGCCGCGGTTCACCAGGATGACCTTCGCGGGCTTGGCCTGGGCGAGGTTGATCGCCTCGTCGAGCAGGTGCTTGTACGGCACCGCCTTGCCGCCGCGCATGCCGGCGTCGGCGGAGACGATCAGCTTGGGCTTCGCGTCGTCGATGCGCGTCGCCAGGCTCCCGGACGCGAAGCCGCCGAACACCACCGAGTGCACGGCGCCGATGCGCGCGCAGGCGAGTATGGCGAACGCCGCCTCCGCGATCATCGGCATGTAGATCAGGACGCGGTCGCCCTTGCCCACGCCCTGCTCGCGCATCATCGCGGCAAAGCGGTTCACCTCGGCGTGCAGCTCGCGGTAGGTGTAGCTGCGCGTCTGGTCGGTCTCGGTCGAGATGTAGACCAGCGCCGGCTGGTCGCCCCGCGCGGCCAGATGACGGTCGACCGCGTTGTGGCACAGGTTGGTCTCGCCGCCTACGAACCACTTCGCGAACGGGGGCCGGCTGAAGTCGAGCACCCGCTCGAACGGCTTGTGCCAGTCGATCAGCGCGGCCTGCTCGCGCCAGAACCCCTCGCGGTCGTTGATCGAGCGCGCGTGGAACGCGCGATACGCTTCGCCGGACATGCGTGACCTCCTCGTTGCGTGTTCCTGGCCTGACTGTGTCGAATGCGGGCGGTCTGGCGCCGCCCTGTGAGCGCGACCCGCGCTCAGGCGTTCATGTCGACGACGATGCGCCCCTTGACCTTCGCCGCGATGAAGTCGTCGAAGGCGCCGGGCAGTTCGTCGAACGGGATCGTCCGGGTGAACTGCGCGAGGTGCCGGGGACGCATGTCCGTGGCGAGCCGCTCCCAGACGCGGCGGCGCTGCGCCATCGGGCAGTTCACCGAGTCCACGCCGAGCAGGGATACCCCGCGCAGGATGAACGGCGCGACCGTGGTCGGCAGGCTCATGCTGGCCGCGAGGCCGACCGACGCCAGCGGCGCCCCGATGTTCATGGTCGCGGCCAGCCACGCCAGCATCTCGCCGCCGAGGTTGTCCACGGCGCCGGCCCAGGTGGCCTTGTCGAGGGGCTTCACCTTCGCGAGGTCGATCGCGGAGCGGAGCATCACCTCCTTTGCCCCGAGCCCTTTCAGATAGTCGCTCTCGGCGTCCTTGCCGGTGATCGCGGTCACGTCGTGCCCGAGGCCGGCGAGGATGTCGACGGCGATGGACCCCACCCCGCCGGTGGCGCCGGTCACAGCGACCGGCCCGTTGCCGGGCACGAGGCCCTCGTGCTGCATGCGCGCCACGGCGAGTCCCGCGGTGAATCCCGCGGTGCCGAGCGCCATGGCCTCGAACAGGCTCATGCCCCTGGGCATCGGCACCACCCAGTCGGCGGGAATGCGCGCGTACTCGGCGTAGCCGCCGTCGTGCGCGACGCCGATGTCGTAGCTGGTGGCGATCACCGCGTCGCCCTTCGCGAAACGCGGGTCGGACGACTCCACCACCGTCCCGGAGAGATCGATGCCCCCGATGCACGGGAAGCGGCGGATGATGCGGCCCTTCCCGGTCGCCGCCAGCGCGTCCTTGTAGTTGATCCCCGAGTAGGCGACGCGGATCACCACCTCGCCGGCGTCCAACTCCCCGAGGGACGTCGTCTCGAACGCCGCGCTGACCTTGCGGTCGGCCTCGCGCAGCCGGTAAACCCTGAATTTTTCCATCACCCCTCCTTGCGTGACCCGATTCTATGCCGGGTCTCTGACCGACGCCTTACGCCCGCGCGGCCTCGGCCGGCGCCGGCGCCCCATCGATCTGGCGACGCTGCTCGGCCAGGTACTCGCGCGACTGCATCTCGATCAGCCGGCTCGCGGTGCGCGCGAACTCGTTGACGAAGGTGCCCTCCGTGTAGAGCGCCTCCGGCTGCGCCTCGGCCGACACGACCAGCTTGACCTTGGCGTCGTAGAACACGTCCACCAGCCAGGTGAAGCGCCGCGCCTCGTTGGCCTGCCGGGCGGAGAGCCGCGGCACGTTCGACAGGATGACCGTGTGGAAGCGCTTGGCAAGGTCGAGGTAGTCGAGGTGCGAGCGCGGCCCGCCGCACAGCACGTTGAAATCGAACCACACGACGCCGCCGGCGCGGTGGCGGTACTGGAGGATGCGCCCCTCGACGTCCAACTCGTGGTGCTCCTCCTCCACCTCCCGCACCTGGTCGAAGATCGCGCGCAGGGCCTCGTCGGCGGCCTTGCCGAGCGGCGTGTGGTAGACCTCCACCCGCTCCAGCGCCCGCCGCCGGTAGTCCATGGATGCATCCAGGTGGATGACGTCGAGCCGCTCCTTGAGCAGCGCGATGGTCGGAAGGAAGCGCTCCCGCTGCAGGCCCTCCGGATACAGCCCGTCGGGCGGGTAGTTGGAGGTCATGCAGTACACCACGCCCCGGTCCATGGTCCGCTGCAGCAGCCGCCCGAGGATCATCGCATCGGCGATGTCGTTGACGTGGAACTCGTCGAAACAGATGAGCCGGTAGCGCTTGGCGATGCGCCAGGCCACCTCGGCCAGCGGGTCCTCGCGGCCCTTCAGCGTCTCCATCTCGCGGTGCACGTCGCGCATGAAGTGATGGAAGTGCACGCGCCGCTTCCGGACCAGCGGCACGGTCAGGTAGAAGCTGTCCATGAGGAAGCTCTTGCCGCGGCCGACGCTGCCCCACATGTAAACGCCGCGCGGGAGCGACGGCCGCACCACCAGCCGGCGCAGCGCGGTGCTGCGCCGCGCCTTGTAGTCGGCCCATTGCTCGTACAGGCGCTGCAGTCGCAGCACGGCGGCGTGCTGGGCGTCGTCGCGCACGAATCCGCGCTTCGCGACCGTCTGCTGGTAGTACTCCAGGACGGTCACCGGCAGGCGCGTCGCCGGCCGCGTGTACTCCGCCGAGTCGAACACGCTTCCGCCGCCGATCAGATCGGCGGGCGGGTGGTACTGCTCGTCGTCGGGGTAGAGGCTGTCTCTCACATGTTGAGCGCCCGCTTGTCCACGGCCAGCGCCGCCTCGTGCATCACCTCCGACAGCGACGGGTGGGCGTGGACGATGCGCGCGATGTCCTCGGAGGAGGCGCGGAACTCCATCGCCACCACCGCCTCGGCGATGAGCTCGGAGGCATGGGTGTTGATGATGTGGACGCCGAGGATCTCGTCGGTCTTCTGGTGCGCGAGCATTTTCACGAAGCCCTGGGTGTCGCCATGGCCGAGGGCGCGCCCGTTGACGCTGAACGGGAACGTGCCGACGCGGTACGGCACTCCGTCCGCCTTGAGCTGCTGCTCGGTCTTGCCCACCCAGGCGATCTCCGGCGCGGTGTAGATGACCCACGGAATGGTGTCGAAGTTGACGTGGCCCTTCTGCCCGGCGATCAGCTCGGCGACCATCACGCCCTCTTCCTCCCCCTTGTGGGCCAGCATCGGGCCGCGGACCACGTCGCCGATGGCGTAGACGTTGGCGAGGCTGGAGCGGCAGTGATCGTCGACTTCGATGAACCCCCGGCCGTCGATCTTCAGGCCGACGGTCTCGGCGCCGAGGTTGTCGGTGTTCGGCACGCGCCCGATCGAGACGATGAGGCGGTCGCAGTCCAGCGTCTCCGCCTTGCCGTCGAGCTCGTAGGGAACCTTCACGCCCTTCTTCCCGACCTCGACCGCGCCGATCTTCACTCCCAGCTTGATGTCCAGGCCCTGCTTCTGCGTGAAGACCTTCCACGCCTCCTTCGACACCGACTCGTCCGCGGCGGCGAGGAAGTTGGGCAGCGCCTCGAGGATGGTCACCTTCGATCCGAGCCGGCGCCACACGCTGCCAAGCTCAAGGCCGATCACGCCGGCGCCGATGACGCCGAGCCTCTCCGGCACGGCCTCGAATGCGAGGGCGCCGATGTTGTCGCACACCAGCTTGTTGTCGACGGGAACGTTCGGCAGGTGCCGGGCCTTGGACCCGGTCGCGACCACGATGGCCTTGCCCTCCACCGTCTCCGTGCCGCCGGCGCTCTTGACCTCGATCTGCCACCCCGCCTCGCCCTTGCCGGCGAAGCGGCCGTGGCCCTTGAGCCAGCTCACCTTGTTCTTGCGGAACAGGAACTCGATCCCCTTGGTCATCTTGGAGACGATCGCGTCCTTGCGCGCGATCATCCTGGCGACGTCCATCTTCGCGCCACTAACGCTGATGCCGTGCTCGCCGAGCCCGTGCAGCGCGTGCTCGTAGTTCTCGGACGACTGCAGCAGTGCCTTGGACGGAATGCAGCCCACGTTGAGGCAGGTCCCGCCCAGCGCGGCCTCGCCGCCGGGGTTCACCCATTCCTCCACGCAGGCGACCTTCTGGCCGAGCTGCGCGGCGCGGATGGCGCAGATGTACCCCGCGGGGCCTGCGCCGATGACGATCACATCGAATGCTTGAGCCATGAAGACCCCCGATTAACCACGAAGGCACGAAGACACGAAGCGCACCAGGAGCCGCGGTATTGCCGTCCCGCCTTCTTCGTGTCTTCGTGTCTTCGTGGTGAAGCTTGCTCTAGATATCCAGGAGGAGGCGCGCCGGATCCTCCAGCGCCTCCTTCATCGAGACCAGCGACAGCACCGCCTCGCGGCCGTCGATGATGCGGTGGTCGTAGGACAGGGCCAGGTAGTTCATCGGCCGCACCACGACCTGGCCGTTCTCCACCACCGCCCGGTCCTTGGTCGCGTGGATGCCGAGGATCGCGCTCTGCGGCGGGTTGATGATGGGCGTCGAGAGCATGGAGCCGAACACCCCGCCGTTGGAGATCGAGAACGTGCCGCCGGTGAGCTCCTCGATGGAGAGCTTGCCGTCCTGGGCGCGCTTGCCGAACTCCGCGATCTTCTTCTCGATATCGGCGAGCGAGAGCTGGTCGGCGTCGCGCAGGATCGGCACCACCAGGCCCCTCGGGCTGCCGACCGCAATGCCGATGTCGAAGTAGCCATGGTAAACGATGTCGTTGCCGTCCACGGAGGCATTCACCACCGGATACTTCTTGAGGGCATGCACCGCCGCCTTGACGAAGAACGACATGAAGCCGAGCTTCACGCCGTGCTCCTTCTCGAAGCGCTCCTGGTACCGTTTGCGCATCTCCATCACCGGCGCCATGTTGACCTCGTTGAAGGTCGTGAGGATGGCGGCGGTGGACTGCGACTGCACCAGGCGCTCGGCGACGCGGGCGCGCAGGCGCGACATCGGCACGCGCTGCTCCGGGCGCCCGGCGAGGAGCCTGTCGGTGTTCACCGCGCCCGGCACCTGCGCGAGCGGCGGCTTGACGGAGGCGACTGCGGGTGCGGGAGCCGCCGCAGGCGCGGGCGCCTTCGCCATGTGATCGAGGACGTCGCCCTTGATGATGCGGCCGTCGCGGCCGGACCCGGCGATTTTCGTGGGGTCGACCGCGTTTTCCTCCACCAGCTTGCGCGCGGCCGGCATGAGGCGAGCGTCCTCGCGCGCGTCGGCCGGCGCAGGTGCCGGCGTGGGCGCGACCTGGACGGGTGCGGCACGCACGGCCGGCGCGGGCGCCTCGGCGGGCGCTCCGGCGGCGGCCTTGGCCTCGGTGTCGATGTGCGCGATCAGTTCGCCCGAGGTGACGGTACCGCCGTCGCCCTTGATGATCTTCGTGATGACGCCGTCGGCCGGCGCGGGCAGCTCCAGCACGACCTTGTCGGTCTCGATGTCGATGAGGTTCTCGTCGCGCTTGACGGCCTCGCCTACCTTCTTGTGCCACGCGAGGAGCGTGGCCTCGGACACCGATTCCGACAGCTGCGGAACCTTCACTTCGACGAGCATGTTCTCTCCGTTAGGTTTTTCGCCGGGTCCGGCTCAGCCTCGCCGCGGCGACTCCAAAAACGCTGCGCGTAACGCGCCGGAGCTCTCCGCGCCCGGTGCTGCCGCGCGCGGAAGTGCTGCACTCCCCGTTTAACCGTTCCTGCCTTCTCTTGGTTCTGAATGCGGCCCGCATACCGCAGGCCCCTTGCTGCCCGCGTTGAGCGGCACCGCAACGCGGTGTCCGCTCCAGCGCGGGTGGCCCTGCCCTTACTTCAACTTGCCGAAAGCCTGCTCGACGAGCTTCTTCTGCTGGTCGTTGTGCTTCGCCACGTATCCCACCGCCGGCGACGCCGACGACGGCCGCCCCGCGTAGAAAAGCTTCTGGTCCGAACGCATGTTCTCGTCGAAGTAGTGCTTGGTCTGGTACCAGGCGCCCTGGTTCTGCGGCTCCTCCTGGCACCACACCACCTCGTGCGCGTTCGGATAGCGCTTCATCTCGGCAGCGAACTGCTTGTGCGGGAACGGATAGAGCTGCTCGACGCGGATGAGCGCGATGTGGTCGAGCCGACGCTCGCGGCGCGCCGCGAGCAGGTCGTAGTACACCTTGCCCGAACAGGCGACGATGCGGGTCACCTCCTTGGCGTCCAGCCCGTCGACCTCGCCGATGACGGTCTTGAACTCGCCTTTCGCAAGCTCCTTGAGCGCGGACACGGCCTCGGGCTTGCGCAGCAGCGACTTGGGCGTCATGACCACCAGCGGCTTGCGGAAGTTGCGCAGCATCTGGCGGCGGAGCAGATGGAAGATCTGCGCGGGCGTGGACGGCACTGCGACCTGGATGTTGTGCTCCGCGCAGAGCTGCAGGTAGCGCTCCAGGCGCGCCGAGGAGTGCTCCGGCCCCTGGCCCTCGTAGCCGTGAGGCAGCAGCATCACCAGGCCGCACAGGCGGCCCCACTTCGCCTCGCCGGACGTGATGAACTGGTCGATGACGACCTGCGCGCCGTTGGCAAAGTCGCCGAACTGGGCTTCCCAGATCACCAGCTCGTTGGGTTCGGCGCACGCGTAGCCGTACTCGAAGCCGAGCACCGCCTCCTCCGACAGCACCGAGTCGATCACCATGAAGGGCGCCTGCGTCTCCGCGAGGTTCTGCAGGGGCGTAAAGCTGCCGGCATCCCACTTCTCGCGGTTCTGGTCGTGCAGCACTGCGTGACGGTGCGCGAAGGTGCCGCGGCCGGAGTCCTGCCCGGACAGGCGCACGCCGTAGCCGTTCACCAGCAGGGACGCGTACGCGAGCGTTTCGCCCATGCCCCAGTCGAGCATCTTCTTGCCGGCGGCCATCTCGCGGCGCGCCGCCATGACGCGCTCGACCGCCGGGTGCACCTTGAAGCCTTCCGGAACGGTCGTCAGCCGCTCGCCCAGGCGCTCGAGATCCGTGAGCGGCACCGAGGTGTCGGCCTGATCGGTCCACTTGGCGTTCGTGAACGGGGCCCAGTCCACGGCGTACTTGCGCTGGAACGCCGACAGCACCGGGCTCGACGTGTGGCGGCCCTCGTCGAGGGCCTGACGGAAGTCCTTCACCAGCTGGTCCGGCTCGTCGGCGCGGATCACGCCCTGCGCGGCAAGGCGATCGGCGTACAGCTTGCGCGTGCCCGGATGCTGGGTGATCTTCTTGTACATCAGCGGCTGCGTGACGAAGGGCTCGTCCTGCTCGTTGTGGCCCAGGCGGCGGAAGCAGATGAGGTCGATCACGACGTCCTTCTTGAACTCCCGCCGGTAGTCCATCGCGAGCTGCGTCACGAAGACCGCCGCCTCGGGATCGTCCGCATTCACGTGGAAGATCGGCGCCTCGATCATCTTGGCGACGTCGGTGCAGTAGAGCGTCGAGCGCGTGTCGCGCGGGTCCGAGGTCGTGAAGCCGATCTGGTTGTTGACGATGACGTGCACCGTCCCGCCGGTGCCGTACCCGCGCGTCTGGGCGAGGTTCAGCGTTTCCATCACGACGCCCTGGCCCGCGAAGGCCGCGTCGCCGTGGATGAGGACCGACATCACCTTGGCGCCCTCGCTGTCGCGGCGCCGGTGCTGTCGCGCGCGCACCGAACCCTCCACCACCGGGTTGACGATTTCCAGGTGCGACGGGTTGAACGCGAGCGACAGGTGCAGCGGCCCGCCGGGCGTCGAGACGTCCGAGGAGAAGCCGTTGTGGTACTTCACATCGCCGGCGGACAGGTCGGACACCGACTTGCCCTCGAACTCGCTGAAGAGCTCCTTCGGGCTCTTGCCCAGCGTGTTCACCAGCACGTTGAGCCGGCCGCGATGGGCCATGCCGATCACCAGTTCCTCGACCCCGTGGGCACCTGCACGCTGGACGATCTCGTCCATGGCGGGGATCAGCGTCTCGCCGCCCTCGAGCGAGAAGCGCTTCTGGCCGACGTAGCGGGTGTGGAGGTACTTCTCCAGGGTTTCGGCCGCGGTCAGCCGGTCGAGCACGCGCTTCTTCTGGTCGACGCCGAACTGCGGCCGGCCCCGCGTCGACTCCAGCCGCTGCTGGATCCAGCGCTTCTGCGCCATGTCGGAGATGTACATGTACTCCGCGCCGATCGAGCCGCAGTAGGTCTCGCGCAGCGCCTGCACGATCTCGCGCAGCGTCATGCGCTCCGGGCCGACCAGGGTGCCGGTGTTGAACACCGTCTCCATGTCCGCCTCGGTCAGGTCGTAGTAGGCCGGCTCGAGCTCGGGGATGACCGGCCGCTGCTGGCGCTTCAGCGGATCGAGATCGGCCCAGCGCGAGCCCATGAAGCGGTAGGCGTGGATCAGCAGCAGCACGTACACCTGCTTGCGCTCGACCCCGAGCTCCATCGGGGTGACCGAGGGCTTGAGGAGGCCCTGCTTCGCGCGCTGCGCGAAGGACTCCACGATGGGCGCATGCGCCACGTCGCGGCCGCCGCTGGGCGAGCCATCGGCGCCGGGGAGCATCTGCACGCGGTCGAAGTACGACCGCCACTCCTCGGACACCGACTGCGGATTGTCGAGGTAGGACTCGTACAGCTCCTCGACGAACGGCGCGTTGCCGCCGAAGAGGTAACTGGAATCGAGGAACTGCTTCATCACGTTGCTCACCGCGGCTCTCCGTTTGAGCGGTTCAGACTGTCATCGCTGCGCGATCGGCTTCACGTCGCGCTTCGCCGCGCCGGTGTAGAGCTGCCGCGGGCGGCCGATCTTCTGCTCCGGATCCGCGATCATCTCGGTCCACTGCGCGATCCAGCCGACGGTGCGCGCCAGCGAAAAGATGCAGGTGAACATGGACGTCGGGATGCCGAGGGCGCGCTGCACGATGCCCGAATAGAAGTCGACGTTGGGATACAGCTTGCGGGAGACGAAGTAGTCGTCCTCAAGCGCGATCTTCTCCAGCGCCATCGCCAGCTTGAACAGCGGATCGTCCGCGAGACCCAGCTCGTTCAGCACCTCGTGGGTGGTCTCGCGCATCAGCTTGGCGCGCGGGTCGTAGTTCTTGTAGACCCGGTGGCCGAAGCCCATCAGCTTCACGCCCGAGTTCTTGTCCTTGACCTTGGTAATGAACTCGCCGACCTTAGCGGCGCCGCCCTGCTTCTGGATGTCCTCCAGCATGTTGAGCGCGGCCTCGTTTGCGCCGCCGTGCGCGGGCCCCCACAGGCAGGCGATGCCCGAGGCGATGCACGCGAACGGGTTCGCACCCGAGGAGCCCGCGAGCCGGACCGTGGAGGTCGACGCGTTCTGCTCATGGTCGGCGTGCAGGATCAGGATGCGGTCCAGGGCGCGCACCAACACGTCGTTCACCCGGTACTCCTCCGCCGGGACGCCGAACATCATGCGCATGAAGTTCGCCGTGTAGGAGAGGTCGTTCTTGGGGTACATGAACGGCTGGCCGATGTTGTACTTGTACGCCATCGCCGCGATGGTGGGCATTTTCGCGATCAACCGGAACGCGGCGATCTCCCGCTGGCGGGCGTCGTTGATGTCCAGGGAGTCATGGTAGAAGGCCGAGAGCGCGCCGACCACGCCGACCATCACCGCCATGGGATGGGCGTCGCGCCGGAACCCCTGGTACAGCCGCGTCAGCTGCTCGTGCACCATGGTGTGGCGCGTCACGGTGTAGACGAACTTGTCCTTCTCTTCCTGCGTCGGCAACTCGCCGTAGAGGATCAGGTAGGCCACCTCCAGGAAATCGCAGTGCTGCGCGAGCTGGTCGATCGGGTAGCCGCGGTAGAGCAGCACGCCCTGGTCGCCGTCGATGTAGGTGATCTCCGACTTGCAGCTCGCCGTCGAGAGAAAGCCCGGGTCGTAGGTGAACATGCCCGCCTTGCCGAGCAGCGTGCGGATGTCGACCACGTCGGGGCCGATGGTCCCCTTGAAGATCGGGAATTCCGCGGACTTGCCCTCGCCCCAGCCGAGGACCGCTTTTCCGCTCTGTTCCATGACGCTCTCCCGGGGGTGTGGCACGCGGCGCCGCGCGCCCCCCCTGCAGCGCCCGGCCCGAAGGGAAGTCGGCTACGCCTGGCGCACCCGCTGAACGATGCCGCTCAGTCGCGGATCGGGCTCCGCGCGCCCGGACAGCAGGTCCCAGAGCGTGTGGTCGTCGAAGGCGAGCAGTTCGTTCAGGTCACGCAGGGCCTTGGCGTCCAGGCGGCGTTCCTCGCGATCGAGAAAGCGCGTGAGCAGGAGATCGTTCTCCAGCAGGCCCCGCCGGCAACGCCAGCGCAGCCGGCGCAGCTCCGCATCGCCCGCGCGCACGGCCACCATCACACCGCCCGCTTGACCATGAGGTCCTTGATGCGTCCGATCGCCTGGGTCGGGTTGAGACCCTTGGGGCAGACGTCCACGCAGTTCATGATGCTGTGGCACCGGAACAGTCGGTACGGATCCTCGAGGTTGTCGAGCCGCTCGCTGGTCGCCTGGTCGCGGCTGTCGGCGATGAAGCGGTAGGCCTGCAGCAGCCCGGCCGGCCCCACGAACTTGTCCGGGTTCCACCAGAACGACGGGCAGGAGGTCGAGCAGCACGCGCACAGGATGCACTCGTACAGGCCGTTGAGCTGGTCGCGGTCCTCCGGCGACTGCAGCCGCTCGCGCTCCGGCGGCGGGTCGTTGTTGATCAGGTATGGCTTGATGGAATGGTACTGCTTGAAGAACTGCGTCATGTCCACGATGAGGTCGCGGATCACCGGAAGCCCGGGCAGCGGGCGCAGCTCCACCGGCTCCTTCAGGTCGGCGATCTTGGTGGTGCATGCCAGCCCGTTCTTGCCGTTGATGTTCATGGCGTCGGAGCCGCACACGCCCTCGCGGCACGAGCGCCGGAACGTGAAGCTGTCGTCCTGCGCCTTCAGCTTCACCAGCGCGTCGAGCAGCATCCGGTCGGAATCCTCGAGCTGGACGTCGTACTCCTGCATGCGCGGCTTCGCGTCGCGGTCCGGGTCGTAACGGTAGATTCTCAGTCGCATCGTGCGGTCCCTGCGTCGGTCAGTACACGCGAGCCTTGGGCTCGAAGCTCTCGGCCGTCAGCGGCTTCAGCTTGACCGGCTTGTAGTCGAGCCGGTCGCCTTCCTTGTAGTAGAGCGAGTGCTTGAGCCAGTTCACGTCGTCGCGGGCGGCGAAATCGGAGCGGTCGTGCGCGCCGCGCGACTCCTTGCGCGCCTCGGCCGAGATCATGGTCGCGCGCGCCACCTCCATGAGGTTGTCCACCTCCAGGGCCTCGATGCGCGCGGTGTTGAAGACCTTGGACTTGTCCTGGATCTCCGTGCGCCCGATGCGCTCGGAGATCTCCTTGATCTTCGTCACGCCATCCACGAGCAGGTCGGGGAAACGGAACACCCCGCAATGCGCCTGCATGGTGCGGCGCAGGTCCTGCCCGACCTGGAACACGCTCTCGCCGCCCTTCTGGTTCTCGAGGCGCGCGAGGCGGCTCATGGTGAGATCGGCGGCGCCCGCCGGCAGGTTGCGCTGCCCGGGGTTCTCGCGCAGGAACTTCACCATCGCGTCGCCCGAGGCCTTGCCGAACACCACCAGGTCGGTCAGCGAGTTGGTGCCGAGACGGTTGGCGCCGTGCACCGAGGCGCACGCGCATTCGCCCGCGGCGTAGAAGCCCGGCACGACCGTGTCGGAGCCGCTGCGTCCCGGCACCACGACCTCGCCGTAGAAATTGGTCGGGATGCCGCCCATCTGGTAATGCACCGTGGGCACCACCGGAATCGGGTCGCGCACCGGGTCGACGTTGGCGAACTTCTTGGCGATCTCGCGGATGCCCGGGAGGCGCTTCTCCACCACCTCGGGACCGAGGTGATCGAGCTTGAGCAGGATGTAGTCGCCGTTGGGGCCTGCGCCGCGGCCTTCCTTGATCTCGGTGGCCATGGCACGCGACACGACGTCGCGGCTGGCGAGGTCCTTCATGGTCGGCGCGTAGCGCTCCATGAAACGCTCGCCGTTCTTGTTGAGCAGGTAGCCGCCCTCGCCCCGCACCCCCTCGGTGATCAGCACGCCGGCGCCGGCCACGCCCGTCGGGTGGAACTGCCAGAACTCCATGTCCTCGAGCGGAATGCCGGCGCGCGACGCCATGCCGATGCCGTCGCCCGTGTTGATGAAGGCGTTGGTCGTGGCGGCGAAGATGCGCCCCGCCCCGCCGGTGGCGAACAGCGTCGCGCGGGCCTGCAGGATCATCACCTCGCCGCTCTCCATCTCGAGCGCGGTGACGCCGAGCACGTGGCCGTCCGCGTCGCGGATCAGGTCGAGCGCCATCCACTCCACGAAGAACTGGGTGTTGGCGCGCACGTTGCGCTGATAGAGCGTGTGGAGCATGGCGTGGCCGGTGCGATCGGCCGCGCAGCAGGAGCGCTGCACCGGGCGCTCGCCGAAGTTCTGCGAGTGGCCGCCGAACGGGCGCTGGTACACGGTGCCGTTTTCGTTGCGGTCGAACGGCAGTCCGAAATGCTCGAGCTCGATCACCGCGCGCGGCGCCTCCCGGCACATGAACTCGATGGCGTCCTGGTCGCCAAGATAGTCGGAACCCTTGATCGTGTCGTACATGTGCCAGAGCCAGCTGTCCTCGCCCATGTTGCCCAGCGCGGCGCCGATGCCGCCCTGCGCGGCCACCGTATGGGAGCGCGTCGGGAACACCTTGGAGAGCACGGCGACCTTGAGGCCGGCCTCCGAGAGCTGCAGCGCGGCGCGCAGGCCGGCGCCGCCTGCGCCCACCACCACCGCGTCGAACATCCGCCTGACCAGAGCCATGTGCTTTGCTACCTCCAGAGAATCTGCGCCGCCCAGGCGGCGTAGACCGCGAGGACGAGGATCACACCCACCTCCAGGCCTAGCCTCAGGCCGGTGGGCTTGATGTAGTCCATGAGGATGTCGCGCATCCCCACCCACGCATGCAGGATGAGGCTCGCGAAGAAGAGCAGCGTCGCCACGCGCATCCAGCCCTGCGACATCAGCGCGCTCCAGGCCTCGAACCCGGCCGGGCGCACCGCGACCATGGCGACCAGGAACAGGACGATGTAGAGGGCCATGAACACGGCCGAAAAGCGCTGGGCGAGCCAGCCCCGCAGCCCGTAATGGGCGCCCACGACGACGCGGTTCACCACAGCAGCACCCCTCCCAGCACGAGCGTCAGCGCCAAGCTGACCGCGAGGACGATGTAACTCGAGGCGCGGGCGGAGGCGAGATCCACTCCGACGTGTACGTCGAGAAGCAGGTAGCGGATGCCGGCGAGCAGGTGGTGGAGCAGCGCCCAGAGCAGGCCGAGCTGCACCAGCTTCATGAACGGATGGGACAAGGCCTGGCGGACGCCCTCGAAGGCGTCGGGCGAGGCGAGGCTCCGGTCAAGAAAATACAGCAGCACGAACGTGAGAACGAACAGCAGGGCGCCGCTCCCGCGGTGCAATATCGACACGACCGCAGGGACCGGCAGATTGAAAAGGTTGAGGTTGTACCAGAGGGGACGTTTTCTTTTTACCGTGACATCAGGCATCTATCGGGCTCCTCTTGTCCCGCGCCCCGGCTCCCCGGTCGCTTTCGCGAGAGGCCCGGAGTATACCAAGCGAGAAAGTCCGTTTGTGGGGCGCACAACGTTGTTTATCGGCAGATCCGGGCGGCGGTACAGGCGCTTATCACGCGAGCCCGTTCTGGTAGTAGTGGGTATCCGTGCGATACAGGCCGCGGCGGAACTCCACCGGTCGATCGCCATACGTGAACGACACTCGCTCCACGCACAGGAGCGGCGCCCCCGGTGCCACGCCCAGAACTTCCGCCGCGCCCGGCTCCGCGGCGACGGCACGGAGCCTTTCGTCGGCGCGGATCATGCGCGTGCCGAACTCCGTCTCGAACAGGTTGTACATCGAGCCGCGATACTCGTTGAACTTGGCGGCCGACAGACCCTTGAAGAGCGTGGCGGGCAGGGAGATCTCGTCCAGGACCGTGGGCTTGCCGCGAAACACCAGCACGCGGCGGATGTACACGATGCCGTCGCCGGCCTTCAGGTCCAGCAGCCGCGCGACCTCGGCACTGGCGCGTCCGCGGCGGCACTCGAGCAGCCGGCTCTCGGGATAGCCCTCGTCTGCGCCGTCGTCGGGCTTGAGGCGGAGGAAACGGAACAGCGTGCGCGGCTCGGCGTGGGTCGCGACGTAGGTGCCCTTGCCCTGGCGGCGGACCAGCAGGTTCTCGGCCGCGAGCTCGTCGATCGCCTTGCGCACCGTGCCCTGCGAAACGCCGAAGCGCGCCGCCAGTTCAAGCTCGCTGGGAATCGCTTCGCCGGGCTTCCACTCGCCGGTCTCCAGCCCCTGCACGAGGAGGGTCTTGATCTGCTGGTAGAGCGGGCTGAACGTCGGGGACGGGACACTCATGGAACCGGCATTCCACCATAAAACCGCCACCCCGTCTATCTGTGGTTTTATATCTTATATAAGATATCAGATAGAGGGATTGACACGCCTCGGCCGACGAGCCTAGACTCATAATGAGTTGCAGTGCAACACCCCCGCCGCAGGCGCCGGAGGCAACGGTGTCCGCGCGGCGGGCCGGACCGCACCGCGCGCGGCGCCCGCGAGGACGCCGACGATCGCCCCATACGGAGACTCTGCATCCATGTCCAAAGCCCCCGTCCGCGTAGCAGTCACCGGCGCCGCCGGCCAGATCGGCTACAGCCTCCTATTCCGCATCGCCTCCGGCGAGATGCTCGGCAAGGACCAGCCGGTCATCCTGCAACTCCTCGAGATCCCCGACGAGAAGGCCCAGAAGGCGCTCAAGGGCGTGATGATGGAGCTCGACGATTGCGCGTTCCCGCTGCTGGCCGGGATGAGCGCGCACTCGGACCCGAACACCGCGTTCAAGGACGTCAATGTCGCCCTGCTCGTCGGCGCCCGCCCGCGCGGCCCCGGCATGGAGCGCAAGGACCTCCTTTCCGCCAACGCGCAGATCTTCACCGCGCAGGGCAAGGCCCTGGACCAGGCCGCAGCACGCAATGTGAAGGTGCTGGTGGTGGGCAACCCGGCCAACACCAACGCCTACATCGCCATGAAGAGCGCGCCCAGCCTGCCGCGCGAGAGCTTCACCGCCATGCTGCGCCTCGACCACAACCGCGCGCTGTCGCAGCTCGCGGCGAAGACCGGCAAGCCCGTCGATGCCATCGAGAAGATGATCGTCTGGGGTAACCATTCGCCGACGATGTATCCGGACTATCGCTTCGCAACCATCGGCGGCCAGCCGGCCGCGAAGGTGGTGAGCGACGAAGCCTGGTATCGCGACACGTTCATTCCCACCGTCGGCAAGCGCGGCGCGGCGATCATCGAGGCGCGCGGCCTCTCGTCGGCAGCCTCGGCAGCGAACGCGGCCATCGACCACGTGCGCGACTGGGTGCTGGGCACCAACGGCAAGTGGGTCACGATGGGCATCCCCTCGAACGGCGATTACGGGATTCCGCAGGACGTGATGTACGGCATGCCGGTGACCTGCGCGAACGGCAAGTACGAGCTCATCAAGGGCCTCGAGATCGACGAGTTCAGCCGCGGCAGGATGGATCACACGCTGAAGGAGCTGCTCGAGGAGCGGGACGGCGTGGCGCATCTGCTCACCTAGCCAGCACATGCACGCGACGGGAGAAGAGGGAAGGTGAAGGCGGCAACCCTTCACCGGCCCCGGACCCTTCCCCCTTCTCCTTTCCCCTTACCGGCCGAAGCCCAAATGCCAATGAGACACTTCCGCCCCCGCCGGTCGATGCTGTACTCGCCGGCGAACAAGCTGCGCTACCTCGAGAAGGCGGCGTCACTGCCGACCGACTGCGTGGTGATGGACCTCGAGGAGACCATCGTCCCCGAGGCCAAGGAGCTGGCGCGCGCCAACGCAGTCCGCGCGCTCACCGAGTACGACTACGGCTGGCGCGAGCGCATCGTACGGGTGAACCGGATCGGCTCGCCGTGGTTCGAGGCCGACCTCGCGGCGGTGGCGAAGGCCGGCGCGGATGCGGTGCTCTTTCCGCGCGTGGAGAGCCGCCGCGACGTCGAGGCTGCGCTCGCCGCCCTCGACCGCGCCGGAGCCACGGCGATGCCGGTCATGACCATGATCGAGACGCCGTTCGGCGTGCTGCGCTCCGAGGAGATCGCCGGCGCCTCGGACCGCATCGCGTGCCTGGTGATGGGCACGGCCGATCTCACCAACCATCTGCACGCGCGGCCGCATCCCGAACGCCTGCCGCTGCTCACCAGCATCTCGCTGGTCATCCTCGCGGCGCGCGCGCACATCCGCTCGGTGGTGGACGGCATCCAGTCCAACCTCAAGGACATGCACACCTTCGAGTACTCGTGCCGGCTGGGCCGCGACCTCGGCCTCGACGGCAAGACGCTCGTCCACCCCGACCAGCTCATCTACTGCAACGAGGCGTACACGCCGAAGCCGGCGGAGATCGCGCAGGCGAAGGAGGTGATCGTCGCGTTCGAGCACGCCACGCGGGAGGGCCGCGGCAACGTGGTGGTCAACGGGCGCCTCATCGAGCAGATGCACGTGGTCGCCGCCCGGCGCATCGTCGCGCTGGACGAGGCCATTCGCGCGGCGCAGCAGCCGGGCTGAAGATGAAGGCGCGCACTGGCCGATTCTTCGAGGACTTCCGCCTCGGCCAGAGGCTGGCGCACCCGACGCCGCGCACCGTCGGCGACGGCGAGGCCGCCCTGTACGTTGCGCTGACCGGGGCGCGCCAGATCGCCCACTCCGCCCTGCCCGTCGCGCACGCGCTCGGCCATCGGGCGCGGCCGCTCGACGACCTGCTGGTGTTCCACGTCGCGTTCGGCAAGACCGTGCCCGACGTCTCGCTGAACGCCATCGCGAACCTCGGCTACGCCGACGTGCGCTTTCTCGCGCCGGTCTACCCGGGCGACACGCTTCGGGCAGAGTCGGAGGTGATCGGCCTGCGGGAGAACTCCAACGGCAGATCGGGCGTCGTGTACGTCCGCTCCGACGCCTTCAACCAGGACGCCCGCAAGGTGCTGACCTGGGCGCGCTGGGTCATGGTCCACAAGCGCGATCCCGCCGCGCCGGCGCCGCAGACCTTCGTGCCCGAGCTGCCGCGCGAGGTCTCCCCGGACCGCCTGGTGGTGCCGGACTTTCTGCGTGCGGACGGCTACGAGACCGAGGCGACGGCGTGCACGGACGTCTGGGACGACTACGCGCCGGGCGAACGCATCGACCACCCCGGCGGCATGACGCTCGACGAGTCCGACCACACCCTGGCGACCAAGCTGTACCAGAACACCGCGCGGGTGCATTTCGACGCGCAGATGATGGAGTCGACGCCATTCAAGCGCCGGCTGGTGTACGGCGGCCACGTCATCTCGGTGTGCCGCGCGCTGTCGTACGACGGCCTGGAGAACGTGCTCGCCATCGCCGCGGTCAACGGCGGCAGCCACACCAACCCCACCTTCGCCGGCGACACGCTCTACGCCCGCACCGAGGTGCTGGAAAAGTGGGCGCTGCCGGGCCGCAGCGACGTCGGGGCGCTGCGCCTGCGCCTGCTCGGCCTCAGGAACCTGCCCCCCGGGATGCTGGAAGCGGCGACGGGCGCCGACGGCAAGCCGCATCCCGGCGTCGTGCTGGACTTCGATTACACGGTCATCATGCCGAGGAGGAGCTAGAAGTGCCGCAGCTCGTACATCCGAAGGACGCCCTCTTCCGGGGCGAGAAGCCTTTCCCGGTCATTCCCTCCTGCGAGCACTTCGCCGGCAGCGAGAAGCTCATCACCAAGGCGCTGGAGCTGCAGGCGAAGCTCGGGCCGATCTTCGACATCACCTGCGACTGCGAGGATGGCGCGCAGGCCGGCAAGGAGCGCGAGCACGCCCAGATGATCGTGGACGTGCTGAAGTCCGCCGCCAACCGGCACAAGCAGGCCGGCGTGCGCATCCACGACCACACCCACGCGCACTGGAAGCAGGACGTCGAGATCCTGGTCGGCGGGGCCGGCAACGAGCTCGCCTACATCACCATCCCGAAGCCGACCGCCGCGGCCCAGGTCGCCGAGATGATCGTGTTCATCCAGCAGACCGCCGTGCACCACGGCATCCGGCGCCAGATCCCGATCCACGCGCTGGTGGAGACCCACGGCGCGCTGCGCGACGCCCACGAGATCGCCGCCCTGCCCTGGCTGCAGGTGCTCGACTTCGGCCTGATGGACTTCGTCTCCGGCCACCATGGCGCGATCCCGGCCTCCGCGATGCGCTCGCCCGGCCAGTTCGAGCACAAGCTGCTGGCGCGCGCGAAGACGCACGTCGTAGCGGCGGCGCTGGCGAACGGCATCGTGCCGGCGCACAACGTGACGCTCGACCTCAAGAACACCTACCAGACGTACGACGACGCGCACCGTGCACGCAACGACTTCGGCTTCCTGCGCATGTGGTCCATCTACCCGGCGCAGATCCAGCCCATCGTCGACGCGATGAAGCCGGACTTCACCGAGGTGCAGGACGGGGCCAACATCCTGCTCGCGGCCCAGGCCGCCGACTGGGGGCCGATCCAGTACGCCGGCGAGCTGCACGACCGCGCGACCTATCGGTACTACTGGGAGATCCTGCAGAAGGCCAAGGTGACCGGCGTGTCGATCCCGTCCGATGCCGCGGCGGCGTTTTTTCAATGACTGTTGAACCACAGAGACACAGAGACACAGAGACACAGAGACACAGAGAACAGTATGAAGTCGCACTTGACCTTCCTTCTCTGTGCCTCTGTGTCTCTGTGGTGAAAAAGGATCCCCTATGACCGCAACGTCCCCAGGCGCGAAGTTCCGCGCCGCCATGAAGCAAGAGAAGCCGCTGCAGTGCATCGGCGCCATCAACGCCTACCACGCGCGGCTCGCCCGGGCCACCGGGTTCAAGTCGATCTATCTGTCCGGCGGCGGCGTAGCGGCAGGCTCGCTCGGATTGCCGGATCTCGGCATCTCCAACCTCGACGACGTGCTCACCGACGTGCAGCGCATCACCAATGTCTGCGACCTGCCGCTGCTGGTCGACGTGGACACCGGCTTCGGCGCCAGCGCGTTCAACATCGCGCGCACCACCAAGTCGCTGATCAAGTTCGGCGCGGCGGCGATGCACATCGAGGACCAGGTCGGCGCCAAGCGCTGCGGCCATCGCCCGGGCAAGGAGCTGGTGAGCCTGGACGAGATGGTCGACCGCGTGAAGGCGGCGGCCGACGCCAAGACCGATCCCGACTTCGTCATCATGGCGCGCACCGACGCGCTCGCCGTCGAGGGCCTGCAGGCCGCGATCGACCGCGCCTGCGCCTGCGTCGAGGCCGGTGCCGACGCCATCTTCCCCGAGGCGATGACCGAGCTCGCGATGTACCGGCAGTTCGCGGACGCGGTGAAGGTACCGGTGCTCGCGAACATCACCGAGTTCGGATCGACGCCGCTGTTCACCGTCGAGGAGCTGCGCGACGCCAACGTGAGCATCGTGCTGTACCCGCTCTCGGCGTTCCGCGCCATGAACAAGGCGGCGCTGAACGTCTACCGCCACGTCCGGCAGGACGGCACCCAGAAGAACGTGCTCGACACCATGCAGACGCGCGCCGAGCTGTACGAGTTCCTGGATTACCACGCCTACGAGCAGAAGCTCGACAGCCTGTTCGCGCGGGCGAAGTCGAAATAGCGAGAAGGAGCATTCCATGAGTGAAGTGAAGACTGCCCCCGAAGCCCCGGCCGGCCCGAAGGTCAAGAAGTCCGTCGCCCTGTCCGGCGTCACCGCCGGCAACACCGCGCTGTGCACCGTCGGCCGTACCGGCAACGACCTGCACTACCGCGGCTACGACATCCTCGACTTCGCCGACACCGCGACGTTCGAGGAGATCGCCTACCTGCTGGTCCATGAAGCGCTGCCGAACCGGGCCGAGCTCGCCGCGTACCGCAAGAAGCTCGCCAAGCTCCGCGGCCTCCCGGCGCCGCTCAAGGCCGCGCTGGAGCTGATCCCCGCGTCCTCGCACGCCATGGACGTGATGCGGACCGCAGTCTCGGTACTCGGCAACCTGCAGCCGGAGAAGGAGGACCACAACCCGGCCGGCGCGAAGGACATAGCCGACAAGCTGATGGCGTCGCTGGGCTCGGCCCTGCTCTACTGGTACCACTACGCGTTCAACGGCCGCCGCATCGAGGTCGAGACCGACGACGAATCCATCGCCGGCCACTTCCTGCACCTCCTCCACGGAAAGAAGCCTTCGGCGACCTGGGAGCGCGGCATGCAGACCTCGCTCATCCTCTACGCCGAGCACGAGTTCAACGCGTCCACGTTCACCGCGCGCGTGATCGCCGGCACCGGGTCGGACATGTTCTCGGCCATCAGCGGCGCCATCGGCGCATTGCGCGGGCCCAAGCACGGCGGCGCCAACGAGGCCGCCTTCGAGGTCCAGGGCCGCTACGCCAACCCGGACGAGGCCGAGGCCGACATCCGCCGCCGCGTGGCCGAGAAGCAGGTGATCATCGGCTTCGGTCACCCGGTCTACACCACCGGCGACCCCCGCAACAAGGTGATCAAGGAGGTGGCGCGCCGGCTCTCCCACGAGGCCGGGGACACGAAGCTGTTCGACATCGCCGACCGTCTGGAAACCGTCATGTGGGCGGAGAAGAAGATGTTCCCGAACCTCGACTGGTTCAGCGCGGTGAGCTACCACATGATGGGCGTGCCGACGGCGATGTTCACGCCGATTTTCGTGATCTCGCGGACCTCGGGCTGGGCCGCCCACGTCATCGAGCAGCGCGCCGACGGCAAGATCATTCGCCCGAGCGCCAACTATACCGGCCCGGAAAACCTCCAGTGGGTGCCGCTGGCGGCCAGAAAATAGCAAAGTAGCGGTTCGCGTCGGGATCCCCCCGACTCCAGCCAGAAGGAGCGAACCGCCATGACAACCATGAAAACACTCGTCGCTGCCGTCGTCCTCGCTGCCCCCCTCGCCGCTGGCGCGTCCGGCCCCGCCGACGCCGTCGACGGCACCTGGGCGTGCCGCACGCCGGGCGTGGATCACGGCACCACGCCGCCGATCCTTTTCCTCGGCGCCCCGGTTGCGGGCGCGGTCACGGCCGTCGACGTCGACGGCTTCTCCCGCGCCGTGTACGGCCTCGGAGACCTGGTCGCCGACGCCGGCGGCTGGTGGAAGGTGACGCCGCCGCAGGGCGCCGCCTTCCTGGTGCGGCCCGAGGGCGTCACCCGGTCCGGCCGCGCCACCATGCGCGTGCGGTACAACGGCGCCGACTGGACCTGCTTCCGCGTGCAGCCGCGCGCCACCTGATTTCACACCACCCGAAGGGGATCATGTCCGCTCACATCTCGAACGTCCGGCCCAGGCCGGACAAGGTCCTGGTCGACATCGCCAACTATGTCGGCAAGTACGCCGTCAAGTCCGCCGAGGCTTACAACACGGCGCGCCTCTGCCTGATCGACACGCTGGGTTGCGGCTTCGAGGCGCTGGAGTATCCGGCATGCACGAAGCTGCTCGGCCCGGTCGTGCAGGGCACCGTCGTGCCCAACGGCGCCAAGGTGCCGGGGACGCAGTTCCAGCTCGACCCGGTGAAGGCCGCGTTCGACATCGGCGCCATGATCCGCTGGCTCGACTTCAACGACACCTGGCTCGCTGCCGAGTGGGGCCACCCCTCCGACAACCTCGGCGGCATCCTCGCCACGGCCGACTGGCTCTCGCGCACCGCAGTCGCAAACGGCAAGAAGCCGCTCCTCATGCGCGACGTGCTTACCGCCATGATCAAGGCGCACGAGATCCAGGGCGTGCTCGCGCTGGAGAACTCGTTCAACCGCGTCGGCCTCGACCACGTGGTGCTGGTGAAGGTCGCCTCCACCGCCGTGGTCGCGCAGATGCTTGGCCTCACCCACGACGAGATCATCAACGCCGTGTCGCACGCGTGGGTGGATGGGCAGAGCCTGCGCACCTACCGCCACGCGCCCAACACCGGCTCGCGCAAGAGCTGGGCGGCGGGCGATGCGACCAGCCGCGCGGTGCGCCTCGCGCTGATCGCGAGGACCGGCGAGATGGGCTACCCCTCGGTGCTCTCGGCCAAGGGCTGGGGCTTCTACGACGTGCTGTTCAAGGGCAACGAGTTCAAGTTCCAGCGCCCGTACGGCTCGTACGTGATGGAGCACGTGCTGTTCAAGATCTCCTTCCCCGCCGAGTTCCACTCGCAGACGGCGGTCGAGTGCGCCATGGACATCCATGCGCAGATGCAGCAGCTCGGCAAGAAGCCGGAGGACATCAAGAAGATCACCATCCGGACGCACGAGGCCTGCATCCGCATCATCGACAAGAAGGGCCCGCTGAACAACCCGGCCGACCGCGACCACTGCATCCAGTACATGGTCGCCGTGCCGATCATCCACGGCCGTCTCACCGCCGCCGACTATGAGGACGAGGTCGCCGCCGATCCGCGCATCGACAAGCTGCGCGACAAGATCGTCTGCGTCGAGGACCCGGCGTTCACCAAGGATTACCACGACCCGGCCAAGCGCTCGATCGCCAACGCCCTCACGGTCGAGTTCAACGACGGCAGGAAGCTGAAGGAGATCGTCTGCGAGTACCCGATCGGCCACAAGCGTCGCCGCAAGGAAGGCATCCCGGTGCTGGAGGCGAAGTTCCGCACCAACCTCGCGCGCGTGTTTCCGCAGAAGCAGCAGGACGCCATCTACGCGCTCTGCCGCGACCAGAAGAAGCTCGAGGGGACGCCGGTGAACGAGTTCGTGGATATGATGGTGATCTGACCGGTCACCACCGAGGTTCCGCCATGAACGTGCTGCGCCGCACCGCGCTGCTCGCGCTGTCCGCCCTGCTCGCCCTGCCCGCCCTCGCCCTCGCCCAGGGCGACGGGAAGCGCGATGCGATGCAGCACTTCTTCGTGGCCTCCATGGGCGACTACCCCGCCGACCTCGCCGACGCCCGCAAGGCTGGCAAGCAGGCGGTGTTCGCGATGTTCATGTGGGACGAGTGCCCGTATTGCGAACGCATGAAGCGGGATGTCCTGTCCCTGCCCGAAGTGCAGAAGTTCTACCGGGAGCGCTTCCTGCCGCTGATGGTGGACACCCGGGGCTCGGTGCCGATCACCGACTTCGCCGGCCGCCAGACGACAGAGAAGGCGTTCTCCACCGACCAGGGCGTGAGGGCGACGCCCACCATGGTGTTCTACGACTTGTCCGGCCGGCCGCTCTACCGCCACGCCGGCGAGATCCGCGACGCCGCGACCATGATCCGCCTGGGCCAGTTCGTGCTCTCGGGCGCCTACAAGAACCAGAAATTCGCCGAGTACACCGGCAAGTAAGAGGATCCGCCATGCCGCACAACCTGTTCGACAGCCTGAGGACCGTCAAGCTCTCCTCCGGCGACGCCAAGTACTACTCGCTGCCCGCGCTGGAGCAGGCCGGCCTCGGGAAGATTTCCCGCCTGCCGGTGTCGATCCGCATCGTGCTGGAATCCGTGCTGCGCAACTGCGACGGCAAGAAGGTGGCCGAGGAGCACGTGCGGCAGCTCGCCGCGTGGCGGGCGCAGGCGCCGCGCACCGACGAGATCCCGTTCGTGGTCGCGCGCATCGTGCTGCAGGACTTCACCGGCGTGCCGCTGCTCGCCGACCTCGCCGCGATGCGCGGCGTGGCCGACAAGATGGGCAAGAACCCCAAGGTGATCGAGCCGCTGGTGCCGGTGGACCTGGTCGTCGACCACTCCGTGCAGATCGACCACTACGGCGGCAAGAACGCGCTCGACCTCAACATGAAGCTCGAATTCCAGAGGAACCGCGAGCGCTACCAGTTCATGAAGTGGGGCATGCAGGCGTTCGACACGTTCAAGGTCGTGCCGCCCGGCATCGGCATCGTGCACCAGGTGAACCTCGAGTACCTCGCGCGCGGCGTGCATCGCAAGGACGGCGTGCTCTATCCCGACACACTGGTCGGCACCGACAGCCACACCACCATGATCAACGGCATCGGCGTGGTCGGCTGGGGCGTGGGCGGCATCGAGGCCGAAGCCGGCATGCTGGGGCAGCCGGTGTACTTCCTGACGCCGGACGTGGTGGGTGTGCACCTCAAGGGCAAGCTGCACCCGGCGGTCACCGCGACCGACCTCGTGCTCACCATCACCGAGATGCTGCGCAAGGCCAAGGTGGTGGGCAAGTTCGTCGAGTTCTTCGGCGAGGGCACGGCCTCGCTCGCGCTGCCCGACCGCGCCACCATCGCCAACATGGCGCCGGAGTACGGCGCGACCATGGGCTTCTTCCCGGTGGACGGCAAGACCATCGACTACTTCAAGGGCTCGGGCCGCACCAAGGAGGAGATCGAGGCGTTCGAGGCCTACTTCCGCGCGCAGGGCATGTTCGGCATCCCGAAGGCCGGCGACATCGACTACAGCCAGGTGCTGGAGCTCGACCTCGCGACCATCATGCCCTCGCTCGCCGGCCCCAAGCGCCCGCAGGACCGCATCGATCTCGACCGCGTGAAGAGCACGTTCACGTCCCTCTTCTCCAAGCCGGTCGCCGAGAACGGCTTCGCGAAAAAGCCCGCGGATCTCGCTGCGCGCGTGACGACCCGCGACGGCGTGGATCTCGGCTCGGGCGACGTGCTGATCGCCGCGATCACCTCGTGCACCAACACGTCCAACCCTGGCGTGCTGCTCGCCGCCGGCCTGCTCGCGAAAAAGGCGGTGGAGCTCGGCCTGAAGGTCAAGCCGCACATCAAGACCTCGCTCGCCCCCGGATCGCGCGTGGTCACCGAGTACCTTACCAAGGCCGGCCTGCTGCCGTACCTGGAGAAGCTCGGCTTCTCGGTCGCCGCCTACGGCTGCACCACCTGCATCGGCAACGCCGGCCCGCTCGCCGAGCCGATCGACGAGGCCATCATCAAGAACGACCTCGTCTGCGCCGCGGTGCTGTCGGGCAACCGCAACTTCGAGGCGCGCATCCACCCGAACCTCCGCGCCAACTTCCTCGCCAGCCCGCCGCTCGTGGTGGCCTACGCGATCGCAGGGACGATGCTGCGCGACTTCAAGACCGAACCGGTCGGCTACGGACGCGACGGCCAGCCGGTGTTCATCGGCCACATCTGGCCGACTGCCGCCGAAGTGGCCGCGCTGATGCAGCTCGCGATGAACGCCGAGACCTTCCAGCGCCTCTACAGCGATCTCGCCAATGCCACGCCGTACTGGAAGCAGGTGCCCTCCGCCTCCGGACAGGTGTACGACTGGCCCAAGTCCACTTACATCGCCGAGCCGCCCTTCTTCGACGGCTTTGGCATGCAGCCGGGCAAGTCGGGCGGCATCCGCGGCGCGCGCGCCCTGGGCATCTTCGGCGATTCGGTGACCACCGACCACATCAGCCCCGCGGGCTCGATCAAGGACACTTCTCCGGCCGGGAAGTACCTCATCGAGAACGGCGTCACCAAGGCGGATTTCAACAGCTACGGCGCACGGCGCGGCAACCACGAGGTGATGATGCGCGGCACGTTCGCCAACGTGCGCATCAAGAACCTGATGATTCCGGCCAAGGCCGACGGCAGCCGGGTCGAGGGCGGCGTGACGCTCTTCCAGCCCGGCGGGGAGCAGATGCCGATCTACGACGCCGCGATGAAGCACATCGCCGCGGGCACGCCCACGGTGGTGTTCGGCGGCGAGGAGTACGGCACCGGCAGCTCGCGGGACTGGGCGGCCAAGGGCACGCAGCTCCTCGGCGTGAAGGCGGTGATCGCCAAGAGCTTCGAGCGCATCCACCGCTCCAACCTCGTCGGCATGGGCGTCCTGCCCTGCCAGTTCAAGGGCTCGGACACGGCGCAGTCGCTGGGCATCCAGGGCGACGAGGAGTTCGATCTCCTCGGCCTGGACGGCGAGATCCGCCCGCAGCAGGACGTCACGCTGGTGATCCACGGCCGCGACGGCTCGCGCCGCGAGGTGCCGGTGCTGCTGCGCATCGACACGCCCATCGAGGTGGAGTACTTCCGCCACGGGGGGATCATGCCGTACGTGCTGCGGGAGTTGCTGGCGAAGGCGGCCTGACGAAGGTCTACGGTGCGCGCGGGGCCCGCCCCCGCGCCGCCCGCAGCGCGTCTGCGAGCCGAGCGAAGCGCGGATCCTGCGCGAATCCGTCCAGGGTGACCGGCAGCTTGCGGCGCCAGTTGGGATGCTCGTGCACGGTGCCGGGAAGGTTCGCCTGCTCGACCGCGCCCATCGCATCCTCGAGCTGCGCGACCATGATGCGCGCGGGGCTAGCCGCCACGTACGCCTGCAGCGTAACCGCGAGATCCGTGTCGAAGGGCACGTCACCGCCCACGCCGACAGGTACATCGCCCGCCTCGCGCAGCGCACCCAGAAGCCGCTCGCGATCCGCGGCGCGATCCGCGGCCTGCCGCTCGCGCTCGGCCGCGTCGATCACCCCGAGCGCTGCGCGGACCTCGATGTCCCGCCCCGCCCACCAGCCGGCGAGCGTCGGCAGGTCGTGGGTCGCGCAGGCGGCCAGCGCGTCGCGCGGCCACTGCGCCGGCGGGCGGAATGCGCCATCGCCTTCGCGCTCGAACGGCAGCAGGCGGTACGAGAGGATGCCGTAGCGCGCGAGGCCTGCGCGGACCTCGTCCGGAACGGTGCCGAGGTCCTCACCGATGACGAGGCAGCGGCTGCGCCGGCTCTCCAGCGCGACGAGCCCGAGCAGCGCCTCCAGCGGATAGCGCACGTAGGTGCCCTCGGCAGGCTTCCCGCCCGGCGGAATCCAGAAGAGCCGCGCCAGCGCCATCACGTGGTCGATGCGCAGCGCGCCGGCGTGCGCCATGTTCGCGCGCAGCGTGGCGACGAAAGGAGCGTAGCGCGCGGCGACCAGCGCGTCGGGCCGCATCGGCGGCAGGCCCCAGTCCTGCCCCTGCGGCGCGAAGTCGTCGGGCGGCGCACCGACCGAGGCCTCGGCGTACAGCGCAGGGTCGGACCACACTTCCGCGCCGCCGCGATCGGCCGACACTGCGAGGTCGAGATACAGACCCACCCTCGCTCCGGCCGCCGAGAGGCGGCCCGCGGCCGTGGCGAGCTGCTCGTCCACCTGCCACTGAAGGTACTCGTAGAGCCCGACGCGCGCCGCGTGCTCGGCGGCGAAGGCGGCAACCTCCGCCGAATCCGGGTCCCGATAGGGCGCGGGCCACTGCATCCAGCCATGGCGAGGCGGATCGTCCGCGGCAAATCGCTCCTGCAGCGCCTCGAATAGGGCGTGGCGCCGCAGTGGCTCGCCGCCGCGGAGCCGGAACTTGCGGAAGCTCTCGGCACGCGGCGTATCCGCGGCCAGGTGCATCGCACGGAAGGACGCGTACAGCAGTTCGAGTGCGGCGCGCTTCACCGCCGCGACGGCCGGATAGTCGACCAGCGCCGCCGCGCGCGCGTCGCGTAAGCGGTCGGCGAAGCCGGCCGTCGCGAGGAGCGCGCGTGCCTCCGCGCACTCGGCGTAATCCTCGATCGCGGCGACGTCGAGATACAGCGGATTGCGGAACAGCCGGCTGGTCGGGCTGTAGGGACTGGCATCCGCCGGGCGTTCCCAGTGCAGCGCGTGCAGCGGATTCAGCCCGACCAGATCCGCGCCCTGCGCGGCCCACTGTTCGCCCAGGCGCGCGAGATCGCCGAAGTCGCCCATGCCCCAGTTGCCCGCCGAGCGCACGGCGTAGAGCTGCACCGCCGGGCCCCACACCCGCGCGCCGGCTTCGAGCGCGTCGGGCAGGTGGCAGCGGTCCGGCGCCACGGCCAGCCACGCCTCGCCCAGCACCCCGTCGGAGCGGGAGAGCGCGATGTGGTGATAGCCCGGCACGATCGAAGACGGCAGCACGAGACGGCGCGCGATGTACTTGACCGCGTCGACGGTGCGCCACTCCAGCACCTCGAGCGCGTTCGGCACGAAGCTGCCGGCGTGCCTTGCGCCGGACTCGTCCACCACTTCCCAGGCGCACGGGCGCGGGCCGAGCGCATCGGGTATCTGAATGCGCAGCGCCGTGCCCTCGGGCGTCCAGCGGGCGACCACGGCGGGCGGCAGCACGGATTGCCACAGGGCGCGCTCGTGCGCGCCGATCGATCGCCCCACCGCCTCGGCATCACCGGCGGCCACATTCATCGCCTTGAGCAGCGCGCGCAGGGTCGGCTCCGTCGCGACGTGCCGGACGCCGGCGATGTCGTAGTAGTCGAGACTGATGCCGTGGCGGGCCGCGAGCTCGGCAAGCTGCGGATCAGCCACGCGCAGACCTCGCTCCCCTCACGGGCCGAGCACCACCACGGCGAGCGGCGGCAGCGTCAGCGCGGCGGACCAGCCGAGCCCGTGCGCGGGCGCCTCCCGCGCCTCGACCGCGCCGCCGTTGCCCAGGCCGCTGCCGCCGTAGATCGCCGCATCGCCGTTCAGCAGCTCGCGCCACGCGCCGCCGTGCGGCAGCCCGACGACGTAGCCATGGCGCGGGACGGGCGTGAGATTGCACACCACGACGACCGCGCGTCCCGCACGGTCGCGCCGCAGGTACGAGATCACGCCGTTCTCCGCGTCATTGCAGTCGATCCAGCGGAAGCCGTGCGGGTCGAAATCCACCTCGTGCAGCGCCGGCTCGTCGCGGTACAGGCGGTTGAGGTCGCCCACCCAGTGGGCGAGCTCGGCGTGGCGCCCGTGGGCGGCCTGGCCCCAGTCGAGCGATTCCTCGTGGTTCCACTCGCGCGACTGCCCGAACTCGCCGCCCATGAAGAGCAGCTTCTTGCCCGGGTGGGTCCACATCCAGCCGAACAGCAGCCGCAGGTTGGCGAAGCGCTGCCAGTCGTCGCCGGGCATCTTGTCGAGCAGCCCACGCTTGCCGTACACGACCTCGTCGTGCGACAGCGGCAGCACGAAATTCTCGGCGAAGGCATACCAGATCGAGAACGTGATGCGGTCGTGGTGGAAGCGGCGATGCACCGGGTCCTTGGCGAAGTACGCCAGGGTGTCGTGCATCCAGCCCATGTTCCACTTCATGCCGAAGCCGAGCCCGCCGACCCAGGTCGGGCGCGACACCATCGGCCACGCGGTGGATTCCTCCGCGATCACCTGCACGTCCGGATGGTCCCGGTACACCGACTCGTTCAGCCGGCGCAGGAACTCGATCGCCTCAAGGTTCTCCCGGCCGCCATGACGGTTGGGAATCCACTCGCCTTCCCGCCGGCCGTAATCGAGGTACAGCATCGACGCGACGGCGTCCACGCGCAGCCCGTCGACGTGGTAGCGGTCGAGCCAGAACAGCGCGGACGACAGCAGGAACGCCCGCACCTCGTGGCGGCCGTAGTTGAAGATGTAGCTCTCCCACTCGGGATGGAAGCCCTGCCGCCGATCGGCATGCTCGTAGAGGTGCGTGCCGTCGAACCACGCGAGGCCGTGCGCGTCGCCCGGGAAGTGCGACGGCACCCAGTCGAGGATCACGCCCAGCCCGTGGCGGTGCAGCGTGTCGACCAGGTACATGAAGTCCTGCGGCGTGCCATAGCGCGCCGTGGGCGCGAAGTAGCCGGTGGTCTGGTAGCCCCACGAGCCGTAGAACGGATGCTCGGTGACCGGCATCAGCTCGACGTGGGTGAAGCCCATCCGCGACGCGTGCTCCGCCAGCGGCACTGCGAGCTCCCGGTACGTTGGCAGGCGGTTATCGGGGCCGCGCCGCCACGATCCCAGGTGGACCTCGTAGGTCGACACGGGCGCATCGAGCGCATTGCGCGCCGCCCGCGTGGCCATCCACTCGCCGTCCTCCCACGCATACTCGAGACTCCAGGCGCGCGACGCCTGGCCAGGCGGCGCCTCGGTGTGCAGGCCGAAGGGATCGGCCTTGTCGAGCGCCAGGCCATCTGCGCCCAGGACACGGTACTTGTAGGCGTGGCCGCGCCGCACGCCCGCCACCTCGCCCTCCCAGATTCCGGACCCCTCCCAGCGCGGATGCAGGCGGTGCACGCCGTGCTGCCAGCCGTTCCACTCGCCGATCACGTGGACCTCGCGCGCATTCGGTGCCCAGACGGCGAACGTCGCACCCTCCGGCGAGAGATGACAGCCCAGCTTGTCGTAGAGCCGCCCGTGCGAACCCTCGCGGAAGAGGTAGATGTCGTGGTCGGTAAGCATGTCGTCGGCTGGTCTAGGTCGCCCGGCGCATCGCGCCGCCCGCCTCGGGATGCCCGGCGCCCCGGCCCAGCGACACGCCCAGCGCAGGCGGCGGGGTCAGCCCCAGCATGACATAGAGGCTCGCGAGATTGGCGCGGTAGAGCGACTCGAAGCTCGAGACCGCGTGCGCCGGGTTGTAGTCGCCCAGCCACCAGAACCAGTCGGAGGCCTCGCAGACCGCGAGCTGCCGGCGCGCGCGGGCGAGCGCATCGGACGAAAGCCGTCCGCTCGCGACCACTGCGTCGAAGCTCGTCTTCGCGGCGGCCAGCAGGTCCCACGCGCGGTTCTTCTCCGGCGCCCCCATCCACGTGGAGAGATCGCCGAACACCCAGCTCCCGGCCACCAGCGGCGGCAGCGGGACGGTGCACGCCGGTGGCCGCGTGGGCGAGGCCGGCCGCGCCACGGCGTCGGCGAACGTCAGCATCCGGATCGACGGATGCGATTCGAGCCGTGCATAGAGCGTGTCCAGGAAGTAGTAGCCGTTGTAAGGATACGACTCCCAGCAGTTCTCGCCGTCGAGGATCACCGACACGAGCGGCGTCTCGTCGGCCGGCGCCGCGGCGGCGATGGCCTCGAGCTCGCCGATGAAGCTGCCGGCGGCCTCGTGGGAGTGCCACTTGGCGTACTCGAAGCCGATGAGATCGGAGAGGCGGTCGTCACGGAAAAAACACAACGGGCCGTCGTCTGCCGCACGGTACGGCCGGTACAGGTATTCGACGCGCCGTTCGACGGGCCGTCCCGCGCGCCGCAGCGTGTTCACCAGCACGCCTTCGCCGCTCGCGGTCCACTGCGCACCGGCTGCGCCCAGCACGCCAAGCACCGCATCCGACACGGCGCCCTCCGCCGGCCACACGCCGCGCGGCGGAGCGCCGAAGCGGCGCGCGTGCGACGCGAACGCGAGCCCCACATGCTCGCGCAGACGCTCCGGTCCGCCGGGATACGCCGGCGCTTCCGGCAGCGGCGAGTCCGGGCGCGCTTCGCGCGCGGCGCGGAAATCGACCAGCAGCGGCGCGAGCGGGTGATCGTTCGGCGTGGTGGAGATCTCCACGCGGCCGCTCGCCGCGAGGCGGGCGTAGCGGCCGGTCACGTCGCGCACCAGCAGCCCGTACAGCTCGAACAGCGCCACGCGGTCGGCGTGCGTGAAGCCCGCGCCGCGCGTCATCAGCTCGGCCACGACGGCGTGGTTGCGGCGCACCGCCTCGCCGGTCCACACCAGGTGGTACCAGGTCACCAGGTCGTAGAAATAGTCATCGGAAAGCCACTCGCGGCGTGCGTCCTCGCCCGCGGCCTCGAAAAGGCGATGCAGGTCGTGCAGCCGCGCATAGGCCGCGAACGGCTTCATCATCTTCTCGTGGTTCGCGCGAAAGCAGCGGTCGATCGCAAAGGCGCGTTCGGCATCGGTGAGCGGCGTGGCCGGGTCGCGCACCAGGAGCCGCAGCAGCGGGTCGCGCAGCCGCCCGGTGGCGAACTGGTCCGCGTAGTCCTCGATCTGGTCGAGCAGCACCGGGACGAGGTTCACCACCGCGCGCACGCCGGGGTGGCTCTCCAGGTGCCACGCCATGTCCGAGTAGTCCTTGGCGGCGTGCAGGTACACCCAGGGCAGCCGGAACTCCCCGGTCGCGGTGTCCCGGTAGTCCGGTTGGTGCATGTGCCACAGCAGCACGAGATCGAGCGGACGGCTCATCCTGCAAAGGGCTCCGAGCCCGGCATCATCGTTCTCCCGCAGGGAAATGCGAGGGGCGCCGCCCCTCGTCCGTCCCGGGGAATATACAAGGGGGGGCACTCCCCTTGTTCGTACAAAGGAATGTGAAGGTCGTCACGACCTCCACGACGGCACCGACACCTGCTCCCACCGAGAAACCCTTCAACGGAGATGATGAATCGTCTGCCCCAGCATTTCCGGGGTGATCAGCGCAATGCCATTGGCCGTGAGGTGGAAGCGCTTGCGGTCCGCCTCCGGATCGAAGCCGACTTCCAGCCCGGGCGGGATCCGGGTGCCCTTGTCCACCACCACGCGGCGCAGCTTCGCGTGGCGCCCGATTTCGACGTTGGGCAGGATCACCGCGTCGGTCACCTCGCAGTAGCTATGGACGTGGACGCTCGAATACAGCAGCGAGCGCTTCACGGTCGAGCCGCTGATGACGCAGCCGCCGGAGACCATCGAGTCGATGGCGCAGCCGCGCCGCCCGTCGTCGTCGAACACGAACTTCGCCGGCGGAAGCTGCGCCTGGTAGGTCCAGATCGGCCAGGTCTCGTCGTACATGTCGAGCGCAGGCGTGATGCGCGTGAGCTCCATGTTCGCCTCCCAGTAGGCGTCGATGGTGCCGACGTCGCGCCAGTAGGCCACACCCTCGCTCGATTGCCGGCAGCTGTCGCTGAAGCGGTGCGCGTGCACGCGGTAGCCGCGCGCCACCAGGTAGGGAATGATGTTCTGGCCGAAATCGTGACTGGACCGGGGGTCGTCCGAGTCGCGGATGAGCTGCTCGTACAGGAAGGGCGCATTGAACACGTAGATGCCCATGCTGCCGAGGGCCATGTCGGGGTGGCCGGGAATGGGCTGGGGGTCAGCCGGCTTTTCCTGGAAGCCGACGACACGCCATTCCGGGTCCACCTGCATCACGCCGAGCTGCGTCGCGTCGGAGCGCTTCACCTCGATGCAGGCGACCGTCATGTCGGCGCGCCGCGCGACGTGGTCCTCCAGCATCTTGCCGTAGTCCATCTTGTAGACGTGGTCGCCGGCGAGGACCAGCACCAGCCGCGGGTCGTGCCGGCGGACGATGTCGAGGTTCTGGAACACCGCGTCGGCGGTGCCCTTGTACCAGTCGGCGGTGACGCGCTGCTGCGCAGGCAGGAGCTCGATGAACTCGTTGAAACGCCCGTCCAGGAACGACCACCCGCGCTGCACGTGGCGGATCAGGCTCTGCGCCTTGTACTGCGTGGCGATCCCGATGCGGCGGATGCCCGAGTTCACGCAGTTGGACAGGGTGAAGTCGATGATGCGGAACTTGCCGCCGAACTGCACCGCCGGCTTGGCGCGCCAATCGGTGAGCGCTCCGAGGCGCGAGCCGCGGCCGCCGGCTAGCACGATCGCGAGGGTCTGCTTGGCGAGCGCAGCGCTCGGCGGCGCGGCGTGCGGATCGTGCGCTGAATCTGCGTGTGGCTGGAGACCTTGCTGGAGGTCCGTCATGATGCCTCTCGAAAAACGGCGGGACGGCATCCGCCGACCGGCGGATGCCCGCACGGCAGGACTGCCATCCGATCAGGATGCCGTCAAATACCGCGGCTGCGCAAGCACGACGCGCGCACCGGCCGGCCCCCGATCACTCCCCCTGCATGGCGATGATCCCGGCGCCCAGCAGGCCGAGCGCGGGATGGGTCACGACGTGGACCGGGAAGCGCGCCATCAGCGCCGTCTGCGGCCCCTTCGCACAAAAGCCGCGGAGGAAGCCGCCGGCGCGCAGGCGGGAGAGCAGCTTCGGCGCGATGCCGCCGGCCACGTACACGCCGCCGGTCGCCATGACCGCAAGCGCGTGGTCGCCGGCAATCTGGCCGTAACACTCCACGAAGAGGTCCAACGCAGCCGCGGCGAGCGGGTCGCCGGCGTCCGCGGCCGCGGTGATCGCCGCCGAGCCCTCGCCGCGTGCGAGCGCCGCATCGAGAGCGCTCGCCGGCGCCGCGGACTGCGCGCGCTCGAACGCGTAGAGGCGCTCGATGCCCGGGCCCGACACCAGGGACTCGGCGGAAACATGGCCGAGGCGGCTGCGCCACCAGGCCGCCAGCCTCTCCTGCCGCTCCGTCTCGGGGGCGAAACCGGCATGCCCGCCCTCGCCGGCGACGACACGCCAGCCGGGCGCGGCCGGCCATGCGTAGGCAACGCCCAGCCCGCTGCCCGCACCCAGCACCACCCGCGCCCCTTCGGCTCCCGGCTCGCCCGACTGCAGCGTGGCCAGGTCGCCGGGACCGAGCGCCGCCACGCCGCTCGCCGCGGCGGCGAAGTCGTTCACGATGACGACGCACGGCCAACCGAACCGGGCCGCAAGCGCATCGGCATCCAGCGTCCAGTCGCGATTGGTGAGCCGCACCCGCCCCGCCGCAACCGGCCCGGCCGCGCCGATGCAGACGCCGCGCACTGCCCTGACGCCGGCCTCCTCGACATAGCGCGCCGCCATCGCCTCGAAGGACGCGAACGCGTCGTCCTCGTAACGGCGCTCATCATGCAGGCGCACCCCGCGCCCGGCGGGCCCGGCGAGCGCGAACAGCGTCTTGGTGGCGCCGACGTCGACGGCGATAAACATGGTTCGGATCTCCGCTTGCGGCTGCTATCCTAACGCCCGCCGCAATGCCCGCGCCGATCGTCATGCCCGCCCCGCTCCGCGTCCTGTTCGTCGTCTCCGAGTGCGCACCCTGGATCAAGACCGGCGGGCTCGCCGACGTCGCGGCGGCGCTGCCGCCCGCACTGGAAGCCTGCGGCGTGGACGTGCGCGTGCTGATGCCCGCGTACGGTGCCTTGCAGCCGCATCTCGCGCACTCGCGCGTGCTGGCACGGCTGGCCGCGCACGGACCGCTGCCGGCCTCGACGCTGATCGAGGCGCCGCTGCCCAGCGGCGTGCCGGCGTGGCTGATCGAGGCGCCCGCGCTGTACGGCCGCGCGGGCGGGCCCTACGTCGATGCGCAGGGCGAAGCCTGGCCCGACAATGTGCGGCGCTTCGGGGCGCTCGCGCGCGGAGCCGCCGATCTCGCGCGCGACACGCTCGGCCTCGGCTGGGCGCCCGACGTGATCCATGCACACGACTGGCAGGCCGCGCTCGCGCCAGCCTATGTCCGTCTCGGCGGCGACCGCGTCCCGACGGTGACGACCGTTCACAATCTCGCGTTCCAGGGCCTCTTTCCCGGCGATACGCTAGGCGCGCTCGGCCTCCCGCCGGAAAGCTTTTCCATGCACGGCGTGGAGTACTTCGGTCAGGTGTCGTTCCTCAAGGCAGGCCTCTACTACGCGGACGCCATCACGACGGTCAGCCCCTCCTACGCGGAAGAGATCCAGCGGGCGCCGCTCGGCATGGGCCTGGAAGGCCTGCTCGCAGAGCGCCGCGATGCGCTCACCGGGATCCTCAACGGCATCGACACGACGGTCTGGGATCCTGCGCGCGACCCGCATCTGCCGAGCCGCTACGACGCGCTCGCGCTCGGCGGCAAGGCGGCCTGCAAGCGCGCCCTGCAGGCGCGAGCAGGCCTGCCGCTCGACGCCGACGTTCCGCTGCTCGCGATGGTCTCGCGCCTCACCGCGCAGAAGGGCGTGGACCTGGTGCTCGCGAACCTCGACGCGCTGGCGGAGATGCCGGCGCAGCTCGTCGTCCTGGGCACCGGCGACCGGGCCCTCGAGCAGGCGCTCGCCGCTGCCGCCCAGGCACGCCCGGAGCTGGTCTCGGCCGCCATCGGGTTCGACGAGGCCTACGCGCACCTGATCGAGGCCGGAGCGGACATCTTCCTCATGCCCTCGCGCTTCGAGCCCTGCGGCATGAACCAGATGTACAGCCAGCGCTACGGCACCGTGCCGGTGGTGCACGGCACTGGCGGCCTGCTGGACTCGGTGGTGGACTGCGCGCCGGCCGCGCTCGCCGACCGCTCCGCGACCGGCTTCGTCTTCCGCGAGCCGACGCCTGAAGCCCTGCTCGAGGCGATCGAGCGTGCCGTCGGCACCTACCGCAACCGCCGCACCTGGCGCGCACTGCAGCACAACGGCATGGCGCGCGACTTCTCGTGGACGACGAGCGCGCGGAAGTATCTGGAGATCTACCGCGGTCTCGCTGCCGGCGCCTGAGGCACGCGGGGCCCGCGCCTACACCCAGATCATCAGCCCCAGCTCGAAGGGGTGGGTCAGCAGAGCGTGACAGGGGTAGGCGCGGATGGAGTAATCCATGCGCCCGCACAGCTCAGGCGTCAGCTCCAGCACGAAGCGGTGCTCGCCGGCCTCGGTGCGCGTGCCGTCGTGGGCGAGGCGCATCTGCTCGCGCTCGGCGCGCTTGCGCGGATGGTCGCGCGCCAGCACCATTTCGACCACGACGTCGTCGGGCGCGAGGCCGGCGAGTTGCACCGCCACCTCGATGCGGAGCGATTCGCCGAACTGGATGCGCCGCCGCGGCTCGTCCAGCCGGCGAATCGTCACCCGGGGCCAGGCGGCGCGCACGTGCGCCTTCCAGTGCGCCACCTCGCGCGCACGCGCGAACCGGTCCTCCGAGTACCGGCGCCCCTGCTGCGACGCGGGCAGGTAGAACTTGCGCAGGTAGTCGGTGACCATGCGCGCGGCATTGAAGCGAGGGAGGATCGTGGCGACCGAGCGCTTGGCCATGCGCAGCCACTCGGGCGAGTAGCCCATGGCCCCGCGCGTGTAATACAGCGGGACGACCTGGTCCTGGAGGATCTCGTAGAGCGTGCGCGACTCCTCGTGGTCGCGGCGCGCCGGCTCCAGGTGCTCCGCAGCGGGCTTGATCCCCCAGCCGTTGTCGCCCTCGTAGCCCTCGCCCCACCAGCCGTCCAGCACCGAGAGGTTGATCACGCCGTTCATGCCGGCCTTCATGCCGGACGTGCCCGAGGCTTCCATCGGGAACACCGGATTGTTGAGCCAGACGTCCACGCCCGTAACCAGCCGGCGCGCGAGGCGCAGGTCGTAGCCCTCGACCAGGAGCACGCGCCCCTCGAACTCCGCCATGCGCGAGAGCTGCCAGATGCGCCGGATGACGTCCTGCCCGGGCACGTCGGCCGGGTGCGCCTTGCCGGCGAACAGGAACACGATCGGCCGCTCGCGGTCCGCGGTGAGCTCGCGCAGCCAGTCCAGGTTGTCGAACAGCAGCGCGGCGCGCTTGTAGGTGGCGAAGCGGCGCGCGAACCCGATGGTCAGGACGTTGGGATTGTCCGGATCGGCGAGCTTGAGCAGGCGATCGAGGTGCGCCTCGCTGCCCTGGTTGCGGAAGTGCTGCTCGCGCACGCGGTAGCGCACCAGGTGCAGCATGCGCGACTTGAGGTACTGGTGCACCGACCAGAAGATGTGGTCGGGGATGTCGGCGAGCCGCGCCATGCTGTCGGGCTCGTGCAGGCGCTGCATCCAGCCGATGCCCAGGAAGCGATCGAAAAGATCCGCCCACTCCGGCGCGAGGAACGTGGTGACGTGCACGCCGTTGGTGATGTGGCCGACGGAGTTCTCCTCGTCCGGCACCTCGGGCCAGAACTCGCGCAGCATGCGCGAGGACACCTGCCCGTGGATGCGCGACACGCCGTTCTGGAACCGCGAGCCGCGCACCGCCAGCGCAGTCATGTTGAAGTCGGCGCTGGTGCCATTGCGCCCCAACGCGAGCAGGTCATGCATGCTGATGCCCACGTCGCGGCAGTAGGCCTCGAAGTAGTGCCCGATCATCGACTCGGCGAAGTGGTCGTGCCCGGCGGGAACCGCCGTGTGGGTGGTGAAGACCGTGTTCGCCGCGACCCCCTCCAGCGCGGCCGCGAAGTCCAGACCCTGACCGACCAGCACCCGCATGCGCTCGAGCAGCAGGAAGGCGGCGTGGCCCTCGTTCATGTGCCAGACGGTCGGCTTGACCCCCAGCGCGGCGAGGGCACGCACGCCGCCGACGCCAAGCACGATCTCCTGCTCGATGCGCGTGGTGCGGTCGCCGCCGTAGAGCCGATAGGTGATGCCGCGATCGGCCTCGCTGTTCTCCGGCAGGTCGGTATCCAGGAAGCACATGGTCACGTGACCGGCGCGCGATTGCCAGACGCGCACCTGAACGGTGCGTCCCGGCAGCTCCACGGGCACATGCAGTTCGCGGCCGTCCTCACCCGTCACCAGCTTGACCGGGAGGCTCTCGAAATCGGAGTCGGTGTAAACCGCGATCTGGTTGCCCTCGGCGTCGACGGTCTGGGAGAAGTAGCCCTGCCGGTAGAGCAGCCCCACGCCGATGAAAGGCATGCGCATGTCGCTCGCGGCCTTGCAATGGTCGCCGGCGAGGATGCCCAGACCGCCTGAATAGATCGGCAGGCTTTCGTGAAAGCCGAACTCCGCGCAGAAGTACGCCACCAGGTCCGACTGGCGCAGCCATTCGGAACCGTTCCGCCGCAACGGCTCGCCGTGGTAGCTGTCGTAGGCGGACAGCACCCGGTTGAACGTGGAGAGGAACGTCGAGTCTTCCGCCGCGTCGACCAGGCGCTGCTCGTCCACGCGACGCAGGAACGCCGTGGGCGAATGCCCGATGGCATCCCACAGGCGGGGATGCAGACGCGCGAACAGCTCGCGCGTGGGGCGGTCCCAGCTGTACCAGAGATTGCCGGCCAGCTCCTCCAGCCGCTGCAACCGCCGGGGCAGCTTGGGGTTGACCTCGAGGGGAAACGTCGTGCCGCGCCGCATTTCGCTATTCGCTATTCGACGCCGCGGCGTCCCGCCGCAGCTGGATGAATTCTAACAAGCAAAAACCGGGCAAGAACCACGGCCACGCGTGCCACGGCGTGCGCCCGCGTCAGTGGTGATGGCCCCCGGGGCCGTGCGCATGGCCGTGCGCGATCTCCTCCGGGCTCGCCGGACGCACTTCGAGCACCGTGCAGCGCACCTCGATGTCCTCGCCCGCGAGCGGATGGTTCGCGTCCAGCGTCACCTCCCGGTCCGTTACCCCCGTGACGCGGAACACCATCGGATGGGTGTGGTCATCGTGCTTCATCTCGCCCTCGAACTCCATGCCCACCTTGAGCTTGCCGGGAAAGCTCCCGCGCGGCTCGACGCGCACCATCTTGGGGTCGCGGGCGCCGAACGCATCGGCCGCGGCGAGCTTCACACGCACCTTCTCGCCCGCCTCCCTGCCCTCGAGCGCGGCCTCGAGCTTCGGGAACAGGCCGGCGTGGCCGTGCAGGTACACGTATTGGGGATTGCGCTGCACGCGCTCCCCGCGCGCGTCCAGCAGGTCGATGCTGAGCGCGACCACGCTGTTGGCGATGATCTTCATGGCGCCGGCATGATACACGCCCGGCACTGCGGCCCTTAGAATCCTCTCCATGGCAAGAACGCCGCCGCCCACGCCCGCCGCTGCGCTGGAGCGCTTCCTCGGCGCCGAGGGCGATCCGCTGCCGCTGATGATCGGCCTGGTGGACGCGCTGCGTCCGCGCCCGATCCACGACATCGAGGCCGCGCGGCGCAACTACGAGGACGCCCTGCGGCTGCTGCGCGAACGCGAGGACCTTCGGATCGCGGTGGGGACCCAGTTGCTGCGCCTTTTCGCGACCCGCAAGCTGGTCACGTTCTTCACCGACGCCGGCATCCTCCCGGCATCGGGTTTCTTCAGCGAGCTCGCGCGGCGCGTGCTGCACCGCCTCCTGCCGGACGTGCCGGACGAGAGCTCCATGCGCGACTGCATCCGCCTCGTCTACCACCACCCGGACGACCACGTGTGGCTGAGCGCGATGCCGCCGGAGCTGTCGCGCGAATTCTGGTCGCTGCTCGACCTCGGCCACCGCCCCGAGCGGGCGCCGCTGCACAAGGCGGCCAAGGAGATGCTGGACGCGGTGCAGATCCTCTCGCACCGGATCAGCGCAATGGGCATCGAGCAGGAGCTGCTGCGCGTCTACCCGGATCTGGACGCCTTCGAGTCGCCGTTTCTCACCCAGACCAACGAGGCGCACCGCTTCGTGGAGGCGTACCGGGCAGGCCTCGCCGATGCGGAAGCGCCGCGGTACGACGCCAAGCAGCTCCTGGTGCTGCTCGACCAGTGCCGCGACATCCTCAGGCGCGCGCGCCGCACCGCCGCGCGCGAAGGGACGAGCCTGCGCCTCACCTACCTGCTCTACCGCCTCGGCCAGAGTCTGAACCGCCTGGAGACGCTGGCGCGCCTCCTCTCCGCGCGCTTCGAGGCGACGCCCGACGAGACGGCGCTCGCGAGCTGGGCCGCGTTCTTCCGAGGCGCCGTGCGTTCCGAGACGCAGCGCAACTCCCCGGGGCGGCACTTCTCGCGCATGCTGAGCCTGCTCGCGCTGCGCGTCACCGACAACGCCAGCCGCACCGGGGAGCATTACATCACCACGGACTGGGCGGGCTACGGCCAGATGTGGCGGTCGGCGATGGGCGCGGGCTTCATCATCGCCTTCATGGCGCTCATCAAGATCTACGCGGCCAAGCTGGAGCTCGCCCCGCTCAATCAGGCATTCGTGTACGGCATGAACTACGGGCTCGGCTTCGTGCTGATCCACATGCTGCACTTCACCATCGCCACCAAGCAGCCGGCCATGACCGCGGCAACCATCGCGGCCACCATCAGCGAGTCCCAGACGCGCGCCGACCTCAACCGGCTGGCGGACCTGGTGGTGGATGTGCTGCGCAGCCAGTTCGCCGCCATCCTGGGTAACGTCTGCATCGCCATCCCCACCGCGATGGCGATCGGCCTGGGCATCTCGCACCTCGCGGGCAAGCCCTTCCTGGACGCCGCCAAGGCCTACCACCTGCTGCACGACCTCGATCCGATCCACAGCCTTGCCATTCCCCATGCGGCGATCGCGGGGGTGTGCCTGTTCCTCGCGGGGCTCATCTCCGGCTATTTCGACAACCTTGCCGTCTACGCCCGCGTTCCCGCGCGCATCGCGCGCCTCGGCTGGCTGCGCGGCATCGCTGGACCGGACCGTGCCGCGCGGTTCGCGGCGTGGGTCGGCGAGAACCTCGGCGGCCTGTCGGGCAACTTCTTCTTCGGCCTCATGCTCGGCTCGGTGGGCACGCTGGGCCTGCTGGTCGGCCTGCCGCTGGACATCCGCCACATCGCCTTTTCCTCGGCGAACTTCGCCTACGCGCTGGTCGCGCTCGATTTCGCCCTGCCGTGGCAGGAGTTCGTCTGGGGCGCGCTGGGCGTCGCGCTGATCGGCCTCACTAACCTCGCGGTCAGCTTCACGCTGGCGTTGTGGGTCGCGCTGCGCGCGCGCGACATCGCGTTCGCCCGCAAGCGCGAACTCGCAGCCCTGCTGTGGCAGCGCGTGGCCGCGGCGCCGGCGCGGCTTTTCCTGCCCCCCCCGCGGCGTCGGGCCGCTGCGGAATGATGCCTACCGGGCGCGTTTGCGCTTGGCGTACACTCCCCTCGCCGTGAGAACCTTTTCCGCCCTCGTGCTCGCCCTGCTGGTCGCCGCCTGCGCCCAGACGCCGCCGAAGCCCAAGCCCGAACCGCCCGCGATCCCGCGCGTCGGCACCGTCGGGCACATCGCCGAAGTGAAGACGCGCGGCATGACCACGTCGAACTGGCTCGGCAGCATCAAGGAGATCTATTTCAACGAGGATGCCGGCGCCGCTGTCGCGCAGATCACCTGGGAAGTGACCGTCCTCTACGAGGACCACACCCAGGGGACGGTGACACTGCCGCAGCGGCCCGACCTGCGCGTCGGCCAGCGCGTGCGCGTGACCGGCAGCAAGATCGAGCCGGCTACCCGCTGACGCGGCCCCGCCCCTTCGCGGAACGCCTCACCCCCCTGCCCGCGGCCTTGCGCCGCACCCCTGCGCGCTTCGCGCCCTTCGCACTCGGCCTAGGTTTCGGCTTGCTCGGCAGCACGGTGACGCGCGTCGCCAGGGCGCGCCGCGGGGGCCGCTTCGCCCCGCGCCGGACGCCCTTCGCACCGGCCTGGCGCCGTGCCCGGCGCAGCGCGGGCGCCTCGACCGCGGCGCCCCGCAGCAGCAGCTCGAACTGGTCGGCGAGCGCGGCGATGTCCTGCGCGCAGTCGAGGCCGTTGATGACGCGGCGTGCGTTGACGTAGTCGGGCGCGGCGCCCTCGCGGACGTAGTCGCCCAGCTTGCGGCCGGTGAACCAGCCCTTGCGCATGCCGAGCGCGGCGATGTCGTAGCTGATCCGCGGGTCCTTCACCAGGGCCGGCTCCTCCACGAACAGCGTCGGCGTGACCTGCACCGTACGCCCGCCGACGTCGTACTCGCGGCCCGCGAGCTCGCGGCCGGCGCGCAGGTAGTTTGCCTGCCAGGTGAGCTGCACGTAGCCCCGTCCATGGAAGCCCCAGTACTGCGACTGGCGCCGGTGGAGCGCCGGCTGCCGCTCGGGGCTCGCGCGGCGCTCCTCGACCGGCAGGAAGGTGTGCGCCGTCTCCCAGCGAATGGTGGCGAGCACGTAGGCGAGCTGGCGCAGCATGGTGAAGCTCGCATCGCCCACGAAGCAGTCGAGCAGATGCTCCAGCGCGGCCTGACGCATGGGCGTGAGCGGCAGGCGCGTGCGCGCCGTGAAGTCGCCGAAGAAACGGTTTCGATCGAATGCGAACATGGCAACCCTCCCGCGCGAGGCCCCCATCTTCGGTCGCGCCGCGGTGCGCTTCAATCAGCCGTGCGGCCTACGGACGAGGCGGCGGAAGGCGTTCGGCCGTGGCCCGCCGCGCCGATCCCGCGGGCCGTCGTGCGGCCGTTCGTCCTACAGCTTGATGCAGACGTTGCGCAGCTCGGTGTAGAACTCCATCGAGTGCACGCCGCCCTCGCGGCCGATGCCCGACCACTTGCTCCCGCCGAACGGCGTGCGCAGGTCGCGCAGGAACCAGCTGTTCACCCAGCAGATGCCGACGTCGATCTTCGCGGCCACGCGATGCGCGCGCGCGAGGTTGGTGGTCCAGATCGAGGTCGCGAGGCCGTACTCGGTGTCGTTGGCCATGCGGACCACCTCGGCCTCGGAGTCGAACGGTGCGACGTGGCAGCACGGCCCGAAGATCTCCTCCCTCACCACCGCGGCGGTTTCCGGCAGGCCGGTCCAGATGGTCGGCTGCACCCACGAGCCGTTGGCGAGCTCGCCGGACATGTCGGGGATGCCGCCGCCGGTGACGACGGTGGCGCCCTCGGCCTTCGCCTTGTCATAGTAGGAGAGCACCTTGCGCCGGTGCTCCTGGCTGATGAGCGGCCCGATGCCGGTTGCCTTGTCCTCGGGTCGGCCGGGCCTGAGGCTCTCGGCCTTCGCCTTGAGCGCGGCGACGAACTTGTCGAAGATCGGCCGCTCGACGTACACGCGCTCGGTGCCCAGGCACACCTGCCCGCAGTTGGCGAACACCGCGCGGCCGATGCCCTCGATCGCGGCGTCGAAGTCGCAGTCGGCGAACACGATGCCGGCGTTCTTGCCGCCGAGCTCGAACGAGACCGGCCGGGTGCCTTCCGCCGCCGCCTTCATGATCGCCGTGCCGGTGCGCGTCTCGCCGGTGAAGGTGATCGCGTTGACCATCGGGTGGCGCGTGAGGAATTCGCCCGCCGAACCGGGACCGAAACCGTGCACGACGTTGTAGACGCCCTTCGGAACGCCGACCTTGTTCATCACCTCGCCGAGCAGCGCGGCGGTGGTTGGCGTCTCCTCCGACGGCTTCACCACGACGGTGTTGCCGCACGCCAGCGCCGGCCCGACCTTCCAGGTCATCAGCAGCAGCGGCAGGTTCCACGGGCAGATGACGCCGATGACGCCCTTCGGCACGCGGATCGCGTAGTTGAGCGCCCCTCTGCCGTCCGGCGTGGCCATCTGGAAGGACTCCGTCGGCACGTTCTTGACGAGGTCCGCGAAGATCTTGAAGTTCGCCGCGCCGCGTGGAATGTCGATGTGGCTAGCGAGGCTGACCGGCTTGCCGGTATCGGCGACCTCCGCCTCGAGGAACTCGTCGAAGCGCCGGTTGATCTCGTCGGCGACGGCGCACAGCAGGTCGCCGCGCTTGCCCATGTCCATCTCGCCCCACGGGCCGTGCAGGGCCGCGCGCGCGGCGCGCACCGCCGCGTCGACCTCCGTCTCGCCCGCCTCGGACACGCGGCCAACGAGCCGGTTGTCGGTGGGCGACCGGTTCTCGAAGGTCCTGCCCGAGGCGGCGGCGCGGTACTCGCCGTCGATGAAGTTGAGGACGTCGCGGACGCCCGCGGCGGACTGGGGCTTGGGGACTGCGCTCATGGAAGACCTCTCGTGCGGCGCGGGGGCCGCGTCAAAGCATTACTCGCGCATGCTACGCAGGAGATTGGTGCCGGTGCGCTCGATGTGGCGCTCGAGCAGCTTGCAGGCCTTCGCGGCGTCGCGCGCGAGCGTCGCCTGCACCAGGGCGCGGTGCTCGCCCGCCACGTCGCGATCGAGCTTGTGCGCCGACAGGAAGAGACGCCGGTAGCGGTCGTTGAGATCGTGGAGCTGGGCGCAGAACTGCAGCAGGATCGGCGACTGGCAGGCCGAGATCAGCGCGTCGTGGAACGTGCGGTGCCAGCGCTCCCATTCGTCCGCGCTGCCTGCCTCCCAGCGGCTGTCCTCGAGCTTGGCCAGGCGGTGGTGCCCCGACAGCACCTCGGCCTCCCACGCGTCGTCGCCCTTCTCGATGGCCTCCCGCAGCGCCATGCTCTCCAGCAGCGTGCGCAGCCGCAGCACCTCCGCCAGTGCGGCCTTCGACACCGGCGCGATGCGGTACCCGCGCTGCCCCTCGCTCTGGATCAGCCCCTCGGCCACGAGGCGCGACAGCGCCTCGCGGATGGGGCTCCAGCTCACGCCAAACTCGGCGCGCAGGTCCTCGAGCCGCAGCTTGGCGCCCGGCTGGTGCCGTCCGCCCAGGATGTCGGCGCGGATGCGGTCGCAGATGGTGGTCGCGAGCGTGCTGCCGGGTGCTGCCTCGAGGGCGCTTGCGGGCTCCGCGGGAGATACGGCGGACATGGGCGCGGCCGGCGTCCTAGAGCTTGTTGTGCGTGCCGTCGCAGAACGGCAGGTTGCCGGTGCGCTTGCAGCCGCAGAGCCAGGCGGTCTTGTCCGCGTCCTGGGTCCAGACGACCGGCTTGATGCCAGCCTTGGACGAGGTGTGGGACCCGTCGCAGAACGGCTGCATCTTCGAGAGGCCGCAGGCGCAGAAGGCGTAGCGGTAGCCTCCCAGGAGATCGATCTTGTAGGGCGCTTTCTGCGCGCAGACAGGTTCGTCGGACATCTCGGCCATCGCGGTTTCCTTTCCTCCAGGGGGCCGCAAGCCCCGCTCGTTAAAGGGGTTGACCATCGGTCAACGTCTGCTTTATCGTTATTCTGCCACGTCATCGAATTTCTTAAAAGGGGGTCCAGCATGCGCGTCGCCGCTCCGGTCAACGCCGATCCGCTCGAGATCGCAATGGTCGACACCAACACCGCGCCCTGGGAGGCGACCGACTGGGCCGGCATCACCCGCCAGGTCCTCGAGTTCGTGGGCGATCCCAAGAAGGGCCGCGAGACCTCGCTGCTGCGTTTCGCGCCGGGCGCGAGCCTGCCCAACCAGACGCTCGCCGACCGGCTCGACTACTTCGTGGTGTCGGGCGAGTTCGAGGACGAGCACGGCACCTACGGCGAACACACCTTTGTGCGCAACCCGCCCGGGTTCACCCACACGCTGCGCTCGCCCAAGGGCGGCACGCTCTACGCCAAATGGCGCGTCCCCTTCGGCAAGGAGCCGGTGCAGCGCATGGTGATCGATTCCAGGACGGCGCAGTGGCTGGACTTCCCCCACCGCGGCGCGAGCGTGCTGCACCTCTACCCCAACAAGACCGGCATCGAGACCAGCCGGATCGGCAACGTGCATCCAAACCGCAAACTCCCGTCGCACGACCACTCGATCGGCGAGGAGACCTTCGTGCTGAAGGGCTGCCTAAAGGACGAGTACACCGCCTACGGCCAGGGCATGTGGTTCCGGATGCCCTGCGGCAAGCCGCACGCGCCGTATACGGAGGCCCACGAAGGCGCGCTCATGCTGATCCGCGAGGGCGACATGGTCTGGTAGGCCGCGCCCGGCGAAGCAGAACAACCACAGAACCCACACCACCAGGAGGAGTCATGAAGCTACGAGCACTGCTCGCCGCGGGCGCGTTCGCGCTCGCCGCGATCCAACCAGCGTACGCCGCCGACTACACCATGAAGGTCGGCTTCGCGACCATGAACGACATCCAGCACCAGTGGGGGACGTGGTTCAAGGAGGCGATCGAGGCGCGCACCGGCGGCAGGATCGAGGTCAAGCTCTTTCCGCGCAATCAGCTCGGCACCATCGCGAGCCAGATCGAGGGGCTGCAGCTCGGCACGGTGGAGGCGTTCGTCTCCCCCGCCGACTTCTACGCCGGCGTGGACCCGCGCTTCGGCGTCTTCAGCATCCCGGTGCTGTTCCGCGATCCGGCGCACGCCGAGAAGATGCTGCTCGACCCGGCGATCAACAAGGAGATCATGACCTTCGGCGCCGACAAGGGCATGCAGGTCGTCTCGATCTTCACCTACGCGAACGCGCTCTATTTCGGCAAGCAGCCGCTCCGCAAGCTCGACGACTTCAAGGGCAAGAAGCTGCGCGTCAACGCCACACCCGCGGAGCGCGCGAAGATGCGCCAGTTCGGCGCCTCCGCCGTGCCCATGGATCTCGCCGAGGTCATCCCGGGCCTGCAGCAGGGCGTGATCGACGGCACGCAGAGCGCGACGGCGGTCTACGTGAACCTCAAGTTCAACGAGATCGGCAAGACGCTCACCCAGGTGAACGACACCATGGTGGTCTCCGTGGCCGCCATCAGCCGCGCCTTCCTGAACAAGCTGCCGCCGGACCTGCGCACGGCGGTGATCGAGGAGGCGACCAAGCTGCAGCCGCGCCTGATGGAGCAGTCGCGCATCCTCGACGGCGAGATGCGCAAGCGCTGGACCGACGCGGGCGGAGAGTTCGTCAGCCTGTCCCCCGAGGACCAGGCGCGGGCGAAGCAGCTCCTCGCGGGCGTGGGCGACGAGGTGACCAAGGACAACGCGGCCGTCAACGCCTTCTACAAGCGCCTGCTCGCGACCGGCCAGAAGTACTGACCCGGCCCCGGCGATGGGCGCACTCCTGCTGCGCAAGGTGCCCGGGTACATCCTGGGCACCATCATGTTGCTGGGCGTCGCACTGTGCTTCGCCAACGTGGTCAGCCGCTACGTGTTCGGGAGCGCGATCTTCTGGGCGGAGGAAGTGCTGGTGTTCCTCACCATCTGGGGCGTGTTCATCGGCACCGCCGCCGCGGCGTACGACGGCGCGCATCTGAACATGGACCTCTTCCAGAGCGCGGTGCGGGGGCCGGCGCGCACCGCGCTCAACCTCGCCGTCGCGCTGGCCATGATCGCCTGCTGCGCCTTCGCCGCCTGGCAGTCCTACACGGTGGTGAAGCTTTTCGTCGCGGGGGGGCAGGTCACGGTGGCGGCGCAGCTCCCCAAGGCGATCCCGCACGCCGCGCTGCTGGCCGGCTTCGCGCTCACTGCGCTCGCCGTGGCGGTGCGCATCCGCGCCTACATGTCCGGCAGGTTCTGACCGGCATGGGCTGGGCCATGTCGCTGCTCCCGGTCGCCCTAATGGCGCTCGGGTTCCCGTTCTTCATCGTGCTGCTCGCCACCGTGATCGTGGTGCTGGTGTGGTTCGCCGGCGTGCCGGCCACGGCGCTGCACCAGGTCATGTTCAGCAGCATCGACAAGTACGCCCTGCTCGCGGTGCCGTTCTTCATCTTCGCCGGCGACCTGATGGGCCGCGGCGGCGTGTCGGCGCGGCTGGTGCGCTGGGTGACGGCGCTCTTCGGGGGCGTGCGCGGCAGCCTGCCCTTCACCGCGCTCGGTACCGCGACGCTCTTCAGCGCGGTGTCCGGCTCCACGGCCGCCACCGTCGCGGCGGTCGGCGGCCTCACCTACCGCAAGCTGCGCGAGGCCGGCTACAGCGAGCGCTTCTCCAGCGGTCTGCTGATTTCCGCCGGCGCCATCGACAACCTCATCCCGCCCTCCATCGGCTTCATCCTGTTCGGCATCGTGGCGGAGACTTCGGTGGTGAAGCTCTTCGCGGCGGGCATCGTCCCGGGCCTGGTGCTCTCCGGCTTCTTCGCCCTTTACATTCTGTGGCACTGCGCCCGGCGCGGCGAGAAGGCCGGCGGGCGGTTCGACCCGGCGGAGCTCTGGGCGGCGACGCGCGACGGAATCTGGTCGATCAGCGCCCCGCTCTTCATCCTCGGCGGCATCTACGCCGGCGTGTTCTCGCCGACGGAGGCGGCCGGCGTGGCGTGCGTTTACGCGCTGATCGTGGTCGGCCTGGTCTACCGCGAGGTGACGCTCGCGGAAATCTTCGCCAGCGCCACGCGTTCCATGTACCTGACGGCGCAGGTGCTGATCATCGTGGCCGCGGCCGGGGTGTATTCGTGGCTGCTGACGGTGAACCAGGTGCCGGCCGCCGCGGTGTCGTTTGTCGACAGGCTCGACGTGCCACCCTGGGCGGTGCTGCTCGCGATCAACGTGCTGCTGCTCGCGGTCGGCTGCGTGCTGGACACCGCGTCGTCCATCCTGGTGCTCACGCCGCTGCTGGTGCCCATCGCCAAGTCCATCGGCGTGGACCCGGTGCATTTCGGTGTGATCATGATCATGAACCTCTCCATCGGCACGTTCACCCCGCCGTTCGGCATCAACATCTTCGTCGGCCAGGCGGTCTTCCGCGCGCCGCTGTCCAGCATCTATCCCGGGCTCATCCCGTTCATCGCCGCGGCCGTCGCGGCGCTGATGGTGGTGACGTATATTCCGTCCCTCTCGCTCTGGATCCTGCAGTTCCTCCGCTGAAGCCCCCGATGCCCCACGACCACTCCCACGGCCCCATCGACGTCCACGCCCACTGGTACCCCAAGGCGTTCCTCGACCTCGTCTCCGCGCACGGCGCCCCGTTCGGCGTCGAGTGGCGTCAGCTCGAGAAGGGTCCGCAGTTCAAGGTCCGGCACGTCCAGACCGGGCCGGTAGGGCCCCGCTTCACCGACCTCGATACGCGGCTTGAGGAAATGGACGGCCAGGGCGTGCAGGTGCACGCCCTTTCGCTCTCGCAGCCGATGACCTACTGGGCGGACCGGCCGCTCGCCGAGCGCCTCTCGGTCGCCTTCAACGACGCGCTGGCGCTCGCCCATGAGCACGCGCCCGATCGCCTCATCGGCCTCGCCACGCTGCCGGTGCACGAACCCGAACTCGCCGTGCGCGAGGCCCAGCGCGCCGCGAAGCTCCCCGGCGTGCGCGGCTTCTACATGGCCACGGAGGTGAACGGCCGCGATCTCTCCGACGAGTCCCTGTTTCCGGTCTACGAGGCGATCGAGGGTCTCGGACTCCCGCTCTTCCTGCATCCGGTGTTCGTGATCGGCCACCAGCGGCTGGAGAAGTTCTATCTCACCAACCTGCTCGGCAACCCGTTCGAGAGCGCCATCGCCGCCGCGCACCTCATCTTCGGCGGCGTGCTCGACCGGTTCCCGCAGCTCGACGTCGTGCTGCCCCACGCCGGCGGCGCGTTCCCGTGGCTGGTCGGGCGGCTGAACCGCGGCTGGGAGAAACGCCAGGACCTCAAGCACGTGCAGCACGCTCCGGTCGAGTACCTGCGGCGCTTCCACTACGACACCATCGGCTACTCCGACGCCGTGGTCGACTACCTCGTGCGCCACGTCGGCGCCGACCGCGTGCTGATGGGCAGCGACTACTGCTTCCCCATCGCCTACGAGCAGCCGGTGCGGATCGTGACCGACAATGCCGCGCTTACCGACGCGGACAAGCACGCCATCACCGAGACCAACGCGCGGCGGCTGCTGCGCCTGTAGCCCTCCGAAGGAAGAAGACCATGCCCCTCTCCGAAGCCGAACGCCTGCAGTCCGTCGAGATCCTCCTCAAGGCCGAGCGCGACCGCAAGCAGGCCACCCAGCTCTCCACCACCTTCCCGCACATCACCATCGAGGATGCCTACTGGATCCAGAGCGCGGTCACCAGGCGCAAGGTGGAAGGCGGCCGCCGCGTGCGCGGCCACAAGGTGGGCCTCACGTCCAAGGCAATGCAGCTCTCGTCGCAGATCGACGAGCCCGACTACGGCCACCTGCTGGACAACATGTTCTACGACGACGGCGCCAGGGTGGAGCACGCCAGCTTCTGCGTGCCCCGCGTGGAGATGGAGCTCGCGTTCGTCCTCGGCAAGCCGCTGAAGGGACCGGGCGTCGGGTTGCTCGACGTGCTGAACGCGACCGAGTGGGTCGTCCCCGCGATCGAGATCATCGACGCCCGGGTACAGAACCCGCGCAAGATCTTCGACACCGTCTCCGACAACGGTGCGGCCGCGGCCGTAGTGCTGGGAGGGCGTCCGGTGCGCCCCACCGAGGTCGACCTGCGCTGGGTGCCCGGCCTCATGTATCGCAACGCCGAGATCGAGGAGTCGGGCGTCTCCGCCGCCGTGCTGGGCCATCCGGCCATGGGCATCGCGTGGCTCGCCAACAAGGTCGGCCCCTTCGGCACCGTGCTGGAGCCCGGCCACCTCACCCTCGCCGGCTCCTTCATCCGGCCGGTCTGGGCAAACAAGGGCGACACCCTGCGCGCGGACTTTGGGCCGCTGGGAAGCGTCTCGGTGCAGTTCGTCTAGGCCCTTCCCGCTTTCGCGGCAAGGCTCGCCGGGCGCGCCCCTTCTCCTCGACGCGCCAGCGTCAGACGAGCCGCCGGCTGGCCCCGCTCAAGCAGCCTTCGCCGCCTCCCCCTTGTCGCGAAACTCCGGGATGTCCGGGCGCGAGCCCCACATGCAGAAGCCCTCGGGCGCGAACGGGAACTGGCGCGGGACGTAGGCGGCCTCGTCCTCCTTCGCGATGAGGCGCACCCCCGACGAGTACTCGTACACCATGCCGTCGGGCCCCTCGAAGTACAGGAACATCGCGCTGGAGGTCGGATGCCGCCCCGGCCCGAACACTATGCGCACGCCCTGCTCCCTGAGGAAGTACCAGGCGCGCATGATGTCGTCGATGCCGCCGACCTGGTGGTTGATGTGCTGCACGCCGGGAAAGGCGGACGGGAACAGCGCGATCTTGTGGTGCACGTCGTCGATGCGCAGCAGCGCCGCGTTGCCGATGCGGTCCGACACGCGCGCGCTGCATACCTCGGTCCAGAACTTCTCGTCGCGCACCGGATCGGTGGTGCGCAGGCCGATGTGGCTGAAGCCGGTGATGCCCGCGTCGCGGCTGCCGTGATAGCGCTTGCCGCTGTGCAGCGGCCGGTACACCAGCTCGATGGCGTTGCCGCTCGGATCGCGGAACGCGATGAAGTCGTCCACGTGGCGCTGCTCGCACTCGGTGCGCGAGCCGTGGCGCACCTCCAGCCGGTGCGCCTCGATGGTCGCGGCGGCGGCATCGAGCGCCGCGCGCGAGGTGACGTCGAACGCGGCGATCTGCACCGCCGGATCGCCTTCGGAGTAGACCAGCGTGTGGTCGCGGCTGTCGCTCTTGAAGTAGACCGACCTGCCCTCGCGCCTCGCCACGTCGAGTCCGAGGATGCGCTGCGCGTACTCGGTCGCGGACGCGAGGTCGCGGGTGCCGAGGCGGACGTAGCGGATGTCGTGCAGGTTGATCATGGCTGGCCTTTCAGGTGCGCTGTGTTTCAGATTCGAAAGCTCTCGAGCGTCTCCGGTGCGAACAGCGCCTCCGGCGCGAGCCGCTCGCGCGACAGCCCCTGCTCCTGGTGATAGCGCAGGAAAGTCTCCAGCACGTGGCGGTTGGGCGCAAGCCCGTAGGACCACCAGTCGTCGCCCAGTTCGCGCCGCGCCTCCTCCACGTGCTCGACCAGCCAGGGGAGCATGGTCTTGAGCGCGGCGGTTTCGGCGAGGTCCGCGTAGGCCTTGCGCTGCGCCGCCACGAACGCCTTGTACAGCGACTGCGCGATCCAGGGGTGTGCCCGGTACACCTCGCGCCGGATGGCGACGACGTGCATGATCGGAAAGATCCGCGTGCGGCGGAAGTACTCGCGCTCGAGCGCGCCGAAGTCCGGAAACAGCCGCCGCACATCCTGCGGCCGGGAGCGGAACGTCGACGGCGCCCGGGCCGTGAACAGCGCGTCGATGCCGCCGTCGGCGATCAGCGCGGAAAGCGTCTCGCCGGCCCCGATGCGGGAGACGCGGATCGACGGCGGCAGGTCGAGTCTGAGCTTCTCGTCCCGCCCGGGCTCCTCCTCGCCGCCCGTGCGGTGCTCGACGTCCTCGACCCTCACGCCGTAGTCGTCGGACAGGATGCCGCGGATCCACACCGGCGCCGTCATCTGGTACTCGGGTGATCCCACGCGGCGCCCCTTGAGGTCCGCCGGCTCGCGGATGCCCGACCGCGCTGAAACGAAGATGCACGAGTGCCGGAAGAACCGCGACGGGAAGACCGGAATCGCGATGAACGCCGGATCGGGCCGCGAGAGCTGCACGCAGTAGGACGAGAGCGACATCTCCGCGACGTCGAACTCCCGGTAGCGCAGCATCCGGAAGAACGTCTCCTCCACCGGGAGCGGCAGATACGTGAGGTCGATGCCCTCGGGCTTCACCGTGCCGTCGGCGAGCGCCCGCGTGCGGTCGTAGTCCCAGCACGCAAGCGTCAGGCGCAGATCCGGCATGCCCGTCCCGGTGCCGCTATTCCGGCTTGACCCCGGCGGCCTTCACCGCCTTGCCGTAGCGCTCCGTGTCGGCGCGCAGGAGCGCCGCGTACTCCGCCGCGGAGCCGCCCGCCGACTCGATGCCGATCTTGGCAAAGTGCTCGACCGTCGCCGGCGCCTTGACCACCTCCGCCACGTCGGCGCCGATCTTCGCGACCAGCTCGGGCGACATGCCCGCAGGACCAAGCACACCGATGGTCGGCGCAAAATCGAAGCCGGGGATGAGCGTCTCCGCGATGGTCGGCACCTCCGGCGCGAGCCCGGAGCGCTTCTCGGAATTCACCGCGAGCAGCTTGAGCTGCCCCTGTTTCACGTAACCCGCCAGGGAGGGATAGGCGGAGAACAGCACCGCGACCTGCCCGCCGATCAGCGCCGGCACCGACTGTCCCGTGCCCTTGTACGGGATGTGCACGACGTCCAGACCGAGACTCGACTTGAACGACTCCATGGCAAGGTGGTGCGTGCTGCCGATTCCGGAGGAGCCGTAGCTCAGCCCGCCCGGCTTGGACTTGGCGAGACTCACGAACTCCTGCACCGTGTTCGCCGGCACCGACGGATGCGCCGCGAGAAAGAGCGGCGCGCGCGCCGCCATCGAGATCGGCGTCAGATCCTTCATCGGATCGTAGGAGAGCTTCTGGTAGATGAACGGGTTGATCGCGACGGTCGAGCTGTCGCTGACCATCAGCGTGTAGCCATCGGGCGGCGACTTGATCACGAAGTCCGCGGCGACCACGGTGTTCGCGCCCGGGCGGTTCTCGACGATCACCTGCTGACCCCACTTCTCGCCGAGGCGCTGCGCCACGATGCGCGCCACCGTGTCCGGCAGGCCGCCCGGCGAGTAGCCGACGACGATGCGCACCGGGCGCTCGGGGTACTTCGCCGCCGGCGACTGCGCGGCTGCGGGCGCGGCCGCAGCGACGCACAAGGCGACGCCGGCCGCGAGACGACTCCATGGAGCCATGGGAACCTCCTCCGGGGTGACGGGCGCGGTCTTGGAGCCGCGTGCGGACGATCATACGCCGGGCCGAGGCGCCCGTGGCACGGCGCGGATTGCCCCGCGTGGCGTGCGCCGGGTATGCTCGCAAGCGCACCCGAGAAGACGGAAGGAATCGCCGCATGCCCCAGCCCGCCCTGCCCCAGCGCTATACGCCCCCGTTCAACTTCCAGCGCTGGATCGCCGAGCACGCGCACCTGCTCAAGCCGCCGGTCGGCAACCAGCAGGTGTGGAAGGACACCGACTTCATCGTCACCGTCGTCGGCGGCCCGAACGAGCGCACCGACTTCCACGACGATCCGTACGAGGAATTCTTCTACCAGATGAAGGGCAACGCGAGCCTGCTCACCTGCCAGGAGGGCGCGTTCTCGCGCATCGACCTGAAGGAAGGCGACATCTTCCTCCTGCCGCCGCATATGCGGCACTCGCCGCAGCGGCCCGAGGCCGGCAGCCTGTGCCTGGTGATCGAGCGGACCCGCCCGCAGGGCGCCATCGACGGCTTCGAGTGGTACTGCGCGAGCTGCGGCCACCTCGTCCACCGCATCGACGTGCAGCTCGCGAGCATCGTCGACGACCTCCCGGTGGCGTACAAGCGCTTCTACGACTCCTCCGACACGGCACGGACCTGCCCGAAGTGCGGCACGGTCCACCCGGGTCGCGATGCGGCCGCGTGGCACGCCAGGGCAGGCGTGCAGTGAGCCTCGTCGTCGACATGCACACCCACTTCTTCCCGCCGATCACGCGTGAGGAAGCGGCAGCGCTCGACCCGGCGCGTGCGCCCTGGCTGGCGACGAACGCCGACGGCACCGGCCACATCATGCAGGGCGACAAGCCGTTCCGCCCGGTGCAGGCGCCCCTCTGGGACGCCTCCGCGCGCCTCGAACAGATGGACCGCGACGGCATCGACGTGCAGGTGTTCTGCGCGACGCCGGTGATGTTCGGCTACGCGTACCCGGTCGGGCAGGCGCTGCCCTGGTGCCAGCGCATGAACGACCGCGCGCTCGAGTTCGCCGCGCGCGTCCCGAAGCGCCTCGTTCCCCTCGCGCAGGTCCCGCTGCAGGACGTCGACGCCGCCTGCCGCGAGGCAAGCCGCGCGCAGGCCGCCGGCCACCATGGCGTGCAGATCGGCAACCACATGGGGCCGCGCAACCTGGACGACGCGGCGCTGGTGACGTTTCTCGACCACTGCGCGCGCGAGGACATCCCGCTGCTCGTGCATCCCTGGGACATGATGGGCACGGACCGGATGAAGAAGTGGATGCTGCCGTGGCTGGTCTCCATGCCGGCGGAGACGCAGCTCGGCATCCTCTCGCTGATTCTCTCGGGCGCATTCGAGCGCCTGCCGAAGTCGCTGAAGCTCTGCTTCGCCCACGGCGGCGGCAGCTTCGCCTTCCTGCTCGGCCGTGTGGACAACGCGTGGCGGCACCGCGACATCGTGCGCGAGGACTGCCCGAACCTGCCCTCCTCCTATTGCGACCGCTTCAGCGTCGACTCGGCGGTGTTCGATCCGAAGGCGCTCGCGCTGCTGGTGGACGTCATGGGAGCCGAGCGCGTGATGCTCGGCTCCGACCAGCCCTTCCCCCTGGGCGAGCAGCGCGTCGGCACGCTGGTGCGCGAGAGCGCCCTCCCCGCGGCCGCTAGGCAGAGAATCATGGGCGACAACGCGCTGGCTTTCTTCGGCATCGCGTCCTAGTACCATACGCGCCGTCACGCACATGGAACCAACATGCTCCGCAAGCTCCTCATCCTGCTCTCGGCTCTTCTTCTCACCGCCTGCGACCTGCAGATGAGGGACCTCAAACCCGGCGTCTCCACCGCCGCCGACGTCACCAAGGCGATGGGCAAGCACTCCTTCGAGTGGAAGAACCCGGACGGCGGCGTCACATGGGAATTCCCGCGCGGGCCCGCGGGCGTGGTCACCTACATGGTCACCCTCGGCCCGGACGGCGTCCTGCGCGAGATCGCGCAGGTGCTGAACGACCAGACCTTCGCGAAGCTCCAGCCCGGCATGACCACCGACCAGGTGCGCCGCCTGATCGGCCGCCCGGCCGAGACGATGAAGTTCGCCAACCTGCAGGAGGACGTCTGGTCGTGGAAGTACGAGACCGGCCCGAACGAGGAGTGGATGTACCACGTCCACTTCAACCTCGCGGACGGCAAGCTGAAGCGCACCTCGCGCAACCGGGTCGGCACGCCGCCCTGACCCTCCGCCGCCGTCGCGGGCACGCGGCGCGGGCATCCTTCACGCCATTCACGAAAAAGACACGTCCCGGTCACGGCAGCGTCACACGCCACCCTTAACCTTCGGCGCCAATTGAACTTCGAGCGGTAAGCTCAAGGCGCCGAAGGGATTGAAGAACGAACCTACCCTCGCCGACCGGCTGGACCAGAAGGTCTTCGACGCGGTCTACAGCCGGTCGCTGGTGTACAACACCTGCTGGGAGGACCCGGCGGTGGATCGCGTCGCCCTCGACATCCGGCGCGACGACACCCTGCTGGTCATCACCAGCGCCGGCTGCAACGTCCTCGACTACGCGCTCTGCGCGCCCGAGCGCATCCACGCCGTCGACGCCAACCCGCGCCAGAGCGCGCTGCTGGAGCTCAAGCTCGCCGGCATCCGGCGCCTCGACTTCGATGACTTCTTCGCCATGTTCGGGCTGGGACGCCACCCGCACATCGAGCAGGTGTACTTCGACACGCTGCGCGAAGACCTCTCGCCCTTTGCGCAGGCCTTCTGGGACAAGCGCCTGGAATGGTTCGCGCGCAAGGACCCGCTGGACACTTTCTACTTCCACGGCCTCGCCGGCTACGTGGCGCGCGGCTTCCGCGGATACATGCGGCTGCGGCCGCGCCTGCGCGACAACGTCGAGCGCCTGCTCGAGGCACGCTCCGTCGACGAGCAGCGCGAGCTGTACGACAGCCGCATCGCCCCGCTCATGTGGAGCCGCGGCATGAACTGGACGCTCTCGCGCCAGATCACCATGAGCATGCTCGGCGTGCCGCACCCGCAGCGCAAGGAGGTGCAGCGCCAGCACGCGGGCGGCGTCGCCGGCTTCATCCGCGAGTCCATCGAGTACGTGGTGCGCCAGCTCCCGATGTGGACCAACTACTTCTGGACCCTGTACCTGCGCGGCGCCTACACGCGCACCTGCTGCCCCGAGTACCTGAAGAAACCCAACTTCCTCGCCCTGAAGAACGGCCTGGCGGACCGCATCACCCCCTACACCTGCACCGTCACCGAGTTCCTGCACCGGGCCGAGGACCGCATCTCCAGGTTCGTCCTGCTCGACCACATGGACTGGATGGCGAGCTACCACCCCGAGGCGCTGATCGAGGAGTGGAACGCCATTCTCGAGCGCGCCGCGGAACGCACCCGCATCATCTTCCGCAGCGCGCACGCCGAGCCGTCCTACCTCGACTTCGTGCGCGTCGGGCACGGCGCAATGCAGCGGCCGCTGCGCGATGCGGTGCGCTTCCACCCCGGACTGGCGCGCACGCTCTCGCGCGACGACCGCGTGCACACCTACGCCGGCTTCCACATCGCGGACGTTCGGACGGCCTGACATGGGCATGCTCGCCGACGCCCGCGTGCTGCTCGCCCTGGCCCGCGGCGCCGGCGCCCGCGGCACCCACGCCGAGCGCCTGACCCGCTTCTACGGGCCGCAGGCCGACGACTACGACCGCTTCCGCGAGCGGCTGCTGCGCGGGCGGCGCGATCTGGTGGAGGCGCTGCCGGTGGCCCCGGGGGCGCACGTCGCGGAGCTCGGCGGCGGCACCGGCCGCAACGCGGAGTTCTTCGGCGAGCGGCTGCCGCAGATCGCGTGCCTGCGCATCGTGGACCTCTGCGAGCCGCTGCTCCGCGTCGCGCGCCGCCGCTTCGGCGACCACCCCAACGTCTGCTGCACCCTCGCCGACGTCACCCGCTGGCAGCCGCCCGCGCCGCTCGACTGCGTGTACTTCTCCTACGCGCTCACCATGATTCCCGAATGGCGCGCGGCGATCGACAACGCCATCGCCATGCTCGCCCCCGACGGCGTGCTCGGCGTGGTCGACTTCCACGTCGCACCGGAGCACGGCTGGGCGACGCGGGCGTTCTGGCCGCGCTGGTTCGCGCACGACGGCGTGCGGCTCTCCGGCGAGCACCTCCCCTACCTGCGGGCGCGGCTGCAGCCGCTGCGCGTCGAGCAGCGCCGCGCGCCGGTTCCGTACCTGCCGGGTCCCACGGTCCCCTATTACCTCTTTGTCGGGCGGAGGAAGCCGTGAGCCGGCACGTGCGCGCGATCTTCCTCTCGGACATCCACCTGGGCACGCGCGCGTGCCAGGCCGACCGGCTGCTCGAGTTCCTGCGCGAGTACGACAGCGACCACCTTTTCCTGGTCGGGGACATCATCGACTTCTGGGCGATGCGCAGCCGCGGCGTGTACTGGTCGGCGGCGCAGAACACCTTCGTGCAGAAGATCCTCAAGCGGGCGCGCCACCATGTGCACGTGGTCTTCGTGCCGGGCAACCACGACGAGGCCGCGCGCGAGCACACGGGTACCTCGTTCGGGAACATTGTCGTCGAGCGCGAATACGTCCACACCGCGGCCGACGGCAGGCGCTATCTCGTGATGCACGGCGACGAGTTCGACGGCGTGACCAAGTACCACCGCTGGCTCGCGGTGCTGGGCGATCACGCCTATACCCTGGTGGTGCAGCTCAACATCCTGCTGTCGTGGGTGCGGCGCACGCTGGGAGTGCCCGGCTACTGGTCGCTTTCGGGCTTCGCGAAGCGCAAGGTCAAGGGCGCGGTGAGCTTCATCTACGACTTCGAGGACGCGGTGATGCGCCACGCCCGCGAGCGCGGCGTGGACGGCGTCGTGTGCGGCCATATCCACGCCGCCGCGCTGCGCGAAGTCGATGGGCTCACCTACATCAACTGCGGCGACTGGGTCGACAGCTGCACCGCCATCGTCGAGCACGCCGACGGGCGCATGGAGCTCGTGCACTGGGATGCGGCGCCGGCCGAAGCGCCGGTCGAGGCGCAGCGCGAGCCCGAGTTGCCGCTGCCGATTCCGGACGTTTCCCTCCCGCAGATCCAACCCGCGGCGCCGCCCGCACCCGCGCGGCGCGTCGCCTGAGCGGCGCGCCGCCTGCGCAGCCGGCCCCGGCTCAAACGCGCGGGGCGGCCACGGCGTAACGCTCCCCTGGCGCGCGTGCGACGGGCGGCTTGCCCGCATCGAGCGGGCTCACCACGCCGCGCCCGCCGCGGTTGAGGACGTGGGTGTAGATCATCGTCGTGCTCACGTCCGAATGCCCTAGCAGCTCCTGCACGGTGCGGATGTCGTAGCCGGCCTCGAGCAGGTGCGTGGCGAACGAATGGCGCAGGGTGTGCGGCGTGGCGTGCTTGGCGATGCCGGCGCGGCGCAGCGCCTCCTGCATCGCGCGCTGCACCGCCTTGGGATCCGCGTGGTGGCGCCGCTCGACCCCGGAGCGCGGGTCCACCGAGCGCCGCGCGGATGGAAAAACGTACTGCCAGCGCCACTCGCGCCCCGCACCCGGGTACTTCCTCGCGAGGGCGTACGGGAGGTACACGTCGCCGAGTCCGGCCGCGAGGTCGTCCTCGTGAAGGGCGCGCACCCGGCGCAGGTGCGCGGCGAGGTCGTCCGCCACGGCCGCCGGCAGCATCGTGACGCGATCCTTGAACCCCTTGCCCTCGCGGACCAGGACCTCCCCCCGCTCGAAGTCGACGTCCTTCACGCGCAGCCGGAGCGCCTCCTGGATGCGCAGGCCCCCGCCGTAGACGAGCCGGGCGATCAGCCCGGGCGTCCCGCTCATGCGTTGCAGCAGCGTCTCGACCTCGGACCGCGTGAGGACGACGGGCAGCCGGCTGGGCGCCTTCGCCTTCGTCACGCCGTCGAGCCACGGCAGCTCCGCGCCGAGCACCTCCTTGTAGAGGAACAGGATGGCGCTCTTGGCCTGGTTCTGCGTGGAGGCCGCCACCCGCCCTTCGACGGCGAGCGACGTGAGGAACCCCTCGACCTCCGCCCGTCCGAGCTCGCGCGGGTGGCGCATGCCGTGGAAGCGCACGAAGCGCCGCACCCAGTCCACGTACGCCTGCTCCGTCCGGATGCTGTAGTGCTTCACCCGGATTCGCACGCGCACCTCCTCCAGCAGCATCCGCCCGTGACCCATGCCCGCCCCCTCGGTGGCAGCCGCGGCCCGGGTGTGCTAAACATAAGTCCTTGACGCGACAACCGGGTGGCGGCAATGACTGTAATCTTATACATCCATCAGGTGCGACGTAAAGCACCTTTTAGGGTGTCCACTTTTAGTT
>Ga0209254_10000028_pt1 | contig 81861 bp, 71 predicted proteins | sample FrelakmetDIP11DI_FD_187148 | JGI IMG/M metagenome (GOLD analysis project Ga0209254, IMG submission 187148) | Freshwater lake sediment microbial communities from the University of Notre Dame, USA, for methane emissions studies - DIP11 DI (SPAdes)... | ecosystem: Environmental > Aquatic >...
TTCAAGGCCTCGCTCTTCATGGCCGCCGGCATCATCGACCACGAGTGCGGCACGCGCGACATGCGCCGCATCAACGGGCTCGCCAGGTACATGCCGATCACGGCGACGCTTGCCATCGTCGCCGCCTGCGCGATGGCCGGCGTGCCGTTCCTGAACGGCTTCCTGTCGAAGGAGATGTTCTTCGGCGAGACGCTCGAGGCGCGCGAGCTGGGCAGCATCTGGTGGCTGGTGCCGATCCTCGCGACGCTCGGCGGCGCATTCAGCTTCGCCTACTCGGCGCGCTTCGTGCACGATGTGTTCTTCAACGGCGAGCCGCGCGCCCTCCCGAAGAAGCCGCACGAGCCGCCGCGCTTCATGCGACTGCCGGTGGAGCTGCTCGTCGTCGTCTGCGTCGCCGTCGGGCTGCTGCCGGCGCTCACCGTCGGGCCGATCGTGCAACTTGCCGGCCGCGCCGTGTACGGTGCCGATTTGCCGGACTACTACCTGGCGATCTGGCACGGCTTCAACCTCCCGCTCGCGATGAGCCTCGTCGCCACCATGGTCGGCGTTGCGCTCTACTGGGCGCTCGCACGCGACCACCGCCTGCACCTGCACAGGCCGGCGGGGCTCACCGGCCGGCTCGTCTTCCAGCGCGTGCACGACGGCCTCTTCGCGCTGGCGCGTCGCTTCACCGCCCTCCTCGGCACCGGTTCGCTGCAACGCTACGCCGCGCTCCTCGTGCTCGCCGCCGTGGTCGCGGGCGCGTGGCCGTTCTTCTCCGCGCCGCTTGAGCCGGGGCCCCTGCCGCGCTTGCCGGTGAACGGCGTCGCGCTCGCCGCGTTCCTCGTGCTCGCGGTCGCCTCGCTCGGCTCCGTCCTCCTGCACCGCAGCCGCTTCCTCGCGCTCGTGCTCGTGGCGGCGGCCGGGCTCGTCGTCTCGCTCGCGTTCGTCTACTTCTCCGCGCCCGATCTCGCGCTCACCCAGATCTCGGTCGAGGTCGTCACTGCCGTGCTGATGATGATGGCGCTCGCGCTGCTGCCGCAGCGCACGCCGCACGAATCCTCGGCGCCGCGCCAGGTGCGCGACATGGTGCTCGCCGGCGCCGCCGGGCTCGGGCTCGGCGCGCTCGCCTATGCGGCGATGACCCGGCCGACGGATTCCATCGCCTGGTACTTCCTCGAGCAGAGCGTGTCCGGCGGCGGCGGCACGAACGTCGTCAACGTCACGCTCGTCGACTTCCGCGGCTACGACACCTTCGGCGAGATCACCGTGCTCGGCGTCGCCGCGGTCGGCGTGCTGGCGATGCTCCAGGGCCTGCGCGTGCGGCGCGAGCGCTGCGATGCCGACGGCATCCCGTTCGGCGGACCGCGCTTCGACACCACGCTCGGCTTCGCCGCGCGCGTGCTGCTGCCGTTCGCGCTCGTCGTCGCGGTGTACCTCTTCCTGCGCGGGCACAACCAGCCGGGCGGCGGGTTCATCGCCGGCCTCGTGACCGCCGTCGCGCTGGTGATGCAGTACATGAGCCTCGGACGCGAGCGAGTCGAGCGACTGCTCGACACCAACTTCGTGCGCCTCGTCGGCGCCGGCATTGCCATCGCGGGCCTCACCGGGGTCGGCGCCTGGGTCTTCGGCCGCCCGTTCCTCACCAGCGCGCATGGCCACCCGCACCTGCCGGTGATCGGCGAGCTGCCGCTCGCGAGCGCGGCGCTCTTCGACCTCGGCGTCTTTCTCGCGGTGGTGGGTGCGACGATGCTGACGCTCTCCGCCTTGGGTGCCGCGACGCGGCCCCCGGTGGAGAAGGCGATTCAACACAGAGACAGGGAGGGCACAGAGGTCGCGGACGAGAGAATTGGGTAACCGTGGGGCAGCGCAGGGTTTCGCGGGTCTGGCGCCCGGCCCCGTGTGCCGCACGTGGACGCCCTGTCAACTGCCGCGAATGCTTCGTGTTCTCTTTGTTCTGCATGCCTCCGTGTTGAACCCTTTCGCCCCCGCATGAGCCTCGAGCTCCTCGTCGCCGCCGCGATCGCCCTGCTCGCTTCCTGCGGCGTGTACCTCGTGCTGCGCGCGCGGACGTTCCCCGTCGTGCTCGGGCTGTCGCTGCTCTCCTACGCGGTGAACCTGTTCATCTTCGTGATGGGGCGGCTTGCCGAGGACGTCCCGCCGATACTGGACAAGGCCTCCGCGACCTATGCGGATCCGCTGCCCCAGGCGCTCGTGCTGACGGCGATCGTCATCGGCTTCGGCATGACCGGCTTCCTCGTCGAGCTGGCAGTGCGCGCGCGCGACGAGACCGGCACCGACCACGTCGACGGCGTGGAGCCGGGGGACGTGGCGAAGCCGGACGCGAGGCCGCGCACGGACGAGGAGTCCGGGGATTGATCGCTGCGCACCTGCCGGTGATCCCCGTGGTGCTGCCCGCGCTCGCGGGCGCGCTGCTGCTGCTCGTCTCCGGCAACATCCGGCCGCGACGCGCGATCGGCCTCGTCGCGACGACGACGTTCCTCGCCGTCGCGATCCTGCTTGTACTGCGCGTGATCGAGGCAGGCCCGATCGTCTACGCGCTCGGCGAATGGCCGGCGCCTTTCGGCATCGTGCTCGTCGCCGACCGGCTCGCCGCGCTCATGCTCGTCGTGCTCGGCATCGTCGCGCTCTGCGCGGTGGTGTACGCACGCGCCGGCTGGGACACGCACGGCCGCTACTTCCACGCGTTCTTCCAGTTCCAGCTGATGGGGATCGCCGGCGCGTTCCTCACCGGCGACCTGTTCAACCTGTTCGTGTTCTTCGAGGTGCTGCTCATCGCGTCCTACTGCCTGCTGCTGCACGGGCTGGGCGCGGAGCGGCTTCGCGCGGCCGTGCACTACGTGGTGCTGAACCTCGTCGGCTCGGCGCTGTTCCTCATCGCGGCGTCGCTGCTCTACGCGGTGACCGGCACGCTCAACATGGCGCACCTCGCCGTGCGCGTCGGCCAGCTCGCGCCGGCGGACCAGCCCCTGGCGGCTTCGGCAGGGCTCATCCTGCTCGTCGTGTTCCTGCTCAAGGCGGCGAGCTTCCCGCTGCACTTCTGGCTGCCGGGCGCCTACGTCGCGGCGGCGGCGCCGGTCGCGGCGCTGTTCGCGATCATGACGAAGGTGGGCGTGTACTCGATCGTGCGCGTGTTCGGCGTGATCTTCGGCGCCGACGCTGGAGCGCTTGCGCAGCTCGCTTCGCCATGGCTGCTGCCGCTCGCCATCGGGACGATGATCGCCGGCGTCCTGGGCGCGCTCGCATCGCGCCGGCTCGCGGAAATGGTCGCGTACCTCACCGTGAGCTCCGTGGGCACGGTGCTCGTCGCGCTGGTGCCGGTGACGGAAGCGGCGCTCTCCGGTGCGCTCTTCTACATGGTGCACAGCACGTTCACCGTCGCCGCGCTGTTCCTGATCGCCGAATTGCTCGGCGCGCGTCGCGGTCCGGCGGGCGACGAGCTCGTGCCCGCGCCGCGCATGGCGCGCCCGCTCGTGCTCGGCCTTCTGTTCGTGATCGGCGCGGCGTCGATCGTCGGCCTGCCGCCGTTCTCGGGCTTCCTCGGCAAGCTCATGATCCTCCAAGGCACGCGCGCGAGCCCCGCGGCGCCCTGGATCTGGGCGAGCATCCTCGGCGTCGGCTTCCTGATGCTGGTCGGCGTGGCGCGCGGCGGCGCGGTCATCTTCTGGTCGAATGCGCCGGGCGCGCCCGGCATCGAATCGGGGCACGCGAGCGCAGGGACTTTGCTGCCCGCCATCGCGCTCGCCCTCGCGGGCATCGCCATGGCGGTCTTCGCGGCACCGATCAAGGCCTACACCGATGCGACGGCGGCCGAGATCGTGCATCCGCACCGCTACGTCGAAGCGGTGCTCGGGCCCGCCGGTGGGCCAGGCGCCGATATGCTCAAGACGCTGCCGGGAGTGAACGAGCGATGACGCGCCTGTTGCCGCATCCGCTACTCTCGGTCGCCATTGTGCTCACGTGGATCGCGCTCGCCCGGGATGCGGGCGCCGGACATCTGCTGCTCGCCGTGGTCCTCGGCATCGCCATCCCGCTATTCACGTCCCGCTTCTCGCCGGAGCCGGCGCTCGTGCGCCGGGCAGGCGCGGCGCTGCGACTCACGCTCACCGTCGCGTGGGACATCGTGGTCGCCAACGTCGCCGTGGCGAAGCTCGTGCTCGGCCCGAAGTCACGCTTGCGTCCGGCGTTCGTCGCGGTGCCGCTCGATACGGAACACCCGTTTGCGATCGGCCTGCTCGCAAGCATCATCACCATGACGCCGGGCACGGTCTCCTGCGCCGTGGACCGGGAGCGGGGCGTCATCCACGTGCACGCGCTCGACGCGCCCGACCCTGCGGCGGCGGCGGCCGACATCAAGGCGCGCTACGAGCAGCCGCTCAAGGAGATCTTCGCATGCTGACTTACGCCTGCTGGTTCGGCTTCGCCTGCATCGCGGTGGCGCTCGCGCTCTGCGGCTGGCGCCTCGCGGTCGGTCCCGACGCCGCGGACCGGGTGCTCGCGCTCGACACGCTCTACGTGACCGGCCTTGCCCTGCTCGTGCTGCTCGGCATCTGGTGGCGCACGGAAATCTACTTCGAGGCCGCCCTGCTCATCGCGCTCATGGGCTTCGTGTCCACCGCGGCGCTCGCGCGATTCATGACCCGCGGCGAGGCGATCGAATGAGCGCGCTCGCGGAATTCCTGGTCGCGGCCGCAGTGGTCACGGGCGGGCTGTTCCTGCTCCTGGGCGCCGTGGGCCTCGCGCGCTTTCCCGACTTCTATACCCGCCTGCATGCGCCGACCAAGGCGAGCACGCTCGGCGTGGGCGGCATGCTCATCGCCGCGATCGTGGATGCTTTCGCGCGCGGCGAGCCGAGCGTGCGCGAGCTCCTCGTCGCGCTGTTCATCTTCGTCGGCGCGCCGGTGTCGGCGGCGCTGCTCGCGACCGCAGCGTTCCATGTCAAGCTACGGTCCGTCGCCCCACTGCCGCAAGGCGTGACGGACACCGCCCTGGACGCGGGACGTCGCGCCCCGGAGCGCGACGCCCGTTGATCGCGGCGAGGCGGAACCGGGTGTCGTCCTCGGCAGAGTGCGGGGCCGACGACTTCGAGTTGCCGCCGTCCAGTCAGCGCGGCGGGCTGGGCAAGGTCCATCAGCTCTTTGGCGCGGACTGCCGCGTGTCCTTCTTCGGTCAACGAAGCGCTGGCCGCATAATTACGCCCCATGACGAACGTCATCGAACAGCACCGCGAAGAAGTCGCCGCCCTCTGCCGTCGCACTGGTGCGCGGCGGCTCGACGTATTCGGCTCGGCCGCTCGCGCGGATTTCGACCCCGCAAGCAGCGACCTCGATTTCTACGTGGAGTTCGACGAGCTTCCGCCGGCGAGATACGGCGATGCTTACTTCGCGCTCAAGGAAAGTCTGGAGCTGCTCTTCGGTCGCCCGGTCGACCTGATCACCGAGGCAGGACTAGCGACATCGAGCGCGCGGCCCTGGACCGGGGACAGTACGACGCCACGCTCGACCTGCTGGAGCGGCGCCTGCCGGGTCAACGCCTTGCCGTGCGCCGTGCGCTGGCAGAGGCGCTGAAGCCCAAGTTGCGCCGCAAGGGCGCCATCGATACGCATGCCGCGTTGCTACGGCTGGCGCGCAATCGTGATGGCGCGCTGCGGCTGGTCACCACCAACTTCGACCGCGTCTTTCACACCGCAGCCAAACGATCAGGGCAGGCGTTCCAGGCCCATGCCGCGCCGATGTTGCCGATCCCGAAGACCAGCCGCTGGAACGGGTTGGTCTATCTGCACGGCCTGCTGCCCGAGAAGGCGGACGACACGGCCTTGAACCGGCTGGTGGTCACCAGCGGCGACTTCGGGCTGGCCTACCTGACCGAGCGCTGGGCGGCTCGCTTCGTGAGCGAGCTGTTCCGCAACTACGTGGTGTGCTTCGTTGGCTACAGCATCAACGACCCGGTGCTGCGCTACATGATGGACGCGTTGGCGGCGGACCGCATGCTGGGCGAAGTCACACCGCAGGCCTGGGCGCTGGGCGACTCCGAGCCCGGGCAGGAAGCGCGCAAGACCATCGAATGGGAGGCCAAGGGCGTCACGCCGATTCTGTACCCCGTAGCGGCCGGTACGCACGACCATTCAGCGCTGCACCAGACCTTGCAGGCCTGGGCCGAGACCTACCGAGACGGTGTGACGGGCAAGGAGCGCATCGTGGTCGCGCATGCCTTGGCACGGCCATCGGCCAGCACACAGCAGGACGACTTCTTGGGCCGGATGCTGTGGGCCTTGTCAGACCCGTCCGGGCTGCCGGCCAGGCGGTTTGCAGAGTTCAACCCGGTGCCGTCGCTGGACTGGCTGCTGGATGCATTCGCCGCAGACCGTTATGGGCACACCGACCTTGCGCGATTCGGTGTGCCACCGCGTGACAACACCGACCCAAAGCTGCGGTTCAGCCTGATCCATCGCCCGACCCCGTACCCGCTCGCGCCGCGGATCACGACGCTCGCGATGCCGACACGGCCGCTCTTGCGCAGCACCTCCCGCAGCAGCGCGTAGCCCTTCTCGCCGCGCTTGTCGGGCTCGAGGTGGTACGGCGTATCGAAGAACCAGGGGCGCGATCCGCGCCACGTCGACGAACGCGTGGATGTCCACCGTCTGCGTCGCCTCGACGTTCGCCTGCCGCATGTCCTCCTCGGTCACCACCACGTACTCGCCCTTCTCGTACTGGTAGCCCTTGACGATGTCCTCCTGCGTCACCTCCTCGCCGGTCGTCTTGTTGACGCGCTGGTACCCGACGGGCGAGAAGTCCCGCTTGTCGATGAGGTCGAGGTCGAGCGTATGCGTGCGCGAGCCGGGATACAGGTTGACGGGGATGTTGACCAGGCCGAAGACGATGGCGCCCTTCCAGACCACGCGCGGCATGCGCTGCTCCTCTCTGCGGTTTCCCGTCGCGTGAAGCACGATGCGCCACTCGCGCGGAACGATGTCGTCACGCAGTGTAGCGGCGAACGGTCACGCGGGTTGCGGAGCGCGCCGGCCCGCGCTTCACGCGCCTTCGCGCAGCGCCGGAATTTCCCGCGAGCCGCAGCGCGCGACCGCGGGGATGGGCGCGTCGGGAAGGTCCGCCGCTTCGATCCAGAGCAGGACGCCGAGCACCGCGCCGGGTGTGCTCGTGGCGCGGTTCGAGTCGGCGCTGCATCGCCTGCGCGACGGCCGCACGCTCGACGCGCCGGGCGCTCACCCGCCACGACCGGCTGGTGAGCCAAGACTGCTCGCGCGCACACGCGCTTGGGCTGCGCTGCGTCGGCGAGAGCGCACGCTGGCACGCGGTGGATAGCCAGGCCGGCCGTTACGCGTTCTGCACGCTGCTGCCGTTCACGCGTGCGGCGCGCAGCTTCGGTCTGGACATCGACTGGACGCTCCTCGACCGCGGCTGGCCGGCCGGGCTGGACCCCATGACGCCAGCATTCGTGACGCGGTTCGCGCCTTCGCGCGCTTCCTCGCGAGCGAGGGACCGGAGCGGAGCGCCATCGTGCCGATCCACGAGATCGCCACGCTCGCCGCCGGCGGCGCCGAGCACGGCGAGCTGGAGCCGTTCCACGAGGAGCGCGGCCTCGAGATGCAAGCCAGCTCGTGCGCGCGGCGGTCGCTGCAGCTGCGGCGATCCGCGAGGCCCTGCCGCACGCGCGCCTGCTCTACGCGGAGCCGGCACGGCCGCACGCCGCAAGGCAGGCCAACGACTTCAGCGCCTCTCCGGCGTGAGCTCCACTCGACGGCGAAGCGGGGGCCGCCGCCCGCGGGCCACCGAAGGTGAAGTCGCAGAATCGCACTCAGGGCTTGGGGCTTCCGCGCATGCAGCGCGCACGGCGACGGGGCGACGGGCCGCCTGGGGAACTACCAGAGCTTGAGGCGCGGACGTCGCTGCTCCGCCCACCAGACCCCGGCGGCGAAGCCCATCATGGCGGCCGCGACCACGGCGGCGGATCCGGCTGCGACGGCTTGGGTCCGCTGTTCCCGCTGTGCGGGCTCGTGACGCGAGCGGCGGGCGCGGGCGACGCGCGTTTCACTCTCCACCAACGCCTCGCGGTCCTCGCCACCTGGCGCCTCCGGCGGCTCACGCTCGCCGCCAGCGTCACTGCGTTGGGCAAGTCCGGCGCGCAGGTGCTCGGCGCGCACTTCGCCCTCGCCCGCGCGCTCGCCCGGAGCGGCGTCGAGGATCTGGATCGGCGCTTCCTGGCCGGAAGGCGTCGTGTCCGAGGTCGGGAAGGGATAGGTCGGGTCCTCATCCCGCGCCGCGGTGCTGCGCGTATCGCCCGTATGCATGCTCGGCCTCGTTCAGGTGGCGGCGGCGCCGAGCGGCATCGGCCCGCACTCCGCGAGCAGCCGTTGCAGCGTGCCGAAATGGCTCAGGACGTCGTCGAACTGGCGTATGAGGACGCGTTCGACATCGGTCGGGAGGCGATGGTCGAGCGCGTCCCGGTAACGCAACGCCACGGTCTCCTCGCAGCGCTCGCATTCGATGAGCGGCGTGACGTCGCCCGGCAGCCAGGCGCGCGCGGCGCGCACGCTCGCATGCGCGACGTGCACCGCCACACGCTCCACGCGCGCCAGCGCCGATAGCTCGCGCGCTGCCTGCGCCCAGGCGCGCGCTCGTTCAAGCAGGGTGTGGCGCAACCTGGCGTCGGTCACCACCGACGCGGCCGCGCGGAACTTGCTCTCGGCAACGCGCAGCGCTTTCAGCACTGCCAGCAGGACTTCCGTCAATTCCTCTCCCTGCAGCTTCACTGCGGCTTCCCTCACCTTCCTACGCCGGACGGGTGGTGCAACAGTCATGCCCGCTGTGCACGGACAGCGTGCCTGCCGTGCGCGCACGCGGCGGGCCGGCGAGCTCCGGGGCAGACACCGCGCCCGCGCAGTGTTGGGCACGCGTGTTGCCCGAGTTCGTGCGAGACGCGCGCCGCACTTCGACGGCCGCGCGTCGCCGACCCTCCACCACTCCAATCAGGACATCGTCATGAAGCTTCGCCACACCCTGATCGCCCCCTCGCTCGGCACTTCGCTCGCCGTGAGCGGCCTCGCCTTCGCCCAGGCAGGCGGCCCGGCGGCGCCGGCACGGGCGCTGCCGGTACTGGCTCATCGTCCACCGGCGGTACGGCATGAGCGGCCGCACCGGCTCCGGGATGAGCGGTTCCACCGGCACCACCGGCACGGGCTCTTCGAAGCGTGGGCTCGGGCCCCACAGGCTCCGGCGCGACGACGGCTCGGGCTCGCCCGGTTCCTCGTCGACGATGGGCAGCGGCTCGTCCGAGTCGCATGGGGACGGGCAGCTCGCGCGGCACGGGCGCCACGACCGGCGCCAACCGTGACCGTTCGTCGATGAGCACGCGCGAGCACTCGCGCTACTCGGGGCGCGATCCCACGTCTCGAGGTGCCGAGCGCTGGCGAACCCGGGGCAACGTCGCGACGCGATCAATGCGGCTCCACAAGACGGCTTCCGATACGTACCTTCGAGCTTCACCGACGTCATGGCGACTTGGATGCGCTTCGGCTATCGGCCGCTGACCGAGGCCGAGCGGCGCGGGCACCGCCTTTGCAGACGGCCTATCGCACGCGCCGTCCGGCGCTTCGTTTTCCTCAAGGAGAGAAGTCAGATGCAACCCGGCATGGAGCTGCGGCTGCGCCAGCACCTCGCGCTCACTCCGCAATTGCAGCAAGCCCTGCGGTTGCTGCAGCTCTCGGCGCTCGAGTTTGCCCAGGAGATGGAACAGGCCCTCAACACCAATCCGTTCCTGGAAGAGGATCCGGACGCGCCGCGTCCGTCGAGCGAGCCCGCCGAAACCGCGGAAGTGACCTCCGCCGAGGCGCCTGCGGCGAACCAGGAGCAGGAATACGACGATCCTGCCGAGGCGCGCTTCGGCGCGGAAGCCGAGTCGCGCCCGGCGCACGACAACGACGAGTCCGACTGGACCGACTGGACCGAGGCGCAGCCGACGCTGCACGAGCACCTGCGCCGGCAGCTTCTCATCTCGCAGATGGGTGACCGCGACCGCGCGCTCGCGCACTTTCTCATCGACGCCCTCGACGACGACGGCTTCCTGCACACCCCCCTCGAGGAGCTCGCCGCGCTGATCCCGGCCGAGCACGAGGTCGAGGCGGGCGAGCTCGCGGCGTCCCTCAAGCTCGTCCAGCAGCTCGAACCGGCCGGCGTGGCGGCGCGCTCGCTGCAGGAGTGCCTGCTGCTGCAGCTCGAGGCGTTGCCGGAGGATTCGGCCGAGCGGCAGCTCGCGATCACGCTCGTGCGCGACCACCTGCCGCTGCTCGCGAACCGCGAGTTCATCCGGCTGCAGCAGATGCTCGGCTGCGACGACCACGCCCTGCACAGCGCGCGCACGCTCATCCGCTCGCTCGATCCGCGGCCTGGCTGTCGGTACGGCGCCGACAGCGCGCGGTACGTGATCCCTGACGTCCTGGTGATGAAGCAGCGCGGCCGCTGGGTGGCGGTGATGAACCGCTCCGTGCTGCCGCGGATCCGGATCAACCGGGCGTACGCCGACATGATCGGCCGGCGCAACGGCGGCACGCCGCTCGCGCGTCATCTGCAGGAGGCGCGCTGGCTGATCCGCAACATGGAGCAGCGCTACTCCACCATCCAGCGCGTCGCCGGTGCGATCGTCGCCAAGCAGCGCAGCTTCTTCGAGTACGGCGACGTCGCGATGAAGCCGCTCGCGTTGCGCGACATCGCGACCGAGCTCGAGCTGCACGAATCGACCGTATGCCGCGTGACCAACGGCAAGTACATGGCCACGCCGCGCGGGCTCTACGAGTTCAAGCACTTCTTTTCGCGCCAGCTCGCCACCGACAACGGCGGCGCGTGCTCGCCGACGGCGATCCGCGCGGTGCTGAAGGAGATGATCGCCACCGAGGATCCCGAGGATCCGCTCTCCGATGCGAAGCTCGCGCGGCTGCTCGCGCAGCAGGGGCTGCGCGTCGCGCGACGCACGGTGACCAAGTACCGCGCGCTGCTCAAGGTGCCGAGCGTCGAGCTGCGCCGCGTGCAGGGCCGATCGCTCTGCGAGGCGACGGTCTGACCGCGGAGAGGAAGATGACGAACACTGCCAAGGCGACCATCGTGAGCGGCCGCTTCGGGTCGATCACTTCCGCACGCGCCGCACCACCTCCCTGCCGCGCACCTCACCGGGACGTCGGCCTCCATTGCCGGCGAGTTCCTCGAGCAGCCGAACGAGGAGCAAGGTGCACGCCGACCAGCTCGCGCAGCGCATCGTGCAGCTCGGCGGCGAGCCCGACTTCTCGCCCGAGGGTCTCGCGACCCGCAGTCACGCCGAGTGCGTGGTCGGCGACAACTGGGTGTTCGTGTTCACGAACGCGATGATGCTGATCGCGGCGCTCGCCGGACTGGCGATCGACCCACGCAACCGGCGGCTCGCGGCACCGGCACCGGCCGCCGCATGAGCGCAGGCAGCGCCGCACGCCGCGACCCACGCAAGGCGCGGCCGGGCCGGCGTCGTGGACCGGATGCTTCACCGGGCGCCGTCGAAGCTGCGTGCATGACGTCATGCGCCACGCGGGCGCGCGGGGCTGTTCCAGCTGGCGTCGGCGTGCTCGCCTCGCCCACGGCGCTTGCTATTGGACGCGCCGGCTGCGGCCGATCTGCCTCGCAACCCGGCTCGGCATGGTTTCGAAGCACCGTGGAGTTCCCGGGCCGGGGCCGAACCTGCCTGCGTCAGCCCTTGCGCATGAGCCCGACGACGACCAGGGCCACGACCAGGAACACGCAAAAAGAGGCCCGTCCAAGGAGGACGGGCCTGAGGTCCCTACCCGAGGAAGGAACGGGCAAGGACGGGGGCCGATGCGCAGCACGCCGGAGGTGCCGCGCGAAACCGTCAACGGTTCATCAATCGCGATCGCGCCGCGGAAACAGATCGGCAGCGACGGCGCGCTGGTCCGATTCGCCCTCGACCTGGGCAGGCCGCGGCTCGCCCTCGTGCGGCATGTTCGCGTCACGTTCGCGGAGCTGCTCGCGCGAGTACGGACGACCGCTGTGCGTGCGATTTCTTCTGATGCGCAGGTAGGAGCGTCGCATGGGCGGACCTCGTGGATGCAGACCTCGGTCCGGCACAGGCAGCACTCCGCGTGCCCGTTGCATGCGCCGCGAGACAAGGGCTGGCACTGGGCGAAAGCGGTCGCGAGCGGTAACTCCTACACGAGCCAGGGGAAGGGAAAGCCACACGTCGGGGCACGTGCCGTCCATGGCTCTGGCCGACGCGGGACCCCCGGCATGCCGACTGCACTACACCGCCTCGTCCTTTTCATACCCTTATGGAGCCCGATCTTCCATGACCCCCAGCACTGCTCACGCCACCACCAGCAGCAGCGCGTCCTGCTCATCGTCGGCGGGCTGAACTGGCGCCTGGTGGGCGCGTTCGACTTCGACCTCGTGGCCGCGATCTTCGGCCCGATGACGCTGCTCTCGCGCTTGGTCTACGTTCTCGTCGGCCTGGCCGCCCTGTAGGTCATCCGCTGCGCGGCTCGGCGTCGCGCTGATTCCCGCGGCCATGGCTGCCGGCTGGAGGTGCAACCACCGTGGTCCTCGTGCCGCGTTCGGCTCGCGCCGCCCGCGCGCCCGGATCGCGTCCCCGGCCGCCGAAGTCCTCGGGCTGCGCGTCCTGCGAATGCGAGCGATCGTCCATGGCACTGCTCCTCGGGTGGGAATGCATCGGTACGCGAGCCGAGACGCGCCGCGAACGCGCGGCGCCGCTTGGCCGTGCCGTGCACTCCGCGATGCAAGGCCGGTACCCTCCCCGCCTGAGCACGGGTACGCTTGGTGCTGCGACGGCGTCTTCGCGGAATGCCGCGCAAGACGGCCGCCGGGGCTCACTTGTCAGCGCATCGCGAAACGCATCGCCGATTGGCGCTCGTGCGCACAGCGCCCTCAGGCGGAGTGCGCGCGTGCCTGGTGCATCCTGCCTGCCTCGTTCTCTGACCACGCCGTGGACCGACCCGTCTCTCGCCTGCTCGACCATCCCGCATCCCTCAGCGAGGGGGACGACCCGCTCTGGTACAAGGACGCGATCGTCTACGCGGTGCACGTCAAGTCGTTCTTCGATGCGAACGGCGACGGCACAGGCGACTTCCGCGGCCTCACCGAGAAGCTCGGCTACCTCGAGGAGCTCGGCGTCACGACCCTCTGGCTGCTGCCCTTCTATCCGTCGCCGATGAAGGACGACGGCTACGACGTGGCCGACTACCACAACGTCCATCCCGCCTACGGCACGCGCCACGACCTGCGCGTGTTCATCCGCGAGGCGCACCGCCGCGGCCTCAAGGTCATCACCGAGCTGGTGGTGAACCACACCTCCGACCAGAACCCCTGGTTCCAGGCGGCGCGGCGCGCGCCGAAGGGCTCGGTGAAGCGCGACTACTACGTGTGGAGCGACGACCCGAAGAAGTACGCCGGGACGCGCATCATCTTCACCGACACCGAGACCTCGAACTGGACCTGGGACCCGGTGGCGCAGGCTTACTACTGGCACCGCTTCTTCAGCCACCAGCCGGACCTCAACTTCGCCAACCCGCGCGTGCTGCGCGCGGTGCTGCGCACGATGAGCTTCTGGTGCGCGCTCGGCGTCGACGGATTCCGCCTCGACGCGATTCCCTACCTCTGCGAGCGCGAGGGCACGAACAACGAGAACCTGCCGGAGACGCATGCGGTGATCCGCAAGCTCCGCGCCGCGATCGACGCCCGCTACCCCAACCGCTTGCTGCTCGCCGAGGCGAACCAGTGGCCCGAGGACGTGCGCGAGTACTTCGGCGACGGCGACGAGTGCCACATGGCCTATCACTTCCCGCTGATGCCGCGGCTCTTCCTCGCCATCGCGCAGGAGGACCGGCATCCGGTGATGGACATCCTGCGCCAGACGCCCGACATCCCCGCCAACTGCCAGTGGGCGATCTTCCTGCGCAACCACGACGAGCTGACCCTGGAGATGGTCACCGACCGCGAGCGCGACGCGCTCTACAGCGCGTTCGCCGCCGACCCGCGCATGCGGATCAACGTCGGCATCCGCCGTCGCCTCGCGCCGCTCCTCGACAACGACCGCGCGAAGATCGAGCTGATGTCGTTCCTGCTCTTCACCCTGCCCGGCTCGCCGATCCTCTATTACGGCGACGAGATCGGCATGGGCGACAACATCTACCTCGGCGACCGCAACGGCGTGCGCACGCCGATGCAGTGGAGCCCGGACCGCAACGCCGGCTTCTCGCGCGCCGATCCGCAGAAGCTCTACTTGCCCGTGGTGATGGACCCCGTGTACGGCTACGAGGCCGTGAACGTCGAGGCGCAGGCGCGCAACCCGACGTCGCTGCTCTCGTGGAACCGGCGCATGATCGCCGCGCGCAAGCGCTTCAAGGCGTTCGGCCGCGGCACGCTCACGGTGCTCCAGCCCGGCAACCGCAAGATCCTCGCCTACCTGCGCGAGTACGACGGGGAGACGCTGCTCTGCGCGGCGAACCTGTCGCGCTTCGCGCAGGCCGTCGAGCTGGACCTCGCGCGCTTCGAGGGCCGTGTGCCGGTCGAGGTGATGGGCGGCGTGCCGTTCCCGCCGGTCACGCGGGCGCCCTACCAGCTCACGCTGCCCGGTCACGGCTACTTCCTCTTCCGTCTCGCCGCCGACGCGCCGCCGCCGATGTGGCATACCGACCGGCCGGTGCCCTCGGACCTGCCGGTGCTGGTGATGCTCGAGGGCTGGCGCACGTTCTTCACGCCTTCGGGCGGCGCGCAGGACGTGCGCCGCGCGATGGCCTCGCGGACGCACGAGCAGCTCCAGCGCCAGGTGCTGCTGCCCTATCTCGAATCGCGGCGCTGGTACATGGGCCGGGGCCGCGCCGCGAGCCGCGTCGACATCGTCGAGGAGGTCGTCTGGCGCTATGGCGGCGGCGACTGGCTGCTCGCGTTCCTGCGCGTCGAGCTCGCCGCGGCCGATCCGCAGACCTACTTCCTGCCGCTCGCGGTCGCGTGGGAGGATGGCAAGCGCGATCCCTACGAGGCGGTGGTCGGCTTCGCGCTCGCGCGCGTGCGGCAGAAGGCCCGCACCGGGATCCTCTACGGCGCCTACGGCGACCCGGTGTTCTGCCGCGCGCTGGCGCGTGCGATGGGCGAGGCGGGCGAGCTGCCGCTCGCGGGCGGCCGGCTGCGCTTCTCGTCCACGGCCGCGTATGCCGAGCTCGCGCCGGCGATCGCCGACGAGATCCGCCACCCGGCGCTCGAGCAGGGCTACACGGCGGTGAGCTACGGCCAGCGGCTCTACCTCAAGGGCCTGCGCCACCTCGAGAGCGGCGTCAGCCACGAGCTGGAGATGGCGCGCTTCCTCACCTCGACCGCGCCGCGCCCCCAAGTGCCGCACCTCGCGGGTGCCGTCGAGTACGTCGGCAGCGGCGGCACGAGCAGCGCGCTGGCGCTGCTCTTCGAGCAGGTCGAGCACGAGGGCACGCTGTGGGACCGCGCGGTCACCGGCCTCGAGCGCTATCTCGGACCGGGCGGCGTCAGCGAGGGCGGCAGCACGCCGACGGTCGAGGCGCTGCACGCGCTCTTCCTCGAGCAGGCGGCCACCTTCGGCCGCGTCGTCGGCGCGCTGCACGCGACGCTCGCGCTGCCGTCGGCCGATCCCGCCTTCGCGCCGGTGCCGGTGACGGCCGACGACGTGCGGCGCTGGCGCGCGGTGGTGCTGGAGGAGATCACGGCGACGCTCGACCTGCTCGAGCGCCGCGGCGCGGCGCTCGCCGAGACGGCGCGCGTGGCCGCAGTGCGCGCCCTCGCCGCCCGCGCCCGTCTCGTGCAGCGCGTGGAGAGCTGGAGCTTCAATGCCGACGGCATGTTCAGCACCCGTTACCACGGCCACCTGCACCTCGGCCAGGTGCTCGCCGCGAACGCCGCGATGTGGATCACAGACTTCGAGGGCGAGCCGTGGCTCGTGCCGGCGGAGCGGCGTCGCAAGCACTCGCCGCTGCGCGACGTCGCCCAGGTGCTGCAGTCGGCGGCGCTCGCGGCGCGCACCGTCCTTGCGCGGCTCGACCCCGCACGGGCGGCCGTGCCGCCCGAGCGCGGCTCCGTGGTGCACCGTTGGCTGGAATCGGTGAGCGACGCGTTCCTGCGGGGTTACCGGGAAGCCACGCTTTCGGTATCCTCCATACCTCATGACACCGCGGTCCTGCGCGGCACCATCGGTCTCTTCGCGATAGAGCTGGGCGTGCGCGACCTCCACGACGCACTCGACAACCGCACCGAGTCGGAGCCGCTCGCCATCGCCGTCCTGCTCGACCTCATGGAGGCCATGACTTGAGCGACGAGCGGGTGCTCGCGATGGTGCTCGCCGGCGGCGAGGGCACGCGGCTCGCGCCGCTCACCAGCGAACGTTCCAAGCCCGCGGTGCCGTTCGGGGCGCGCTACCGCATCGTCGACTTCGTCCTCTCCAACCTCATCAACTCGGGCATCTACTCGATCTACCTGCTGGTGCAGTACAAGTCGCAGTCGCTGATCGAGCACGTCCGCAACGCCTGGGTGCTGTCGCCGATCCTGCGCGACCACTTCGTGACCGTGGTGCCGCCGCAGATGCGGGAAGGGCCGGACTGGTTCCAGGGCACGGCGGATGCGGTCTACCAGAACCTCTCTCTCGTCACCGACGCGGCGCCCGGCCACGTCGCGATCTTCGGCGCCGACCACGTCTACCGCATGGACGTGTCGCAGATGCTCGCGTTCCATCGCGCGCAGAACGCCGACATCACCGTCGCGGCGCTGCCGGTCCCGGTCGCAGAGGCGAGCGCGTTCGGGATCATCGGCACCGCGGCGGACGGCCGCATCACGAGCTTCGTCGAGAAGCCGAAGGAGCCGCCGACGATGCCGAGCGACGCGTCGCGCGCGTACGCTTCGATCGGCAACTATCTCTTCCGTACCGAGGTGCTGGTCGAGGCGCTGCGCGCGGCGCGGGCGCGCGGCGAGCGCGACTTCGGCCGCGACGTGCTGCCGCACCTCGTCGGCAGCAAGCGGCTCTTCGCTTACGACTTCGCGAGGAACGAAATCCCCGGCGTGCACGTCTCCGAGGAGCGCGGCTACTGGCGCGACGTCGGTACGCTCGACGCCTACTTCGCGGCGAACATGGACATGCTCGGCGAGGCGCCGCGCTTCAACCTCTTCAACCCGCGCTGGCCGATCAAGTCGTCTTCGCACCCCGCTCCGGCGGCGAACTTCGTGCGCGCGAGCGTCGAGTGCAGCCAGGTCGGCACCGGCACGATCGTCCGCGGCGGGCGCATCCGCAACTCGGTGGTGCGCCGGGAAGTGATGATCGAGGACGACGTCGAGCTGGAAGACTGCATAATCATGGATTACTGCGTGATCCGCCGCGGCGCCAGACTGCGGCGCGTGATCGTCGATCGCTACAACGAGATTGCCGCGGGAGAACGCATCGGCTTCGACGCCGTTGCCGACCGCAAGCGCTTCACGGTGAGCCCCGGGGGCATCGTCGTGCTGCCGCTCGCGCCCGCGCGCAGCGCGGCGTCCGTCTACCAGTGACACGCCGCGGCGCGAGCCCAACCATCACGCACACGAAGGAGCAACGAACATGACGACAAGACGCGAACCGGCCGAGAAGGCGGAGGAAGCCCGCCGCGCGGCGGCACACGTGCGCGGCAACGGCAGCACGCAGCCGAAAGCGAAGGCCGCCAAGGCCCCGGCACCGACGACCACCAAGACAGCGACGAAGAAGGACGGCGAGGCGCCGGCCGAGAAGCCGGCGGCGAGCAGGAGCGCGAAAGCCGCGGAAGCGCCGCCCAGCGCAGGCATTCCCGCGGCGAGCGCCAGCAAGGCGGCCGGGGCGAAGACGGTGCCGGCCGAGAAGCCGGCCGCAGCCGCGCCCGAGAAGCCCGCCCCGGCGGCCCCGAAGGCAGCGGAGAAGCCTGCAGCGCCCGCGCCCGCGCCCGCCCCTGCGGCCGCGGCACCGCGCGCCGCACCCGCCCCCGCGGCGGCTGCGCCCACCGCCGCGCCGACCATCCCCGCGGCCAAGCCCGCCGTGCAGAAGCCCGAGCCGCTGTCGGAGGCCGACCGCCGTGCGCGGATCGAGCTGCTCGCCTATCTGCGCTACGAGGCGCGCGGCTGCATCGACGGCTACTCCGAAGAGGACTGGGTCGCGGCCGAGGCACAAGTCACGGCCGAGGAGCGCGCTTCCGGCGCGAGCTGACGCCCCGCGCGCCAGAGGCGCCCCGTCGCGTCGATCGATCGCCGACCGCGCGCTCGCGCGGGGGCCGCGCGCCTTCGCTACCGCCCGCCTCGCGCGGGCGGTGCATTTTCTCGCGTCCCGTACGCGACGGCAGCGCCTGTTGGCGCGTTGCAGGCCGGCACTGTGATGCAGCCGCTCGCGCGATCTGTCGCGGCGCGCGTAACGCCGGCGAGAGGCTCGGACCGTTGCTCGCTGGTGCATGCCCTTCGGGTCATGCCGTTGCCGCACGCCCGCCTGCTCGTCGTAGGCGTTGCGGGCGTGCACTGCGACGCAGCGGCTGGTGCGAGCGTCCGCGGCGCGCGCGGAGCTTTGGACGGGCGGCTTGCACCATCGCCTGCCGGTGCATGCCCTCCTCTCCTGCCCGTGCCGCACACTCGCCTGCTCGTCGCCCGACGCGGTTCTTGCCGCGCTCGTGCTCGCGCGAAAGCTCACGCTGCTCGGCGACTACGTGACGCTCGAGCGCTTCGTCGCCCTCGGCGCGCGCGTGCGCGAGCTGCCGGCGGCGGCGCTCGCCGTCGTCGGTGCGTTCGTGCTCGGCGGCCTGCTGGGTCGTGCCGCTCACGCTCATGGTGGTCACCACGGTCATCTTCGGTCCGCTGCACGGCGCCGCCTACGCGCTCGCGGGCGCACTCACCAGCGCGCTCGTCGGCTACGGCATCGAGCGCGCGATCGGACGTGAAGCGCTCGGGCGGCATGCCGGACGCGCGCTCGCGGCGCTCGAGTCGCGCGTCGCGGGCGGCGCGGCGTGCTGCCGGTGGGGCGACGATGCGGCTGCTGCCGATCGCGCACGTTCACCGTGGTGAACGTGCTCGCCGGCGCGGCGCAGATCCGCCTACCGAGCTACCTCGCCGGGTCGATGATCGCCTTCGTGCCATCGCCTTCGCGACCGAGCGCGCCGGCGCCGCGCTCGCGCGGCCGGACGCGGCGACCATCGGCGTCCTCGTCGCAGTCGTCGCGGTGACGTTCCCCGCCGCGCTGCCGCTGCGGCGGCAGCTCGGGCGCGACGCGACTGCGGAGGGGGGACGCCGCTGATCGTCGCCACCCGGAACGTCCTTCAGCCGTAGCGACGCCGGACAACGACAGTTCGGGCATCGCAGGTCCCGCCCGCAACGGCGACCCCGGCACCGGTGCGGGGCCGGGGAACCCGCCCGGTCCTGCCCCCGCCACGCCGAGCAAGAGAAGACCGGAGGCATGCGCGTTGCTTACGCTTGCGCGCCCCTGCACATGAGACACGCGGTCATGGCGTCGTCATGCGGAGACGCGCTCGCGACGAAAGGAACAGCCCATGCAGCAAGCCACGCGACACAAGGTCGTGGCACGTTGTGCTTGTCGTTGTAGGAAACGCGGTCGTGCAGCGTGAAGCCGTCGTGCGCGGCGACGAAGTTGATGCTCGCGTAGGGGTGCCGGCCTTCGACCTGCTGCGCCCGGACCCGGTGCTGAACCGCGTGAAGCTCATCGCCGAGCCGTGGGATCTCGCCGCCGGCGGTGACCCGGTGGGCAACTTCCCCGCCGGCTGGGCGGAGTGGAACGACAGGCACCGGTACACGGCACCCGCGGCGGATCCTGCCGCCGGGTACTGGGAAGCCAGCGTCGATACGGCTCACGACAGCGGCATCCCGCCGCACGGCCACCAGCGTGCCGAGTCCGCGTATGCCGTCGAGGGGCGTTCGCTCGTGCTGCTGCGCCACGTCCGCGAAACGCGCTGACGGTCCTTCGGGAGGGGAAGATGGGAGACCCGCGCGAGCTCGCCGCGCTGTGCGCGCGCCACGGCATCGCCACCGAGTGGGAGGACGTCCGGGGCGAGATGCGCCGCGTCCCCGAGGAGAGCCTGCTCGCGCTCGCCGGCGCGTTCGACGACGACGCGCGCGCCGATGCGGGCGCGATCCTGCTGCCGATGGTGATCGCGATCCACGGGGAAGCGGCCACCTTCACGATCGGACGCGACGCGCTGCCCACGCAGGCGGCGCTCGCGTGGGGGATCGAGCTCGAAGACGGCACCCGCTTCGAGCAGCCATGGACGCCGCCGCGGCAGGACCCGACATCGCTCGCGCTGCCCGCCGACCTGCCGACCGGCTATCACCGGCTGCGCATCCTCGCGTCCGGTGCGGTGATCGCGGAGAGCACGCTCGCGGTCGCGCCGCCGCGCTGCTACCGCCCGCCCGCGATCGAGGGCGGCGGCCGCGTCTGGGGCTGCGCCGCGCAGCTCTACAGCGTGCGCTCGGAGCGCAACTGGGGCATCGGCGACTTCACCGACCTGCGCACGCTGCTCGAGCAATGGGGCGCGCAGGGCGCGGGCATCGTCGCCGTCAATCCGCTGCATGCGCTCTTCCCCGACAACCCGGAGCACGCGAGCCCCTACAGCCCGTCGTCGCGCCTCTTCGTCGATGTGCTGTACCTCGACGTCGAGGCGATCGACGACTTCCGCGAGTGCGAGGAAGCGCAGCAGATCGTCCGCTCGGCGGCGTTCCAGGCCGAGCTGGCGCGCCTGCGCGACCTGCCGCTCGTCGACTACAAGGGCGTGGCCGCGGCGAAGCTGCCGCTGCTCGCGAAGCTGCACGCGAGCTTCCGCGCCCGCCACGGCGAGGGCCTTACGCCGCGCGGCGACGCCTATCTCGCCTTCCGGCGCGAACAGAGCGAGGCGCTCGACCGGCAGGGACTCTTCGACGCGCTCCAGGAGCACTTCCGGCGCGAGACCGGCGCGTGGGGCTGGCCGGCGTGGCCAGAGCCCTATCGCGCCACCGACTCGCCCCAGGTGATCGCCTTCGCGCGCGAGCACGCCGAGCGCATCGACTTCTTCTGCTGGCTGCAATGGCAGGCCGACCTGCAGCTCGCTGCGGTGGGCGCCGCGGGCGAGAGGCTGCGGCTCGGCGTGGGCCTCTACCAGGATCTCGCGGTGTCGGTCGATCGCGGCGGCGCGGAGACGTGGTCGCACCGCGACCTCTACGTGCTCGACGCAAGCGTCGGCGCGCCGCCGGACGAGCTCAACACCGCCGGCCAGAACTGGGGCCTGCCGCCGCTGCACCCGGAGCGGTTGCGTGCCGCGGGGTTCGCGCCTTTCATCGCCATGCTGCGCGCGAACATGCGCCATGCCGGCGCGCTGCGGATCGACCACGTCATGGCGCTGATGCGGCTCTACTGGGTGCCGCCGGGCGCGAGCGCCGCCGCCGGCGCGTACGTGAGCTACCCGTTCCGCGAGCTGCTGGCGCTGATCGCGCTCGAAAGCGAGCGCAACCGCTGCATGGTGATCGGCGAGGCGCTCGGCACCGTGCCCGAGGAGGTGCTGCGCGGGCTCGATGAGGCCGGCATCTTCGCCTACAGCGTGCTGTGGTTCGAGCGCGGCGAGGACGGCGGCTTCGCGCCGCCTGCCGACTACCCGCCCGATGCGCTCGTGAGTGCCACCATGCACGACCTGCCGACCATCGCCGGCTGGTGGGAAGGCCGCGACCTCACGATGCGCGAGCAGTTCGGCGTGTTCCCGAGCGAGGACGTGCGACTCAAGGCGGTGCTCGGCCGCGCCGAGGACCGGGTGCGCCTGCTTGTCGCGCTCGAGCGCGACAAGCTGCTGCCGCCCGGCGCGACGCTCGATCCCGCCTCGATGCCCGCGGCGACGCCGGAGCTCGCGCAGGCGGTGCACACCTTCCTTGCGCGCACGCCGTCGCGGCTGTTCGTCGCGCAGCTCGAGGACCTGCTCGGGCTGAACGACCAGGTGAACCTGCCCGGCACCACCGAGGACCGCCATCCGAACTGGCGCCGCAAGCTGCCGCTCGCGCTCGAGCGCATGCCGCAGGACCGCCGCTTCCAGGCGCTCGCGGGCATGCTCGCCGCCGAACGTCCGCAGTCGCGCGTGCTCGAGCGTGCGGTGCCGGCGCGCGCGCGCATTCCGCGCGCCACCTACCGGCTGCAGCTGCACGCGGGCTTCACGTTCGAGGACGCGGCGCGGGTCGTGCCGTATCTCGCCAGGCTCGGCGTGAGCCACGTGTATCTCTCGCCGGTGCTGCGCGCACGGCCGGGCAGCACGCACGGCTACGACATCATCGACCACCACGCCTTCAATCCGGAGCTCGGCGGACGCGAGGGCTTCGAGCGCCTCGCGGCGGTCGCGCGCGAGCACGGTCTCGGCCTCGTGCTCGACATCGTGCCCAACCACATGGGCGTGATGGGCGCCGACAACCGCTGGTGGATGGACGTGCTCGAGAACGGCCCGGCGTCGCTGCACGCCGGCTTCTTCGACATCGAATGGCAGCCGCTCGACGCAGCGATGCAGAACCGCGTGCTGGTGCCGGTCCTCGGCGCACAGTACGGCGAGGTGCTGGAGCGCGGCGAGCTGGTGGTGGAATTCGAGCCCGAGGCCGGCGGCTTCGCCGTACGCTACTACGCACACCGCTTCCCGGTCGATCCGCGCGAGTACCCGCGCATCCTCGAGCCGGTGGCGACACCGCTCGGCACGGCCTCGCTCGACCCGGCCGCGGCGGCCGAGCTGGCGAGCGTCATCGCCGCCTTCGGACACCTCCCGGCGCGTCACGACACGCGGCCCGAGGCCGTGGCCGAGCGCGACCGCGACAAGGAGGTGCACAAGCGCCGGCTCGCCCGGCTCGCTGCCGAGCAGCCCGCGGTGCGCGCGCTCGTCGAGCGCGCCGTGACGGCGATCAACGGCACGCCGGGCAGCCCCGCGACGTTCGACGGCCTGCACGCGCTGCTCGAGGCGCAGGCCTATCGCCTCGCCTACTGGCGCGTCGCCTCCGACGAGATCAACTACCGGCGCTTCTTCGACACCAACGACCTCGCCGCGCTGCGCATGGAGAACGAGGCGGTGTTCGAGGCGACGCACGGGCTGGTGCTGCAGCTCGCCGCGGACGGCGTCGTCGACGGCCTGCGCATCGATCATCCCGACGGACTCTACGACCCAGAGGAGTATTTCCGCCGGCTGCAGGAACGCTATGCGCGCCTCGCCGGCGTCGATCTCGGCACGCCGTGCAACGGCCGTCCGCCGCGGCCGCTCTGGGTCGTCGGCGAGAAGATCACCGCGCGCCACGAGAACCTGCCGGAAACCTGGCCGGTGCACGGCACCGTCGGCTACCGCTTCGCGACCGTGGTCAACGGCCTGTTCGTCGACGGCACGGCGAAGACCAAGCTTCTCCGCACCTGGCGCGCGTTCAGCGGCCTCGACCTCGACTTCGAGGAGGCCGCCTACGAGGGCAAGCGCCGCGTCATGCGCGCCGCGCTCGCCTCGGAGCTCACGGTGCTCGCGTCGAAGCTCCTGCGCCTCGCGCGCGCCGACCGGCGCACGCGCGATTTCACCTTCAACACGCTGCGCCTCGCGCTCGCCGAGGTCGTTGCCTGCTTCCCGGTCTACCGCACCTACATCGCGGACAAGGGCGCCTCGGCGCAGGACCGGCGCTACATCGAGTGGGCGGTCGCGCGCGCGAAGCGCCGCACGCGCGCCGGCGAGACCACCATCTTCGGCTTCATCCGCCGCGCGATGCTCGGGCACGCGCCCGACGACGCGAACGACGAGGTGCGGACGCAATACCGCGCGTTCGCGATGAAGCTGCAGCAGTTCACGGCGCCGGTCGCCGCGAAGGGCGTCGAGGACAGCGCCTTCTATGTCTTCTTTCCGCTCGCGGCGCTGAACGAGGTGGGCGCCGACCCGGACATGTTCGGCATGACGGTCGCCGCCTTCCACGCGGCGAGCGCCGACCGCTGCGCGAAGTGGCCGCACACGATGCTCGCCACCTCGACCCACGACAACAAGCGCTCCGAGGACGTGCGTGGGCGTATCGACGTGATCTCCGAAATGCCAGCGGCATGGCGGCTGCTGCTGCGCCGCTGGTCGCGCATGAACCGCAGCCGCCGGCGCGTCCACGAAGGCGAGGTCGCGCCGTCGCCGAACGACGAGTACCTCCTCTACCAGACGCTCCTCGGCAGCCTCCCGCTCGAGCCGCTCGACCAGGCCGGGCTCGATGCCTACCGTGCCCGCATCCACGCCTACATGGAGAAGGCGGTGCGCGAGGCGAAGCAGCGCTCGAGCTGGATCAACGTCAACGAGGGCTACGAGAGCGCCGTGCACGCCTTCATCGATGCGCTGCTCGGCAAGCGCGACGGGAACCGCTTCCTCGAGGACCTCGCCGCGCAGGCGGCGACCGTGGGCTGGTTCGGCCGGTTGAGCTCGCTCGCGATGACGCTCGTCAAGCTCGTGTCGCCCGGCGTGCCGGACCTGTACCAGGGCACGGAGGTCCCGGACCTGAGCCTCGTCGATCCGGACAACCGCCGCCCGGTCGACTACGCCGCGCGCGCCGCGCTGCTCGACGAGCTGGAGGCGCTGGCGAAGAAGCCCGCGGATGCGATCGCCGAGCGCGCCGCGCAGTTCGCGCGCGACCCGCTCGATGCGCGCGCCAAGCTCTGGATCGTCCTGCGCGCGCTCGACCTGCGCCGCGAGGATCCGGAGTTGTTCGAGGCGGGGAGCTACGTGCCGCTCGAGGCCTCGGGGGAACGCGCCGCGCACGTGGTGGCGTTCGCGCGCCGCGCGGACGAGCGCGCCGTCGTCGCGGTGGTGCCGCGGCTCTGCGCGAAGCTCCTCGCGGAACCCGGCCGCCTGCCGGTGGGCGAGGCGGTGTGGGGCGACACGGCCATCGACCTCGGGCCGCTCGGTGCTCTGCGCGGGCTGCGCGACGCGCTCACCGGGACCGAAGGCGCGGTCGGCGCTGGGTGGGTGCCGGTCGCGTCCCTGCTGCGCCACTTCCCCGTCGCTCTCCTGGCGCCCGCGGGCGACTGATCCGACCGTTAAGCGGCGCCGACGAGCCCGGTGACGACGCTGTTCGAGATCAGTTCATGTGCTTGCTCCTGTTGCGAAGCGCGGGCCTGCGCTGCGCGCGAGGGTACAAGGAGCAGGCCTGCGCTCGAAGCTCGGGTCGCCCGGCACCGACGCGCCGTCGCACGCCATGGCTCGTTCGCACGGCGCACGCCGGTCGCGCATTGCACCGAAGGCCGGACGGCGACACGATGCGCGACGCGCCCCCCGCGGACACAGCAGTGACAGCAAGACGGAGACTCGCGACATGAACGAGCCCGTGGTACGCCTGCCCGCCGAGCCGTCGCCGCTCCCCGATCTGGGCGCGACGCTGCGCGGCGACGGCGTGCACTTCCGCGTCTGGGCGCCGAAGGCGAAGCGCATCGAGGTGGTGGTCGAGCCCGACGGCCAGACGTTCCCCCTCGAGGTCGTGCGCGACGGCTACCACACGGGATTCGTTCCCGGCTTGGGCGCCGGCACGCTCTACCGCTACCGCATCGACGGCGGCGAGCGCTATCCCGACCCGTGCTCGCGCTTCCAACCGGAGGGTCCGCACGGACCGTCGCTCGTGGTCGATCCGGAAGCCTTCACGTGGTCCGATGCGCTCTGGCGCGGCATCTCGCTCCACGGCCAAGTGATCTACGAGACGCACATCGGCGCGTTCACCGCCGCCGGCACCTTCGACGCCGCGATCGAGAAGCTGCAGTTCCTCGAGGACGTCGGCATCACCGCGCTCGAGGTGATGCCGGTGAACGAGTTCGCCGGCCGCTGGAACTGGGGCTACGACGGGGTCGACGTGTTCGCGCCAGCGCATGTGTACGGCGACGCTGAGGCCTTCAAGCGCTTCGTCGATGCGGCCCACCGCATCGGCCTCGCGGTGATCCTCGACGTCGTCTACAACCACTTCGGCCCCGACGGCAACTACCTCGGCTGCTACAGCGACCACTACACGACGAAGCGGCACGCCAACGAGTGGGGCGACGCGATCGACTTCGACGGCCCGCAGTCGCGGCCGGTGCGCGACTTCTTCGTCGCCAACGCGGCGTACTGGATCCGCGAGCTCCACCTCGACGGCCTGCGCATCGACGCCACGCAATCGATCATGGACGACTCGCCGGTGCACGTCCTCGCCGAGATCTCGCGCGCCGCGCGCGCCGCCGCCGGCGAGCGCTCCATCATCCTCGTCGCCGAGAACGAGGCGCAGGACAACCGCTGCATCCGCCCCGTCGAGGGCGGCGGGTTCGGCCTCGACGCGATGTGGAACGATGACTACCACCACACTGCGCGCGTCGCGCTCACCGGCCGTCGCGAGGGGTACTACACCCACTACCTCGGCTCGGCGCAGGAGCTCGTGTCGTCGGTGAAGCGCGGCTTCCTCTACCAGGGACAAGGGTACTCGTGCCAGAAGAAGGGCCGCGGCTCGCCGATCGGCAACACGCCCGGCGCGGCGATGGTGATGTTCACGCAGAACCACGACCAGGTCGGCAACTCGCTCTGCGGCGAGCGGCTGCAGACGATGACGAGCCCGAGCAAGCTGCGCGCGATCACCGCGCTGACGCTGCTCTCGCCCGGCACGCCGATGCTCTTCATGGGCGAGGAGTTCGGCGCCTCCACGCCCTTCCCGTTCTTCGCCGACCATCACGACGAGCTGCGGCCGCTCGTGCACCAGGGGCGCCGGGACTTCCTCAAGCAGTTCCCCGACTACGCGACACCCGAGGCACAGGCCTGCGTCCCGGATCCCGGCGATCCCGGCACCTATGGCCGCGCGAAGCTCGACTGGGCGGAGCGCGACCGGAACGAGCAGGTGATCGCGCTCTACACCGATCTCCTGCGCCTGCGCCGCGAGGACCCGGTGATCGCGCAGCAGCTCCGCGAGTGCATCGACGGCGCGGTGCTGGGCGCGAAGGCGTTCGTCATCCGCTGGTTCGACGCCGAGCACGGCGACCGACTGCTCGCCGTGAACCTCGGCGACGAGCTCGACTTCACGCCCTGCCCCGAGCCGCTCCTCGCCGCGCCGGAGGGCTTGACCTGGAAGCGCGTGTGGTCGAGCAACGACCCGCGCTACGGCGGCATGGGAATCCTCGAGGTGCTGCGCGCGTCGTGCTGGATGCTGCCGCCGGAGAATGCGACGCTGCTCGTCGCAACGCCGATCCCGAGCGCATGAGACACCCTGTGTCAACCCGCCGATCGTCTTCGACTGGCGCGCGGGGAACGACCCGGCGTGTCTGCGCAGCCGCGAGTGGCTGGTGACGAACGGCACCGGCAGCTACGCCTCCGGCACCGTGCTTGGGGTGGCGACGCGGCGCTTCCACGGCCTGCTCGTCGCCAACCTCGCCGAGCCGAAGGGCCGCTTCATGACCCTCGCCCGGCTCGACGAGGAGCTGGTGTGCGACGGCGAGCACCATGCGCTCGGCGGAGCCGAGCGCGACGACGAGCGGCTCGACACGAGCGCGCACCGCTGGCTGCGTTCGTTCCGCTTGGAACGGCTGATGCCGCAGTGGGAGCTCGAGTGCGCCGGCCGACGCTTCGAGAAGACCATCGTCATGCCGCACGGGCACAACGTGGTGTGCGTGCGCTACCGGCCGCTCGCGGGCGAGGCCCTTTCGCTCAACGTGCGTCCCTCCGCCGCGTTCCGACGCCAGGACGCACCCGCTGGTACGCGAGCTGCCGCCCTTTCGCCTCGTGATCGCGGGCGGGCGGCACACGCTCGAGCAGCTCGACAGCTCGCGCGTGCGCGATGGCGCGTATCACCAGAGCACCGTGTGCCCCTGGCTGCTCGGCCATTTCGTCGAGGCGTGGCTGCGCGCCTTCGGCGACCGCCACGCCGCGCGCGCAATGCCCGCGGCCCTGCCGGACCATGTCCGCGACGCCGGCATCGGCAGCGTGAGCGAGATCTTCGACGCCGAGTCGCCCTACGAGCCGCGCGGCTGCATCGCGCAGCGTGGAGCGTGGCGGAACTGTTGCGGGCATGGCTGCTGACGGAGGAAGTCGCGCCGCAGGCGGACGCGCGCTGAGGTTCGGCTCGCGGCGTCATGCGCGGCGAACCGTTACTTCTCGTTACCGGCTCGCGTGTCCTCCGCAAGGCCCATCGCGCGTTGATCGCTTCGCGGGCGCGCGTTCCCTCGCGCGCCGCGAAAGTGCCATGAAGAGAATCGCGTTCGTCCTCGCCTCGACCGCCCTGCTCGGCGGCTGCGCGACGTACTACCCGGCCTACCCGCGCCCGATCGCGGTCGCGCCGGCACCGGCCGTCTACCCGGCGCCGGTCGTGGTGGCCCCCGCCCCTTCGGCCTACTTCTCGTTCTCGTACCGTTCGGGGCCGCCCGGTTACTACGGCGGATGGGGCTACGGCCGCCCGTGGGGCTGGCGCTACTGAAACCCGAGCACGACGCGGACGCGGGGATGGCGGCTACAGCGCCTTGACGATGCGCAGCAGTTCACGGAGTTCCGGCGCGTCGGCGCGGTGCATCCACTCGAACATCGCCATTTCGGCGGTGACGATGCGCACGCCTGCCTGCGCCAGGCGCGCGAGCGCAGTCTCGCGATCTTCCTCGCGGCGCGACCCCACGGCGTCGCGCGCGACATAGACCTCGAGGCCGCGCGCTGCAAGGCCGAGCGCGCTCTGCATCACGCAGACGTGCGCTTCCATGCCGGTGAGGAGCACCTGCGGTCGCCGCGCCGAGCGCAGCGCCATCAGCAGCGTGGGCTCGTCGGCGCACGAGAAGTGCGTCTTGCGCAGGACATGGTCCTCGGGCAGCGGCCCGCGCAGCGCGTCGACGAGCGGGCCGATCGACTCGGGGACGTGTTCCGACGCGTACGCCGGAACGCCGAGCAGCGTCGCCGCGTCGACGAGCGCGCGAGAACGCGAGATCACCCGCTCCTGGCCGAACACCGCGGGCGCGAGCCGGGACTGCACGTCGACGACGAGAAGCAGGCAGGATTCACGGCGCAGACGTGTGCACGAGGTCATGCCGAAGTGTACGCCACGCGCCTGCGGCATCCCGCCGGGGCGCTCCGCCGTCTGCGGACCAAGGGGTGAAGTCGCCCTGAGGAAAGCGGCCGCGAGTCCCTACGCCTGCCGCTTCGCCAGCGGCACCACGCTCGCCCGGTTCACGTCGCGCGCGTCGGGCAACGCCACCATCCGCGGCGCCTCCGGCACCTGGCAGCCTTCCACGCAGCACCGCCCCGGCTGCCGGTTGCGCGTGATTGTCCGTGTCTCGTCCGTGAGGATACCGCGCTCCAGCAACCGTTCCACGAGGTCGACCTTGTTGCCGAGCGGATAGTGGCGCCAGATCTCCATCTGCATCGCCTCGGGGGAGCCGCCGCCATGCAGCGAGATCACCGAGTACCAGCCCGCCTGGTAGGAGGCGGTCAGGTCTTCCACGAGCCGGGCAGCCTCGATGCGCTTCTCGTAGGGGATGTCGGACCGCGCGCCTAGGAGCTCGGAGAGGCGGCCGGCGGTCGCCGGGTTGTGGTCCTCCTCCGGCCCGGGCAGCGTCACGATGAGCCCGCCGGAGACGTGGTGCGCGAGGCGGTGCATGTCGTAGATCTGCGTCGCGAGCAGGAGCTTGCCGATGTTGGCAAACACCGGCTCCGGCACCGCCACGCCCGCCGGGTCGTGCTCGCAGTACACCGAGGCCGCGATGCCGCAGGCATAGAAGCCCTCGACGATCTTGATCAGGTCCACCATCGCCGCGCGCAGGTTGGGCGCGTCGTCGAGGTCGATGCCGTTCGCCTCGGTCATGATCGCGCCGGCGCCGATCAGCAGGTCCCCGAAGCCGGCGCGCGCGGCGATGCAGGTGTGGCGGTGATGCTGCGCGTACTGGTAGGTGAGGAAGCCCGAGTGCCGCCACTCGCCGGCAAGGAACACGCGCTCCCACGGGACGAATACCCGGTCGAAGATCGCCACGGCCGTCGACTGCCCGAACTTGCCGCTGAACTTCGCCGCCTTCTCGCCGGGACGCCCGGCGGGCCGGGCCACGAGCGTGAGGTTCCCGGCATCGACCGGCACCGCGCAGCAGACTGCGTGGTCGGCGTCGGGCTCGGTCATGTTCCGGCACGGCATCACGAGCAGCTCATGAACGTACGGGGCGCCGGTGACGATCGCCTTGACGCCCGAGATCACGACGCCGTCGCGCCGGCGCTCGACGATGCGCACGTAGGCGTCGCGGTTCGGCTGCTGCCACGGACGCAGCGTCCGGTCTCCCTTGCCGTCGGTCATCGCGATGCCGACGGCGAGATCCTCGGCGTGCACGCGCGCGATGTACGCGTCGACGCGCTGCCGGTAGCCGGTCTCCGATTCGGCGTCGATGCGCGCGCTCGCCTGCCGCAGCGCGGACAGCGCATCGCCGCCGAGATAGCGCTGCGCGCAGCCCGTCTCCTGGCAGACGAGGCGCACGGCCTCGAGCTTGTTGAGCAGGTCCTGGCTCGTCGCGGGGATCGCGTTCAGGCGGTTCACGACGCGGCCGCCGCCAAGGTCGGCACGGCTCGCGCGCATCACCGGCGCGAGGTCCTCGCGGAGCGCCAGGTCGTAGGTGAGCGCTATCGCGTTCACGCCCGGGGCGAGTGCCGGCTCGTCCGCAACCGATGCGACACGCCGGCCGTCGACGTACACCTGCGGTCGATACCGCCGCAGCGATTCACGGTAGTCGTGACCGGACATCAGCATCGGGCGTCTCCTTCCCCGTCGGGGAGGGCGAGCATCGCACAACGGCGTCCGCCGTGCGGGCGGATCAGGCGCGCCCGGCGGCGAGGAACGGCGCGAGCCTGCGCTCGAGCTGCGCGGGCTGCAGCGCGAACCATTTCATCAGCTCGGTCCAGCGCGCCTTGGCCTCCGGACGGAACGCGACCGGCCCCGGATTGACGATGATCGAGCGCATCCGCAACGCCTCGAGCGTCCGGTCGCGCAGCTCGGCGAGGTAGGTGGCGCTGTCGCCGTCGAAGACCACGTCGGCGCGCCACGCGCTGCGGTCGAGCTCCTCGAGCGCCGGGAGGTCGCACTCGCCGCGCTCGAGCATGCCGTCGACGAGCGCGCGCGCGGCGCGGTAGAGGCGCAGCCGCAGTGCCGGCAGCTCCGCGGGCGAGACGCGCGCCGCGAGCGGCCGTACGAAGCGTGCATAGACGAACCACGGGACGGCGACCACGGCGTAGCCTGCCAGCGTGGCGAGCAGCGGTTCGATCCAGCCGGGTTGCATCGCGGTTTCCGCAGCGTTGGCATTCTCGGCAGCACGGCGCGCGTGCGTTGCGATGGCGCGTCCGTCAGACCCCGGATCGCGAACGCGATCCGCGTGCAGTATAGGCGCCCAAATCGTGCCACGGGCCTCGGCGTTGCAAGCGCCCTGCGCGTGCCCGCCACCACCGTCGCGCAGCGTCTCGACGGTCTCCCCTGGTCGCGCTGGCACTGGCGCGTGGTGCTCGCGCTCGGCATCACGCGGATCCTCGACGGTCTCGAGTGCCCGTGGTCGGCGCGCTCGGCCCGACGTTGCAGCGGCCCGGCGCGCTCGGCCTCTCGATGCGCGCGACGTGCGGCGCGACATCTGGCGGAGCGAGCCGCTGAACGCGAGCTTCGGCGCGAACAGCGTCGGCCTGTACGCCAAGTCCGTGCCGCCCGCCGTCGCCAACGGGAAAGTGTTCGTCGCGACGTGCCCGCGCGACGCGCACCCGCGTGGACCGCCGGCGCGGCCGGGGATCGCCCGGACAGGGCGCCGCCGGGCGACAATAGCTGCTCTCCGACCGCGCCCGGCCCCGCCGCCATGTGCCAGCTCCTCGGCATGAACTGCAATGTCCCGACGGACATCGTCTTCTCGTTCACCGGCTTCCATCACCGCGGCGGACGCACCGACAAGCACCGGGACGGCTGGGGCATCGCGTTCTACGAGGGGCGCGGCTGCCGGCTGTTCATCGACACGACGCCGGCGGTGGAGTCGCCCGTGGCCGAGCTCGTGCGCACCTATCCGATCCGCTCGCTCAACGTCATCGCGCACATCCGCAAGGCCACGGTCGGCGCGGTGGCGCTCGAGAACACCCACCCCTTCATGCGCGAGATGTGGGGCAGCTACTGGACGTTCGCTCACAACGGCACGCTGAAGGGCTACGTGACGCCGTTCGACGACGATCGCCGCTACACCCCCGTGGGCGGGACCGACAGCGAGCTCGCGTTCTGCGACATCCTCGAGCGCCTGCGCCGCTGTTTCCCGAACGGCTGCAACGACGACGCGACGCTCTACGCGGAGATCCTCGCCACCGCGGAGACGATCCGCACCCACGGCGACTTCAACTTCCTGCTCTCCAACGGCGACGTGCTCTTTGCCCACTGCGCGACGAAGCTCGCCTACTTGGTGCGCCGCGCGCCGTTCTCGCGCGCTCACCTCGTCGACGAGGACTACGAGGTCGACTTCAGCGAGGTGACGACGCCGCAGGACCGGGTGGCGGTCATCGCGACCGCGCCGCTCACCGACAACGAGGCGTGGACGGTGATCGAGCCGGGCGCGCTGCTGATGTTCCGCGACGGCGCGCCGGCGGCAGCCAGCTGAGCGGCCGGGTCTCAGGCGTACCCGAACTGCGGTGCCAGCGCGTCGCGCAGCGCACGGCGCGTCCGATGCAGGCTGGTCCAGACGCCGCCGACACTCATACCGACCATCGCGCCGACCTCGGCCGCCTCGTGGCCGAGCACCTCGCTCAGCACGAACGCCTGCGACGCCTTGGGCGAGAGCCGGTCGAGCTGGCGCTGGCACGCGGCGACGAACTGGGCGCGGGCGAGCAGCGCCTCCGGGTCGGCCGCGACCGCGGGCCGCTCGTCGTCCGCGGCGTCGTCGGTCAGCGCTCCCTGCGCCGCCTCGGCGAGGCGCCCGCGCTCCCCGAGCGTGTCGAGGCTGAGCGGCCGGCGCGCACGCGTGCGATAGCTGTCCATGATCTTGTGCTTCAGTATGCCGATGAGCCAGGTCCGGGCCGTGCTGCGGCCCGCGAACCCGGATGCGGCGCTCGCGACGGCGGCGAGCAGCGTGTCCTGCACCAGGTCGTCCGCCAGCGCCCGGTCGCCGACGTGGCGCAACGCGTAGGCCCGCAGCGCGCGGGCATGGCCCTCGAGGTCGGATTCGCGCAGTGTCGTCGTCATGGCCCTCTCCGTTCGTCATCGCGGTTGCGATGGTGGAATCTTCGCGAAGGGGGTCTCCCTCCGACATTCGTGCCGCTACGGGCGATGGCCTCGTGAAGACCGTGGCCAGCCTGGTAGCACTACGAGGTCGGCGGGGCGGAGGGTCCGTAGTCGCCGCGGACCGAAGCCGCAGGAGCGACGTCAGCGTGCGGATAAGCGCAGCGGAAGATGCACCGCTCGCTGTTCTCGTGGTGCAGCTTGCAGCAGAGCACCGCGGCGAGACCGCGGCGACGGACGTACAGCTCCGCGGCGAGCAGCATGCCCACCGGAGGCGCGGTGAAGTAGATCCACAGCGCCTCCCACGACAGCGCGTTCGCGGCCGAGCCGAGCGTGCGCGCGGGGTTCATGCTCATGCCGGAGAGCGGCGCCTCGACGGCGATCCAGGTCGCGACCAGCGCGCCGGCGAGGAGGCCCGTGTAGCGGTTGAAACGGGGCACGTTGCTCATTGTGAGCACGGCGAACATGAGCAGCCCGGAGATGATCCCCTCGGCGGCGAAGGCGACGACGAGGCCGGCGTGCCCCGGCCGCGTGACGACGTAGTTCACGGTCTCGTGACCAATGACCGGCGCACCGAGCACGAGCGCAGCGGCCGCAACCCCGGCCACGCCGCCCAGGAACTGGGCAACGACGTAGCCGCAGGCGTCCGCGGGCGCGATCTTCCCGAGGCGAAGGAAGGTGAAGGTGACGGCCGGGTTGAGATGCGCTCCGGAGCGCTTGCCCCACGGTGAGTAAACGATCGCGACCGCGGTGAGCCCCATCGCGACGCCGATCAGCGCGCGGCGCAGATCGGCGTCGGGGATCGCTACGGGCACGAACGAGCCGGGGTGCTCGATCAGCGCGGTGAACAGACAGGCCGAGAGCATGAAGGCAGCGAGCAGCGCCGCCTCCATCAGGTACTCCGGCGCGTGCCCGACCCATCGCTTCATGGTGCGCCTGCCGCTGCCTCGATGCGCCGCGCGGGACTGCTCTTGGCTCGCGTTGCGGCCTTGGGCTCAGCCGCCGGTCTCGAACCCCGGATACAGCGTCATGCCGCCGTCGACGTAGAGGCAGATGCCGTTGATGTAGTCCGAGTAGTCCGAAGCGAGCCACACGGCGGCGCGGCCGATGTCCTCGGGTTCGCCGATGCGCTTGTACGGCACGAGCTTCATCAGCTCGTTGTAGGCCTTCGCTGTCGCCCATGCTTCCATGTTGATCGGCGTGCGCACGGCGCCCGGCGAGATCGCATTCACGCGGATACGCCAAGGCGCCATCTCCTGCGCGATCGACTTCATCATCATCATGACGCCGCCCTTCGAGGCCGCGTAGTTCACGTGCCCCGCCCACGGGATGACGTCGTGCACCGAGCTCATGCAGATGATCTTGCCGGCGGCGCAGGACACCTCCGGCCTCACGCCGCGGCGCTTGAACTCGCGCACCGCCTCGCGCGCGCAGAGGAACTGCCCGGTCAGGTTGACCTCGATCACCTTGTTCCACTGCGCGAGCGTCAGATCCTCGAACGGCGCGTCCTTCTGCAGGCCGGCGTTGTTCACGAGGATGTCGATCGTCCCGAGCTCGCGGCAGGCGGTGCGGAACATCGCCTGCACCTCGTCCTCCTTGGAGACGTCGGCCTGGATCGCGAGCGCCTGGATGCCGCACCGGCGCTTGATCTCGGCGACCGCCTCCTCGGCCTTGTCGGGATCGGCGACGTAGTTCACGACCACGTCCGCGCCGGCATGGCCGAGCGCGATCGCGACCTGCTTGCCGATGCCGGAGCTCGCGCCGGTCACGAGCGCCTTCTGTCCCTTGAGGACGACCTTCTGCTCGAGCGCCGGCATGACGACCGGCGGGAAACGCACCTGCTCGGAAACACCCATGGCTGTTCTCCTCTCTTCAGGAATCAGATGACAGGCATCAGGACGCGGAAAGGCTCGCGGCCGCACCCAGGGTTGGTGCTTCGGCGTCCGATCCCTGATGCCGGATGCCGGAACTCTGCATCCGCCAGAACTCCGGTATGTCCGCGCGGTAACGCCGGAACACGAGGTTCGCGACGAGGCCGGTCCACCCGGTCTGGTGCGCGGCGCCCAGGCCGAGACCGGTGTCGCCGTGGAAGTACTCGTTGAAGAGCCGCAGGTCCTGCCAGTGCGGGTCGCGCTGGAACGGGCTGTCCGCAGGGAACGCCGGAATGACGCCGGTCTTCGGATCACGGCGGAAGATGTCCACGAGCCGTTCCGCGATGAGCGTCGCGATCTCGCGGAGGTTCATGCGCGCACCGCCCGCACAGGGTACCTCGACGGTGAAGCCGTCGCCGAGGTAGCGGTGGTACTTCTCGATCGCCTGCACGAGCAGGAAGTTCGTCGGCATCCAGATCGGACCGCGCCAGTTGGAGTTGCCGCCGAAGAGGCCCGAGTTCGACTCGCCGGGCACGTACTCGATCATCGCCCGCCCGACGCCCGGGACGTGCCCGAGGTCGCTCCGCTCCGCGTGCAGGCGCGACACGCTGCGACACCCGTAGCGCGACAGGAACTGCCGCTCGTCGAGCACGCGGGTGAGGATGCGCCCGAGCATCTGCGTGTTGACGAGCGACAGCATGTGCTCGCCGCGCGCGTTGGTCGCGATCGGGCACTCGGTCACGCGGTGGCCGTCGAAGTAGCCGCGGTAGAAGCGCTCCATCGTGTCGGCGAAGCGGGGCACGTTCGCGAGCAGGCGCTGATCGAGGACCTCGCAGGCGAAGAGCGGGATCAGCCCGACCCACGAGAAGACGTCGATGCGGTGCTGGCTGCCGTCGGGCGCGACGACGACGTCCTTGAAGAAGCCGTCGGCGTCGTCCCACAGGCAGATCGAGCCCGGCGTGTGGCCCGCGATCGCGTTCGCGATGCCCATGAACTGCACGTAGCACTGGATCGCGATCGACTCGTAGGCGCGGTCCTCAATGGCGAGCTCGAGCGCCATCACCGTGACGTTGAGCGCGAACATCGCCATCCAGCCCGTCGAGTCGGCCTGCTTCAGGCTGTACCCAGCCGGCAGCGGCTGCGAGCGGTCGTAGACCGAGATGTTGTCGAGACCGAGGAAGCCGCCCTCGAACACGTTGTGGCCGTCCGAGTCCTTGCGGTTCAGCCACCAGGAATAGTTGAGCAGCAGCTTGTGCAGCACGCGCTTGAGGAATCCGTGGTCGCCCTGCCCGCGCTGCACGCGCTCCGCGCGGAAGACCTTGAGGGCCCCCAGCGCGATGACCGGCGGGTTGACGTCGCCGAACGCCCATTCGTACGCGGGGATCTGCCCGTTCGGGTGGAGGTAGGTCTCGCGCACGAGCAGCTCGATCTGGTCCTTGGCGAAGTCGACGTCGACGAGCGCGAGGGCCGCGCAGTGGAACGCGAGGTCCCAGGCGGCGAACCACGGGTACTCCCACTTGTCGGGCATCGAGACGACGTCGTGCGCCTTCAGGTGCCGCCAGGCGCGGTTGCGGCCGTGGCGCCGCGACTCGGGCGGCGGCAGCCGGTCGCCGTCGAGCCAGCGTGCGACGTCGTAGTGGAAGAACTGCTTGCTCCAGATCATGCCGGCGAGCGCGCTGCGCATGATCAGGTGGTCCTGCGGGCCCGCGTTCGGCAGCAGCTGGTCGTAGAAGATGTTCGCTTCCGACTCGCAGCGCGAGAACACCGTCTCCCGGCGCGCGAAGGGATGCTCGAGCGGCCGCGCCGAGAGCGTGAGGCCGATCGTCGTCGACTGGCCGGGATCGACGGTGACGACGTGATGCGCGCCGAACTTGGTGCCGGTGCATGCGGGGTTCACGGCGTCGCTTTCGCCGTGCACCACGTAACGGTGAAAGGCGTCCTTCACGTAGGGCGCGGCGTTCGCCGCGCCCCACAGCCGCTCCGCATTCGACTCGTTCTCGGTGTAGAGCGCCGTGGCGGGGTGACGGCCATAGAGGTGATAGGTGCCGAGCGTCGCGTGCTCGGCGCGCACGCCCCAGCGCGTCTGCGCGTCCGCGCACGCGAGCTCGGCAAGCCGCGGCTTCGCCTCGCCGGCGCCGCCCCAGGACCAGGTGTTGCGGAACCAGAGCGTCGGGATGACGTGCAGTGTCGCGCGCTCGGGTCCGCGATTGGCGAGGAGGATGCGGATGTGGATCTCGTCAGGCGTCGCCTTGGCATAGCGGACCTCGACGTCCCAGTAGCGGCTCCCGGCGAAGGCGCCGGTGTCGAGGAGCGAGAACGGCGGATCGTTGCGCCCGCGGCGGCGGTTCTCGTCGACCAGCGACGCGTAGGGATACTCGGCCTGCGGGTACTTGTAGAGGTAGCGGAGCCAGCTGTGGCTCGGTGTCGCATCGAGATAGAAGTACTGCTCCTTCACGTCCTCGCCGTGGTTGCCCTCGTTGCCGGTGAGGCCGAAGGCGCGCTCCTTGAGGATGGGATCACGGCCGTTCCATAGCGCGAGCGCGAAGCAGAGCCGCTGGTCCTCGTCGGAGATCCCGCTCAGCCCATCCTCGTTCCAGCGGTAGGCTCGCGACCGCGCCTGGTCGTGGTCGAAGTGCTCCCACGCCGAGCCGTAGGGGCTGTAGTCCTCGCGCACCGTGCCCCACGCGCGCTCGGCGAGATAGGGACCCCACAGGCGCCAGTTCTCGCGGCCCTCGCGCTGGGCTTCGAGGCGTTCGCGTTCGGCGTCCGGGTGGGCTTCGCGTTTCATTTCTTCACCTCCAGCGTTGCAGGGTTTCAGGCCGCCGCGGACAGCGCGGTCGGTGCCGTGCGGGTGCCGCCCTTCACCGCCTGGATGGCGGACCACGCGTCGAGAACACACGCCACCGACCAGGCCTGTGCAGGTGCTCCGCGGGGGTGGTGGGGCGGGTCGCCGTCGAAGATCTCGCTCACCGTGCCGAGGCCGGCGTCGAACAGGTGGTCGCGGACCGGCTCGAGGACGGACTGCGCGCGCACGGCGTCGCCGGTGACGCGCAGCACTGCGACCGCATAGTGACCCAGCAGCCAGGCCCACACCGGCCCCTGGTGGTAGCCGGAGTCGCGTTCCCAGACCCCGCCCTCGTATCGCCGGCGATAGTCCGCGTGTTCGGGCGCGAGCGAGCGCAACCCGAAGGACGTTGCAAGCTGCCGGCCGCAGATCTCGACGACGCCTGCCGCATCCTCCTTCGCAAGCGGCGAATGGGCGAGGCTCACCGCAAGGATCTGGTTCGGCCGCACCGTCGCGTCATCGCCCTGCGGCCCGTCGATGACGTCGAGAAGGCCCCCGGCGGGGTTGCGGAACCGGGCGAAACCCGCCTCCGCCCGCTCGGCCATCGCGTCGTAGCGCGTCGCGCCGCGCCCGAGTCGCCGTGCGAACGCCGCCATCGCGCGCAGCGCATTGCACCAGAGCGCGTTGATCTCGACCGGCTTGCCGATGCGCGGCGTGACCACCCAGTCGCCGAGCTTCGCGTCCATCCAGGTGAGCTGCACGCCCGGCTCCCCCGCCCGCAGCAGCCCGTCGGCCGGATCCATGCGGATGCCGTAGCGGGTGCCGCGCTCGTGCCAGTCGACCATCGACTCGAGGACAGGAAACACCAGCTCGAGCGAGGCGCGGTCGTCAACGCGCTCCAGGTAGGCGCGCCACGCCTCGAAGTACCAGAGCGCGGCGTCGACGGTTTTGTAGTCGGCGGTCTCGCCCGCGCCCGGAAAGACGTTCGGCAGCATGCCGCGGTCGACGAAACGCGCGAACGTGAGCAGGATCCGGCGCGCCGAGTCGTAGCGACCCGTGGCGAGCGCGAGCCCGGGCAGCGCGATCATCGTGTCGCGGCCCCAGTCGCCGAACCACGGGTAGCCGGCGATGACCGACTCGCCGTCCGGGACGCCGTCGACCGGTCGGGCGATCACGAAGCTGTCGGCGGCAAGCACGAGCTGCGCGATCCACTCCGGTGCGTCGGCGAGCTTCGCGTTCCGCGCGCGCGCCGCGGTGAGGAGGCGCGTCTCGCGTGCGCGCGCCATGCTCAGCGATTCGCTCAGCCCGCGCGGCGCAGCGCCTTCGAGATCGCCAACGATCCCGCACCATTCGTCCGTCGAGAGTGCGAGCGTCGCCTCGCCGACGCAGAGGTGCGCATCGTCGTGCCGGAGCCCGCGCTCGCGCTCCGCTGCCAGGTCGAAGTTCTCGTGCCAGACGCGGGTCGGTGCGATCGTGCCGCCCTGGGCATGCAGACGAAAGTCGACCGGCCCCTGGCGAACACGCAGCGACCTGCCTCCGCCCTCGATGGCGGGATCGAAGTCGCCGGGACGCGCGTTGCCGTGGTGGTCGCGCGCGTTGGCGAGCAACGTCACGCGCAGCCGCAGCGTTCGGGCTCGCGCCGGTGCCCGCAGCATCCGCCACGCAATGCAGACCGTGTCCGCCCCGTGCTCGAGCCACACGCGATGCTCGACCAGCAGCTCGCCGACCGCGAAGGTCCACACCGGCAGGCGACCGTCGAGGCGGAAGGACTCTGCATGCACGAAGCCGGCGGGGTTCAGCACGTCGCCGCTCCAGCGATTCGCGAACAGCGCCACTTCGCGAGTGCCGTCGACGAGGGTGGCGTCCGCCTTCGCGAGCAGCAGCCGCCGGCCGAGCGGGGGATCGACCGGGACGACGAGCAGTCCGTGATAGCGGCGCGTGAGCGTCCCCGCGATCGTCCCGGCGGCGTAGGCGCCCCGGCCGTTCGCGAGCCACCACTCGCGGCGCTCGGCGGCGGCGAGATCGCCGCAGACCTCACGCCCGAACCGGATCAGCTGCGGCAGCGGTGCGTTCATGACGACGTCCTTGGTCCGCGAGCGCGGCGGCGAGCCGCAGCCCCCACGCGTAGATGGTGAGGGCCGGGTTCACCCGGCTCATGCGCGGCAGCACGCTGCCGTCGGCCACGTAGAGGTTCTGCATCCCGTGCACGCGCCCCTGCGGGTCGACGACCGACGTCGCCGGATCCGCGCCGGTCACCAGCGTCCCGCAGCAGTGCGCAGTCCCGGTGACCGGGATCGGCTGTGCGACGGCCATGTACCCGAGGCGTCGGAGCTGCCGACGCAGGGTCGCGACGAGCCGCGTGTGCTCGACGACCGCCTCCGGCACGCGCGCCGGGTCGTAGTCGAGGCGCGGCGGGGCGTCGCCCTCGCCCGCGATCACGCGGTTGTCCGGGTGCGACCCGTCTTCTGTCTGCAGGAAGAGCCCGTACCCGCGCCCGGCGACGATGTCCACGAGACGGCGCGGAACGAAGCCCGGCGCCTGCGCCCGCACGATCTCCGCCGCGAGGTTCCCGCCGAGCGTCTGCACGCTGCTGTGAGGCAGCGCGTCGTGAAGGAGCAGCGCGGTCTTGCACAGCACATCGGTGACGCGGCGAGGCGAGAACGCGATCATCGCCGTGAGGACGTGGAACTTGTAGTTGCGCCCGACGTTGCGCGCGGCCGGCAGGCGCTCGTCGAGACCCGTCTGCCGGAAGTACGTCTGCAGGAGGCGCGGGCTGTGCAGCGCGCCGGCGGCGAGGATCACGCGGCGCGCCTCGTGGCGCTGCCCGTCTTCGCATTCGACGCCGACGACGCGCTCCGGCGCGTCGGGCGACGGCAGCAGTGCACGTACCGCAGCGCCGGTGAGCACGCGCAGGTTCGCATGTCTTCGGACCGGCCCGAGCAGCGTCTCGGCATCCGACTTGAGGCCCGCTGCGGATGCGAAACCGTCGAAGTGCCGCGCCTCGAGCGGATGCGCGAGGATGTCGGGCGCGAGTCCCACCTGCAGCGCTGCCTCGCGCCAGCCGCCGTCCTGCCGACGCAACCCGTCCACGATCCTGCGCAGTCCGGGCTCGACCGCGAAGCGCTGCACGCCGAGCAGGCGTTCGGCCTCCTCGTACCACGGCGCGAGCTCTGCGTAACCGAGGGGCCACGCGAGACAGCCGTGCGCAGGGTCGGCTTCGAGCTCGTGCGGGTCGAAGCGGAGCAGCGCCGCACCGTACCATTTCGTCTTGCCGCCGAGGTTGAAGTGCTCCTCGGGAAACACGACCTGGCCGGTGCGATCGAGCCACGGCTCGCGGGCGAGGAACGCGCCGCGCGTCACCACCGTATCCGCGTCGAGGGTGCTGCCATCGGTCGGCAGCGGCAAGCCCTTTTCGACCAGCAGCACCGACGCCCCCGACTTCGCCAGGCGCGAGGCCGCGGCACTCCCGCCGGCGCCGGAGCCGACGACGAGGTAGTCCCAGAGCTGGGCCATGACGTTCGTCTCCTTCAATAGACCGCTGCCGGTGCGACCACTGCCGCAGTCGAGCCGCGTGTCTTGTGATGCGTGACGGTGAAGAGGAACTCGTAGACGCGCCGCTCGGCCAGCCCTTCGGTCGCGAGGTTCTCGAGCGCGAAGAGTCCCCACTTGACGTACATCGTCTGCGGCACCACGAACGGCCGCTCGGGATCCTCGCCGGGCACCGGACCGAAGCTCCAGGTGTCGGCGCCGGTGATCGCGACCCGCCGGTCGTGGAGCCAACGCGCCACGTCGAGCCCGGGCCCCGGCTCACCCGAGAGAAAGCGTTCGTTGTCCGTGCCGTAGAGCGCGCCCCAGCCGGTGTGGAAGAGCACCGCGTCGCCAGCGCGCACCGCGACGTTCTCGCGCGCCAGGGCGCCCTCGACGTCGGCGACGGTGATCACGTAGCCGGCATCGAGGCGCTCGACGCCCTTGTATGCCGGCACGTCGACGAGCACGCCACGGGTCACGATCGGCGGCACCGACTCGATGCCAAGCCGCGCGAGGCCCCACGGCTCGACGATGTCGCGCGTGCGCCAGCCGTTGTAGAAGCGGTCGCCGATCTGCAGGTGGCCGATCGCGTCGAGCTGCGTCCCCACCTGGAACGTGCCGGTCTGGATCTCGGTGATCCAGTTGATCTCGTTGCGGCCCCAGCCTCGGCCGTGCGCATCCGCGCGCCGCGCGTTCACGAACTGGGGCGAGACGTCGACCGTCTGATGCCAGAATCGTCCCGGAAACTTGGGCGTGCGCTCGTCGAGCACGCGCCCGAGGTCGACCACCGCGCCGCGCTTCACGAGCGCGGTGGCCGACTTGACCACTTCGGGCGTGATCTCGTTCAGCGTCCCGAGCTGGTCGTCCGCGCCGTAGCGGCTCGGCCACCACGGCTCCACGCCCTCGGGGAGACCGCTCGCGTCCCGGCGGGAGTCCGTTGCGAGGCCGGAGGACTCCGCGTGCGCGGTCCCGCCGGTCGCGAACAGCGTCGCCGCGAGCAGCGCCGATGCCGCAAGACCGCCGAGCGTGGGAGTCATCCCGGGCATCCTCCAGTGCGCATGCGGGGATCGCGTCTCAGCGAGCCGTCGCGAGCGGGCCGCCGGCAGCGGTCTTGCCGCGCACCCAGCGACCGATGAGATGGTCGAGCGAGAGCGGGCCGGGACCGTGCACGAGGGTGACGAACAGCAGCAGGCCCCACACGTAGTGCTGCTCGAGCCCGATGCCCTCGAGCTCTGGATACGAGATCACGGCGATGGCGTTGAAGACGAACAGCACGAACGCCGCCACGCGACCGCCCAGGCCGAACGCGAGGAAGATCGGGATGATCAGCTCGGTGCCGGTCCCCATGATCGCGGCCACGTTCGGCGGCAGGAGCGGGACGTGGTACTCGTTCGCGAACAGAAGCTGCGTCGTCTCCCAGCTCTGCAGCTTCAGCATGCCGCTGCGGAAGAACACCTGCGCCACCCAAAGGCGGACGGCGAGATCGACGACGGGCGCGAGAAAGGCAAGCAGCGACACGGCGCGTGCGTGAAGAGCAGCGATGCGTTCGGCAAGGGTCATGTTCGTCTCCTTCCGGGTTGGGTGAACGGTCAGTCGAAGCCGGCCAGCGTGCCGTCGGCGACGAATCGGCCCAGCGTGGCGCCGAGGTCGAGCGCGGGCTCTGCGGCCAGCGCGCGCTCGCACGCTTCGCCGAATGCGAGGTCGTCGGTGAACGCCGCCAGCAGCGCGAGCTCGCCGTGCGTGAGCCGGTCCATGCGGACCTCGTAGTCGCGACGGGCAACGAGCAGGCGGTCATGGTCGCCGCTGTCGAGGCGCACCTCGCCGGCCGGATCGCACTGGTGCGCTTGCCAGATCGCGAGCAGCGGGAAGCGCGAGGCGACGAGTCGCGTGGCGGGGTGGATCGCGAAGCGAAGCTCTGCCTGGCGGGACTCGGGCACGCAAGCGAGCGCCGCGGCATCCAGCGGACCCGCCTCGCCGGCATGGAACACGGCATGCCGCGCCCATTCGAGCTCGGCGACGTCGGGGAGATACTCGAGCGCGGCGGCCTCCGGAAGCTGGGCGAGGTGAGCCGCGAGCTCGGCGCCGAAATCGTGCAGGTTGCCCGATCGCGACGGATGCGCACGGATGTAGCCGCGCGCGAGAAAGGTGAAGAACTCTTCGCCGACGAGCTTCGCAACGACCGGGTACACGTCCGCAAGCGCCTCGGTAAGGCTGATGAAGACGTTGTTCTGGTAGATCTGCACGCGGTCTTTCGCACCGAGACCGTTGCTGCGCACGTGCGGCACGAAGGCCTCGGGCTGCCGTGCGAAGATCGCGGCCGCGAACGACCTCTGCAGCTCACGCAGCGCGTGCATCGCGGTCCTCCAGCAGGCGTTCGGCCGACTTCGCTTCGGCGACGAGCGTGGCGAGCGGCGGCAGGTCGGAATCCCACTCGACCAGCGTCGGCACCGGTCCGATCCGACGCAGCGCGTAGGCGTACAACGCCCACACGTCGTCGGCGACCAGGTGGTCGTGGGTATCGACGAGCACCACGCCGGCATCGGTTTCGCGGCGCGTGAACCCCGCGAGGTGAATCTCGCCGACGGCGTGCGCGGGCATCGCGTCGATGTAGCGACGCGCGTCGCGGCCGTGGTTGGTCGCGCTCACGTAGACGTTGTTCACGTCGAGCAGGATTCCGGAGCCGGTGCGGAGCGCGACCTCCGCCAGAAACTCCGCCTCGGGAATGCCCGATGCGGCGAGCTCGAGATAGGTCGAGGGGTTCTCGATGAGGATCGGCCGACCGAGCGCCGACTGCACCGCGTCCACGCGCCGGCAGAAGTGTGCAAGCGACTCCTCGGTGTAGGGGAGCGGCAGCAGGTCGTTGAGATACCGGCCGTCGACCGAGCTCCAGGACAGGTGGTCGGAAACGAACACCGGCTGCACACGGTCGGCAAGCGCCCTGAGCTTGCCGAGATGGCGTACATCGATCGGGTCGGTCGCCCCTAGCGACAGCCCGACGCCGTGCAGGCTCACCGGGTAGTCGCCGCGCACGCGGTCGAGGACCGCGAGCGGCAGACCTCCCGCGCCGAAGTAGTTCTCGCTGTGCACCTCGAGGAAGGCGACGTCGGGGCGCTCGACGAGCACGTCGCGATAGTGCGGCGCGCGCAGACCGATGCCGACCCCCGTGACGGGGGACGAGAACCCTTGCGGACGACGGGAGGCCATGACGCTCGCTCCGATCCGGGGCGGGCGGGACTCAGGCCTTCTTGCTCGAACCGCCGACCAGCTTGTCGCAGGTGCCCTTGGGGAGGTAAACCCACGCATCCGCCTGGGCGTCTTTCTTCTGCGTGCCCGCACAGGCGCCGGCGCTGGTCTGGCAGTCGTTCTTCCCGGCCTTCGAAATGCCGTAGCACTTCTCGGCGTCGAACTTGGGAGCAGGGGCGGGACCCGACTGGGCGCTCGCGAGGCTCACGAAACCGGCGGCGATGGCACCGGCGAGGGCGGCTTTCACGATACGGTGGCTCATGGCGATCTCCTTCGTAGCTGGGTTGAGGGTGTTGCCGAGCGAGGCGTCGTTGCCGACGCACCTGGCGTTGTCGCGGTGGGAGCGAAAGACCTTACGTTTCGCACCTGCCCCGACATCGCCGCGGCCCGATGACGGGCGCGATCGACAAGCGCAATGTACGCAGGCGGGCTGCGCGCAGGCACTCGTGCGGCTACCTGAATCCATTGCGGCTGCTACGTATTGGCGCGGACGTGCGCGGCAGGCGTAATCTGCGGCACAGACCGATCCGACTGCCCCTCCCGGAGCGCCGAAACGGCTCTGGCCCGCAAGGCGGTCCGAGGAGCAGACGATGCAGGTGAGATGCGAGAACCCAGCCGGCGCCACAAGCGGCAGCGAGCCTGCAGGGGAGCGGCCGACCGCAGCGGGTCCATGGGCCGAACGGGATCAGCGCAGCGTGGACGCGGTGCTCCAGGAGCTCGCTGAAGTCACCGCGCCGCTCACCGGGGAGGAGTTCTTCCGCTCCGTGGTGCGCTATCTCGCTATGGCCTTCGATCTGCGCACGGTGTTCGTCACCGAGTGCATGGACTACCCGACGACACGATTGCGGACGCTCGCTTACTGGGAGCTCGGCGAGCTGAAGGCACCGGTCGAGTACCGGCTCGCGGGGACGCCGTGCAACGCGACGATCGAGAGCGGGCGCATCAGCTGCCTGCCGGACAACCTGCTCGATCACTTTCCCCAGTACGCCGCGCGGGGCCGCAAGAGCTACCTCGGCGTGCCGGTCCTCGACCCGGTCGACGGGCGGGTGATCGGCCACGTCGCGTTCTGGGACGACAAGCCGATCCGCGCCGAGGAGATCACCGAGCGGCCGATCTTCCGCATCGCCCTGTCGCGCACCGGTGCGGAGCTCCGCCGCAAGCGCGCCGACGACATCCTCGCCATCGCGGCCGGCACGCTCGCCCCGACGACGGGCGAGGCGTTCTTCCAGGGGCTGGTCGAGTGCCTCGCGAAGATGCTTTCGGTGCGCGTCGCGTTCATCGCCGAATGCCTCGACGACCCGCCCACGCGCGCGCGCACGCTGGCCCGCTGGCAGGACGATGCGCTCGGAAGCAGCATCGAGTTTCCACTCGCCGGCTATCCCTGCGGGACCGCGGTGGGCCGCGGCATCGAGCTGTTCGTCCCCCGCGCCCTCGCCGACACGTACCCGGTGGAGCGCGGCACCGGGCTCGAGAGCTATCTGGGCATCCCGGTGACCGAACCCGCCACCGGCCGCGTGCTCGGACATCTCGCACTCCTCGACGACAAGCCGATGCCCGCGTCGCTGCCGGCCAACCCGCTGCTGCGCATCTTCCTCTCGCGCATCGTCGCCGAGCTCCGCCGCAAGCGCGCCGACGACACCATGTGGCTGCTCGCCGAGGCGAGCGCGCCCTACGCGGGCACGATGTTCTTCCAGACGCTCGCGCGCGAGCTTGCCCGCGCGCTCTCCTTCCGCGAGGTATTCGTCACCGAGTGCGTGGATGAGGGCGCAACGCGCGTGCGGATGCTGTCGCACTGGGTGAACGACGGCTTCGGCGTCCTGCACGAGTACGACCTCGCCGGGACGCCCTGTGACCTCACCATTTCCGAGCGCCGGGTCACCTTCATCGGTGACCGCCTCGAGGCGATGTTCCCGCAGTGCGAGGGCAAGCGCACCTACATCGGCCTGCCGATCTACGACGCAAACGGCACCCGCGTGATCGGCCACATCGCGTTCTTCGACGACCGGGCTCGGTCGGCAAGCGTGCTCGAGAGCCCCGTGTTCCGCATCCTCGCTTCGCGCGCCGGGGTCGAGCTGCTGCGCAAGCGCGCCGAGGAGGAGCTGCGCGACCGCGAGGCGCAGTTCCGCCTGCTGGTGGAGAACCAGTCGGACCTGATCGTGAAGCTCGACGCGCAGGGACGCTACCGCTTCGTGAGCCCCTCGTTCTGCCACTTCTTCGCGCGCGCCGAACCCGAGCTCCTCGGGTCGCCGTTCTCGCCCGAGGTGCACCCGGACGAGTACCCCGCGTTCTGGCAGGCGTACGGGGCGGTGCTCGCCCCACCACATCGCGCGAGCGTCGAGGCGCGGGTCATGAGCGGGGACGGTTGGCGCTGGGTGGCGTGGGCGTGGTCGGCGATGCTCGACACGCACGGCGAGCTGCTGGACGTCATCGCCTCCGGCCGCGACGTCACCGACCGGAGGCGCGCCGAGGACGCCGCGCGCATGCACTTGCAGACGCTCGCGCACTTCACGCGGGTGTCGTCGCTGGGCGAGATGGCGAGCGCCATCGCGCACGAGGTCAACCAGCCGCTCACGGCAGTAGTCACCTACACGCAGGCCCTATCGCGACTGATCGCCTCCGGAAAGGCCGAGCCGCAGGAGCTGGTCGAGGTGATGGGTCGCGTCGTGGCGCAGGCGTCGCGCGCGAGCGAGATCATCGCCCGCCAGCGCACGTTCGTGCGCAAGCACCAGGCGAAGCTCGAGCCGGTATCGCTCAACGCGCTCGCCAGCAACGTCGTCGCGCTGGTGATGCCCGATGCACGCCGGCACCACGTCGAGCTCGCGACAGAGCTGGCCGACGATCTGCCCGCGATCCTTGCCGACGGCATCCAGATCGAGCAGGTGCTCGTCAACCTCGCCCGGAACGCCATCGAGGCGATCGACGGCGCGGGCTCGAAGCAACGACGCGTGCTCATCCGTACCGCGACCGCCGCCGATGGGGCAGTGCTTGCGCAGGTCGAGGACAGTGGTCCCGGCCTCGACGACGCGAAGCTCGCGCGCGTCTTCGAGCCCTTCTTCACCACGAAGGCGCAGGGCATGGGGATCGGCCTCTCGATCAGCCAGTCGATCGTTGAAGCGCATGGCGGGCGCATCTCGGCCGCGCCCGCGGCCGCGGGCGGTGCATGCTTCACGGTCGAGCTGCCGGCCGCGGAGAACGAGTCCGGCGCGGCGCTCGCGATGCGTCTTGGCCAGCGACGGGAGGACTGATGATTGCGTCCCTGCCGACGAGAAGGACCACGGAACCGGTCGTGTTCGTGGTCGACGACGAGCCCGAGGTCCGCGACGCGGTGAGCCTGCTGCTCAGGACCGTGGCGCTGCGCGCGCAGACCTATCCGAACGCGCAGGCCTTCCTCGACGACTACAAGAAGGACCACTGCCCGGCGTGCCTCCTGCTCGACCTGCGCATGCCGGGCATGAGCGGGCTCGAGCTCTTCGAGCAGCTCAAGCGCCGCGGCTCGACGATGCCGGCGATCATCATGACGGGCCACGGCGAGGTCAGCGTCGCGGTGCGCGCGATGAAGGCCGGCGTGCAGGACTTCATCGAGAAGCCCTTCAAGGATCAGGCGCTGCTCGACCTGATCCAGGCGGCACTCGCGGTGAGCAGCCAGGTGCGCGGGCACGCGCTCGCGCGCGCCGAAGTGGAGGCACGCATGGCGACGCTCTCGCCGCGCGAGCGCGAGGTGCTGGTGCAGATCGTGCAGGGCAAGCTCAACAAGGTCATCGCCTACGAGCTGGGGCTGTCGGTACGCACCGTCGAGCTGCATCGCGCGCACGTGATGGAGAAGATGCAGGCACAGTCGTTCTCGGAGCTGGTGCGGATGACGTTCGTGCTCGACCTCGCAAAGGCGTGAATCCGCCAGCCCGAGGCGAACGAGAAGCGCCCCAACACCGCCGTCACGCAGGACCGCCGAGGGCGGCAGAGCCTCGGGGGGAGCAGGTCGATCCCCGGCGTCAGCCGCCGCGCAAAGCCGCCGCCGACTGGCGCAGGCGACGGACGCACGTAAGGTTCTGGCTCGAGCCGCGACGAATCCGGGAGGCTCCTGCCCTCCGGAGGTTGTCATGTCTCTCCTTGCCCGCACCGCACGCGCCGCGAGCGCGCTCGTCGATCTGGCGTTGCGCCTGTGGCTCGCGCAGCCCTTCTTCGTCTCCGGCGTGCTGAAAGCGTCGGACTGGTCCCGGGCGCTCTACCTGGCCGAGCACGAATATCCGGTGGCGTGGCTCGATCCATGGGCCGCGGCCCTGCTCGGCGTCTCGATCGAGCTCGCCGGCTCGGTGCTGCTCGCGGTCGGCCTTGGCACGCGCGGCGCCGCACTCGCGCTCGCCGCGCTCACCTTCGTCGTGCAGACCCAGTACGTCATGCTCGACATCAACGTCGTGCAGATCGTGCTGCTCGCCGGCTACGTCCTGACGGGCGCAGGACCGATCTCGCTCGACCGCAACATCGGCCCCGGGCTGCGCGAGAGTGCCCTGCCCGGCGCCCGCGCCATCGCGACGGCGTTCGACGCGCTGCGCCGCTGCGCCGGCGCCCCCTATCCCGCTGCCGTCGCGTTGGCCGCCTTCGCACCCGGCGCACCGGCGGCGCTGTGGCTCGGCGCGCTCGCGCTCGCGGGGTCACAGGCGTTCCACGGCTCGCTGCTCGATCGAGCCCTGGCGCTCCTCGGACGCCGGCGCGCGCTGACGCCTTCCCGCGCCCGCGTCGTGATCGTCGGCGCCGGCTTCGGCGGGCTCGCCTGCGCGAACAGGCTCGCCGACGTGCCCGTCGACATCACGCTGGTCGACCGGCGCAACCACCATCTCTTCCAGCCGCTGCTCTACCAGGTGGCGACCACCGCGCTCGCGCCGGGCGACATCGCTTCGCCGGTGCGCGAGCTGTTCCGCGAGCGCGAACGCGTACGCGTCATGCTCGGCGAGGTCACTGGCGTGGACGTCGCGCACCGTGAGGTCGTGCTGGGCGCGCACCGTCTTCCCTACGACTACCTCGTGCTTGCGACGGGCGCGACGCACAGCTATTTCGGCCGGGACGAATGGTCGGCGCACGCGCCGGGGCTCAAGCGGGTCGAGGACGCGCTCGCCGTGCGCCGCCGCCTCCTCCTCGCGTTCGAGCGCGCGGAGGCGACCGCGGACGCGGACGAGCGCGAAGCCGCGCTCACCTTCGTGATCGTGGGCGGCGGACCGACCGGTGTCGAGCTCGCCGGCGCGATCGCCGAGCTGGCGCGCCTCGGGATGGACAAGGACTTCCGCAGCTTCGATCCCGCGTCGGCGCGGGTGGTTCTGATCGAAGCCGCGCCGCGCGTGCTGGCGAGCTTCCCGGAACCCCTCTCCGCAGAGGCGCGTGCGGCCCTCGAGCGCCTCGGCGTCGAGGTGCGCGTGGCGAGCCGCGTCGAGCGCATCGATGCCGACGGCGTCGTCGTCGCCGGCGAGCGCATCCGCGCGCGCACGGTGCTCTGGGCTGCGGGTGTGGTCGCCTCGCCCGCGGCGCAGTGGCTCGGCGTGCCGGCGGACCGCGCGGGGCGTGTCGTCGTCGACGCGCACCTCGCGGTCGCCGGGCACGAGCGGGTGTTCGCGATCGGCGACACGGCGCTCTCGACCGCATGGGAGGGCAGGCCGGTGCCCGGCCTCGCCCCCGCGGCGAAACAGGCGGGCCGGCACGCGGCTGCCGTCATTCGCGCCGACGTCCTCGGACGGCGGCAGCCCCGGCCGTTCCGCTACCGGCATCTCGGCAGCCTGGCGACGATAGGCAGGAAGGCTGCGGTGGTCGACCTCGGCTTCGTGCGCCTGCGCGGCGCACCGGCGTGGTGGCTCTGGGGCGCGATCCATGTCGGGCTTCTCACCGGGACGCGCAACCGCGCTTCGGTGGTCGTCGACTGGATCTGGTCTTACCTCACCTTCCGCAGCGGCACGCGGCTCATCACCGGCGACGAGCCGCGGGCGAGGGACGCGGCCGAGCGGCTGGCCGCGTGAACGACGGGCCGGTGGTGCGCGACATCCTGGGCCGGCAGCCCGGCGCGTGAGCGTGTGTCAACGGGCCGCGGACCGCTGGCCGCGGCCGCGCCCTGGTCCGTGGGCGTGCGGCGAGGCCTGTTTCGGCCCGGCAGCCCGTGGGGCAGCCACGGGAGGTCGTTCGCACGGCCGCAGCCCGCCTCTGCGGCGCGCTGCGCTGCATTCCCGTGTCCCTCGCGCCCGGCCTCTCCGGCGCGACTTCCGGCGCCGCTCTCCCCGTTGCGTCGATCGCAGGAACCCGCGCCGCGGGCGGAACTCGGTCCGCTGGTACGCGATGCGCGCCGACGTTGCGGGCGGAAATTTGCGATCATCCGCGGCAGCATGGTCGCCCCGCGACAACTCAGCGCGCACGACGCGCGCTTCCTCTACGCCGACAACGCGCGGGCGAACGCGAACATCACGCTCGTCCACGTCTACGACCAGAGCACGGCGCCGGGCGGGAAGGTGCGGTTCAAGAGCATCCTCGAGCACATCGAGAGCCGCCTCGACCGCTCGCCGATCTTTCGCCAGAAGCTGCTCCGACTGCCGTTCGAGCTCGACTACCCGTACTGGGTCGAGGACGAGCACTTCGACCTCGAGTACCACGTGCGTCACATCGCGCTGCCGGAGCCGGGCGACTGGCGCCAGTTCTGCATCATGGTGTCGCGCATCCACGCGCGGCCGCTCGACCTGAACCGGCCGCTCTGGGAGATCTATGTCATCGAGGGCCTGGACCGCTTCACCGACCTGCCGCCCAAGAGCTTCGCGCTGATCGCGAAGCTGCACCACGCCGCAGTCGACGTCGACGACGGCAGCGAGATCACGCGGCTCCTGCACGACGTCACGCCCCAGCCGCCCGACCCGCGGCCGCCGGCGCCGTGGTTCCCGGACGGGCCGCCGTCGCTCTTCGGGCTGATGCAGCTCGGCGCGCTGCGGAACATGCTGATGCCGTTCCGCATGGCGGCACCGATGGCGCGCCTGCTCGGCGGCGCGAGCCGCGCCGCGTGGAGCTTTGCGGCCGAGGCGCTGCTGCGTCGTGACCGCGTCGTGGCGACGCGCTTCAACTCGATCGTCTCGCCGCAGCGCGTGTTCGACACGCGCCGCTTCATGGTCGCGGAGTTCCGCCTCATCCGCGCCCTGGTACCCGGCGCGACGATCAACGACGTGGTGCTTGCGGTCTGCGGCGGCGGGTTGCGCCGCTACCTCTCCATGCACGACGAGCTGCCCGACGCGAGCCTCACCGCGATCGCGCCGATCTACACACGCCCGGACGGCGATGCCGCGGCGCGGCCGCAGATGTCCTGGCTGCGCGTCACGCTCGGCACTGACATCGCCGACCCCGTGCAGCGCCTGGAGAAGATCCGCGCGCAGACCGGCACGCTCGACGCGGTGAGGAACGCGGTGCGCGCGGAGGAGCTGATGGACATCGAGCGCCATACGCCCGCCGCGACGCTCGCGCTCACCGGCAAGATGCTCGCGCTCGCGATGCGCACGGTCGGACAGAACACGCCGCTCGCGAGCTGCACGGTGACGAACGTGCCCGGGGCGAAGACGCCGCTCTACCTCATCGGCGCGCGCATGACCTACTTCTCGGCGATGCTGCCGATCGACGACGGCATGGGGCTCGTGTTCGCGGTGACGAGCTACGACGGACGGATCATCGTGTCGCCCACCGCCTGCCGTGAGCAGCTGCCCGATCCGGACCGCTTCTCGCAGTGCGTGCGCGACAGCTTCGAGGAGTACCTCGCGGCGGCGCGCACCGAGCAAGCGCGGCCGATGCCGCTCAAGCGGCTCCCGAGGACAGCGTCAGCAACCGATACGCGCGCCCCACGGCGCCGTCCGGGGCAAACGGGCGCCAGCCGCCCTCGGGCTGCGAAAGGCGATCGGCGACGATCCAGAGCACGACCGGGTTGAACCCGAGCCCGAGGTGGCTGCCGGGCACGCGGATGTTCTCGTGCAGCCGCGAGTCACCGTCGATGGTGGCTTCCTGCGGCGGCACCACGCCGTCGCCGAGCGAATAGAGGCAGCTGACCGGCACCGGCGGTGCGGTGCGCAGCCGGCGCGCGCGCAGCTGGCTCGCGTGCGCGACCGTGCCGAGCGGATGCGCCACCATGCGGTAGAGCGCCTTCACTATCGGTGCGGTGTTGCTGCCGCCCGCATCGGAGCTCACCGGGCTGCCGAGCGTGATCACGCTGCGCACGCATTCCGGCACCTGGTGCGCGGCGTACATCGCGAACGTGCCGCCGAGGCTCCACCCGACGAGGCTCGCCTTGCGACCGTGCTTGTAGTGCATGAAGCGGAGCTTCTGCTCGAGCGCGGTGGCGTGCTTGCGCTGCAAACCGAGGTTCCGCCCGAAGCCCCAGGTCTCGACGTGGTAGCCGCGGTTGCGCAGGTAGGCCTTGAGCGCGAAGAGCGGCCGCTCGCTGCTCATGAAGCCGGGGAGCAGCAGCACCGGATGCCCGTCGCCGGCAGGCGCCTTGAGCAGCGCAGGCAGCGCGTAGGGCAGCGTCGCGAGCTCGGCGAAGGCGCGCAGCTCCACCGCGCGCCAGAAGCGGCCGGGCGGCCCCGTACGTTCGTATCGCGTCGTCATGGCAGCGTCTCGTTCGGCAGCTTGCGGCACGCTCAGGCGTCTCCCCCGAGATAGCGCTCCATCGGCACGCGCAGCTCGGGGGGAATGGGCTGCGGCCGCCCGCTGTCGAGCGAGGTGAGCACGACCGTGAACATCGCGCGAAAGCGTAGCTCCGTTCCGCCCCGCCCGTCCATCTCCAGCGTCAGGGAAGTCGTGCCGATTCGTTTCACGTTCAGCCGGAACGAGACCCGCTCGCCGATGCGGCTCGGCGCGAGGAAGCGGCAATCCATTTGAGCCATCGGGATGCCCCGGCGCGACACCGCGATGAACTGGGCGTAATCGCAGCCGAGCCCGTGCGTGAACCAGTCCTCGACCACCTCGTGCATGAGCACGAAGTATTGCGGGTAGAAGACGATGCCCGCAGGGTCGCAGTGGTGGAAGCGGATCAGCTTCTCACGCGTGAAGATCTCGCCGCCGCTCACGCCGGCGCTTCCGCCACGACGGCGCCCGAGGCGACGAGGGCGGCGATCTCTTCGTCGGCATAGCCGATCTCGCGCAGCAGGTCGCGCGTGTCGCCGCCGAGCCGCGGCACGTCGCGCCGCGTGCCGAAGCGCTCGCCGTTCACTTCCAGCGGCAGCTTGGGCAGCGGCGTCCTGCGCCCGTCCTCCAGGGTCACCTCGGTGAGCCCGCCCGCCGCGAGATGGGGATCGTCGAAGAGGTCCTCGGGGCGCGCGATCGGGGCGTACCCGACCCCGGCCCGCTCGCATCCGTCGACGAGCGCCGCCCGGCCTAGAGCGCCGAGGGAGGTCTGCAGCGCGGGCACGAGCCACTCCCGCGCCGCGACCCGCCCGGCGTTTCTTGCCAGATCGGCGCGTGCGGCCAGCTCGTGCAGCGCGAACTGCGCGCAGAAGTGGAGCCACTGCGTGTCCGTGACCACCGCGATGAAGAGCTGCTCGCCTTCGGCGGTCGTGAAGATATCGTACACGCCCCAGGTCGTCTGGCGCAGCGACATGGGCGGCGCAGGCACCCCGGTGATGGCGAACTGCTGCATGTGCTGCGACACGAGGAAAGCGCAGTTCTCGAAGAGCGCGCTCTTCACGTGCGCGCCTTCGCCGGTCCGGCGGCGCGCGTGCAGGGCGGCAAGCGCACCGATGGCGCCGAACATGCCGCCCATGATGTCGTTCACCGAAGCACCGGCGCGCAGCGGCCGTCCGGGGAGCCCGGTCATGTAGGCGAGCCCGGCCATCATCTGCACCACCTCGTCGAGCGCGGTGCGGTGCTCGTACGGGCCGTCGAGGAAGCCCTTCAGCGAGACGTAGATCACGTCGGGCCTCAGGGCCTTCACCGCCGCGTAGCCCAGCCCGAGCGCGTCCATCGCGCCGGGCCGGAAGTTCTCGGCGACGATGTCCGCGGTCGCGAGGAGGCGTTGCACCACCTCGCGGCCCGCGTCCGACTTGAGATCGACGGCGAAGCTGCGCTTGTTGCGGTTGAAGGCCGTCCAGAGACCGACGCCTGCGCCCTTGAGCCGGCGGGTGTTGTCACCAGCGAGCGGCTCCACCTTGATCACGTCGGCGCCCAGGTCGCCGAGGATGAGCCCGAGCGTCGGGCCCATCACCATGTGCGAAAGCTCGACCGCGCGCACGCCGGCGAGGGGCAGTTGCGCCATCGGCGTGGGGCCCGCCTCGCGCTCGCTCACGTGAGCGGGCGCGATCGCGTGGCAATCCAGATCAGGCTTCCTCGGCGGCTTTGCCGTTCTTCTGGCCGAGGCGCTCGAGGCGCGCCATCGCTTCGCGCTTGCCCATGCTGCGCAGGGCCGCGATCGCGGCCACCTGCTCCGAGCGCGGCCGCGTGACGTTGCGCTCCCAGTTGTAGATCGACTGCGTGCTCACGCCGATGAGCGCGGCGTACTGCGCGGCGGAAAGCCCGAGGCGCTCGCGCTGCGACCGCAGCCCCTTGGCGACGAAGCGCACCTGCTTGCCGTTCGCCGTCTGCGCCGACGCCGGCGCGTCCAGCACCTTCTTCTCGAGCAAGGCCACCTGGCGCTCGAGCTTCGCGACCTGCCGCTTCAAGGAAGCGATGTCGTGCCGGTGCAGCCCGGAAGCCTTGCGCACCGGCTCCACGTGCCCGCGCACCTGCTTGCGCGACAGACGGGCGATCTCTTCCTTGAGCAGGACGGCGATGTTTGGCATGGGGTTCCTTCGAGGATGGCGTGTTCTTTCCGTCGCACGGCACGGCGGGGTGCGCCAGATGCGGTTGGCATGATGACCCGGCACTCGACCGCAGCGCGCCACGAAACGGGAGGCGCGCAGACCAAACGAGCAGGGCCGGAGGTTCCTAGCGATCTTGTCTTCTTGGGCGCCGGCGCGAGCGATCCAGCCTGAAACGGTAACAGAACCGGCGCTTTCCGGCAACCGCGGCGATTTTCGTGCAGAAAGACCGGGCGCGGCAAAAGGCCGAACATAATTTGAAAGACCGTGCGCGGTGCGGACGAGGGCCGCCAGCAGTCCCTCAGGAAGGCGCTTCGCGACCACGCCTTCGGGCACGCGCCCGGCACGCTTCCGAACGCCCGATATGGGGCTGTCGTCGCGACGTTCGCGCGCAAAGGTGGCCTCGGCACTGCATATTTGCTACTTTCCGCACTGCCGCACGCGCTCCGCGCCGTCGGTCCCGAGCATTTCCATCCAACAGAGCCGGCCTTGCACTTGCGCAGGCGCCGGCCGCAGGGGGGTCTTTCCAGCATGTACGTGGTGATGGTCGCGTCCGAGTGCGCTCCGGTCGCGAAGGTCGGCGGACTCGCCGACGTGGTGTACGGGCTCGCGCGCGAGCTCGAGGTGCGCGGCCACTCGGTCGAGATCATCCTGCCGAAGTACGACTGCATGCGCTACGACCAGGTCTGGGGCCTGCAGGTGACCTACGAGAACCTGTGGGTGCCGTGGGACGGCGGCGCCGTGCCGTGCACGGTCTGGTTCGGGTTCGCGCACGGACGCAAGTGCTTCTTCATCGACCCGCAGAGCGATCACTTCTTCTTCTCGCGCGGCGCGTACTACGGCTTCGACGACGAGGCGCTGCGCTTCGCCTTCTTCAGCAAGGCGGCGCTCGAGTTCATGCTGAAATCGAACAAGCGCCCGGACGTCATCCACACCCACGACTGGCAGACGGCGCTGCTGCCGGTGCTGCTGTACGACCTTTACGCCGGCGCCGGCATGCCGCGTCAGCGCGTGTGCCACACTATCCACAACTTCAAGCACCAGGGCGAGACCGGCGTGCACGTCCTCGGCATGGTGGGCCTCCCCGACCCCGGGCGCTACGCGGCGCGCGACCGGCTCGGCGACGACCGGCATACCTCCACCATCAACTTCACCAAGGGCGCGCTCCTCTACAGCAACTTCATCACCACCGTTTCGCCGCATCACGCGTGGGAGGTGCGCCACACCGACCAGGGCTTCGGCCTCGGCAATGCGCTCTACCGTCAGCAGGACAAGTTCGGCGGCATCCTCAACGGCCTCGACTACGAGATGTGGAACCCGCAGATCGACCCGCTCATCGCGGCGCGCTACGACGCGGGCAGCATCGAGCGCAAGGGCGACAACACCCGCGCGCTGCGCCATCGCCTGCTGCTGCGCGACGAGCAGCGGCCGATCATCGCGTATGTCGGCCGGCTGGACCCGCAGAAGGGCCTGCACCTCATCCGCCACACGCTCTACCACGCACTCGCGAACGGCGCGCAGTTCGTGCTGCTCGGCGCCGGCTCCGAGCGCGGCATCAACGAGGAGTTCTGGCACATCAAGCGCGAGCTCAACGACAACCCCGACTGCCACCTCGAGATCGGCTTCGACGAGAACCTCGCGCACCTCATCTACGCCGGCGCCGACATCATGATCGTGCCGAGCCTGTTCGAGCCGTGCGGCCTCACGCAGATGATCTCGCTCCGCTACGGTACCGTGCCGGTCGTGCGCGCGGTCGGCGGCCTCGAGGACACGGTGTTCGACTGGGACTTCGATCCGCGGCCACGCGAGCAGCGCAACGGGTTCGTGTTCGAGCACTTCGACACGGGCGGCATCGACTCGGCGATGGACCGGGCGCTCGGGCTCTGGCGGCACGCGCCCGAACTGTTCCGGCGGCTCCAGGTGCAGGGCATGAACTACGACTACTCCTGGAACCACCCGGGACACCACTACCTGCAGGTGTACGAGTTCATCCGCGACCGCTGATTCGACGCGACGCGCGCGCATCGCGCGAGGCAGGCCGACGTACGGAGGACGAAGCAATGGCGACCACGATCCCGGAGTACATCGACGGACTGCCGAACATCAGCGGTGCCGAGCGCGAGGTCGAGCGCGCCATTGAGGCCGGGCGATCGCACCCGGTGTTCCTCGGCGAGAGCCCGATCGCGTTCAGCCGCATCCGCAGTGCCTGCGCGATCGCGCTGCACATGCACCAGCCGCTCACGCCGAGCGGCGGGGAAGACCTGCACACGGCCGCGTTGATCGGCAACCTGCAGTCCATGGCCGAGCACCCGGGCATCGGCGACAACCACAACGCGCCGGTCTTCCGCCGCTGCTACGCGCGCATGGGCGAGCTCGTGCCGCAGCTCATCGACGAGGGCAAGGAGCCGCGCGTGATGCTCGAGTATTCGGGCACGCTGCTGCACGGCCTGCGCGTCATGGGTGCGGACGACGTCATCGAGAGCCTGCGCCGCGTCACCTGCGAGCCGCGCTACCGGCGTGCCGTGGAATGGCTCGGCGCGCCCTGGGGGCACGCCGTCGCGCCCTCGACGCCGGTGCAGGACTTCCGGCTGCACGTGCGCGCCTGGCAGCAGCACTTCGCGGCGATCTTCGGGCTCGACGCGCTCGCACGCGTGCGCGGCTTCTCCCCCTCGGAGATGGCGCTGCCGAACCATCCTGACGTCGCCTACGCGTTCGTGAAGACGCTGCGCGATTGCGGCTACCAGTGGGTGCTGGTGCAGGAGCACACGGTCGAGGAGCCGGCCACCGGCCGCACGCCGTCGCGGCCGCATCTGCCGCACCGGCTCGTGTGCCGCAATGCCGCCGGCGAGAACGCGAGCATCATCGCCATCGTGAAAACGCAGGGCTCGGACACGAAGCTCGTCGCGCAAATGCAGCCTTACTACGAGGCGAAGGGGCTCGCGCGGCAGACGCTCGGGGGTCGCTCCGTGCCGCCGCTCGTCACGCAGATCGCCGACGGCGAGAACGGCGGCGTGATGATGAACGAGTTCCCGTCGAAGTACTTCGAGGTGGTGCGGGAGTCCTCCGGCAGCGACACGCCGCTCGTGAACGCCACCGAGTATCTCGAGCATCTCCTCGCCGCCGGCGTGCGGGAGGACGACCTGCCCGAGCTGCAGCCGCTCTTCCAGGGACGGATCTGGGCGCGCATGAAACCGGGCGAAGGCAGCGAACGGCTCGCGGGCGTCATCGAGGAACTGCGGCGCGAGGACGGCCGTTTGCACATGGAGGGCGGCAGCTGGACGAGCAACCTCTCCTGGGTGCGCGGCTACGAGAACGTGCTCGGACCGATGGAGGAAGCAAGCGCGCTCTTCCACGAAAAGGTGACCGCGCGCGACATGCCGAGCGACGAGCGGCGCTATCGCAACGCGCTGCTGCACCTGCTCGCCTCGCAGACGAGCTGCTACCGCTACTGGGGCCAGGGGCAGTGGACCGACTACGGTCGCGAGATCTGCCGCCGCACGAAGGACATCCTCGACTTCGACTACTGACGGCGCCCGGCGGCGCGGCTTCCGTGGCGCTGTCCTTCGCGCGCGACCCGGAGTAGCCTCTCGCGCGAGACGGACACTCGGCGTGTCCCCGCCGCCCGCAGCGCGGCCGGCCGTCCGAGGCCGGACCGCATGGTACGAAGACCAACAGCGAAGGAAGCCGCACGATGACACTCTGCCCCGTCGCTCTCGCCGTGGGCTGCAGCAAGTGCCCGATCTACCGCCCCTGCCCCCTCAAGGGCGTGATCGGCGATTACAAGCCGGAATCGCCGCGCAAGGAGACGGCTTCGGCGCGTACGACCGAGCCGCGCAAGCGGAAGTAGCGCGCGGCCCGCCCGCAGGCGATGAGGCGTCGCTCACCCGGACGCCCCTTCGGAGCGCGATCGCACCCGCCCGACTGGCGACGCGGATCGGCCGCAGCATCGGGCGGCACGCGCTCGCCCGTCGCAAGGCGGTTGGGGCGCAGCCAGCCAGCCGTTTCGCGTCCGCTCGACGCCTGCAGGGATGCGACCGACGACGCACGCACGCGCGCGCATCTCGCCCCGGCGACGGTACGATGCGGCCCCGAAAGGACACACCTATGCGCTGCACGATCCTGGGAGCCGGCTCGTGGGGCACCGCGCTCGGCGCGGTGCTCGCCGGCAAGGGTTATCCGGTCACGTTGTGGGACGTGGACCGCGCGACGCTGGAGACGATCGCCGCCACGCACGAGAACCGGCGTTATCTTCCCGGCATCGCACTGCCGCCGTCGCTCGGGGCCACGCCGGACGTCCGCGCCGCGCTCGACGGCGCGGAGCTCGTGGTGTTCGCGGTCCCTTCGCACGCGATGCGGGTCGTGGCCCGCGACGCGCGCGACGCGATTCCGGAGGGTGCCGCGCTGTGCTCCGTGGCCAAGGGCATCGAGGTCGACTCGCTCATGACCATGAACGAGGTGCTCGAGGACGTGCTGCCGGTGGCGATGCAGCCCTATCTCACGTTCCTCTCCGGTCCCTCGTTCGCCACCGAAGTCGCGCAGGGGCAGCCGACCGCGGTCACCATCGCCGGCCACTGGCATCGCGTGGTGCGGATCGTGCAGCAGGCGTTCCACACCCAGGCGTTCCGCCCCTACACCTCGGACGACGTGATGGGCGTCGAGCTCGGCGGTTGCGTGAAGAACGTCGTCGCCATTGCCTCGGGCATCGTCGCCGGCATGGGCTACGGCGCCAACTCGCGCGCGGCGCTCATCACCCGCGGCCTCGCGGAGATCACCCGGCTCGCGGTGCGCAAGGGCGCGAACCCGCTCACGCTCTCCGGCCTCGCCGGCCTCGGCGACCTCGTGCTGACCTGCTCCTCCGAGCAGTCGCGCAATTTCCGCGTCGGCTTTGCGCTCGGACAGGGACGCCGGCTCGAGGACGTGCAACGCGAGCTCGGCCAGGTGGCCGAAGGCGTGCTGAACGCGAAGAGCGTGCATCTCCTCGCCGCGAAGCTGAAGGTCGAGATGCCGATCAGCGAGGCGGTGTTCTCGTCGCTCTACGGCGGCGAGGATCCGCGGCAGGCGATGCTGGCGCTCATGCTGCGGGAGCCGAAGCCCGAGCTTTGAGCGTCGCGGCGAGGGCGACCTGCAGGCGCGACCCGCGCGCAGCGCTCAATGCGCGAAGTGCTTCATGAAGACGATGCGCAGCACGGGAAAGTGCTCGAGCGGCGCGACGCCGAGGAGGTCGATGAACGCGGTGCGGACCTCGGCGAAGCCGCGCTCGCGCTTGAGCTTGGCGACCTCGGCATCGAGCGCCTGCAGCGGCGTCTCGCGCAGCCGTTCGAGCAGTGTCGTGGAACGGTCGCGGCTGGCGAAAAACTCGATCAATCGCATGACGCTTTTCACGCTCTTCTCCCTCTCTGACAGGCGCAACCGGGCTCGAGCAACAACCGGACCACGCATGACAGAGGCATCTCCGCCGGTCCGTCGCTCGACGTCGAAAAGCGTTGCGCGATAGTCCCTTCCGGGCTTCGCGGCGGTCGTCGTCGAGGCGCGCCGGCGCCGTGAACGATTGCTTGCGGCGACGCCGCGCGACCGTCGCCGCGCCGTCAGCGGTGACGGGCCGGCGGGCGCGTCCCGCTTCCCCGTCGCGGGGAGGCAAGGCTTCCTCGCCATCGCAGCCCGCAACCTGCATCTTTCGCGCGCGGGCTCATCGCGTGACCTACCCGGTCCACTACCGTGCGCGCACCTGCTCCGCGCTTATTGAGCTTTCCGTACACCGCGTAGCGCTCACCGTCAGCCCCTCTCCCGCGTAAGCGGGAGAGGGGAGCGCCGCGACGAAAGCCGCTGTCAGCCGGTTTCGCAATCCTCGATAAGGAGGCCCTCATGGGCAACAGCCTGCCTGTCGATTCCCTGAGCGGCGACGGCGCCGCAGTTGCGGACCCCGACGCCCTCGCCGTGCTGCGGCTCGAGCTCGACATCACCGATCCCGAATCGGTAAACGCGTTGCGCGCAGTCCCGGAAGGACGCGCGCGGCACGAGCTCGCCCGCCGCGCGCTGCGCATCGGGGTGCTCGCGCTCGAGCAGGCGCGCGGCCGCGTCGACGCCGAGGCGCTGCGCAACGAAGGCGAGCGTCTCATGGGCGCGCTCGACGCGAGCCTCGCCGACTATCGCCGGCAGACCGAAACGCTGCTCGCCGGCACGCTGGGGAGCTACTTCTTCGACCCGGCCTCCGGCCGCTTCAACGAGCGCGTCGACCGGCTGGTGCGGCAGGACGGCGAGCTGGAGCGCGTCATGCGCACGCAGATCGAGCGGCACCAGCGCGAGGTGGGCGACGTGCTGGCGAAGTTCGTCGGCGAGGAAAGCGCGCTGCACCGGCTGCTTGCGCCGGACGACAGCAACCGTTTCCTCACGGCGATGCGCGAGCGCCTGGACGCGCTGCTCGGCGAGCGCAGCGGGCAGATCCTGCGCGAGTTCTCGCTCGACGTACCGGAGAGCGCGCTGTCGCGGCTCGTGCGCGAGCTCAGGGAGCGGCACGGCGAGCTCACCGGCGAGCTGGGCAGGCAGATCCAGAGCGTCGTGGGCGAGCTCTCGCTCGACGAGGAGAATTCAGCGCTCAGCCGGCTGGTGCGGCAGGTCGAGACGGCCCAGCAGCGCATCGCGAACGAGTTCTCGCTCGACGCGCAGGACTCGGCGCTCGCGCGGCTCAAGCGCGAGCTGCTCGGCGTGCTCGACGCAGACCGGATCCGCAGCGAGCGCTTCCATGCCGAGGTGAAGGCCGCGCTGGAAGCGGCGCAGGCGCGCAAGCAGGAGGCCGCGCGCTCCACGACTCACGGTCATGCCTTCGAGGAGGCGGCGTTTGGTGCGGTGCAGGCGCTGTGCGGCGGCGCGGGCGACATCGCCGAGCGCGTGGGCGCGGTCGCCGGCGCGGTGCCGCGCTGCAAGGTCGGCGACTGCGTCGTCGTCCTCGGCGCCGATTGCGCCGCCGCGGGCGCGCACATCGTGCTCGAGTTCAAGGAGGACGCGAGCTACACGCTCGCGAGCACGCTCAAGGAGCTCGAAGAGGCGCGCAAGAACCGTAGCGCGGCGGTGAGCGTCATGGTCCACTCGAAGCGCACCGCGCCGGCGGGTGTGCCGGACCTCCTGCGCGAGGGCAACGACGTCGTCGCCGTGTGGGATGCTGAGGACGAGGGCAGCGACGTGGTGCTCCGCGCCGCGCTCATGCTCGCGAAGGCGCTCTGCGTGCGCGCGGCGGCGCAGGCGCAGGGCGAAGCCCGGGAGCTGCGCGAGATCGAGGGCGCGGTGCGCGCGATCGAGCAGCAGCTCGCGAAGTTCGGCGAGATCCGCAAGAAGGCCGAGACCATCCGCAACGCGACCGATGCCATCGTCCAGTCGGCCGAGATGGGCGAGCGCCAGATCCGCCGGCAGGTGGCCGAGCTCGACGAGCACCTGGCGGCGTTCCGCACGGGTGAACCGCGGACCGTAGCATCCGATTGAGGCGCACCCGCGGCGAGTCCCCTCACTGACGACGCACCTGCCGCTCAGCTCGAGGCGGGGTCGGGGCCGTCGTCGGGCTCGTACATCGACTCGAACTCGGCAGCCGTCATGCACCAGCCGTCGCCGCCGTCGTGGTCGTTGAACACCAGGTAGTCCCCCGGCGCATAGTGCGACTGGCCTTCCTCCGTCGCAACGGCGCCGGCCTGCTGCGCACGTTCGGCCCACACCGGCGTCCACTTCACGGAGCGGCCGGCGTCCGCCTGGCGATACGTGCGGGCGAACACGTCGCCGTCCACCGTGTACACGTCGCCGTTGTTGTTCACCAGCCAGTCGCCGCGCTTGCAGCGCTGCTCCGCGCCCCACTTGCGGTAGGCGAAGCCTGGCGTGTCGAGCGCGATCTGCACCGCGACGACGTACTGGCTCGATCTCTTGCGGTAGCGGCGCATGGATGTGCGGCGCGCAGTGTCGCACGCGTCGGGCTGCACGACACGCGAGCAAATAGCCCTTCGGGTCTGTCCGTCAGGCGAGCAGGGACTTGAGGTCGGCGAGGATCGCCGCGAGCGCAGCCCGCTTCTCCGCGTCCTGCGCCTGCCCGACGCTGCGTTCCAGCGTGGCGATGGTGGTGTCGAGCTTCCAAGCCTGCGGCCCGGCGCGCCGCACCTCGCGCGCATAGTCCTTGGCGAGCGCCACGTCCTGGTCGAAGAAGGCGAGCGTGAGCAGCGTCGGCTTGCTCCACTCGTTCGCGGCGTCGCGCTCGCAGGCGAGACGCGCGACGTGCGCCGCCATCGTGGCCCGCCGATCGTCGCCGGGGTCGCCCCGCTCGCGGTAGAGGAACGGGAGGTTCGACGACGGGTAGAAGTCGTTCAGGTCGAGCCGCATGCCGCGGTCGTAGTGCTCGATGGCGCGGTCGAGATGGTCGCGCGCGGTCGCGGCCCGGCCCGCGGCCTTCGCCTGGTCGGCGAGCTTCTTGTAGCGACCGCCGATCAGCCCCTGCCGCTCGGAGCTGTCGCCGCGCTGCTCGATCAGCGACTCGAGCGCGGCGATCGCCCTCTCGTGGTCGCCCGACTTCGACACCGCGAGCGAGCGCTGCTCGCGCACGCTCGCGAGCTCGCGGATGTCCTGGGGCAGCGCGTCGACGTAGTCGATGGTCTCCTGCCAGCCGACGACGTCGCGGAGCAGCGCGACCAGCTCGAGCGCCACCGCCTGCGAGATCGGCTTGCCGGGCGGGTTCTCCGCGAGCAACCCGAGCGCGAGCGCGCGCCTCTTTGCCTTGTCGCCGCTCAGGCGCGCTTCGCGCACCCGCGCCTGGAACGCTGCGATCGCGTCGAGCTGCTTGCGTATCGCCTGCGCCCGCTGGGGATCGACCTTGCGCGGGTCGGGGAAGCCGGGGATGTGCTGGAACATCGGCGACGCGCCGCTCGCGAGCGCCCGCGCTCCGGCGAGCAGGGCCTCGCGAACCTTCGCCGCGGTGGCGTCGGTGATCGCCCCCTCGGGCAGTGGGAAGGTGAGCCGCCGCATCTGCGCCGTGTCGAAGAGCGGCTTCGCCCAGTCGGCGCTCACCAGCACGCAACCGGTCTCGCGGCTGGCGTGGCGGATGCCGATCTCGTAGTAGACGTTGCCGTTCGGGATCGTCATGTCCGCGACCACGAGGTCGGAGAAGAACAGCCGCTCGAGCATCTCGAGGATGATCGAGGCGCCCGTGTCCTGGTCCGCGCGTACGGGCTCGTAGCCCAGCTCCTCGATCACCGGTCGGTAGACGCGGTTCCACAGCGCGTCGAAGTCGACCTTCGCCGGCGCACCTTCCGCGGCGGATTCGACCGGCTTGGTCCCGAACGGCATCACCATGAAGCAGATCGGTTTCGGCATTTCTTCCCTCCTTCGCCAGCGGTCGTCGTCGTGCCGCCCGGTCCGCGTCCCGCGCTACGGGGACGGGGTGAATGCAACGCGGGCCATGGCCGGCCATGGCCACCTTCTGCGGTTTCCCTACTTCGCCTTCACGAGCATCATCGCCAGCGCATCGTCGGCGGTACGCATCTCCACGCGGTCACCCTCGACGCGCGCCGTCGCAACGGTGCCGAGCGCCTTCAGGAACTGCTGCTCCTGCTCCATCACGCCCTCCGGCGTCGCGCACGCCATGCGCGTCGCCGCAGCGGGACCGAAGGCGAGCTTGCGGCCGTCCTGCGTGTATGCGGCGTTGTAGCGGTTGCAGCCCGACGACCCCGCCACCCGGCCGTCCTCGGAGAAGGCCATCGTGAGGTCGGTGCCGCTGATAGCGCTCACCACCGCCTGCCGCCCGTTGTTGAACGATGTGACCTTCCACGACGTGCCGGCGAGGCTCTGCGACTGGGCGGCAAAGGTGGCGAGCACCGCGCCGTCGGCGCCGAGCAGCTCGAGCGTCGCGCCCGAGACGCGATAGCCCTTTGCCTTGCCGAGCACGGCGGTGAACGCCTCGGCCTGCTTCATCACCGGCGTCGGGCAGGCCATCATCGTCGACGCCCCGCGGCTCCCGAGCTCGACCTTGCCGCCCTGCGCGGTGAAGGTGTTGCGGTAGCGGTTGCAGCCGTCGCTGCCGGCCACCACGCCGTCCTCGAACTGCATCGTCACCGGCGTGCCGGCGAGCGGTGCCTGGCCGCCGAGCGACGACAGCACCCACGCCGTGCCCGGGAGCGGCGGCGCGCTCTCAGCGGCGGTCATCGTGTTGCAACCGGCGGCGAACAGGCTCGCGGCCAGGGCGACCGCGGCGAGCAGGGAAGATCGGATCATGAAGGTCCTCGTGAATCGTCATTGCGGGGGTGCGGGATCGACGCGACGGGACGGAATAGACCCCAAGCGCGCCGGTTGCGCAAGCCTCGCGGCGACCGCGTCGAGCGGCGTCCGGCACGCGCGCGGCGCGGGACGGGTCTTGCGCGACCCATGCCGGTTGATGCACCGTTCGCCCCATGAACGCGCCCGTACAGCTCATCCAGCTCCTCGTCTTCGGCGGCGGCGGCGATCTCGCCAGCCGCAAGCTGATCCCGGCGCTCGCGCGCCTGCGCCACGCCGGCCAACCGAAGGCGGACGTGCAGGTCGTCGCGGTCGGCCGGCGCGACATGGCGGACGATGCGTACCGCGCCGAGCTGCGCAAGGCGATGCCGCCGGCCGTCGTCGATGCGTTCGACGCGCTCGCCGCCTCCGTCTTCTATCGCAGCGCCGATGTCCAGGACCTGCCTTCCCTCGAACGGCTGCGCGGCGCACTCGAGACGCTCGCCGGCGGGCGCGAGGTCGGCCGGCTCTGCTATCTCGCGCTGAAGCCCGATCTCTTCGGTCCGGCGCTCGTGCATCTGCGCGAGTCGGGCATCGTGCAGCGTCACGACCCTGCCGGCACCGCGTTCCGCCGCGTGGTGATCGAGAAGCCCTTCGGCCACGACCTCGCGAGCGCTCGCGCGCTCAACGACACCGCGCAGAGCGTGCTCAACGAGCACCAGGTGTTCCGCATCGACCACTACCTCGGCAAGGAGACGGTGCAGAACCTGCTGGGCTTTCGCTTCCACAACGCGATCTTCGAGCCGATCTGGAACCGCCGGCACGTGGAGCTGGTGCAGATCACCGTCGCCGAGACCGTCGGCATGGAGGCCGGCCGCGCCGGCTACTACGACGGCACCGGCGCGCTGCGCGACATGCTGCAGAACCACATGCTGCAGGTCCTGGCCCTCGTGGCGATGGAGCCGCCCGCCTCCCTCGAAGCCGAGGTGCTGCGCAACCAGAAGGTCGACGTGCTGCGCGCGCTGCAGGTCTTCGATCGCGAGGACGTCGAGCGGCACAGCGTGCGTGCGCGCTATGCCGCCGGCAAGGTGAACGGCAGCGAGGTGCCCGGGTATCTCGAAGAGCCGGGCGTCGCGCCCGACTCCGACACCGAGACCTACGTCGCGCTGCGCGCGCAGATCGACAACTGGCGCTGGGAAGGCGTGCCGTTCCTGCTTCGCCACGGCAAGCGGCTGCCGAAGCGCATGACGGAGGTCCAGGTGCAGTTCCGCCTGCCGCCGGTGCAGCTCTTCAACCGGCCGGCGGGCGTGACCGACGCCGAGCTGCAGCGGCTGCTGCGTACCGGGTCGATCTGCCTCATCCGCCCGAACGTCCTCACCGTCGGCATCCAGCCCGAGGAGAAGATCAGGCTCTCGTTCGGCGTGAAGGAGCCGGGCCCGCAGATGGTCATGGCACCGGCGTCCATGACCTTCGACTACCGGGAGCGGTTCGGCGCCGAGCCGCCCGAGGCGTACGACCGGCTGCTCCTCGATGCCATGAACGGCGACGCGAGCCTCTTCCTGCGCGCCGACGAGATCGAGGCGAGCTGGCGCTTCTGCGACGCGATCCGCGCCGGCTGGGCGGAGGGCGCGGCGCCGATGCTCGAGTACGCGGCCGGCACCTGGGGTCCGGAGCAGGCGACCGAGCTCTTCTACGGCTGCGAGGGCGGGTGGTCCCGGGGGTGAGGCCGACGTCGATGCCGCGGGCAGATGAGCAGGGGATCACTTTGATCGGCCGCGCCGCGCGGGCCGTCCCCTCGCGTTCGCGGGCGACGGCCGGATCGGGCTTGCCCGCGTCCTCGATCCGGCCAGCGGGGGCGTCTGCGCCCGCCGGGGTCGCGCGCACCTCCACCTCAGCCACCTCGTGGAAGAGGAGCTGAAGGGCCTGGCTCAGGAGCCAGATGCGGGCGCGCAGCAGATCGAAGACCGCGTCGCGGAGCCGCGTGACGCACGCATGCCGGCCGGGGCCTGTACGGTCGCGTCTTCTACCGCTGCAGCAGCACCCTCCCCGCCTGCTCACGCAGCATCGGCTCCGGGTCGGCGCGCTGGATCGCGCGCAGCCGCTCGTCGATCGCGGGCGACCGCAGGCGCCCGACCGACTGCACCGTGACCTTGCGCACGCCGACGTCGGGGTCCGCGAGGAGCCGCGTCGCAAGCCCCTCCGCGAGCCGCGCGTCGAGGTTCCGCACCGCCGCCGCGGCCCCGGCACGCACCGCGGCCTCGGGCCGTCTCGCCGCCGCCTCGATCACCGGCACCGCACCCGCCCCGCCGATCACGCTGGCGAGATAAGCGGCCTTCGACGCGAGCGCGTCCGTTCGCGAGCGTGGCGAGGTGCGGCAGCGCGTCGGCGCCGAGCTCCATCGCGAGCTGCGGATAGCTCGGCTCGTCCTGGTTGAGCCGTTGCTGCACTTCCTGGAGCGTCGTGGGCATGGGGTCGTGCTCTCAGACCATGTGCGTGAGCTTGCTGTCGCGCATCGTGTTGACTTCGATGGCGACGAGGTCGGGCGGCACGTTCGTGATGTTCGCCGTGCCGTTGCCCGTCATCAGCCGGTTGTTGTCGTTCACGTGCGCGAGGCCGAGCACGTGCCCGACCTCGTGCCCCAGCGTCCAGACGGTCGCGCCCTGGGCGACCACCGCGCCTGGCCGCCCGGCCGGGAAGCTGGCGCAGCCGTTGTACGGCGGCACGGTGCTGCGCACGAAGTAGACGACGACGTCGCTGCCGCTCGCGTTGTTGCGGTTCTGGAAGAGCTGCGTCTGCTCCGCGGTCACGGTTCCCATCGTGCAGCCGCCGACGTCGACGTCGTTGAGCGCCGGCAGGTTGAGCGTTTCGGTGCTCACCCGCTGCACGCGGATGCCGACCCCCTCGTAGGCCTGCCGCATGGCGACGATCATCTGCTCGATCGTGATCGTCGGGTTGGTGAGGATCTTCACGTGCAGCCGCACGATCTCCATGCCGACCCCGAAATGGTTGTCGCCCGTGTTGAGCAGCCAGCCGCCGAAGCGCGTGCCGTTCGGCGCCATGATCGGCGTCGCCATGGTATTGCCGGCGAGCTTGAAGAAGCCGAGGCCCCACGGACTCGTGACGAGGAGCTCCGCGCGGCCGTCGCCGTCGAAGTCGCCGACCTCGTCGAAGCGGTTGTCGACGGCGTTGAGCAGCCAGCCGCCGAAGCGCGTGCCGTTCGGCGCCATCATCGGCACCGAGAGCTGCGCGCCGGTGAGGTTCAGGACGCCGATGCCCCACGGGCTCACGAGCAGGACTTCGTCGCGCGCGTCGCCGTCGAAGTCGCCCACCGGGCCGAGCCGGTTGTCGAGCGTGTTGAGCAGCCAGTCGCCGATGCGCGTGCCATTGGGCACCATGACGCGCGCGCCGAGCGTGCTGCCGGAGAGCTCGAGGAAGCCGAGGCCCCAGGGGCTCGTCACCAGCAGTTCGTCGCGGCCGTCGCCGTCGTAGTCGGCCATCGTGCCAAAGTGGTTGTCCGCGGTGTTCAGCAGCCAGCCGCCGAAGCGCGTGCCGTTCTGCGCCATCATGAGCGGCGCGAAGGTGTTGCCCGTGAGCTTGAGGATGGCGATGCCCCACGGGCTGGTGACGAGGATCTCGTCGCGGCCGTCGCCGTCGAAGTCGCCCACCGGGCCGAAGCGGTTGTCGGCGGTGTTGAGCAGCCAGCCGCCGAAGCGCGTGCCGTTGGGGCGAGCATGACGCCGCGCATGACGTTGCCCGCGCGCTTCAACACGCCGATGCCCCACGGGCTGCTGACGAAGATCTCGTCACGGCCGTCGCCGTCGAAGTCGCCGAGCGCATCGAACCGATTGTCGCCGGTGTTGAGCAGCCAGCCGCCGAAGCGCGTGCCGTTCTGCGCCATCACCGGCGCGGCGAGCGTGTTCCCCGACCACTGCAGGATGCCGATGCCCCACGGGCTCTTGACGAAGACTTCGGAGCGGCGGTCGCCGTCGAAGTCCGCTTCGTTGACTGCCATTCGCGCCTCCTCCATGCGTCCGTCATGACGACGGACGAACCCTATGCCCTTGCGGGCCGGCTGGGAATAGAAGGAATGGCCTAGCCCGCAGGCGACGGCCCAGGGAACGTGGGGCGTCCGGGCCCAGCCGGCTGCGCGCCGCGATGGCGGTTGCGAACACGGCCCGCGGCCTTGCTGCAGCGTTCCGCCCGGTCACGGGCAAGCTCGACGCCGCGGCGCGTCTTGACCGGGCCGCTCCGGCGCACTGACACTCGCGCCTCCTTCGCCTTCGCCCCGGGAGCCCCTCATGTCACGCCAGGACCCCTACCGCAACTTCCGGTTCCGCATCGAGATCGACGGCGTGCAGGCGGCCGCCTTCAGCGAGGTGACGATCGCGGCGACGACCACCGACGTCATCGAGTACCGGGACGGGACCGACCCGGCCGCGGTACGCAAGCTGCCCGGCCTGCACCGCTTCGGCAACGTCACCTTGAAGCGCGGGCTCACGCAGTCGGCCGAGCTCTGGCAGTGGCACAAGCAGGTGCTCAGCGGCGACCCGCAACTGCGGCGGCGGGTGGTGATCGTCGTGCTCGACGAGTCGGGGAACGACCAGGTGCGGTTCGTCGTCAGCGACGCCTGGCCGGTGAGGTACGAGGTCGGGGCACTGGTGGCGAAGGGCAACGACGTCGCGATCGAGACGCTGGAGCTCGCCAACGAAGGCGTCGAGCGCGTGCAATGAGCGCGGGACGCGACGAGACGGTGCTGCCCCTCGGCAACATGCGCTTCCGCGTCTCGGTGGAGGGGCTCGCGGAGTCGCGCGCGTTCGAGGTGGTGCTTCCGGAGGCGCGGATCACGCGGGCGCGTGGCGGGGCGCGCGTCGCTTACGGTCCCTTGATCGTGCGTCGGGCGCTGACGCGGTGCGGCGAGTGGTACGCGTGGTGGGACGCCGCGCGACGCGAGGCGCGGGTGTCGCCGCGGCGCGTGCAGGTGGTCCTCGGCGACGCCGCGGGCCGCGATGCGCGGCGATGGCTGTACGGCGGCGCGGTGCCGGTCGCCTACCAGCTCTCGCCGCTGCACGCGCTCGGCGACCAGCCCGTCATCGAGTCGCTGGAGCTCGAGGTCGCGAGCTTCGAGCTGGAAGCCGCGCAGGAGCGCGGGCGGCGCAGCCGAGTGAAGGCGAAGGGGCCGGTCTAGCGCTGGTCTAGCGCGGCACCGAAGGTCGGCGCGTCGAGTCCTGCGGCGAAACCGCGGCAGCCCCGCGCGGTGGGACTCTCGCGCGCCCACATCATGGCCTCGGTGGAGGGCTCGCTGCGCCGACTCGGCACCGACTGGATCGACCTCTACCCCGCGCGATCCATGGCTACGACCCGGTGACGCCGCTCGACGAAACCCTGCGTGCGCTCGACGACCTGGTGCGTTCGGGAAAGGCTGCGCTACAACCTCGAAGCGATCTCCCTCGTGCTGACGCCGTCGGAGCTCGACGCCATCGACCGGGTGAGCGCGCTGTCGCCCGAGTATCCCGGGTGGATGCTCACCTGGCAGGCCGTCGGTCGGGTGCCCGGCGCATAGAGAGGGGCGCGCACATCGCGAGCGGCAGCTCCTCGACGCGGCGATGGAGCGCTTGGCAGCATGCCCTGGGGGATCGAAGACTGCCTGGCGCCCCCTTCGCGTAGCACGATTGTGCTACAATTGCACTTCAGGGGAAGACATGACGACGACCACCATTCGTCTCGACGAAGCGCTCAAGGCGAGGATCAATGCGCTCGCCGAGCGCACGGGCAAGACCGCACACGCTTTCATCCTCGACGCGATCGCGGAGAAAGTCGAGCAGGCCGAGCTCGAACAGGAGCTCCATCGCGTCGCGGACGAGCGGTGGCAGCGAATCCTCAAGACGGGTCGGACCGTGGCTTGGGAGGACGCCAAGCGCTACCTGGAAGCTCGGGCGCGAGGCGAGAAGGCCCGTAGACCGAGGACGCGCAGCTCTACGCGGTGACCTGTAGTGGCGCGCATCGAGCTCGCCCCGGAGGTGATGGAGGATTTCGATCGCTTCCTCGAGCACTTTGTCGAGTTTGGCACGACGCATGCACCGGAGCGAATCGCCGAAATCCTCGAAGCGATACAAGTCCTAGTCAACAGTCCCCTCATAGGCCGGAAGGCGGACGGCGGACGCCGTGAGCTGGTGATCGGCCGTGGGTCTCGCGGCTACGTGGCGCTCTACCGCTTCGTACCCCAGTTGGACACGGTGTTTGTCCTCGCCGCCCGGAGTCAACGTGAGCTTGGCTACAAGCACTGAACCTTGGTTGCAGTAAGCCCGCCCACCGAGCCCCGCAACGAAAACAGCCGCCGCACCCTCAGGCGCGGCGGCTGCTTCGTGACACCCCTCCTGCTTGGCGTCGGCCGTTACTCCGCCGGCACCGCCTCCCACGCCCCGCCCGGACGGTAGCGCGACACCGTCGTGCCCGACGGCTCGATGTGGAACAGGTACAGCCACTCGTTCTCGACGAGGTTCTTCACCACGGCGTGCGCGGCGATGATGTTGTCGATCTCCGCGCGCGGCGCCTCGATGAAGACGGATAGCCGCAGCGGCGTGTGCATCCACTTCTCGCCATCGTGGATCGACTGCATGGGCAGGCCGATGCGCAGGTCGCCGCCGTTGCCCTCGAACACTCCTACGTCGCCGCCGACCACGTTGTGCAGCACCTTGTCGCCGCTGCCGTAGAGCTTGTTGTCCACGGTCGAGGCGTAGTACTGCATGTTTATCCAGTTGGTCACGACCATCGGCGCGGTCATGATCAGCTCCAGGACCTTGAACCCGGGGTCGCGCTCCCAGCGGTAGTCGTGCAGGAAGCTGCGGCCGGCAAGGTTCATGTGCTGCGTGCGGCTGCGCGGCGCGACGACGAACGCGGCGCACCCGGCGAGGCCCCACTCCGGACGGACCTGTGCCCAGTCGCTGGTGCGCGCGCGGATCGCGTCGTGGAGCGGCGCGGGCGCATTGGCGATGTCGGCGAGGCCGAGCGAGACGGCACGCTCGGCACGGGCGCGCTTGCCCGCGTCAGCAAGCCAGCGGCGCAGCTGGGCGAGGTCCTCGGCGTGGGTCGCCGGCAGCAGGTCGGTGTCGTAGAGCAGCAGGTCGTCGGTCGTCGTGTTGTGCAGCCCGCCGACGAAGACCGTGGTGTCAGGCACCTCCATGCCGCGCGCCTTGAGGCCCGCGCGCACCGCCGGCTCGTTCAGCATCATCGCCAGCACCCGCGCGTTCACCTCGCCCGTCTGGCCGCCGCACGCACCGCAGTCGAGCCCCGCAGCGTGCGGGTTGTTCGCGGTGGTGCTGCCGTGGCCGGCGAGCAGGATGATGCGCGCGTAACCGGTGGTGAGACCCATCGCGCCGAGCGCCGTCGCGGCCATGCTGACGCGCGTCTCGACGTCCGGGCCGCCGTTCGCGGCGAGGCGCGGCCGGATCTTCGGACGCTCGTCCGCCGGCAGTCCGGTCTGCTCGATCGGCGCGACGTCCTTCTCCCCGCCGAGCCGGTTCTTGACCAGCTTCGGCGCGTAGAGGAGCCCGCAGGCCTCGACGAACGAGAAGGTCGAGCCGGCGCCGCCGCGGAAGGACTGCCACTGCTGACGCCAGGTGAGGTCCTTCTTGCGCTTCGCGGCGATCTCCTCGGCACCGTGCGCCGAGTCGCACTGGTCGGTGACGCAGAGTCCCGGGTACAGCAGCCCGGGAAGCTGCGGCCGCACCATCTCGCTGCCGAGCGGGCGGTACTCGATGAACAGCGCGAAGAAGCCGGCGAAGCCCATCGTCTGCACGTGGCTGTCGCTCGCCGCCTCGAGCGCGCGGCGGTAGACCTCCGAACGCACGTCGATGCAGAACACCGCCTGCACCGCGGGCGTCGTCTCCTGCTTCCCATCCGCCTTCGGGGCGCCGGCCATGAGACCGCGCGCGACCGGGCCCTGGTAGGCACGCTCCATCGCGACGTGCCAGAGCCAGTCGCGCTCCTGGATCGACTGCGCTCGCGACACGATGCGGTCGCTGCCGCGCCAGGTGTTGGCGAGCCCGTCGGCGACGTTCGCCTCCGGGTGGCCTTCGTGCAGCAGCCACTCCCAGGCGAGCCGGATGGCGAGCATGTGGACGATGTGGTCGTCGTCGCGCTTCGCGAGCCGCGCCTGCCAGCGCTGGTACGCCGCCCACGAGGACCAGCCGTTGATGCTCATCAGCAGCGCGGTGAAGTACGCCTCGCGCGCCTCGGCGGGGATGCGGATGACGCGCGTCGCGCCCTCGATGAGCTCCACCGGATCGGCGGGCAGCTTGGCGAGCCGCTCGCTGAAGCCGTGGTAGCCCATCAGCATCCCCGGGCCGAAGTCGTGCGCCGACTGCCGGCGCCAGCTCGGGTACAGGCCGCCGGTGCGATCGGGGTGCCACGCCGCCTGGCCGTTGTCGAAGTACGCCGCGCAGCCCTGGCTGACGTGATGCGTGATGTAGTCGCGCCAGGACATCGCGTGCGAGAGGTCGCGGCGCGCGTCGACGAGGTCGGTCGCGAGCGGCAGCCGGCCCGGCAGCGTGGCTGGCGCGTCGAGATGCGCCACGAGATCCTCGACGCTGCAGCGCGCGTCAGCCGCCACGATCGCCGCCTGCAGATCCTCGCGCTTGATGCGTCCTGCGTCCCACTGCGCCTTGTAGAAGCTGCGCGGCATCAGCATCGGGCTGCCGGAGAGCGCCGCGACGTTGGCCGCGGCGCTCTTGATCGGCCGCTCGACGTGACCCCAGTAGGGGTTCACGGCGATGAAGCGGTCGAGCGGCCAGGTCGGGGCGATGCGAGCGCAGGCTGCGTCGATCGCAGGCTTCAGCGAGGCGTCGGCCTCTTTCGTCTTGAGTTCGATCACGGCGTTCATCACAGGGCTCCGGGCTGGCGGGCTTCAGGCAGGGTGGGCTGCGACGCGGCCGGCTTGGCGGGCAGGCGCGCGGGCCACAGGCGGAAGGTGAGGCGGGTGAAGAGCTCGTCGAGGTAGAGGCCCGCGAAGAGCGTCGGGTAGAGCGAGCGGGCGAGCGACCCGAGCGGCTTCGCGCGCACCGCGCCCTGCACGAGGAACAGCACCATGAAGGCGCCGATCACCCAGGCGACCAGTGCCGGGGAGGTGGCGGCCGGCGCACCGAGGGCGCTCTCGAACCCGAGGTGCAGACCGAAGTACGCAACCGCAACCGCGAAGGCACCGGCGATGCCGGCGAGCGACCAGAGGCCGCCGGCGCGGAGGATCGGCCCGGCGAGGAGCGGCGCGAGCGCGAGCGCGAGGATCGCCGTGACCGCGTAGAGCGCCGGCGCATCAGCGAAGCGCACGCCCCACACCGTGCCGGCGGCGGCGACGATGCCCACGCCGACGACCGCGGACAGCAGCCACCCGAAACCGGCGACCGGCTTCGCCTCCGGCGTCATCTGGTGCAGGCGGTTGTACTCGACGGCCTGGCCGGCGGTCAGGAACGCGTACGCCTTGTAGAGCGAGTGCGCGACGATGTGCAGCAGCGCGAGGTCGTAGAGGCCGAGGCCGCACTGCATGAGCATGAAGCCCATCTGCGCGCACGTGGACCACGCGAGCGACACCTTGATGCTGATGCGGGTCATCATCACCAGCGCCGCAACGACGGCGGTGACGCTGCCCACGACCACAAGCAGTCCCTGCGCGAACGGCACGTCGGCCACCAGCGTGCCGAGGCGGATCATGACGAAGCCGCCGAGGTTGACCACGCCGGCGTGGAGCAGCGCGGACACGGGCGTCGGCGCTTCCATCACCTGGATCAGCCAGCCGTGCACCGGCAGCATCGCACACTTGATGAGCGCGGCGGCCACGAACAGGACGGCGGCACCGACCAGCGCGCCGGAGTAGGCCGGCAGCGCGCTCGCGGCGGCGATCGCCTTGTCGATCTCGACCGTGCCGAGCTGCGCCGCGACGATCGCGGTGCCCACGAGCAGGCAGACGTCGGCGACGCGGCTCGCGAGGAACTTCTTGTGCGCGGCGATCAACGCCTGCGGCCTGTCCTTGAAGAACGTGAGCAGCACGTGCAGCGCGAGGCTGGTCGCGATCCAGGCGAGCGCGAGGATCAGGAGGTTGTTCGTCATCACCAGCAGCGTCACCGCGGCGAGCGTGAGCATCAGCGCGCGCGCGTAGCGCCGCTGGCCGTGCTGGCCGCCGAGGTAGGGCTGCGAGTAGCCGACGATCACCCAGCCGATGAACGCGACGAGCAGCAGCATGATGCCGCCGAGCACGTCGCTGCGCAGGCTGAAGTGCAGGCCGCCCGCGTCGGTGTCGGAGAGGAGCGCCGGGCCGCGCCAGACGCCGGGGCCGTCGAAAGCGAGCCAGCCGAGCGCGACGATCGAAACCGCGAGCGCGAGGCCGGAAGCGATCCGGGACGCACGCCAGCCAGCGTCGGGCCTGGAGGAAAAGCTCGCCACGAAGGCGGCGAGCACGTACAGCAACGGGACGGAAGCCAGCACCGCTGCGCGCAGCGGCGTGAGCTCGGCGAGCATCGTTTCCATCGGGTCCTCGGAGGTTGGGGTTGGAGAACGTGTGCGCGGAACTTTGCCGGGAAACGATCTTCAAGAAAATTTGAATGTCTGCGAGTTATCGTTCTCAAAAATGAAATGAACGCAGCCGGCCCGAGGCAAGGACCCAGGGGCGACGGAAGCGGAGGAAGGAAAGGCGCGAGGGCGACTCGTGCCTCGGCGCGGGTTGACTCAGTCCCGCCGGCGCGCCGGTCGCGGTGTCGAGAATTCAGGTCCGCGCAGGCTCAGCGGGGCGGCCGGCAGGGCTTGCGCTCGTACTCCCAACGCTGGGTCTTGTACTCCTTGCCGTTCCAGCGCAGGACGGGGAAGCAGAACCCGGGTCCACCGACGCCGATGTCGGGCCAGCCGTCCGTGCCCTTCGTGCGGAGAATCTCGGGGATGCCGGGGCTGTGCGTGAGGAGCTTCCAGCGGCCGTCGGCCTGTCTGCTCACGATCCAGAAGCCATAGCCGGTGTTGCCGAAGCACTCGGAAGAACCTTCGACGATCACGCTGTCGGGCTGCCCGTCGCCGTTCAGGTCCGCCACGCGGTCGATCTTCCCCGCCTCGTAGCCCCGGGTGCCCGAATCGCCGCAGCCGCTCCACCGGTTGCCCCGCCTCGTGAAGCCCGCGGCCTTGAAGGCCGCCGCCTCGTCCGCGCTGGAGAGGCTCGTGCTCGTCGCGGCCGCGCCTGCCCGTGCGGGCGGCGCGGTTCCAGGCGCCGGCTCCGCGGGTCCGCCGGAGGGCGCCGCGGCGATCGGACGGCCCGAGCAATCGGTGGCTGCCGCGTAGCTGCGGCCATCGAAGCGCCACGTGCGAGTGCAGCTCGCGTCAGTCACGCGCATGTCGCTCCAGCCGCCCGTGCGGCCGGTCAGCGCCTCGATCTTCCCCGTCCCCGCGATCACCGCCCGCCACGTGCCGTTCTGCTTCGCGAGAACGGCGAAATACCGCCCCGACGGCGCGTAGCAGGCGGCGTCCTCGTCGACCAACAGGGCTTCCGGCCGCTGGTCGCCGTTCACGTCCACGAATGCCACGCGCGGCTGCGACGGCTTGCGGCAGCGGTTGAAGGGTTGGTCGTTCGCGACGGCGAACCCGGCCGCGCCGTACAGCTGCGTGGCCTCGGTCCGGCTCATGCCCTGCTGCCCGGAGGCGGTCAGCGATGCGAGGGCGAGGCAGCCACCAACGAATGCAGGGCGCATCAGGGATGCCTCCGGAAGATCGCCGGGGGCCGCCGTCTGTCAATGCGGTGGGCGGTCGCCAAGCGCAAGAGGGGAGAGAACTTCCTCTACTCCCCCGGTCGCTGCTGCGTCAACTGGACCGGGGTCGGTCGCGGTGCCGCGAAGCGCTAGAGCGCCTTGCAGATCACGTACTGGCCTGAGCCAGTCTCCGCGTAGCTGGCGGCCGCTTCCGCGGCGGTGCTGCCCGGGCCAGGTGTCACCGCGTCGCCGGCGCTCTGATCACGCGCTCGCACCTCGCCGCGATCGGGCGCTTGGTCGTCGAGCTGGGCATCCACCGCAGCGGCGATCTTGTCGGGCACGCTCGACGTGCACAACACCGGCGACATGAGGCCGAGGCCTCCGGACTGGACGCCCATCCGTCCGCCCACCGAGCTCGGTGGCGGCATCGCCGCGCCCGCCCCTTGCGTGGGCCCGTAGGCAAGCCCGGCGAGGCGCAGGTGCCACCAGAAATTCATCGACTCGCCCCGGTCGTTGTCGACGCTGGCGAGCCCCTGTTGCGGCGGCGTGTGCAAGTAGGAGCCGCTGACGCGGCCGTCGCCGCCGCCGGGCAACGCCGAGAAGGACGCCCATCGGCCTCCGGTGCCGCCGACGTGGGCGTCGTCGCCGGGCACGGCCTGGTAGCGATCCTGGTAGGTGAGGAAGGCCGCTGTGACGCCGTTCAGGTCGCTCACCACTTTCTTCACGCGCGCCTGCGCGACCATCTCCTCGCCCTTGAGGACGGCCACGAGCAGCACTCCGATGATCACGAGGGCGAAGACGATCTCGACGAGGGTGAACCCCGCCTCTTTGCCCGTGCGTGTTGTTGTTCGCATGTGCGCGCCTCGATCGGACACCTCACGCCGGCGAGGCGCGCTTCGCTCTCGCGCAGGAGGCCCGAATCCGCAGAATCCGTATGGTAGCGTCATCCGGGCGCACGAACGGAACGAAGAGCAGTCTCTTCGCAGGGCAAGGGGGCGCGGCCGCTCGGCGCCGAGGGCTCCGGCGGCGTGCGAAGTTCACGCTTGCGACGCGCGCCGGCATCGCCGAAGGAAAAGTGTCCTGCGGCGCGCGGCCCGGCGCTTCACCATCGGCCTTACGCCATGCGACGCTCCAGCCTCAAAGGGAGCACCGAAGCCCGGGCGAGGCGGGTGAAGCGCGCGATGCGCGCCAGCCGGCCGCGCTCCGTGCGATGCAACTCCCGCAGTCGGTCGGGTAAGCCGTTCGCTTCCCGGCCGGCCAGACACCCGCGCGGTGACCGGAACGATGGAGCCGAAGTTGCAGACCGACCAGCACGACGCCGAGGGCGGCGCGATCGCCGCGCGTCTCAAGCCGCGACAGGCGGCGCTTTTCGCGGTGCGGATGGCCGCCAAGCTCGTGAACGAGTGCGGCCACGTGTTCGCGATCTACGTCGCCTTCATCGCCCTGCGGTCCCCGGCGCCCGATGGGCTGCAGATGCTCTCGCTGGTGGTGGCGCTGACGCTGCTCATGCCGCTGTTGCTCTTCATCGCCTCGCCGTTCGGCTTCTGGCTCGGTCTCTGGGGGCTCGAGAAGAAGTTCCCCGGCAAGTCGCGGAGCGAGGTCGGGCTCCTCGGCGTGACCATCCTCTTCTGCATCCACGGCACCCTTGCGACCGGCGCGCTCGCGCTGGTCCAGTGGGTGCACGGCTGACGTCCTTCGCCGAGCTAATCGCGCCGGCAGGCGAGGACCCGGACCCGCGGGTCGGCCGTCGCCGTGCTCGCGAGCGGGACGATGACCGACCCGTCGGTCGCTTCGCTCACCGCCACGAGCCGCGCTGCAGCTCCTCGAGCACCGTGCTCCAGCCCCGCGCGATGTTCCGCAGGTCGTAGCCGCCGCCGCCGAAGACCATCAAGCGACCTGCGCAGAGCTCGTTGGCGAGCCGGCAGAGGCGCGCGGTCGCGTGCGCGTGCGCGCGCGGCGTGAGGGTGAGATGGGCCAGCGGGTCGCCCTCGAGGCAGTCGACGCCCGCCTGCATGAGGATGAACTGCGGGCGCCGATCGCGCAGGAACTCCTCGGCCATCTCCCACGCGCGCAGGAACTCCGCATCGGTCGCGCCGGGCTGTAGCGGCAGGTTCAGCTTGCTGCCCTCGCCGCGGCCCACCCCGCACTCCGAGGCGTGGCCGGTGCCCGGATAGAGGAAGCGCCCGTCCTCGTGGATGTCGACGACCACGACGTCGGGATCCTCCTCGTATTCGTAGAACACGCCGTCGCCGTGATGGACGTCGATGTCCACGTAGCCGATGCGCTGCACGCCGTGCTCGCGCCGCAGCCGTTCGATGACGAGGCCCACGTCGTTGATGACGCAGAACCCGGCAGCAGCATCGCGGCGCGCGTGGTGCAGCCCGCCGATGGGCTGGAAGCTCCGCGGCGTCTCGCCCGCGACCACCTGCGCGAGCGCGTCGAGCGCGGTGCCGCCGACCGCGCCCGCGGCCTCGAACACGCCGGGGAAGATCGGCGTATCGCCGTAGTCGAGCCAGCCCGCGCCGAGCTGCGAGCCCTGCATCACCCGCTCCAGATACGCACGGGTGTGAAAGGCAGAAAGCTCGTCGGCGCCGGCGATGCGCGGTGGCAGGCGCCGCACCGAGGCGAGCAGTCGGCGCCGCTCGGCCTCGTCGAGGAACGCCTGCTGCCGGTCCGCCGAGAGCGGATGGCCGTCGGGGAAGCCGTAACGCCGCAGCGCCTCGCCGGTACAGAGCAGCACTTCGGGTGCGGACATCGGAACTCGGTTTCAGGAGCGAGCGCGCAAGATCATGCGCCAGCCGCCCGGTGGCGTCCACGGCCCGCGGACGACATGGGAAGCGCCCAGCATGGCGGCGCCTGTAGGGCAGCGGAGCTCGCGATCCGCCTCGCCCCCGAGCGCCTCCGCCTGCTCACGGACGGCCTCGCGCTCCCGGCCGTGCCGACGATCGCTGCCGTGGCGAGGGCCGCGGCCCCCGCCCGCCGCCGGCTCGACTTTCAGGACAGGAGCGACAGCATCAGCTCGACGACGCGGTTCTCCTTGTCGATGGTGGCGACTACGTGCTCGCCTTCGGCCATGCCCGAGGTGATGTTCTTGAGCGCGCTCGCGTCGAAGTACAGTCGCTCCTGCGTCTCGGTGCGGATCTGGCCGGTCTTGTGGACCGGATCGTAGTTCACCACCACGGCGCGCAGGTGCCTCGTCACCTCGCGATGGCCCGCAGTCTTTTCCGTCATGGGTCCCCTCCTTTGTGTGATGGTCGAGACGCCGGACTTGCCGGCGCGGCAACGCGTGTTCCAGTGGCCGCCTCGCACCCAGGAGCGAAGCGGAGAGCGAGATTACGCCCTGCCGCGCCGCCCGGGGCGTTGACGTTTGTCAACGCTGGTCGTCGGGGTTGGCCGGAGCTGGCAGCGCTGCCCCGCAGGGACGTGGGCACGCCAACGGCAGCGACGTGCAACGCGACCGGGCGACCACCGAGACGCCGATTCTGTCAGGGCGCTCGTGACGGATCTGCCTGGTCGGCCTGCGGGAGGCCGCACGCGCGGGCGAGCACGTCGCACATCCGCTGCCAGTGGGACCCTTCCCAGAAGATCCGCCCGCAGACGTCGCAGGTGCTGAAGCGCTCGTAGCGACGGGCGATGGAGGGTGGCACCCGGTCGCCCACGCACCCCCTTTCGATCTCGCGCAGCGGCGAGTTGCAGTGCAGGCAGACCGTGAACGGGCGCGCGCTCCGCGCAAGATCGAGGCGCGCGAAGACCTCGAGGAGTTGCAGCGACGACTTGATCGCCCGCACGTACATCCCGTGCGTGATCTCGCGCCGCTTGAGCAGGTCGCGGTCGCGCGTCAGCACGATGCGTCCCTCGCGCGCCGACGTCGCCGCGATGAAGCGGTCCTCGTAGCCCTTCTCGTGCAGCGTGTCGAAGCCCGCCATGCGCAGCATCCGCGCGAGGCCGCCGAGGTGCGCGTCGGCGATGAAGGTCGTCGTCCGGAGCGGTTGCGCGCGCACGCGGAGCAGCGGCGTGACGTCGAGAGACTCGAACTTCGGGTACACCGCGACGCGGTCGCCGTGCCGGAGCAGCCGGTCGAAGCCCGACGACTCGCCGTTCACCAGCACCAGCTCCACCTCGGTGTGCGGCACGCCGAGCGCCTCGATCATGTGCTTGGTGGTCGCGGCGCGCGCGCACATCGCGTCGAACTCGCGCTTGCGCCGCTCCGGCGGCAGGAAGTCGTTCAGCTCCTCGTAGAAGCGGAAGGTGGCGGTGGTCATCGGGCTGGCTCGTTGCCGCTGTTATCGCATTTGATAAGGGTGTGGCTCTTTTTGAACGGCTAAAAAAGCGCGCGGCTCGATCATCACACGCCGCAGGGTGGGGGGCGTGCGACCCTGCACCGGCACGACATTGCCATCGGCATAGAGCGCGACGTGGTTGCGCTGGTACTCCTGCGCCACGTGGTAACTCCAGTAGGCCGCGAAGTCCCCGCTGGAACGTAGCGCGCGCAGACGCAGCACCGCCTCC